>JAABUO010000700.1_pt1 | contig 55284 bp, 79 predicted proteins | sample 5559291 | NCBI WGS metagenome assembly JAABUO01 (sample SAMN10711878, study PRJNA513372) | rock metagenome | isolation source: Antarctica rocks | place: Antarctica: Victoria Land, Finger Mt sud | reverse complement strand
GATGCATGCATGTGCTCACCAAACTCATCACTGTCATCTGATCCAGCATCACTACTGGATGCAGCTGACATGTCCTCTTCTTCGCTGTCCTCCTGACCTTCCAGGCCAGCCACACCTGCATCTCCTATCATCTTCATCATTGTCACTCATCAATTGCAGAGCACCACCTGCAGTTACAACCCAACTCATTTTTTTGCCATGGATTGCACTGGAATGAATTTGGCCATGGACTGCACCAGAGTAAATTTGGCCATGGACTGCACTGGAGTAAATTTGCAGTGAATGATAAAGAATGTTGAGGTGGCTCTGATGCTGGTAAGGCCTGCATCATTGTCACCCTTGTCACCCCTATGCAAAGGCGGTAGCTTGCAGTTATAGACAGACACAAGGACCATGAGCTTCTGTGGGTGACAACTAATGCTTTGGACACAGCCTGGAGCATGTGTGGAGTAAAACATGCACATTGTGCGTCTGCTGTTGTCCACACAACTCACTGACTGCCTGACATGCCTTTGCAGCCACCCCACACCAGTTGAAACACCTAATCCACAGCCCATCACCACAGTGCTTGAAAGACCATACAAGAGTAGCAGCTATGACTAGACTGCGGCAGGGTTGGTGACAAGCATGGCATTTATGCTGATGGTAGCTGTAAGTGTCTTGCAGCCTCAAACACCCAAGAGCGTGGCTATGGACTAAGGCAAGAAGCCTACAAGGCATCTGATTGCTTCCAAGTTTAGTGGCAAAGGCAAGCAACAGATGCATGGATCATCGCATAGCAATACGTTTATTATGAAATCTGAGACTGAGTATGAAGCATGCACTGATTCTGCAGGACAAAAGCTTCCTGTTCCCATGCCAATGTACTCATGCTGCAGATGCTGCTGCAGTGTTGCCTTGTGCCTGTACTCTGAGCTCAATCAACACTCAGCAGTTGCAAGCGTTTGTGCTCACCATTTTGCTTCCTAGCAACTGCTGCATCATCAGACTCTGAGTCCACTTGTGAGTCATCATCACTGCCTGGTGCTGACTCATCACCTGCTGCGTCCTCGTCAGACATGTCAAAGGTCTGTCCGCCCAGAGGGTCATCGTCTTGATCTGCATCAGAGCTTTGCTGGTCACTGTCTGCTTGTTCATCTTTACCATCTTCTTCACTGCTGACGCTGGCTGCATCACTCCCATTCAGGTCTGCAATTCAAGTAAGGGCACTTACACAACGTCGCTTGACAGTTCACTACGCCAGGGAAAGAAACACAGGAATTGTCTATGATTTTGGCAGCCATGGCAGCTACCTCAGGCAACAGTCTGTGCTATCTTGTCAGCAACAGCAACTGTGATTGCACTGACCAGAGATTCAACACTGAGGGCCTGCAGTCTGAGCAAACCTGCCCTTCTGATAAGCAGTATGAGCTGACCAAATGAATGCCAGGTGTTGCAGCCACTATATGTTAACTTTGCATGAGCGTGCACAGATCTCAAATCTGTAGAGTCAAACATGCGACTTGACCTCACAACAGCCACAGGCATTTTCACATGTTAAAGGCAATCATACGTGCCAGTGTCCTTGTATACATCATGACGACGTGCAGTGCAGATGTTACCTTCGCTGTCGCTGTTTTGTGGTGCAGCCAACTCATCATCACTGTCATCCTCTTGCGCCTTGCGTTTTAGCCAGCTTTTGTTCTGATCGCTGAAAACACCGCCTAATGATGCCTTGGCAACTTTCTGCAGAATATGCAAGCCTTGCTTGCTAGTAGTTCAAACAACAGCTAAACCACTCTTGATGCAGGATGCATACAGAGATCAGCTGCTGCTGTTTAAACAGTGTCTGTGCTAACAGACAAACAATTGCTGTGTTGGTGTTACAACAGCAGCAGACCTAGGATTGCATACTACAAGACAGATAGCAGTACGGGGCGTCCACAAGACAATTGTCAAGTGCCAGAGGAGTACCTTTGCACTGCTACGTGGCTTGGCAGCATTTGTGGGTAGAACAGGAGTTTCTGGGTGCACTTTGAACCTGAAGACACCCACAGACAGATATCTGTGTACTTCTCCATGGCTTGCGGGGAGCTGAAGCACACGGCCGGGTGAAGTCGGGACCAGCTGCACCAAGCACAGCTCACTTACCGTTTTTGGGGTGGGCCCTTAGTCGCGGTCTGCACGCCAGGCTGTGCAACGGAGCTGCGTCGGCGTTTTGCCATAATCCTGAAATCTCTAGGTCTTCCACGCACAGTGGGCGTCCTCTGGTGACATTGACTCTGCTTTGACCTTGGCTGCGCTCTGACTGGTGCTAGGGTTTACGTCACTTAGCTTCTGATTAGTAAGCCCTAACCAAGCATGTGGCTCGGACAAAGTTGTGCTATCGGTATGTCTGTCTGAATTTGTCGGCACAGCAACCTGAGCATGGTCTCATTGTAAATAACGTGCGATAATTAACTTCACCTAGCTCGCAATAAAGCTCGGGCTTGTCAACAAACGGAATTTCCAACAAAAGATAGCCGTCAATCGTTGACTTTGCACAACCTCGCTCGACCAACCGTTCCTCAAAATTCAGTCACTCGTCAGGCTTGCAAACCACTGGTTTCCACCTGTGAGCCGTCAATATGGTCAAAAACGGATCTTTGCTGCTTGGCGTGGCGTGTGTTTTCCTGCTGGCTCCTGCCCTTGGTTTTACAAAGTCAAGCAACCTCATCAGGCCAGCTACGGACCTACAGAGCACTGAACAACTGACAGAAGAGCCCAAGAGACCAGTGTGGCCGGGCCAATATCAAGTATGTCACAAATGCTGAGCCTGCATGCTTGTGCCGTCTGGGCTGACTCCTTTGTTTAAGACCCCTCAACCACATTCATGCATGGAGTGCATGCATGGAGTGCGTGCACGCATGGAGTGCATACAATGCACTTGCACATGACATGCTCTAGTTGGTGCTGCGCCTTGATGCACCTGAAGTTGCTCTGCAGGTGTCTTGGCAATTTTTGGTGCCTTACGTCAGTGAGGTGCAATCAACTCCTCTAGTGTAAGCCTGCTTCTCTGTCCTCTTCATGGCCCTTTTGCAATGAATTGCACGACACACCTGTCATTACCTGACTTGAATATATCAAGCAGGTCATGCTGCATGTGTGCATGCATTGCAACACCTTGGAAGCATACACATGATTAGACATATAAATAGCAATTTGAATGCTGTCTGCATCTAGCTGACACACTGTTACCAGCAAGGGCCCATCATGCATCAAGTTAGCTTGGCATTTTGCAGATACAACTATACTGTGTACCAGGATACTGAGCATGGGCGTCAAAAGCTCGTTAGGGACTCAGTTGAGACCACTGTCTCAGTTTTGGACAAGGTCAGATCTTGAATGAAGTGACTCACCTGGTCACATTCTTCAATCGAGTGTTTCACCTGGTTGCATTGTACTGTTCATCATGCACTTGCCCTCCCCCCGCGCCCCCCCCCCCCCCACCCCCCTCTCTGAATCATGTCCTTTCCAGAGATCATCCTACATCAACATGAATGCAATGCAGCCTTGAGCTCTCCAGTTCTGAGCTCTCATCAACCGCTATCACACAGCAGTAACAAGCCTCAAGCAAGACACACAAAATAATATCATGAGCAGTGCAGTATGAGCAACATTCACTGTGCTGCTGTATCAACTCATGGCAGCAGTTTCCAGACAGAGTGTGCTCTGCAGAACGTGATGTATGAGATGTATCCAAGAGTGGATGAGATGAAATGTGACAAAAGCAAGCTGAGCAATACCTTGCTGGGTCAGAGCCAGAGCACATCAGACAGCCGCAAGCTGCTTCAAGCCGACAGCAATGGTCCTCAACTTGGCTTTGTAAGTACTCTGCCCTGCCTTGCCCTATCATGTTTAAGCCCCCTGTACAGGTGATCAAAACTGATACATGCACATTGGCAGCTTGCTGCTGCTTTTGGGAACACGCACACACTTTGGGCAAACACACACAGAGTCAGGCTGCATACATGTGACTATCACTGATACCCATCGATTCTGCACAGTGTGTCATGAGGACACATTTGGTGTACTGCTGAAGCAACACACACAGGCATACAAGCTATATCTTGAACAACTTGCATAGGTTCTTGTGTGTGGAACTCAAAGCCACACGACGCGCCTAGTTCTACACTGGCGGAAGAGCCATGCAAAATCAATCATCATACATGAGCCTGCAAGGGACCACAGTGGTGACTGTCCAGGTGCAACTACCATGCATGAGTCTTATGCACAAATGGGCTGGTGTTAAGCGAACCTGACATGACATCCTGACATGACATACAGAAAAACTACCCTGTATGATTCTTATGCACAAATGGACTGGTCATTTTGCAGGTACTGCCAGACCTGACTGAGTCTCGCTGGAGGTACAATGGTACAGCAACAATGCATGATCAGGAAGCCAACACGTGGGTGATGGAGTCTAAGGAGGACCTAGGCTATGGAGAAATTGTCTCCACCTACACCATGTATGTCGGCAAGGTAAGTCAACCTTGTTTTTCCTCCAGCCTGGTTTTCTCCGTTTTGTTGTGGTGATTTGTCCCTTATAAGAGGCTTGCCATCATCGTGTTGCAACTTACATGTATGTTGGCAAGGGAGACGGAGCCCACAGGACATACTTTCTGTTTCAGTCTTTTGTGGTGAACTGTCATGTGCAGAAGGCATGTCATCATCAAGTTGCAAATGTGCATGTCATTTGTGTGGCTGCCTGGGAATGGAAGCCACGGCCTCTCTGTGAAGTCATGTTTTTTCATTTTTCACTGTTCTTTATGTTGTGATTTGGACAACAGTCAAGTGTGCAGACTTGGCTGGGCGTCAAGACACTGCGTAAGTATCAAACGAGGAGTATTTGCAATTCAATGCGCAGCATGTAGTCTATTCACCACCATGCTTCAATCCAGCAGATGCACATCACCTATGCAGTGCGCAGTAATCTGAAGCAACACTGACCATGCTGTAAGACACAGAAACCTTCCCATCTACACATGCACAATGTGGATTCATGCATGAGCAGCCAGTGTACTGTCTAACGCGTACACAAACATTCTTTGTACCTCATGGGCAGCCCGGTATAATACTTGGCTTCTCATTAAGTTGGCGCCGAAAGGTGTAGTCTTTTCTTCTTTGTACCTTCATGCAAACAGTGGCTTCTTGCTGTGCAGGATGAAGCTCCTCTGCAGCTGTACATGCACGGTGTGGACCTCTACATGAACAGCCATTTCGATGTCTGGATTGTGGACATCAATCAATGGAGGCCTGGCCCAATCGACGAGGAAAACTGGGGGGTGCCTGACTTCTGCCATCAGGGGGAGGTTGAGGAGCTGCAGAGACACCAACTGGACAGCAGTCTTGCCATGGAAGTTGCAAAGCAGCTGCCCAATGTCCATTTCGGTGAGCTTGCATATGTCCATTGTCAACAACTTGCTTGGCTGAAGCAAACAGCAGCTGCCCTTTCTTGTGAGTCAGCATGTGTCCTAAGTCAAGAGCTCGCGTTTGGTTTCAGCAAATAGTAGCTGTCAGAGCAAGGTGGTCAGTGGCCACACCTATAGTCAGAGATCTTTCACGTTGTGACTGTGACATGGTGCAAGCATGCAAGACAGCTGTGGCGATGTCTTCTGTGGTTGGTGAAACTCTGTACTGGTTTCCTTTGTGTTCCCTGACGTGGATGACGCTTTGCTGGGTACATTTGAAAGTGAACTCTGAGGAGAGTCATGGCTCTTAATGCCCTTGCTCTCAGTTTTATCTCATTTTGCTTGTAGTGCCGGTTTCATGCTTACATGATGTGACTCGTGTGCAGGTGATCTGTCACATGGTGTGGTGTGTAGTGATATGTATCATACATGAACAATATGATACATCAATCAAGTGTGGTGTAATATGTGGTGTGATAGGTCATCTATACAGTTTGGTCCGTGTGTAGGTGACAAGCTGTATGACGCATTTGTCCACCGGCATGGACGCAGGCATATCACCAGAAACGAATATGAGCAACGCACCCAGAGGTTCTATGAAAACAAGCAGATGATTGAGGTGAGCGCACTTGGCTGCTTTTGCAAATATGACTGGGCTGTGAACCTCTTGCAGCATGTGTGGCAGCATGTGTGCAAAGCAGCAAGCAGCTGATGTCATTGGTGACTAGGCAAAAGGTGTGCAGAAAGCAGGAAGCTGTCCACTCATTTGGGTTGTTGGGTCTGTGCATGGCAATAAACTCATGTTGGAGAAGATGTCAAACTCAACTTCTGTGCTGTGCTGTGCATGTCTGCAGCGACGGACAAGTCAGCTCATGTCTTGACTGCATGTGCACACTTGGATACTTGTACTTGTATTTAATACAGAATCATTGTACCAATGAAGGCTGCACAGGGCAAAAGTCCTGTAGGCCCAAACAGCTGTTAGGTGTGTAAGAACACAATCAAGAGATGCACCAGTCATGTGCCGTGCGTTTACTTGTTGATTTGATGGCGGCACGCCATTTCACATTCTCCAACCTGTACAAAATGTAAAGATCTCCCCCCCCCCCCACGCCCCCACTGCCCTCCCCCCTCTGGTGCTTTGATTTATTGGGAAAACAACCATGGTACATGCAATCCAGCAAATGGCTATATATGTCATGCATTGGGTGGTCCATGCCAACATAAGCTCATACCCACAGTGTGTCCCGCGTTGCCTGGGCTGACTAATGCAAAGCTGACTTCACAGCCACCACAATTATTCTCAAATACAGAAGCCAAATACAGGTGGTGACATTTGCTGCTGATGCAGTAAGCGGTCAACAGCAAGGCAGACAAGTCGCAACCTCTACCCCTCAGCATACACTCTAGTAGCCCTTGACAAATTTGCTGCTGATGCTGTAGGAGCATAACAGCAGGGCAGACAAATTCCATACCCTAGCCCTCAACAAATTCGCCGACTGGCACAGAGACGAGTTCCTTGCCACTGTCCTACCCAACTATGGGAAGGCCAGACCGAGTCTGCCCCTTGAAGGCAAGCAGATGGTGATGCACAAGCCCAAGGTGCCTGAGCACATGCTGCCCAGCACTGTTGACTGGAGAGGCACCGGAGCTGACAGCCCAGTCAAGGATCAAGCATCTTGTGGCTCCTGCTGGGTGAGTCAACTTCTGTCATACCTTAGTTGGTGAGCATGGATTCATCATGTAACAGCTGGTAATGCTGACCAGTCAAGGACCAGGCATCTTGTGGCTCGTGAGTAAGCATCTGTCATGTAGTGTTTGGTGGTTGGGGGGCTGAGTATGGGTCTTTCATGTAACAGCTGGTAGTGGTGACAGCCTAATTAAGGATCAAGCATCTTGTGGGTCCTGCTGGGTGAGTAAGCATCTTTCATGCACTAATTGGTGAATGGGGGGTGAGCATGGATTTTTCATGTAACAGCTGGCAGTGCTGACAGCGTAGTGAACGATCATGCATCCCATGGGTCGTGCTGGGTGAGTAAGCATCTGTTAAGCACTAGTGGGTGGTTGGGGGATGAATATGGGTCTTTCATGTAACAGCTGGTAGTGCTGTGTGAACAGACATCTGATGTGTCACAGTCCAGTCAAGCCCAATCAAGGACCAGACATCTTGTGAGTCATGCTGGGTGAGCATACATCTGACATGCACCAGTTGGTATGCTTTTCTGTGTTTTTGACTGAAGCAGAACCGGTCAGCTGTCACTTGTCCTGACAGTCCGGTCAGGCTCCAAGCATTTAGGACAAGTTGACTACATCTCGTTAGGCACAAGCATCTGATGATGATATGTTCTTGATCGTCAGACCTCACATGCATCCTGGCAGCAAGCCAGACTTAGCAACTGTCTTCCTTATATGTTATATGTTGACCATCTCATCACTGCATTGTCACACAATGTCAATCCTGGCACACTGGCTGTCAAAGTAGGAGCTTGTACAGGAAGCTGCTCAAAGGTGCAATCTATCTGGTTCTATGGGAGAACACATGTGCAGTGAGAGATGAATGAATTACATCAACATGGCTGATGCACCTTGATGTGGCCCAGAACAGCACTGAATGATTTGTTTATTCAGCATTCTCAGAATTCACTGAACTGATTTTTTCTCTGTTGGGTCCCAGTTGCCCCTCAGGACATTAACCATATCAATTCAAGTCAAAACTTAAGTGATGGAAGTATACATGCTATGTAGGCTTTTGGGACAATCGGCCCAGTGGAGACAGCCTACTACAGGGCGACAGGCAAGCAGCTGCTGCTGTCAGAACAGGACCTCATGGACTGTGGCTGGTACCTCAACAACAAAGCCTGCTTTGGCGGCTACCAGGTCAGCTTCCTCATGAGGCGTCGCTGACTCACATGTTTTGTGTCCGTCCATGCAGCCGTGTCAATGTCAGCTGACATGCTGATACTCTGGCTCCCTGATGCTTTGTTTGCCCTCCCCCAAAAGGTGGCATCCTTCCCTTTCCTTTTGCTTCCTTTCCCTGCCCTGCCCTTCCCTTCCCTTCCCTTCCCTTCCCTTCCCTTCCCTTCCCTTCCCTTCCCTGTCAGGCAGTTGTGCTTCATCAGCTAATCCATTTGCTTGATTGTATGCATGCTTACTGCAATGTGTCTTTGCATAGCATCGCTCTTTGCAACATCCATATTTGACGCAACGAAGTCAACTCTCACATTTGCATTGGGCACAGTAGCAACACTGTGGAGCACAAGTCATGGGGCAAAGGCACGACCTCAGTCAGCAGATTTTCCTCCAAGCGCTTGAGCATCCCCCAAAAAACAGCCAAAAAACTTAGCAAAGACGCTGCACAATTGGTGGATACCGTAAGGCTGAATTTGTTTGCAGGACTTAGGTCTGCAGTGGCTCATGACCCGGGGGAAGATCGCCACAGAGGAGGCTTACCCTTATCAGGGAGTCGACAACTTCTGCTCTGCCAAAGGCCGCAAGCACATCAAGTTCTCGGTACGCACCATCGGCATGTTTTCGTGCTTCATAAGTTGTCTGCTCAAGTTCCTGGTACGCACCATTAGTGTGTTGTCTTGCATCACAAGTCGTCTGCTTAGTGCGGCAACTGCATCAAACGCTCTCGTGTGGGTATCAATCTGTTGCCTGATGACCCAATCATGGCTATATTCACTGCAGCAATGACTCATTCGACACCTCGCAGCACTTACAACCGTTGGTGGTTGCTGTAACTGCCAGCTTGGGCAGCTGCAGCTGATACTCATCTCTTGTCGTTGAAATCCCATTGTGCAGCTGTGCGGTTGATCCTAGACCTGCCTGTTACAGTATATAGACACCACAGGCTGCAGCCATACCAAAAGGCAACACAGTGAACACAGAAATTCGACTGGCTGGTTTGAGAGAGTGTGAAAGCAAATGGCAGCACCTTGATGTGCAGAGCCTGGTGATGAAGCTGGATCACAGCAGCACATGCAGCAGTGTAGCTGCTGATAGATCTGATATCAGCGAATCGTGCTGCTGCAGGGCGACTTTGTGCAGACTGATGGCAGTGAGTACGCCCTGAAGGAGGCCTTGTACACCAAGGGGCCCATGACAGTGTCTGTGGATGCTGGCCCAGACTCCTTCGTCTTCTACTCCAGTGGAATCTACAACAACTCTGCCTGCAAGAGTGACTACAAGGGTGAGCACCTGTTCAGTGCTCGTGTTTTGCTAGTCTGCATGTCAGCCAGGAAGATGTTGGCGACATTCAACAGCATGTTCTGTGATATGCAGCATAGGAGTGTAGTCCATAGACATAGCTGTGAAGGACTCAAGCTTGCTGCTTTTTGCTTGCTGCTCAGACGTAGCGTGTGCATGTAACTTCAAGTCCACCATCAGGTTGCTGTTGTGTTCTGTCAGGCGGCCTTGTCTACAGACTGGGGTGAGAGCTGTTGTATGTGCTGCACTGCACAATATGTTCACAATGGGCATGGCAGGCATGCCTTTGCCTTGCCCAAGTCATGTGGCTCATGACAGGTTTGTGTATCGCTTCCTTGCATACAGTACAATTCAGCAGAAGAACTTGATCATCAGACCAGGCTCAGGTGTGTATATCAGCACATTCTGTTTGGCAGGGGTTGGTGACACTTGCCCTCAACAGATGTGTGTGGCTTGCAGATCTGAGCCATGCAGTTTTGGTCTCTGCTTACGGCACAACAGACGAGGGACAAGACTATTGGCTGGTCAAGAACACTTGGTCAGCTTTGTGGGGTGACAAGGGCTACATCAGGATTGCTAGGAACCCTCAAGACTGTGGCATTGCTACGCAACCTATGTATGTGGAGCTCAAGCTTGAGTAGAGAGGTTTCTGTGGTGGGAGTGTGACCAGGGTATGTTGTGCAGACTGGTATGCAAGCAGACCAACTGTGAGAGCCATTGTTCATCACAAGGTGGCTGACAACAGCAACAGGAGTGCTGTGTCTGAGGGGTGTTGTTTTATGTGTTGAAAAAGGCCTAGCAAAGCTTTATTTGTGCAAGAGTTCAGGAAGCCATGAAGCATCCAGTAACTGCAAAGCAACTGAGATTACCAATGTGATTTGTCAGTACAGTTTTGATGAGTAAGTGCATTGCTGATCATCACAAGTAGGCACAATGTGTACGACAGCCTGATGGCTGCTATGTATGATGATTATAGCACCATGCTAAATGCTGCCTAATTCATACTTGACTGAATATTTATTGCTTTGTCCCAGGAGTCTCTATTTGCTTGCAAGCTGACAAACTCTCTTATTGATATGTGCCGTCACTGTTGCTCAGCTGATGTTGTCAAGTCATCAACCAGGACATCACTCACAAATTTCCTGTCCGTTGTTTGTGATGGACATCGCGTAAGAGGCAAGTCTGCAGCAGTCCATTCCTTTTCTTTTGTCTAGGTTGATCATAGACCCTCCGAACGCCAAGCCCCACACACAATGTGTTTGGCTTGAGGTCAGTCCACCATGCAAGAGCTTCCTAGGGATATTGTGATGATATGTGTGTAGCATTCATGATGTGATCACATATTCTGAGAAGATACTGCAGCCTGAAGGAACCTTCTGCTAATCTTATTACTTGGTACAACTGAACACTTCAAATATTTCTGTTGCAAGCACAAGTCTGAAAAGTTGTACCATTTTTGTACCAATTGTTTGGCGAGCTGGACATAGTTTCAATCATGCTGGCAGTGAGCATGTGACCTTTCATAGATCTATGACTTGCCATGCTAGACTGTCATAAAACGAACATTCCTGCAACTAAGATGCTTGCAGTAACTGCTACAATAACTGTTCTCAGCTCCAACTATTTGACAGCATGCAAACACCGTCCGTTCAGCGAGTTAGCATTCCGGTCATTACACAAAAGGCTTTTGAAAGAATTGTCTGTACAGCAGTCTTCCAGCTTATTGATGTAACAGTTTATGCCAAACCGTTTGATAACACTATATTGACCTTTGACGCTTTTCAGCTCAGAGAGAGAGAGACATATACAGTCAGCAAAACATATCAGAGTATGAGCAATCTGTCTTGGGACCTGGTGGGGGCAGTTCGTATCCCAGTAAACATGATTGGGACAGGGACTACAACGTGCTGTCCACTCATGATCAAAAGGTGCTCAACACACAGCTCCTGCAAGGCAACCGGAGCATTGCTGGGTAAAAGCCTCGTGTGATAGCAGATCTAGATCGGTGCAATCGATTTGGCCTGTTTTGTGCCCTACGCAACCCTTGCAACATGTCATGACATTGGTCGACCTCATCTGCTAACTCTTCTCTGCTCTGTGCTTGACAAGCACTGCTGAAGTCAATCCATTTGGGTTCTGCCAACCTTAAGGTGTTCAGCGAGCTGTATACAACATGCCGCGGCTCTATGTCACCATGCAACACCCCCTGTTGATGGATGCTGTTCAAGGCCTCCAAAACACACTCACACTCAGCTGCACCTAAATGGGCGTCCACATTTGCTAGGCTAACAGATAACAACTCTAAAGCCAAAAAAGGTAGCCTCGTACATTTTGGCCCTGCAATTGTTCCAGACGCCATCATTCTGGGTACAGACATGCCTTGCAGCGGATGCTGTTGGTCTAAAGCGCTTGCAGCCTCACATGTTCACAGCTGCATATCTGGCTGATATCAGCAGCAGTGTGCGCCAACAGAGGACATCACAGCGTTGTTACTGAAGAGCCCACAGTTCTTCTTTTCCTTGCTGTACAGCTGAGGCCCCAGGCAGGCAACAGACTTCTTGCGTGGTGCAGTGGACAAGGTGACACTAGCATGACAAAAGCTGTGTTCAATTTGTTGGGACCCAGTTGGAAGGCCACGCAAAAGAAGAACAGAAAGTACATGCACAGCAAGTGCCTGCCAAGCATTGGCATCCTGCTCCATGCTACCTGTCCCTTTGCTGCTCAATTGGGCCCTAAATTGAGTGGCAATCCACATCATGTCAACTTGGCATTTGATGCCACTGAGCTGAGGACCAAGGTTGTGACCAAAACTGGCAATGCCATGCGTTTGCTGGCTTGGAATGTCCCAGCACAACATGCGCTGCCACACTGGTGTCAAGGACAGGCATGATCAGGGGGCTTCTGCTGGCTGAATATCAATGATTTGCTGAGCGTCAACAATTTTGGCAAGGCCAAACCGCGCTTGGCAGCTTTTAGCTCACGCCTGCCTGCCAGCTGATACACAGCACCATGGATGTGGGTGCTGTGTATCAGCTGCACCGTAGCTCATCCAAAAAAGGGTCGCCCTCTTCACTGGCAAGCTTGACAAGTCACAAGTCAGGTGAGACAACAACAAAAGCATGGTAGATTATGAGCGCAAACCTGCCTGCAAGTCAAACTCATGGTGTCTGTTGCATTGCTCTTTGCCATTAATGCATCCTGATTGTCCTAGCACTTGCCTCAGACTGTGGTCACCACCTTGAGCTCTGCAACTCTATTGCATATAAATAGGGTGAGGCTGCATTTAAGCAGGGTGAGGAATTGCTCTACTGGGTTGAATGTCTGTTGCTGATGTTGTGCGTGAGGCGCCAAGCTTTGCCTCAGATCACACATGTTTGTGGCATGTACAGGGGTGAGGCATTTGGGGGGAGGGGAGGGGGACACCAGCTGTTGTTGTTGACATTCTCAGGCGTGGTCATGACACAGAATTGGTCTCTGTACTATAGTTTGGGGAGACACAAATGCCTTGTTATGCCAAACGCATGAAGCTGCGGGGTCTCAAGGGGGCACTGGCCCCTGCTCCTTGACCCCTCAGCAGCAAAGTGCTGCAGAGTGACATCATGCAGCAGCGGTCCTGCAACAGCCCAGCAGCGTTCCATCATAGGCCCTGCTTTGTGCAGCAATTTCCCATCAACAGCGGCTCCTCTTGTTTCAACCTTTAAGTTGGAAATACAGCTGACAAACGCATGTAGGTAGGCTGCTCAGCACGATGCTCATTTGGTCAGACTTGGTCAAATATTTAAGTGCTGTGATTGCTAAACTGATGCTTGCTTCTGCTACAACAGAGTAAATTGCAAGCTTGTTGAGGCTTCTGCAAAGTCCAGCTTGTCTGCAGCTCTAGATACATCACGTCAGCTGTGGTTTGCCGGAGACGGCAAGCAGTCTCCTGTAACTATCACAATATTGCAAGAGTGCAGGTCTCAATCATGTACGGAAAATACAGAAATTAATATTACAGCTGATCATGAAAGGACACATTGACACGTATTCACTACTCCAATGAGCTACCATGAAGCTGTGCCATACAATGCGCATGCAACAGCTGTGTCTGGATTCTTGGCCGTGGCTCATGCAACACCTGTGCCTGGAACAACCTGGTCATGTGCTTGTGTTGCCAACACAAGTTGTATTGGTCTGTCTAACTCACAAAGACTTGCATGTGATCATGATAGATGAATTGCTTCAGACACAGCAGAGCACAGGTGTGAAAGGTCCAACTGCGGCTGCCAATTTGAAGCTCCGTGTAGATGTGAAAAGGGCTTCACAATTTTGAAAGGGGTTTGCCGGTTGAAGCTGCGCGATTGATGCGCATGGCGTCATTCCAGGTCGCTTGCAGCCATTGGCCTGCCTGAATGTCGTGGCAGATTCCCGTGACAGGGGGCTCCGTGGCTCACAAGGCGGCATCACTGCATCACAGAGTGCATCACTTTCGTCGCGACTCACAATTGCGCAGCACATCAGACTTGTCTTTTTGTCTTCATTTACTCCAAAGCTGATTAAGCCAGTATGATCATCGCCATGTCACCCACCAGTGTTATCAGTGGCCGCGTGCAACTTTCCGTGGGATCACAGCGAAGATCCGGCCTGAGTCGCAACCCGGTTCTGAGTGTAAGGCGTTCTGTCATTCGCCGAGCAGGCGAGGGTTCAGGTCCACAGGACCCAGCAGGACCTCGCGGGGAGACAACCGAGCAGATACGTGATGTTCAAGAGCCAAACATCGACCAGTCAAAGACAGAAAACATCCAGCCAGGCAACATTAGCAGCGAAAACGCTGAGAGACGGGCAGATATTGGCGCCACGCGGCCACCAACTTTATTTGGTAAGAAACCCTGTTGATTAGCTTCCCTGCGAACGTTTCCTTACGACATCAGTCTACTTGACACGGGTTGCGTGGTGTCCCAAGCAAGTTGCTGTCTGCAGAGGCGCAGTCTTTTGACGGTCCCGCTCCAGAGACCATCAATGGACGTCTTGCGATGCTGGGTGTGACGTCAGCCTTGGCTGCTGAGCTGGTAACTGGTGTGGGCCTCAGAGAGCAGTGGCTCAAGGCACCTGCCCCAATCTTGTTCAGCTTTGCTATCATTGCCATTGCCTCGTACATCCCTATCCTAAAGGGCTTTACCAGGTATGCAGCCTTCATTTGCACTCAAAGCACAGTGAAGTAACGCTGTTTGACTACTTAAGCCACCAGCGTGATTGATCCACAGTATTGGTAATGCCAGCATGCTAGGTTATGAAACAAAGATGTTCAGTGCCAAGTTCCCCTAATTGTTTCTGCAGAAAGGAGCCCTTTGAGAATGGTCCTTTCACTACCAAGGCTGAAAACTGGAATGGCCGTGCTGCCATGATGGGTTTCACTTTTTTGATCATTACAGAGGCGCTCTCTGGCAAAAGCATCCCTCAGTTCTATGGTCTCCTGTAGAGTGGCTACTTTCAGTTTTAAGTGTATAAGTGTTCAGGCCTGGAACATTTGGATCCAGGTAGCGCAAACTGATAATTTGATACTGAGTATTTTTTATTTGATTTTGCATTGCTGGCTGTGCTTGATTTTTTGCAATTCATTCTGATGGCAGAATGTACCTATGACGTAGAAAGTGTGTGCTTAAGTGCAAGACTTGGTACGTGCTAGAGTGCAAATTTACATTCGATTACAAAGTTGAAGTACTTACTAGTCATGCATTTTCATTTGTAACACATGAGATTGCTACCAGTGGCATACAGTATTAGCACTTTGCGACTGTGCATGCGTGTTGCCTCATAGATGTCAGTGTCGTCTAGAATTTGCTCAGTAGGCTCGAGAGCTGTCCTGCCCCTCACAACAGCCCATTGCAACTTATTGATACATATGTCCACACATGCTGGTCTGTTCGCATATTATCATCTAGATTGTGGCTGCGTGCCACCACAATCATCTGATGTATCGGCAAAATTTGCACTGAGCTTTGGGTATGCAGGCAGGCCAGACCTCTGTACGCGAATATTACTAATGCTGTCGTTCGTTCGTTTTTGATCACTGTGACTTTCTCAACAAAGTTGCCTCTCTCTCTTTTGTTGCATACTCTAGTCAACAAAACGATGCTTGGAACGTGTTGAACGTCGAGTGTGCGCATCACAATCCGGTTCACTTGACGTCTTGTGTTGTGACGCACGTCTTGACCTTGCGAGTATTTACCAGTTTCGGCTGGTTAGGTCAAGCCACTTGGGCGTCTGATTGATCTGCCTGTATCGTGCGCGACTGTGCAACAGCCTGACCGAGCTTGACTACCGCGTTTACTGTGCCCAACGCAAAGCTTGGCTGTTTAGAGCCGTCTTAACATGACTGAAAACCAGGCTTCTGCAGCTCAGCAGACGGAAGCTGTGAAGCAGGAATCGGATGCAGAAAGCCAGCTCAAGATCGCCCGTGCACGCTCAGATATTCTATCTGATGCAGAAGACGAGCACGGGCCCTCGTCTCCTCACTTTTACTCCCAGTCTGTGAGGAAAAGCTCACGTTCCCTAGACAGCTACATTTCTGACATCGAGAACAGCGCTCCTGACAATGTACATGACATCAAATTTGACGTCGCCAGCCAGAATGACCCAGAATCTGATCAGCAAGTGCATGAGCAAGCTGTGAGACTAGATCTCTTGCGTCGGCAACACTCCGCAAGGGCCAGGCAGACTTTGGAGCATCTGCAGAACACAGCAGCACCATCATCAGGTTCTCAAGCAAGCGGGAGCCCCCGCAGAGGGTCGTCAGAGACAAGGCGCTCCAACAGTGGCCTGTCTGTTGACATGGTTCGTGAGCAGTCACAGCAACTTAAGCAAGCCTCTGGTGACCTCAAGAGGCTTGCAGAAGAGCAGCGAACTCTTGCTGAAGAGGCTGTTGCCAACTTCCTGCTTCAGGTAGCTTTGCATGCACACAAGCATCACATGGAATGCATGCGCTTTATACTGGTCTTGTACATGCATGGACCGTGAGAATCCAGCTGGTCTGTCGCCAGACAGCATAGTTTGTACAATGAATGCCTGGGAATCAACATATTGCTTGAGGTTGGTAGGCTGTGCATCTGTGCAGGAGGACATGATGATGGGAGAAGGAGAGAACTCTGGAAAGCAGGAGGGATCACAGCATGTGGGTCTCTTGCTGCTTGTGTTTGGTTTCACACAGTAATTGTCCTGTACACATTGTCATGAACAGTAACGGTTACACAGCAGGGGTGACTGGATACCTATATGGCAGTTTTTGACAATCAATGTAGGTTTAAATAAGCACACCTGACTGTATGGGAAGACACATATTGTTTGGCACACTTGATTTTTGTGGAAGCCACCTATTTTCCTAGCTGACTGTGCAGGCCGGCCTTTCTCAAGCCCTAAACGACGTGTTTGAAGACAACCAGGGTAACTCTCGCACCTCCTTGACTCGGCAGCTTGAGAAGATTCGCAGAGCTGAGCAGGTAGGGTCTGTCATCTTGCGGAAAGGTCTGATGCATAAATGCAATTGTGCGCGCCGTGTTGCATTGCCTGTACACATCATGTCATTTATTTCTGGGCCTTGTGCCTTCAAATGGGACATGCATGCTATCAGTGAAGCTGTGCAGCATGTGCAAGACATCTCTTGTAAACATGCTGGTGCACGACATCTATGCTTGCTCGCTTCACTACACTTGCAGAGCATCACCCACCACAAGCTCCCTTCCTTGCCTTGCGTGACATGTGCACAGTCGTACCATCAGCGTAATGAAATCGTAAACACCCCGTGACTGCAACTGTGTATGTTCAGGCAATCAAAGATGCTGAGGCAGATGAGCGCATTGCGGATCAGCTGGCAGCACTACAGATTACGCTGTCACAGTTAGCTGAGCACGAGGCTGCAGTTGATGGTAGCACCAGCGCTGAGGCAGATACTAGCGGCACCAAAAATCATCGACCTGATTCCAGGGACAAGGTATCTTGTTCTTATCTTGTTTTTATCTTGTTTCAATGCAGCCATGTCTGTGTCCATGCAAAGGTGTAAGTGCTTGCATGAAACTTGCTGTGCCAGAGGTTGGCATCAATGGGAGGTGCATTGCTGCTGGACCTGCTTGAGAGAAAGCAGTGCCAACCGATGACTTTCACAGTCTAGTACACAGTGCAATGCCAAGAAAATGGTAGTGTGATGGCTTTCAAATTGGCTGGCAAGTGCTGCAAGAATGCAGCATTTCATCCTGTATGTTGCATGCTGGAGCTTTTAGGTACTTTCCACAGGGCGTCTACCTCTATTGCATTGAGGGACCTCTCAAGTCCCCAGTCATTGCTCGCAACTGATGTACAACATAACAGAACGTTGCATGCCTTTGTGTCACAATTGTGTAGAATGAAAGTCAGTGTGGCTGCGAATCTGTTGCAGGCGTCCCCCATCTTGCCAGCAGGCCGGCATCTTCTGAAAGACATTTCTGAGAACAGCCAGGAGGGTATCGACTCTTCCATTGGCCACAGCTCCTCATCTCACCATTCCCACATGGCAGCTTCAGCCTTTGCTGCTGTGAGCCAGGTCCTTGGCTTCCAGGCTGATCCTGAGGATGATCAGGAAGATGATCAGGATCATCTCAAGCTGGATGGTGTTGACTCAGCACAGGCTGATGAGCAGGCAGCACAGCATGAGGAAGGCCAAGCTAAGAGTCCCACACCAGCTGATGGCAACAGCCAGACAGCCAGTCAAGGGGATCAGCAACAGACGCATCAGATGCACAGCACAACAGACAGACAGCCTGCGCCTTTGACTGCTGACTCCCTGAAGACACTAGCTAGCAGCACAGAGGATGACCAACCAAGCATTGCTAGTGCTGTAGCAGCGCCTGATCAGGACTTGCTGCCTCAGTCCCCAGAACCGGCCACGAAATCCCCAGAGCTGGCCACAGCAGGCTCAACAGCTGGCAGTCAGACCTTTGATGCAGAGCTGCATGACAGCGTTGCTGCATTAGTCCAAGCGCCAGGCAACACAGGATCCTCCAGTCAACAGCCAGCACAGCCACCCAAGGGTGTTTCAGATCCCTCTGTGGATGCATTGATCCTGCAATCACTGAAGGAGGATGTGACCAGCCCAGCGTCAGGATCCAGCAGTCATGCATTTGATGCAGCTCTGCAAGATGGTGTATCTGCGGCTGTTACAACTGGCGTTACTGCAGAACCAGGTGACTGCTGGGATAGTCTTGCATTGGCATATGTGCTAGGCTGATGCTGTAGTGGCTGCAGCTGTACAGAGAGCTGCCATGTTCTTGCTGACATGCATGCTCAAGAGCACAAATGTTTGCTTGCAAAGCTGGTAGTGGTGACAGTCTGACATCAGTTGTTCCAGGCACATGCATCTTGACCCAAACCTGACACACCTGATCCATAGATTGGAGTAGCTTGCGACTCATGTTCTGTCACATGACAACTTCACCAAGGATGCGGAAAAATACGGCACACCATGCATGTACAGTTGCTGCTGTTGAGTCACCGTGATGTTATAGGCATGTTACATTACGACAAACAAATGTCCGCTGCAAGTCGATGCCGATATTATGTTTTGCAGATCAGACCAGCTTGGTGCCTGACTCTGTGGTCCCACTTGACAGCAGCAGCAGTTCAGGGCTGGATACTGCAGGCTCGAGTCAAGGGGCCCTTGCTGGCACACAGGCCCTGGGATCAGTCACCAGGGCAGCTGCAGACAGCCCTGCCCAGGAAGCCACATCAGCAAGGGATGTGGCGGCTGCACCAGCTGGCGCGGAAGCTGATGACATACCCATGTACACCTTGGGAAGTGACGACGAAGATGATCTTGCAGTTGTGAGCAATGTAGAGCAAGCTAGAGAGGCACAGGTAGGCAATGTGGCGACTGCCTGTTTCTGTTTGAGACAGTGTGTAGTACACCAGACAAGGGGAGCACTACTATTGGAACCATATTCTTGGCATATCGCATGCTCAAACTTGGCAAAGAGGCAGAGTCATACGTGATGCTGTGAAGTAACCTGCCAGCGAGCTGTTCTGCATCAAAAGCTGCATTTGAGCAAAGAGCGGTTCAAGAGGACACTTTGGTTGTGGCGTGTGCCTCAGCATCTTAGTGTGTCTCAGCCTGAAACCTGTGTTTGCATTTGAGTTTGCCAGAAATTGGTTGCTGCCTTTTCTCATGCACAGCTGCCTGGCACTACTGCAAACAAATCAAAACTTTTTCTCTCTCTCCAAAACCAAGGTAATACAAAAATAGGGACCAACAGGCCTGAGACAAGTCTGAAACCTTTTTTGCCCTTGTAAGCAGCAAGCCTGAATGGCTTCCAGCTTCCAGAAGCCATCTCTGATTACAAAGCCTGTCTGTTCAGTCAATCTACTCTTGAGTCTTGCTTATGTTGACCGACTGACCTGTGCAGCTGCCCTTCCAGAGGCTTTTGTCATGATTGCTGACTGGCACTTCTGTCATCTGTTTCTCCAGATTCTGCCTTGACCCGGGCTGTTTGCTGTTGTTCAGGCAGCCGCCGATGAATTCATACACAGCAGCAGACCTGCTACACCAGAAGGGGACCCACCCCCCCAAGACGCAGCTTCACATGCCTCCTCCCTACCCCCGCCCCCATCAGGTGACACCAGCTGCTTGTTGTAGGGCAAAATTCCATGTTGCGCATTAGATGCCCCTTACCTCTTTGTACCCTGCTACACTGCTTGGCCCATCAACAAGGCTTGCATGGACCCAGGCAGCAATGCACATTGTCTCAAGAAGATATATGGTTACATGCATTTGTCAGAACACACCACTGGTGACATTGACATGTTAGTCAAGCATGCCTTCTGTGCAGGTCCTCAGCACCAAGAAGAGGATGCACAGGCTGAAGCAGCAGCCGACACCAGTCGGCCTTTCACTAGTGACTATCTGGAGGAGGGCCGCATGGCTGATGCCTTTGAGCCTGAGGAGTTCAAGGGGATGCTGTTCCATGATGGAGTGGACTCACAAGGGCGGCCAGTCATTGTAGTGAACACTGATGCTGTGGGCACTGCCCGCAAGGCGCGCTCACAAGCCCTGCAGTACATGCTGCACCGACTCGAGCCTATTGTGACTCAGGTACGTCTGCTGGTAGCTGCATGGGTCAAACAAGACAATGCAAGTCACCCATGAACGTGAACACTTTGTATCCTGAATGCAAAGCCAACTTGCTCAAAAAGGTCAACATGTTTTTAGTATTCTCATCATTTCGCAGGTATGCTTGCTTGCGTTGATGTCAACAGATGCACTAAGCTTCTGCTGGCAATATTGCAGGCATCAGCATATGAAAAGATGTTAGCTCCCTTGTAACGCTGCATCAGTGCAGTGCTGCAGTCTGCGACATTGCTGTACAATTCCATGTGATGCAAACAGCATGATGGACCTGCTGACGATGTCTTGGTCGCTAGTTTGCTGTGTGAAAACGCCTCATGCATGCATTTGTGCTGCTGCTTTGACACTTTACACTCACCCTAGTCTTTCCTCAGGTTTCAGCACCCTCTACAAATGCCAGTGATGTAACTACTAATGATTTGCTGTGCACTCACAATGGTCAGCTGCTGCAGGGCCCATATGTGTTAGTCATGGTAGCAACAGGTCAGCATCAGAAGTCCAATAAGCTCCCGGCCATGTGGCTCATATCAGCCTACCGCAGCCTCTCCCGCCCTTTCCGCAAAAATGTGAGGTACATCCTGCTGGTGCGGCCAACAGGGGGCCTCAAAGCGCTGGTGGCTTGCATACGACCATTTGTATCAGCAAAGGCTGCAAGGAAGGTCAGAAAGGTAAGCTGTGGGGCAGATGATAGGCATAGATCTTCTGCCATGCTTATTGTTCATCTGCTGTACTGTACCTGTCCATGCCTGTCATCTTGCTATTCTTTGCCTTTCACTCCAGCACAGCAAAGCATCTTGAGCTGCTGATGGGCTGCCTTGAATGTCCAGTGTGTATTACAAATGACAAGGAAATGACACTGGCACATATCTCATATGCAGGTTGAGAGCTTGGCTGACATAGCTGCAGCCACTTCTGGTGAGGTCACAATTCAGCATCTGGGGACTCGTTTTGCAGCAGCTGCTGGCGACTATTTTCTTCAGGGTGCTGCAGCTCAAGCCTCTGCAGTGAATGCCTATGACATGCCACAGTTTTGAAAATGGCAAATGTCAATGCAGCGTGTGCACATTTGCACATTTGGATCTGCTGGCGGTGATCGAGTGAACAGTCAAGAACAAGTGAGCACCCTGCATTGTTGTGTTTCAAACTACTTATGTACATTTACTAGTGTGCGCATGATTGGACGAATGTCAACCAAACTACGTGTTATTGTTTAGCTCAAGATTGTAAATTTATGTTAAACTCTGTCAGAGTTACTCCGTTGGGTTTTAAGGGTTAACGGGGATTTGGTGCTTTCTTGCCGGACTCGAGAGCGCTTCAGGCAAATATCGCATTGCTACTTTGATGAGCATAGAGTCAAATTTTTTTGCCTCGAATATCACTTACAGGTTACGTCTTAGTATGGTGACTTGGACTACACAGTATTGAAGGCGTGCAGACCCCAAAGTCAACACAGGTCAAGAGCAGGCCATCAGCAAAGGAGGAAGCCAAGCTACTGCGGGCAGGCTTTGTTCACCTAGCTGCAGGTGATCGCTGTTGTACTGTTGTCCGCATTATTCAGGTGCGGTCACGGCCGGAGGCCGACACAAACGTTGCTGAGTGTGCATACTGATTCGACCATTCCTGCAAGTCAGTCGGTCCGTCACAGTCTCCATTGTTCTTGTAGACGGTCTCCTAACAAACCTTGCCTCTAAGTCAGCCGTTCTGACCGGTAAACTGTAAGGCTGTTGCATTCAAGCTCAAGTTCTGATCCTGGTCACGGCACCGAATGTGAAAACAGCTGCTTGGCTTCTTGCAGACGACGATCTGTGAGATGCTTTTGACAGTGATCCACGAGGTCCCTCGCATTTTGGACTTTCTGCCGGGTTGCTGCTTAGGATTCCTTCAGCAGACAAATCGCGAAATGCGCCAGGAAGTCCACAGCTTCGTGAAGGCCATTTCGGCTAGCCATGTTGCTCTGCTGACTCAGCAAGACTGGCCCAGGCTGCGCTACCTTCAACTCAGGCTATGCTTGTTGAAAGCTGCAGAAATAGGCCAGCTTGTGACAGCATCTTTCCCTCATTTGGAACGGCTGCATCTTGCTGACGCTCATCTTGACCCTGGCGCCCTATCACTGCTTTGCAACGCCAGCTGGCCCTCATTACAAGCGCTACGGCTTGGTTCGCTGGACGCAGCAGGAATCGCAGATTTGACAAGGTGTACCTGGCCACAGTTCAAGGAGCTGACAGTTCAGACTGATGCTGCTGGTGTTGCGTTCTTGGCATACGCTGATTGGCCTCATCTTGAATCCCTAGACCTCCTCAACAGCAAGCTTGATGCTGACTCTGTTCAAACACTGGTCAGAGCCAAATGGATGCACCTTCACAACCTAAAGCTGGCCTGTCATAGCATGCCTGCTTGGTCTATTGGGCAGCTGTCTGCTGGAAGTTGGCCTCAGTTGCGCAAGCTTGTGCTTGCTGACATTGATATCAGCACTGGCCCCAGTCTTGGTGTGATGCAACAGCTAGTGCACGGAGATTGGCCACAACTTGAGAGCTTGAGCCTGCAGAACATGCATCTAGATGGGGAAGGCGTGTCTGTGCTTGTCACAGGCAACTGGAGGGGCCTTACTTGCCTGGACATTGGCGAGAATGACATCTCATCTGCAGATGTCAGTAAGCTTGCCAAAGGTGGATGGCAGCTGAAAAGTCTTTGTTTGAGGCAGTCATATTTTGGAGGTTTTGTTGCCAGTACGATTACAGCTGCCTCAGCGTTGACAGGCCTTGTGGCATGCAAGTGGGCACAGCTGCAGGAGGTGAATCTGAGTGACTGTAGTCTCATATGTAGTGCCATGCCCACTTTAGTTGAGGCCAATTGGCCAGCTTTGCTGCGTATAGACATTTCCTGCAATGACATTGGTGCAAAAGGGCTTAAGACATTGCTGCAGGCAAAGTGGCCGTTGCTGGAGAGTTTGCGCATGTCCAAATGTGATCTTGACATTGAAGCAGTACGTCATTTGGTTCAGGGCAATATGCCATGTCTCATGGCTCTTGACATTTCAGACAATGGCTTTGTCAGTCCAGATGTCATACGCCAATTAATATTGGGCAAGTGGCCACTGCTATACATTTTAGACATTTCGGAGAATCGTTTTGAAACCTTGAGGTGGTCAACATTTGGAGTAGCTAACGATGAAGTTGTGGAGCGTTACCTACATAGGTTTGATTATGCAGGCAAATTGCGTTTTGCTGGCCAGTTTGCACATGGGCAATGGCCAAAGCTTGCAGCTTTAGATCTCGATTGGAACTACTCCTCGTTCCTCGTATGTTGGGAACTGCTTTGACACACGGTCTTCACATAGTGATCTGATGAGACAGCAATTATTGCTGGCCACTACTAAGGTGACTCATACCTAAGGTGTCTCTCTTTGCAGCAGTGACAATCGACAATCCACCCCTTATGGTAACTCGCTGTCTGTCTCCTGGTAAGGCCTGCCAGTCCAACTGGACGTTGGCATTTGCAAACTCATGCAGCATTAGTGTGCAATATCCATATCCGGTAAGGCAATATCTTCAATAATAAACTTGACGACCAATCATCTAGCCGCTGTATCTTCTCTTTCGTCAGCACTAGCAGCGCGTCAGTCCAGCTGGCATAGAGCCTGCAGTTGGAGGCCGACAGAGCGCAACAGCATCAATTTGACAGCCTCGTCCACCCTCTCGAGGCTTGCCAAGTATATGTGACATCCCTTCTGCAGTGCACCCCGCACTGCTCACTCCTTTTCCATCGTCCTTGGCACCAAATATGCTGTGCGGGTCTTGCGGTCAGATGGGAATGGAGCCTGTCTGCTCGACTTCGCAGGTGCAGCAACGCTCGGTCGATAGCTGCTGTTCTATGCTGATCTACGATCAAGCTGTTACACACAGTGTTGGCTGTGTTGCAGGCAACAGTAGGCAAGATGTTTCACACACACAGCTCAGGTAAGCTCAACAACTTGAGCTCAGCATAGCATCAATAACTGGCTGGGTCCTATTGCAAGAGAGTGAAGGCCTGCCTGACGCCGGTCTCGCACTTGCAGGCAGCAACAGCCTCATGGCATACAGCAGGCTACATTCAAGGCCAGCCTTGAGGCTCCTTAGCAAAAGAACAACTGCAGCATCAGCAGCAGCCCAGAAACAGTCTCGAAGGGCAGTCACAGTCCAAGCAGTCAAAACTCCTGTCAATGGCGCTGTTGGCAACAGCAGCAGCAATGGCAACGATTCTTTTGACAAGGTCTCAGTTGATGAACTCGATGAGTTTGACCCTGCTACCAGCAACCGACCGCTGACCCCTCTGCTAGACACAGTCAACTTCCCAGTGCACATCAAGAACTTCAACAGGCGGCAGCTGAAGCAGCTGTGCAAAGAGCTGCGAGAAGATGTCATCTACAATGTCAGCAGCACTGGGGGGCACCTGGGGGCCAGTCTTGGAGTCACTGACATCACAGTAGCCCTGCATTATGTCTTCAACGCCCCTGAGGACAAGTTCATTTTTGATGTTGGCCATCAGGTGGGTTGAAAGAAGTAGCAAGAGCACATGTGCAGCTGCAGGCAAGCATCCTGCCAAGGCTTTTGTCCATACACTGCACTGTCTATATGCTATGTGCTTGCAGAAGGCAGGCCTTGCAACAAGCTGTCTTTGCAAGCCTTCCATGCACCAGCCACAGCATCACAAGCGAGTGATCCTCAACCTTGCATGGTGTCCAATTTGCACATGCACTGTACAAGCCTTTGGACTTGCTATCTGAGGTGGGTGATTGTGCTGCAGGCTTACCCCCACAAAATTTTGACTGGCAGAAGATCCAGGATGCCCACCATCAGACAGACAGGCGGCATGTCAGGCTTCACCAACCGCTCAGAGAGCGAGTACGACCCATTTGGTGCTGGCCACAGCTCAACTTCCATCTCAGCTGCACTGGGTATGGCAGTGGCTAGGGACTTCAAGGTATGCAAACAATGCAGGCGGTCTGAATGCAGTGCCCACTTGCTCTTTGTGCAGCAAGCATGGCAGCCGGCATGCTGGCATGGTCAAATTAGAACATGTTGTGCACCAGCAGCAGTAGCATGGACACATGTGATGGACATGGTAGGGTGACCTAGCATCACCTTTCGCAGTTGACAGTGTTGGCCTGTAAGGAGGTTGCCTATTGGTTGCCTATTGGTTGCCTATTGCATGTAGGGACGGAAGAACCATTGCGTAGCAATCATTGGAGACGGAGCCATCACAGGTGGTATGGCCTATGAAGCCATGAACCATGCAGGCTTCCTGGACAAGAACATGATTGTCATCCTGAATGACAATCAGCAGGTGTGCAGCAGCTTCCGCTCAGCTGCGTTGTCTGTGTCTCTGAGTCAGACTTTGTTTCCACGCCAGGCAGATGCACAGCCATTCCTGATGCTCATTCCTCCTTGGCTGTACTCGCCATGATTGCCTGTGTCAAGCATGAGATGCACATGAGAGTCACAATATAATGTGTAATGTATGTATCAGGGTGCAGCATAGGTCCTGGTCTGAAGCATGCTGAACAACCCGTGCCAGCTTTTAGCATGCAGACAACAGCATGAGACTAACGGCACTTCTACAAGCACAATGTCACCCTGCAGATCAGTCCTGACATTGGTCTGTTACCTTTCATGCCTGTAGGTATCACTGCCAACCCAGTACAATGACCAGCAGCAGGCCCCAGTGGGGGCTCTGTCAGGAGCCCTAGGGCGCATTCAAGCCAACAGGCCCCTGCGTGAGCTGCGTGAAATCGCCAAGGGAGTCACAAAGCAGCTGCCTGAGGCCTTCCAGGTCTGTCTTGCATGTCAAGCCAGGGCCTGCCCAATTGCACAGCATGCATGCATAATTTAGTCCTGACAGGCCTATTGTACAAGGCATACCCCGATGGTTGCCGGCATAGATTTACAAATGCATGCATGCATCTCTGATCTGAGCTGATGTTCCTCTGGGTACAGTACATCTAGTGCACCCCTGCTGTACCAGTAGACGTATACATCCGCTTCAGTGTAACTAGTAGACACCCGCTACTGTGATGCAGACAGACACTCAAGACTGGGCACGGCATGTCTGCATGACCTGTCTCACCAGTTGTTATCATCTTTTCCTTGGTATCTCCCAGACTGAGCATCAGTCACTAAGTGCTACACTTGTTACGGCCTCATTTGATGCTGACAAACTTGTCTCAACAGACAGTGATTTCACAATTGGCAGGTGTTTGTTACTTCAGGATCCCATCACAGCTCACACCTGGTACTCAAAACTTTGTGTCACAGTCTTTTCAGCTGTTGTGCCTGTCCTACCAAGTTGCTTGTTGCAGATCTGGGTGGTGCTGCAGTGACATCATGCTGGAATGTTGCAGGAGGCCACAGCCAAGATTGATGAGTATGCCCGTGGTATGATCTCTGGCTCTGGGTCTACCCTCTTTGAGGAGCTGGGCCTGTACTACATTGGCCCCATTGATGGTCACAACCTGGACGATCTCATTGCTGTCCTGCAAGGTATGCCCCTACCTTCCAGACAGTTCTCATCACTCCTTCTTGCTGCTGGGTCGCTCACAAAGCGTTTCCAGGACTGCAAACCTGGTGGTGATTATGTACTGATGCCCAATGGTGGCCACCATATGGTTGAGTTCCTTGCAGAATTTTGCTATGTATTCATGCAAGCTGCTGCCCTGCATATACACATGCACTATAGACAGTCTCAACGTGGAGTGAAACTCTGGAATGTAGTTGCCTCACCAGAGTGTTTTGACTGGCGTGCATAGGTCTGTTGTTTGTGCTGCAGCAACTCTGCTACGCCCTTGTTTGTACCATCATCAGAAGCATCGCTGGACCGCCTGCCGTCATACCAAGCGTGAAGCTGACAGCAGTTGTGGACACTCGACAAGGGCCATCTCACCAGGCTCATGTTGCTGATCTGCAGAGGTGAAGACAACAGAGACTGTGGGCCCTGTTCTGATCCACATCATCACTCAGAAGGGCAAGGGCTACCTGCCGGCTGAGACAGCTTCAGACAAGATGCACGGCGTGGGGCCCTACAACCCCAAGGATGGCAAGAGCATCTCCAAGCCCAGCAGCAAGCCCAAGGTGCTGCTCTGCCCAGTTTGCTTTGCAACACGCAGTGTGTGTGCAACAACTTCATCAGAATGGGATGTAGCGTGTGTGCTTGTGACTTGCTTGCAAAGCTATTCCAGCAAGGAGGAGGTCAAGGTCAGGGTGACAGAGAGTTATGAGTGTGCTGCATGCATATGTTGTGCAATGGAGAAGAAGCCCAGCGTGTGTGTCAAAACTCATCTGCTGGTTTTGGCATCTGTGTTGGTCTGACTGCTTGATATGCATGCTGAGTGACATAATCATCGTTCCTCGACACATCAGCTGCTTGCTTGAAGCTATAGCACCAAAAGCTGATAAAAACAGCCACATCATCACTATCGACGCAGCTACAGCCATTGAAGCTTTCTAATCACCCAGAGCAATTTTGTGTCATCATGCATGTGATCTAATGCGCCAGCTTGCTTGGCATAAGCTGAAAGAGTGACACAACTCCAGTAGCCATACACCCATACTACCTTCACCTTTTGAACTGCACCAAGCAAGTGACTTTTGGTATGCAGGTGGCCTCCTACACCAACTTCTTTGCTGACGCCTTGATAGCAGAGGCTGAGAGGGACAGCCGCATCATTGGCATCCATGCAGCCATGGGCGGAGGCACAGGCATGAACCGCTTCCAAAAGCGCTTCAACAGCCGCACCTTTGATGTGGGCATCGCCGAGCAGCATGCAGTCACCTTTGCAGCCGGCTTGGCCTGTGAAGGCATGGCCCCCTTTGTGGCCATCTACTCGACCTTCTTGCAGAGAGGCTATGACCAGATCGTCCATGATGTCTGCTTACAGAAGCTGCCAGGTACACATCTCACTGATCAAGGGATGACCTCAACATTGCCAGCATCATTTTTGGTTTTACTGGTCACAATCTGCATGCACATGCTGCCTTTGTTTTTCCCATGTGCCTGCTTGGTCACTCTGGCCCAGGCGTAAGTCACATTGGGGTTGGCAATCTGGGCAGATCTCCTCATATCGCGCAAGCCTTTCCCAAGTGCCTCCTCGTGTGTCTGTCCAAATCGTCAACCACTACAGGCAGAAGTCAGATTAGGACCAGCTTGTTCATCAGCTCCCTGTGCTCAGCTGCCCTGGTTTGCTCTTCCTTTTTGTGCCTGATGAGTCAGCACATGTCAAGGGGCAGGAGGAAATGCACAGGGAGCTGATGAACAAGCTGGTCACTTGCTGCTGCTGTGGTGCAGTGCGAGTGACTAGCTTGTTCATCAGCTGCCTGTGCTCAGCTGCCTTGATTTGCTCTTCCTTTCCGTGCCTGATCAGGATCAGCACAGCAGATGGGCCTTTATAAATCATTCAGCCCTCAACATCAACGCTGTTGTCAATGACGTGCCAATCTGTGCAAGCAGCATTAATGCAGGCATCTTCCACATAAATGCGCTTCACTTGAGCGTTTGCTGTCACCACACTTGTCGAGGCAGATGTACTTGAGCAACCAACAATTGTAAACAAGATGTGGTATCCCGCAGTACGGTTTGCCATGGACAGAGGTGGTCTAGTAGGAGCAGATGGCGCCACTCACGGAGGTGCCTTTGACATCACCTACATGGCTTGCCTGCCCAACATGGTAGTCATGGCCCCTAGCAATGAGGCAGAGCTCATCCACATGGTTGCCACCTCAGCTGCCATTGATGACCGCCCATCCTGCTTCAGGTACATGTTCTAGCAATTTGACATGTCAAATATGGTTTCACGTTTCAATCAATGAAATTTCATTGTTTGTAGAACTGAGCAGGCTAGCAGCAAAACAACCCCCAAGTACAGCACAAAGTACAGTGTCATGCTTTTGTCCTGGTTGCTGACAATGAGAGTATGGAATTTCAATGCATTGAGCATGTGAGGTGTCAGCTGCTTGTGTAAGGCAGTCCTTCGCTGCTTTGGGCATCCAGTGAGTTGTTGTTCCTGTTTCATGCAGGTTTCCAAGAGGCAACGGCATTGGGCTAGACTTGGCAGCAGAGGGCATTAGTAGTGACCTGAAGGGCACACCCATGGAGGTAGACTGCTTGTACCCACCTGGGGCCGTCATAGCTTCCCAGCTTGCACATTCTGTGCATTCAGTGCATTCAGTGCACATTCCATCCAGCTTTTATGCGCACAGTGCAATTGCAGTCAACCACAGCAGACACATGTTTTTGGTGCCTGTTCGTTTTGCTACATGCGTTTCTATGCTCACAGCATTGGATAGCAAGGTCTGCTCCTGCAGATTGGGAAGGGTGTGGTCCGGCGAGGAGGAAAGGACGTTGCCTTTCTAGGCTACGGAGCCACCCTGGTCCAATGTCTAGAAGCAGCCACCATGCTGCAGAAGGCGGGAGTCAGCGCTACAGTAGCTGACATGCGTTTCTGCAAACCCCTGGACACTGGTCTCATCAGACAGCTCGCCAAGGAGCACTCAGTCCTCATCACAGTTGAGGAGGGCTCAGTGGGCGGTTTCTTCTCCCATGTGTCAACATTCCTGGCCCTTGATGGGCTATTGGATAAGGGTCTCAAGATCCGACCAATGACTCTGCCGGATAAGTTCATTGAGCATGGATCACAGAACGACCAATTAGCAGAGGCTGGGTTGTCGTCTTACCATGTAGCTGCTACAGCCATGTCTCTCCTTGGCAAACCCAAGGAGGCACTGCTATATGCCTAGGCTTAGCGCAGTGCTGAAATCGCTGCTGCTGACACAAAAGATAGTCTCTACTCAACTCAGATGCACAACATACAACATGCGACTTTTGTGTGACCAGACAGGCTGTGTGCGTGTGTGACAGTGTCCAAGCTTTGCTTGCACTGATTTGCAGAGGTTGGAATGTCAAACAGGCAATGTCCACTCTGAGTATGTGCTGAGTGACAGAACGTTGTTGCTGCATCTACAGATGACAGTAGTGAAAATGGTGTAGGTATTCTGAGTGTTTAGCCCAACATGAGTTGCAGTATTTAGTTCAGGAGTGTGTGTCATCTCGCACTCCCAAGACAAGGTGCTGACATGTCCTCTAAGCTCATTTCAGTCTGTGGTGTCCTGCGATGTGCTGCTTGCTTCTTCTACAGTACACCAGTCCTCAATGGCTGCTTTGGCGAACTCATCCGTAGGGGTCAAGCAACGCCTGCCCAACAAGATCTAGCTTGGGTCAATACTTTCCTGCACGGTCTTGCCAGCTGTGCTCACACTTATAAGTGTAACAAGTGTTGATTGCAGCGTACATCATGACTCAGCCGCACAGATTTTCACACACTATCGACAGTTGAACGCACTTCGTTCTGTCATTCAGTGTGCATTGACGAGGGTTACCGACTTCTGATCAAGCTATTGCACAGCGCTGACTCATTCGACACAACACAAAGCTTGTTACAGCACACAACGATGTTACACGCTGACTTACCAAAACATGCGCCGCATCAAAGGATAATTCAAGCTGTGAAAATTACTTGATTGGTGACTGCCAACAGCAATTGTGTGCTGAGTGATGCAAAACATTCTCTCCTGCCTAGTATGTATTACACTAGCTAATGGGAGGCATAGTGGTCATCAAGTAACAACCCAACATGGTCGCATTGCTGATCAAGTTTGTGCGTTCAGTTTGCGTGAATGCCAATTTTCTCTGCAATTGAGGGCGGTGAGGTGAGCAGAGAGTATGCCGTCATGCCCACAAGGATCAGCAGTCCCAACTCTCCAATGTGACCCCAGTTGCCCCTCAGGCGAGCCTTGGGGTCTCCAGAAGAGTAGCCCTGCAGAAGATGATCACAATGGTGATGAAGGCATGCTAATGCTTCAGACAGACAACGGAGCAAACATGCCAAGCAATGGAGCAATAATGTGCAAATGGCGAGAAACTTGCATGATGTGGATTACCTGGAAATATAATATCCGTCCAGCGATCCAGATGAGTCCGAAAATTGAAGCTGCCACTGGATACTGCATGTCACAGAGATGCACCCTGCTTACATATTGACCGCGTTTGATCAACAAGCACATGAGAAAGGTCACGCAGTCCCACCTTCAGCCCACTTGACAATAGCAGTGAAAGAAACATGGCGTAGCCTTCTAGACTGTTCTGATGTCCACGCTGAACGCAATTGAATGCGTTCGCGTTCTTGTTGCTGGGTTCTGCGTACAGGTTAGGGTACCCCACGCCATACCTGACAACACCCGTTCGGTCAAGTGATCAGCTAGATGGTTGAAGTAATGTGTGGTGCGGGGAGAGAACTCACTTCTTGCGAGCCTTACCAACCGTGATGGGCATAAAAATGTGAATCCTGCAAGGATACATTCAACAAGCTGTCAGCTTTCAGCAGCTCCAACGTACTTGCATTCACCCGCGCGTTGGTAACCTACTTACGTCAAGATCGATAGAATCAAGGTGATCAGCACGTAGCCATACTGCGGCGGTATGGTCAAGACAGCCATGTTGAGATGCAAGGCTTCCACAAACTCCCAGATGGCGCCGCTGTGAAAGGTGATGTTGCGCATAGCATTGGTGACACTCAACCTAATGGTTTGCTAACGTCGACGCCACGGCCGCCGTGATACACGCGTGATACGTATACACACGGCGGCGATTGAAGTCAGCATTCAGGAAGTGGTGCCGGAGCCCTGCTTCGCACAGAGTGTCACCGATAACCAGACCTATGACATGAAATGCTGATGATGCTGCTAAAGGTACACCGTCACCACAGAACATCATCTAGTTCCCTGAGCACATGCTAGATTGATCATCTGCGTCGAAATTTCGATATGCTAGACGTGATCAAGCCTCATCACGTCTCGCTTTGCGTTCTTCTGCGGGCGTTCATAGACTCCGAGGTGCTGCAGGTGAGGACTGCTTGCTCGGCTCACCAAGCGTCATCACACAAATGATATCTCATGCACCTTAAACCTGTGCAGGGCTTGGTCACAAGCGACGAAAACTACCAAAAGCTTGGAGACTTTCTGCTGCAAGAGATCAGAGCGAAGAGCAGTATCAAATACCCCTCGCTCAGTGAACTACTCACTAAGCTCCAGGTAAGTTGCATTTAAAGCTTTGCCAACAACCACTTCTGTGCTCCATGTCAGATCCCCAACAGTGCACAGCGTTGATGGTCAGACGCTCGATAGACTGATTAAGATCATAGCCATATGTGGTTTTGATGTGCAGGATGCTCTGCCAAGCAAGGACGTGGGAGATCAGATTTCATCTTTGCTGATGGAACAGCTGGGAGGTGTGCAGTACCCTGATGACCTGGTCACGTTCTTCTCTGACATGAGTCAGCTGATGCATAGTCATGCCCAGGCTCTTGATGAGGATGCATTGAAAGGCGGAGCAGATATCAGCAGTGCTATGGGGTTTTACATCAGGCACTGCTGTGTCTCCTTCCACATGCTAGCATTTGAGGTGTGTTATATCAACCAGGTCACAAGGCAGCATCTCCATGTTGCTTGATTCTTAGTCTGTGACATGCATGATGAATATCTGAAGACTGGACGTGTCTGTGAACTGGTTTTGCTCTGCCTTTCCTTGTACATAGGAAGCGAATTAGCACTGTGTGAGTACTGAACACATGCAGCAGCATAAGCACGCAGCGTACAGTCAGCATTCCAAACCAGGAATGTCTCTAAGCCCAAAGTGATTCACCCCACATGCCTGACTCTTTGATCAGTAAGAACCACGATGCTACATGGAGCCAGGTTTGGCAAAACCAAGAGAAGAACTAAATGCTGCTGTTGTGTATAGGCTGCCTGTGGGTTGTTTGACGACCTTCAAGCCTACAAAGAAGTATGCATGTATGAGCAGCAGGGCTTTCAGCCGCCATCAGGGCTGCACAAAACAGCCCTCAGGAACCAGGCAGCCCTAGACGCTTTACTCAACCAGCAGATGGCACAGCAGGAAACTCAATCTGGAAGTCAGTCTGCAGCAGAACTTATTGCAGCAGCTGATGAGCTAGCGGATTTGGCTCCACATGTGACTAAAGTAGACTTGCTCAGGCATTCACATGCTGTTTGTCAGGACGACTTCTTGGCAGCTGTGGACTCAGTGTACAAGTACTTTGACTACAGCACAGGTGAGTCATCCTGCCATCACTGAGAACCTGCTGCACACGTGCTGCACAGGTTGGATCATTCTTCATATTAGGCTGCATCTGGATTGTGCATTGGGGGCTCTCTGCTGGGGATGGCAGCTCTGCTCAAGAAAACTGGTGACCGTTTGCTGAAAATTTGTTGGAGAGTTATGAACAAAACGTTGCCAAGCTCAAGCAATGGGTATGTTCAGCAAGAGTGGTGTGAAAACTCGCTTACAGAAATCACTGCACGATGTCACAGGACAGACAGCAAGGCCAGCAAGTGGTGCAGCAGGGGCTGAGCCCAGCAAAGGGCATCTCCAGGATGCCCTGCTCACTCTCGGCTCAGCACACGCTCACTTTAGACACGTCCAGGTAAGCCAAACCTCTGGGCTGATCTCCCTGCTTGCTTCAGTACACAGCCTTATGACGTGCAACGTTGCAGCGTGCAATATCTTACTGTTCTGTCTATGCTGTGGATGCTGTTCAGCCGTCACATTACATACTTCACATTGTCTGCCCAGTCACCACCTCTCATTTCCATGCCATGTTAGTCACATTTACATCTTCTGCATTACTGCTTGACCAGTCCCAGATGACCATGAAGGCATCCACCAAGGCACAAAGCCAATCATTCAGGGCGTACAGCAAGCCAAGTTGGTACCTGGCAAGGACAATTAGCTGGAACGCCTGTATATTATTATTATTATTATTATTATTATTATTATTATTATTATTATTATTGTTGTTATTATTATTGTTATTATTATTGTTATTATTGTTATTGTTATTATTATTATACAACAAGCTTGCCTGCTTTGCTTGCAGGAAGCTCTCCTAGCGCTGAATGAGGCCGTGCGCATTGCGCAGCAGCACAATGACAATGTGGCCCTGGCGCACGCGCTGAGTGCGCTGTGCCACATCTTGGCGACAGCATCCCCTGCTGCTGTGACTCAGCTGACAGAACCTGGAGCGGCCCTGACTGACCCCACAGCACATCTGTCGCAGCTGCTCAAGATACTCAAACGGTACTCCTTCAGTGTCCAACATCATGCAAAAGAGATCTTCTTTGACATGGATATTTTGAGATTGGTATTTGGCATTTGCGTTGTATAAATGTAAGCTTAAGACCTCTGTAACGTTTGAGACATGCAACAGATGCTTCAGACACCTGCCGAACATTCGTCGATGCATGTTTGCATTTCTGGTGTACAGCCGCAGGCTCTGTGCAAGGTCAACTGTAAGCTCAGTAGTTGTTCATAGTTACTTGCTAGCTTCAGCATTGAAAGCGTAACAGATGGCTCTGTGAGCAGCTTGTGGGTCTGGGTCAAACATCAGTTGTTCATGCCCTCCATTGCTAATTGTGCTCGTCTGTATGTGCAGGTGTGAGAAGCGGGCTCAGGACCTGCACCTGCCCCATCTGTTTGTCTTTGCCCGCCTGGCATTGGCACAGTTTGCCTTGGAGCACCAGTCCGGCCCTTCAAATCAGCAGCTAGCAAAGGGCAGCCAGGCTGCTGCCAGTCAAGGTCAACCTTCTGCTCATTCAGTATATTTTGCTTCACCGCTGACATTTCTGTGTCTTCTTTATCATCACTGCTGACATTTCTGTATCTTCCTCTTCATCACTGCTGACATTTTTGTCTCTTCCTCTTCAACTGGTTGTTGTGATTGGCTGCCTGATTGATCTGTTCACAAGCAGGTGCACCATCAGCTGATGATAGGCAGTCTCCACTTGATCCCCTGCTGCGTACAGTGTCTGACTGTGAAATATGATGAGGCTGGTTGTCCTGCAAGCCCCGAGCATAACGGGCTAGCAGCTGATACAGATGATGGCTTGGATCTAACCCTGCTGTGATTGCTACTCAACCTGATTGTAAACCACTTCAATGTGTTACACAGGTCAAGTCGTGCGCGACTACTCCCAGGCTTTGTCACTCATCAAGCCAGTACCTTCTAATTGTATTTCCCTCACTGCAAAGACTGAGTACAAATACTAAAATCAGCTTCACAGACAGGTTGATAAGTGACTCAAACATGTTTAGATGTGCAGGAAGGAGCAGTGCAGTACTTGGGGTCAGTCAAGCAGTCCAAGACACTGCCAGGCTGCATCAAGCAGCTAAGCTAGCAGCTGCTGTTGCTCTCCCTCCCCCGCCGGCTGCCAGTGCCCCTGGGATGGTGGGGAATGTGGGGCGAGCCAGTGTTGCTGACCTGTTCACTGCTACGCCACCAGTCTTTGGACCTACCTCTGCTGGTAACCTGATGCACTGATCATTCATCCATCAATCAGTTCATTCATCCATGCATTCATCCATCCATCCATCCATCCATCCATCCATCCATCCATCCATCCATCCATCTATCCATCCATCCATCCATCCTTTCATCTTGATGTGCAGGAATCTCCCGGTGCATCATGTGCTGAGGAGCCTTGTAAGCAGCTGAAAAAGATCTGTGCCTTGCAGGTTCAGCATCATCAGCAGATGCTGTGGAGAAGCTGGCAGGAAGCTCACATCTGCTGCAGGCAGGTGCCTGGAAGCTAGCAGGCAACCGCTCGCTGTCACAAGCCAGCAGCCTTACTCATCTTGCTTGCTTTGCTGAGTCAGCGACTGCAGAGGACCAGGCGCTGGCCTATGCGCAGCTGGCCCAGGTGGCCATGTCCAAGAAGGGCTACAAGTAGGGCTTCTGCAGGCTGCATAAAGCCCTGAGTTGCCCTCAAGCATCATGTTTTGTTTCGGGGATGGCATCAGTGGTGTCACACCTGTTCTTGCTGCAGTCTGTTTGACAGGATAGGGCACACAATTGCGCCAGCAGCTGTTGCTTGAAGAGACACAATGCAAGTGAGAAGCGTGTCTCACCAATAAGGGAGCATGTGCTTCAAAGTTGAGTCTGATCCCGAGTTATGTTCCCACGCCCGCCATCTCTGCTGCACCAGCAATGCAAATGTATCACAGTGACAACGAGCTCGGAAGGTTCATATGTTTACACCTGGTTTGTGTACAGGTCAAGTTGTGGACGCTACTTTCATCAGACCTGATCAATGAAAGTTGACCAGAGCAATACAATGACTTGCATTTGGGGTTTCCTGGCATCTGCAGGGCAGCTGCAGAGGTGTTTGCTTTGGCAGATAAGCAGCTGCCCTACAGCAACAGCCCAGCCCTACAGGCTGCCAGACTAGGGCTGGCGCACTCAAGGGCCCTGCACCGGGGAGATGTGCGACACGCAGCCCTCTTTGCAAGCCAGCTTGTGGGCTTGGCAGATCCCACTGATTCTATCAGCAAAACTGTTAGGTGAACAGGCCGTGCATATCTAAAGCTGTGTGCCAGATGCCAGATGCCAACTGAATGTATTCAAGCATGACTGCAGCTACTCTGCATGCAGTGTTGACAAGACTGAGTAAGATGTAAAGCTGTGATGCTGCGACTTGCTTGTGGTTGATCATGTGCATGAAATGCAATATATCTAGGATACACAGGATTTATATATACCAAAAAAACTTATAAATCCTGTTGGTCAATGCCTGTTAGTACACCTTTTCGCTCTGCAGCCACACACTAGTTCTATTGCTATCCTGCAGAACAGATGCTCAGCAAGCACATGTGCGCACCTTGCTGGCGGCTGGGAGGTATGAAGAAGCTGCTGAGGCAGCCCGGGAGCTGTTTGAGAGCTGCACAGAAGCTGGCTTGCAGGTGGGTCTCTGCTTAGTCTTGTGTCTGCATGGACGCCAGAGCAAAAATGTGCCTGTCGTGACCTCACACCTGCAGCAAAGACTGAACAGCAGCAAACCCGTTGAATTGGACAATGCAAGAGACTTAGGCCCTTTCCACACCAGGAAAACGGAAGCTCTGTAAATAGGCTCGGATTAGCGGAATCCAAATCTGCCTCCGTTTTGAGCCTCCGTTCTTCAACCCTCACCCGAGGTACATTTCAAGATAACGGAGGCTCTGAACTGAAGCTACTCGCACTCTGGCACTGTGAGTAATGCAACTCATTAGCGAGATCTGCCTCAACGGAGGTGCAGGTGTGGATTGAGCCTCCGTTCATGACTTCCGTTTGCCGTTTTGAATGGATGCACTAATCCGTTAATAGGAGCTGCCTCCATTCAGGTGTGGAAAGGGCCTTAGAGTAATGCGCTGCTCCAGCCACCACAAAGAAGGCATGCATTTGCTTCTCGCCTGAGTCTAATATGCGATTGCTGCGTTGCACACCCGGCCCTGTTGTGTTGCACGAGGCCTTTCATGGTTGATGAGCACTGTGCATTGTCGTTACAGGTGCAAGCCGTGGAACTGCTATTGCTGCTGGGACAGATTCACGAGGCTGCAGGGGCGCCGCTGACAGCCCTGCCCTATGTGCTCAGCTGCTTGCTGCACAGCACACTTCTGCACATGGACCTGTTGGTTTGTCCCTCATCTCTCCTGTCTCTGCTGGTCTCATACAACTGTTGACAGACATGCATCCAATTTGATCACAGACATCCTACTGCTGTTCAACGCAGCCTACTCAAAGCATATTGCCTAGCCAATGATGTCTCCCGTGGTTCGTTGTGAAGTCTGACATCTGCAAATCCATGTTCTTGCAGACAGCAAGTTCATTCCAACAGGGTTCACTATTTGCTGGGCATGGTGCTATGCACAGGCTGCATTGCCTGGCCTAAGATGGTCTGCATTTCCTGAATGCAGCTCATATGACTTTTGCATTCTCCCTGTAACTGCTTTTGCAGAATGCTCCTGTTTGGCATCCATGCCATGTTCAGATTGTCGCACGATGATTGGATTCTTGCAAGCATAGAAGCTTATTGATTGACGGCAAGCGTAGAAGCTGATTGATTGACAAGAGCCTTGTCTCAATGACCTGCACGCGTACCATGATCAATCAGACACTACCTGACAATCAGACAACACACTCCCCAAAACACCAATCCGTCCTTCCTGTCAGTTTGCTTGATGAGTTTGACCTGCATCTACAGTCTCTGATATTTTTGAAAGAGTGATATTACAACCCACTCACACAAATGCTCATCTGCAGGCTGCAGATGCCACATGCTCCCTTTCAAAAATCTGGCTGGCAATGGGGCCAGCACATGCCCCACAGGCAGTACAGCAGTTACGTTCCGTACTACCCACTGTCTTGGGTAATGCAGACACAGACTTACAGGCTAGAGTGCAGCTGGTGTTGGCGCAAGCCTTGCTGGCTGATGCAACACCTGCCCATCTCAAAGCAGACCCTGAAGAGTAAGGTCCTTGCTTTCAGTCTGTCAGTGCAGCTGATTTGAGTCGCCGTTGCATACATCTGCTGTTGCCCATTTGCATACATGGCAACACATGAGCACATCTGCACAGCAAATGTGACCAAGATGCCATGCCCTGTGTGAAGAGCTGCTTCACTGCTGTGCTGCTCTATGCCAGTGCATCTGTGCACAATTTTGACTGGCCAGTATTGGTGTTCACACCCGGGTCCGCTGCTAGCCAATTGGCCTGACGGTATGACCATTAATACACTGGTGTAGCAATGCAGGAGCAAGCTCATGTTGAACTGAGCTTCAACAAGTACAGCAAATGATTTATGTACCATTGAGCAAAACATGGAAATGCATATTGTTACACCTGGCAATTTCATTATGGCATTGTGCTTTTGTCATATGGTGCTGTGCATTGCAGAGTTCTGCAGCCGCTTCAAGCAGCAGCAGCAGGTTTTGCAGCAGTGGAAGATTTCCACAAGGCTGCAGAAGCACAACATCTCATTGCACTGGTTTGCCATGCCGTCAACAACACCAGCAGGAGGAATGCTGCTGCGGGGGAGTTTTATAAGTTGACATGGCATGCACGTCAAGGGCAAGTGTGTTGACTCTCCAGCAGCGCAGTCAGCTACACAGTGTAGTGTCATGCAGTATGAGCGCTGGTAGCCACGCTGCTCTTGTACCATTCAAATGAACCCTTGGTGACATTGACCATTTGCTTAATATTTACAAGGTATATGTTTTGCTTCAATAAAACCAATGCACTGCGATTTCAGCTTTAAGCTACTGTGGAATACAGGCTGACACCAACAAGCTCTGCAGTCATGTCATCACGTGTATTCAGACTGTATACACACTGAGTGCACCTTCAGTTATTCTGTGCACTTTTGATGCCTTACAGCACCTCTAAGCAAAGCAGATAGCTCACACGACAAGCATGACCATGTGGCGTGTTGTGCCTATGTGCTGGAAGCAGCACTGCTAGATGCTGCACCAGGCAACAGGGAAGTGATTGCATCCTGAATGCTGTCAGACGATGGCATCCATGAGCTGGTGTCCATAAGGTCGGCAATGTGCTGCTCCAGTGTGGATGTGATGTTCAGAATGTCCAAGGACTGGGAGTCATCGAACACATACAGCACCTGAGTGCTATCAGAACCAAAGTCCTTGTCCACAACACATGACTGCAGCAGCATACAGATAGCTTAGCCAAGTCAGACTCTGTCACAAATGCATGTTATACGAACGGATCAGGTGGTTTTGCAATGCACTGAAAACATTGAGGAGACTGTCTTCATAAATACCCTGAGGCAGTTAACCAGTGTGACGAAGGGTGAATGGCCAAAGACACTCAATGCCACTCACAACAACAGTATACCTTGCCAGTGAAGGCATCGCCAGTCTTGTACTTGGAAGTGAAGATTGCAGGCTCCTTGTCATAAACAATGGAGGGCTCTGTGCAGTTCAAGATCTTGGTGGCTTCTGAGGAGTCCAGGAACTGTGACTCATTGAAGGTGCAATTGCCCCAGGAAAAGGTCAAAGACGCTGAGGGTCCTGTGATCACATGTAACATGTTTGTGCTGTGACAATGAACTTGATTCCTGCAAAATACAGAGCAGCAAATCATGCAGCATGCAGAAATTTGAAGAGCTGGGCAATGTGATTGCATACACTGTGTGGGAGTTAAGCTCTAGCCAGGAATGCTCCCAAGTTTGTGCCAACTCGCAGAAAAAAGCACTTGCAACTGCTTGTCACTAAAAATGCCAATCATTTACCTGTGAAGTTCAACGGCTTCTCGGACGACGCAGTATAGCTGGCGTCTGTGCAGAACTCTGCGTCAAAAGATGCCAACAACTCCTGCGCCTGGCTGTCGTTGTAGCTTGACACCGCGGTCTTCAGGCTCGTGAGTCCCTGCTCCAAACCACTGCCGAAGGACTCCATTGCTGATAGAAGCGGTCCAGACTCTGAGTTGTCACTGCCTTGGGTGACCAGGTTCAGGCCCATCCAGTCTGCGAGGAGCAGGCAACCGTAACGCCAACGACAACAGGAGCGATCAACACTACTGTCGCTGCACAGGAAATGAGCTACTCACTTTTCTGCATTTGGTCCCAAGTCGGGGTCGATGCCGATATCTGGGAGGCTGCGGTGCTGTCCGCTGCGGACGCAACTGCTATTCCTAAAGCCACAAAAGCCAAGATCACTGCTCGGGATACCATGTCTGCAGCTGCTCTGGCGCGGATAAGTAACCAGGCGAATTCCTTGATCAATGTCGAGAGGGTGACTGGTTTCAATGTTGGCGCTGTGTGGAAAGCTTGGAATGCTGGTGCGGCTGCAAACTGCTCTTGCCGTCTGACAAGTTCGGAGCAACAATGGTGCAGCGCCATTGTATGTGCGTTGGCTCGTCCAACACAGTCACGGACACACTTGCGGGCAGCACGAAGTTGCGGTATGAGCCCATAGTGCTAGTTGCAGTCTGACGATGATATATGTCGCAGCAATGAAGCGTGCCAAAGTGAGATTGGACTTACTACAACAAAGGCTCAAGGCATCGGTAGGCGTTTATAACCACCCTTGAACTAAACGGCAATTCGCTTGCATCATTGTGACCTGACATTCTTGAGTCTGATATAAAACAGACCATGTAGTATTTCGCAGCTTTGCCGGTTGGATGGGTGCTCTGAGGTACTGGCGTGCCTACTGCACTATTCTGACTACTGTGGTCCATGGGTACTTGAACTAGTTTGGCATGATTTTTGGTGGATCGGTTCAGTACACAGTGTATGACATGTTGATGGCTGTTGTGTTCTCAGCCAGAAGCTTATGTGTCTTATCAGAGTGCAGTGGCTGATCCAGATCTCTTGGTTGGCAGCCATGCACCAGGGTAGCACTGAAGGTTGCTGAAAAGAAGTTGTCAACCACGTCCATGACAGCTTTTGAGTTCTGCCTGCCCCGCCATGCACCCTGAAGAGCCACACAAATTTGTTGGCTAACGACCATACTTTGCTGATAACTTTGTCTTTGGACAGTCATGCGAGTGACTGTCTAGCCATGCGCATCACATCAATCTGTCAGTCGTCATCTGAAGTATCAGTGCTGGATCAACCAGGAGAAGCTGTTCATCAAGGCTGTCTGCAGCCAAGCAAACATGTGCAAAGCTGAGCAAGCAACACTCTTGCATTGAAGCAAAGCCGCTGCATACCCTGTTCAGTCCCAAGCCCTCCTGCAACCCCCCAAGGTACTCATACACATCCTGGCTGGTGCAGTCCCATAAGCCACGCCCCACTGAAACATACACTCGGTTGTCCACCACCTTGAACAGATTGGCCAGAACATCCTCTACAGCCTCCAATGTGGGATGCATCTGCACAGCAGCGTAAGTTTAGGTGCCTGGGGTCATGCAGAGCATCTAGGTGAACAAGATAAAACATCACTGTGGCATGATTATGGCAACAATGTGTTGGTTCAAGCTCAGTATGCCAAATGAATCACAACACTTGCACCACAGATGATTGCTCCACCAATATATTCGGAACTCACTGCAAATCTACACTCTACACAGGCTTCATGTGACTTGGGAGCAACTGCTCAAAGCCCCAGAGTGCACAGGCTTGCAACATGCTCATGTCACACCGTTGTGACACCTCACTTTGTGATGTGCAAACAGGGCAAAGGTGTGGGCTGCTTTGAGTGCACAAAGAGCTGTCACCTGCTCCATCAGGACGGCTGAGTCGTTGGTGATGCCATACTTCTCCAGAGCTGCTCTGATACTGCATCTGTGGTCTGCTAGAGCGCTGTGAATGCGTTGGGCACAGGCTGTCACGGCTGCTGCATACTCACTGCGCAGCTCCTTGACAAGCTGGTTGAACAGGGCACCGCGCTTAGGACCTTCACCTTCTTGCTCAATGGGGGCTGCAGCACACAGACACCAACTCTGTGATGGCGACAGCGTGCCCATTGCAAATGATATTGCATGCAAAAGGTTATGCGGCCTTCAGAGGCTTTATAACAGTCCCAAAGTCAGGGTGCACATAGGTTTGTTTCTATGTCATGTGACAAGAATATGCAAGGGAGGGGAAGCCGACAGATGGGCAGGCAGGCAGGCAGACAGACAGGCAGACAGACAGACAGACAGGCAGGCTCACAGACAGACATGCAAGCAGGCACACAGACAGTAACCTATTGCTTCACAGATTCAGTGCTGGCTATAGGCAGCCTGACCACAAGGACAGTTCTATGAGCAAGTGAACAGGTCCTCTCACGTCTGGTGGGGCTCTGGTTGGGGGTAGGCATTCTTTCACGTCCTGGAGAGTCAGCAGTAGTGCGAGCCCAGGCAGTCAGCAGGTCATTGGTCTGAGGCACAAAGGTCAACAGCCGCCTCAAGCTGTTCAGCAGCACAGCCTCAAAAGGTAAAACGCTCTGCATACATCAGGCAATGGTGACAATTAATGCAGCGAAATTGACATGTCGCTGACAGCAAATTATGCAACCGGCATGCACTGTATGTCTCACAGGCACAAATACAGCAGCCAGCAAGCTGATGAGGACGGCCATATGCAGCATCAGAGTTGACAGTCAACGCAAGTCTGCAAGAGCAGCAAATCCAGGCAATATGCCCAGCAAGACCTCTGACATGGACAGCTGCATTAGGGGACAGGGTTATCACCTTGCTGCTGCTGGAGGGTGGGGCCCTTCTAGGCTGTGGACTGATAGGGGACCCAACTACCTGAGGTGGCTGCTGCCACTGGAACACTGGCTTCTCAAATCTGTAGAAAGCAACGATGTCACAGCGCAATGCCATGCAGTGCAAGAGCGCACATCCTGCAGGTGTGTGAGGTGGCGGTGATGAGACAGTTGGGAAGGACTGTCTTATCACAGTTGGAGCTAATAACAAGAAGGCAACCAGCATTTACACTGTACAAGACCTGAGCCCAGGAGGCATCCAGTTCAGACCATCATACAACAGGCTGCACATACCCAAACCTGGCAAGGAGAGGACTCAAGACCGCCATGCAAAATATATACACGTCAGGCATTTCAAGTTTGTGAATACCCTGCAGAAGTCCTGTTGTAGCTTGCTGCCAGCGTGGTCTCTCTCCTAGCAGGCATTACGCCACACTGGCGAGTGACTGCTACTGTGACAGCACGCAGCACAGCACACACTGCTTCCTCCAGCATGGGGGCATACACAGGCCAGTAGTTGACAAGCCGCTCGTACCGCTGGATCTCTGTCTGAATGTTCTGCAGCATCTCTATCAAGAGAGGAGCAATGACGCCATGGCCTGTGACAAAGTCCAGCTGGTCAGAGCCAAGGCAGATGAAAATTGGTACTGCTGTATGACACAGCACCTGCATAGGTAGTCAGCTGCAAGCTGTCAATCTTCTCAAAATGACAGGCACAGATTGGTGATGCATGTGTTCTGCTACCCCTGTGGCACGCTTACAAGCCAATGGCAGCTTGACCAAGAAATGAAGCAGCATATGCATGCATTCTGCTGAGATGATGGAGACAAGGGCAGTCAGGATGTGTATGGATTTGACGAGGATTGTCATGTTGTGACAGAAGCTCTGGAGGCATACCAGTCTCCTCGCCTGCTACATAGCTCAAAGGGCCACTTCCTCCACTGCCCTCCAAGGCCTGGCAAGTCTGCAAAAGCTTTGCCTGCAGAGAGAAAGACACTGAGCTGCAATGCCCAGTTGTTGTACAGCATGGCTACATGGCATGCCATGTAGCCTGCTTAGACACTACAGCATAAGTCAGCAAAGAAGCAATGAGGGATCAGATCAATTGAAGCACCATCAGTCTGTGAACAGCAAACACAGCAGGAAGCAAGCATTGAGGCAGGCCATCACTTATGTTGATTGCCTGAACAGACTGGTGTCATTACCAGATGGAGTGCAAAGTACCTGGGAGCCCTCAACCCAGTGCTGCACATACGGCAGGAAAAGGTTGTAAGCATCCACCTCAGATACAGACCCTGATGGCGGCCTCATACCATAGCAGTTGATGAACTCCTGCCAGATGACACATGCATTGTCAGATCACAGTGCATACAGCAGGGTCGGCTGGTAGCATGCAGGATGAGTCACTGAGCTGAGACGCTTGATTGACATCAGTAATCAAGCGCAACATGACAGCAGTTTTGCTTGTAGCTGCACGTTCTTCCGCATGCTGCACAGGTCAAAGTGCATCTAATGTGCAGCCATACTTATGTGACACTTGCAGATGGTAATCTGCGCACCTCAAACTTGCCTACTCCCAGCATCAGGTTGATGGCAGCTGAAGATGGCTCTGGAGGGGAGTTGCGCTCCAGAACCCTCTTGAGCTTGCCAAGGAACAGCTGCATCATGCAACCTTATAGCACTCACACCACCGCAATATGCACGCAATCACGCCAGCCTTGCTCAATTGATCATGCATTCTCTGACCATGCAGGCTAATGAATTGCTACTTGCATGCACATGAACTTTCAAAACATGAGATATGCAATGTGCCATAATCATCAGTGTTTTTGTGTCTGGTGTGACTGAGCGGTAGGTGGGTGACAAAAACATGCGGATGCTGTAAGCTTGCTTGGCCACAAATGTACCTTGCAGTACTCAGCAGATGTGATTTGATGTAGCTGGATGGGTTGAGGAAAGACGCCAGTGTCATGCAGCTCCAATTCTGACTGCAGCTCACTCACAATGGCCTGACACAAGCCCTCCAGCTGAGCATAGGCAGCCTGAAATCCTGGGCTATCATCAGCCTGCATTGGCCACCCTGATAGTATATATGGACACTGGCACAGCCAAAGATGCAACAATCTCTCCATTTATCTTTTCAGCTGTTCTTCCAATAGCATACACCACAAGTTGCGTTTACTCAGCACAAGGCAGAGTGTGCCAGAACAGACTCAGATGGAGATGAAGTCCAGGTAGTTGTCAATCATGTATTTTGCTCAATTGCATACCCTATCAACATTGTAAATCACTGCATCAATGTCTTGCGACAGCCGATGACCTCGCACATCAGCAGCACTGTCTCTGCTGGTGAACAAGTTACGCTGAGTCTGTCGGGGACCTGGATGACAGCACAAGACTCAGGCACACCATAGCAACATAGCCCAGACTGTTGTTTGTGATACCTCAAGGGTACAATCCATTCTATTTGACCATGACATGCACATTGCACGTCAGAAACAGCTGCAGTGACAATGCAGCTTGCAGCCAATGAGATGCAGTATGCACACTAGCATAAATAAGGAGCACATGACAAAGTAGCACACCTGGCAAGCCCCTGACATTGCGCTCACATGTTGCATTGACAGCCTCAAAGCGGCGGACTGCTGCCACCTGCAGGCAGTTCGTCAGCCATAGCTCCATGTTGGGCTTCAGGTCTTGCTTAAGCACATCTGCATAACACAGTCCTGTTGTCAGCCTTGAGACCCTATGCAGCAAGCATGCGTTGTTTACCAATGCTCTGGGCTGTCAAAAGTCAGGTCCAAGGACAGCTTGCACCTGGTTTGACGTACCACAAAGACAATCAATGCAGGAAATGTTAATCTGCTAATCTGAGTGCACCAAAGCCAAGGGCAAGTAGGGTGTCATCACCTGCCAGCTTGACAGCATGCCTCAGAACGGAGGATGGGCTCTCAGGGTTTGCCATGTCACCCTCCAAGATGCCAGTAGGTGTCTGACACAGCGTGGTACTTCTGGAAGCATCTGGTTAGCATGCTCTTGACAGCCTCCTCTATGAGCCTCAGCAGTGCAGCTTCCTGCATCATCAATGCCCGCGTGACAGCTGTCATAGCAGGGGCGCAGTTTGTAAACCCACGCTGTACAGTGTTCTTGGTTGGTTACAATGAATGCTTGGTGTGTGTCGCAAGCAGACAGCAAGCCCTGCATCTGCAGCTGTTGTGCGGCATACGCACAAGTGCCGTACAAGCTGAGTGACATGAAATGCTGCCATGGCCAGCAGACTGTGTTCAAAACTATAATACAAGCATAATGCAACATCACTGGAGCTGGGAATATATGATCAAACATGGTACTGCTGTGACGAAAAGGCAAGCAACAAGTGCCCTTACCTCTGTCATCAAGCCCAGAATGGCTTGATCCTGAGAATGCTGGGCCTGGACTGCCTTGAGATGCTCCAGTTTGTCAGTCAGAGTCTTCAGGCAGTCTGAGGTGCAGCTGATGACATCAGGCCTGCAGAGCATGGCGTCACACTTGGGATGGGGTGTCACGGTTTTTGAAGAAGATATAGCAACAAACAAGGTGAGCGAACCGGAGGGGCAGAGGCTATTTTTGGGGGTTAGAGGGAAAGACCAGGGGGGGGCGGGGGGACAAGGGTGTGATTGCAAGTGCCAGCAGCTTGACAAGAATATCAAGCTTAGCTGACAGGAAAAAGGAAGTGTCATCAAGGCGTGTTTGCTTTGGTAGCTTGGAGTGTCGTGTCTAGCTGTGGCAGCAGCAAACAGGCAGTCTGGTTAGGCAGGCTGTCTGGATAGGGCTGACAAGCAAGGATGTTTATTCCAGTATTTCAACTATGATGCTTTACAGCATGCAGCAGCCAGGTATCAGCATGCATCTAAGCTATGATAAGCTCACCCAACAACCCAGTCAAGGTAGGCCAGGGTGGCATAGATGGTGCGCACACCATAGGTCTCTGCAAAGGCATCTAGAAGCCACCTCCACTTGCCTGTGATGTGCAGGTCACTGCGGCCCTTCTTTTGATCACGGATGGCAGCAGCCAGGCAGCTGTCGTATGCCTGCAGATGCATGCAAGTCAGACTTTGGGCAGCATGGGCTAACTCCCAGGGAATACGCAACATGCTTTCTGAATGGCAAATAGGGCTGTCTATTTGCAGTTGTGAGTTTCTTTTTTGCAGCAGCATGCACATGGGCAAACATGACCCCCCATAAACAAAGAAGCACACAGCAAATTTCAGCAGGACCACACTGCAGCAATGAGTCCTGGGTGTGCATCTGACCTCCCAGCAAGTGACTGGCGTCTGCTCCTGAGGCTGTGACGCAACACTGGTGAAATCATGAGAAGTCATAGGTTGAGGCATCAATGGTCGGGGTAGATCTGGAGTGGTAGTTGTGATGGTCTCCATTTTGGTGCCAAGCCATGCAGATACCAGAACACTCCCGTACCTGCGCGTCAGACGTCAACTTGACTTTACTGAGCAGGTTACCGCAAAGGATTGCACTCCAAAACAGGTCTGGCCATGCATAACAGTATTATATAAGACAGCTGCCATTGTCAATGTGTGCAAGGGTGAATAAAGTAGCGGACTGACAAACTGTACCTCCTGCCATTTTGATCGTTGACATACACCCAGACGTTGCCATACATGGGCTCGCTCTCAGCAATGCTTTGGCCAGAGAATGCGCGCGCCAGCTTGTCAACCAAGCTGTGGCTCCTAGGCTTTGTCCGCTGAGGTGAATAGCAAGGCCTGGCAGGTGCCTTGGCCAACTGCACAGTGCCACACAGCATGTCACTCTGTGCTGAAAGCTTGCATGCAGATGATGTGAGGCCTACAATTAAAGACATAGGCCAGGTTTGGTGTATTTAGTGCAAAAGTACTGAGATTGCAGTAGACTAAGTACAAGCTCGGACAGGTACACTTTCAGAGTCAGATGCTTATGTAATTGAGATGTTCACCTGCCACAGCTCTTCCACTGAGGTTACTCCCCCAGCTACTGTGCGACTGCCAGACTGGACAATGATCTCCAGTCGGCCTCTGGTCTCATCTGGGCCAAACTCAATGTAGCCGCCTTCCTGCCCTCTGCCACTTGAGCCAAAGGTGACCAATGATGGCTCATGACCTGCAGTGTTGACACAAGGTGAGGTGTTTCTCCAGACTTGACACCAAAATCCAAGGGAAACTTTGTCAATCAGACTTACCTAGTTGCATGGTGCACACGCAATAAGCCGCAGGTCGCATGGCAGCTGACACGCTTGTGTTCATACCTGATGCTTGTAGCACAACTTTCAGCTGTCCAGATTGCTGTAGGCCAAATAATCTCTTCCAGCTGTACCCAACTTTGAGGGGAGACTGTCGCTGGTGAGGTTCAGCCCAAGAAGATCTGGCAGATGTTGGACCTGGGGAGGAAGATCCATCCAGTGAAACAAGCCTGATGGCAGTAGTCCTGACGGTAGATCTGAGAATCTCAGTGGTCTGAGTGCTGGCCACAGGTAGTGGAGGCTGTTGAGACGGTAACAAGACAGGGCCAGACATAGTCCTGGTGGTGCTTGCCTCAGGAGCTGAGCCATGCAGCCTGCACACAAGACAAAGAGCTTAGCAAGATTAGTCAGGTCAGTAAGGTTAGTCAGATTAACCAGCAGGAAGACCTTCAGAGGCTTCTTCATAACACTAGCTGGCTGTAATACAAGTGGCATAGGCTCACCACTCCACTGCCACTGATGATGGTGCGCCCTCAGGATTGGCAGCAAGAGGAAGAAGCTTGCTGTTCAAGCAAAAAGCACTGGTCAAGATTTCACATCTGCTTTGAACGAAGGACAAAGCCTCTGCTTGACTTGCTGAAGCCAAGCAGATCTGAAAGCAACCCTGCAGTCAACAAGCATAGTATGACCTCCAGACATTGAAGCGGGCTACATATCGGACAGCCTTGTTTGCGGCTGCTGTTAGGCTGGCACTCAAGCCGTCACCTCGTACGCCAGAAACCTTGCAAAGGGCTTGCCACCGCCAGGGATCGCCGGCTGGACTCTTGGTCGCTGGCGGGGTGTGAAAGACTGCCGTGCATCACGTCTCATGGAGCTGTGAGCCGCAATATCACGTCAGCGGGCTGTGAGTTTGCGTATGCCGCGCACGCTGAGCTCTTTGCAGAGGTGTCCGTGATTATGACCACCAGGCGGACACTCGACCAAAGGTGCCTGTTTGGTTGTCTCACCAAGAGCAGGAGCGCTCCTGCTAGCAACGTTGAACGCTGCCCTAGACACTGCTGTGTAAACGCTTGCTGAATTTGATTTTGCTAGCGCCGCGGGAGTTTTGCGCCGGATCGAGTATTGCGGATGAAAGCATTGTCCTTGGGCGGTTAGCATTCAATGCATTCTGCTCTGGTACAGGCACAATGTAGTCCAGGCTTGGCCAAGCAGAACAGCTTACTGCTGTTGCTGCGCTTCCAGTGCTCTGCTATGTTCAGAAATTTGCCAGCATCATCTTGTTCATTGACACCAGGCAGTCAATGCCACACGAGGATTGTGACTCGGCAAAACAGCATGATCAATTGCTCCGCTCAGAAAGACAACTAGTCTGCCTGACACTGGCGCTATATCTAAAACTCTTTCTCCATTTACCTCCTGTACGTGGATGCCTGTCTGTGGCCTGCAAGCATGCATGGCATCATCAGCAAAGCAACCAAACACATCACAGCTTCTAACATAAGCATAAATTGCTGCTCAGATCACAATGCCCAGAGTGTACATCAGCTGTATGCAATACAAAAACACGAACGATATTTGATGAGCTTGCTTACCCTGAATGGCTGAATTTCTGCAACTTCACACCTTGCAGCCTATCTGATAAGCCTGACACTGCACCGTCACACTGACAATGGCTGTCTGCATCGCCTTGCAGATGCCCATGCCACAAAGTAGCCTCTTTGGGGGCTTGCAAACAATCACTGGCAGTGCTTCTCCTGTCACACGGCTCCTGTTCCGCCAGCAAATGTCCAGGCACTGCATCACTGTAGTTGCTATGCGCGCTGTGCTGTACCTCCTGCCATTCTGGGGCATGCTGCTGACCAGCAGCCTTGCCATTTGCTTGTGGAGAAGCTGACACAGTAGCTGCTGACAAATGCTGGCCATCTGGCAAGTCAAGTGCTGATTGTTGAGGTTCATCTGTTCTGCCAGGATGAGGGCTTGCAGAAGGGGAAGAAGCACCAGGTGGCAGCCAGATGCGTAGCTGACCACCATTGGCTGGGCGCCAGTCTGGGTTTGCATACAAAATTGCAGTCACCTACCACACAGCAGAAGGCCTGTCAGCAACCCAGCCCACACAGGCACAGCAGAAACTCTATAACCCTTCTAGTTTTCTTCAGCAGCAGAAAGAGGTCTCGCGCAGCACGCTGGCTTGAACAGATGTATCAAAGCTCAAGGACTGTTGTCTCCACTCAGGGTACTCTTCACTCATCAGTTTTCACTTGTGGGTTTCTAGTAATGATTCAAGCAATGATGCCTGTCTGTTGTGTAACAATCAGCTCATGCTGTGCAGAGCTGTCAAATGTCTGCAAAAATGACCACACCTATGACTCTGCAGCTTACCCTTCTTTGGTGGGGATCAGCTCCATCATCAGGCAAGGCATCTCTATGCTTTACATACTGGGAGCCACCACCAACATACACAGCCAGCTGATACTCTGCACTCCTTTTCTCTAGGCGCATGACGCTATGCAGATCTGCCTGTACCTCCTGCACGGCAAATGCATTACTCCCAGTCGTTGTTCTTTGGGCTCCTGGCAAGGGCTCATGCTGCACAGGCAGTCAGCATGATCAGCTGTCAGCGACAGTCTGCAGTACACACACTACAGCAGGGCTATATTTTGCAATGTCCCGGAGCCTCAATGCAGTGTTTGGTGCTGTGTGATGCATGCTGACAGAGGCAATGCAAGGGCTGTGATGCCTGACAAGGACACTACTGTCTGCAAGCAGCAGCTGATGACAAACTGTGTGACTTCCCCAGCCTGTCCTTGACATGGTGCCATGCTGAGCATGCTATGCTGCATTGGGCATATGCTCCAGTTCATCTGCTCTTATCAAGCGGTCATGCAAGCGACCAGTCCCACGTGCATGCTGAGCAAAATGCATCGCATGAGTGAAGCCACTAACAGGTGAGACTGCTACCTGTAACAGTTGCATGGCTCGCAGTCCTGCTGAGCCTCCAGGCCCGCTAGAACTTCCCTCATGAAGCCATGTGATGCTGTCACCCCTTGCTGACACATCTGAGCATCAACACAGGTTGCATGATAAATGCTGGCAATTCAGCTGACCAGCAATGCAGTTGCAGCTTGTAAGTGGGCTTGTATGTCCATGCAGCAGAACTGTAACATACACCATGCAGAAAGCTGCAAGTTGTGCAAAATTGCATATGGCATCAGCACACACCTGTAAATTTGTCTAAGGGCATGTCAGGCATCAGGCCTACTTTTGCTGCCTTTTTCATGTCACCTATAACCATCAAAGAATGTATTCAAGGAAGAACTCCAATACTTCAAAAGCGAGGAGGAAAACTGCACAGACGGTTTGTCTTGGAAATGTACCGCTGGCTGCCTTCATCAGTAACACCTAGGAGATTTGCAAGGCAAACTCATATGTCACTGATCAGGAGAACCAACGCTAAATTTACAAGGCAAAGTGTCTTTGCATTGAGCAGACAGCTTGAGCTTACCAGCAGAGTGCAGCTGTACAGCTTTGGCATGCAATTGCTCACAGACTGTCTCTGCAAGGCAATCATCCTTGATGATGAATCTGCAGCAGCAAAAGCATCTACCAAAGCATCCCGCTTCCTTGCAAAGAAATTAGCACTGCTGGGTCGAAGCTTCTGCTACAAGCTGGTAGGTTGAGTAGGTTAAGCAGGTTGAGTAGGTTGAGTAGGTTGAATGTTCATACCCTCTATGCTTAAGGTCTGAAATTTGGCTCTGATTCAGGCACGAGAACCTAGTTTGCTTGTCCCAGCCTTCATGAAGAAGTCTGGAGCAGACCTGTGGGTTCGCATGTAAGTGTGCATAAGTTGGCTGCGGTTCCTGTGTGACTTGAATGAATTTTAGGTCAAACCTGTAACGCTGGCTCTTGATTGTCCAGCAACTGCAGCAAGTCTTCTTCTGATAGCTCGACGATTTCCTCTTCCTCTTGCTCGCCGACTGACATATCGTCTGCTGGATGCACAGCAACCGGTCATAATTTTGCCAAGCAAGCTCGCATGCAGTCATATTTTCAGACTCTGCGACCAATATGATTTTTCCGAGCACGAGAGCAACACCTTCGTCCAAGCTGTTGTCGCTCATGCTCACGCTCATGCCAATGCCGGCAGTGTGTCAAGTTGTACAAGCCGATCAGTCGAGCGTGATACATGTCTTGGTGCATGAGACGTTTCATCTTCACTCGCTGACAACCAATGTGGTGGGTCAACATTGGGTGTCTAAATCCTATTCTCGTGAATGTTAATCAAGTGGCTACCGCTGCACGTCGTCTGGATATACTACCTCTCGTTCGGCAAGGAAGAGTGCCTGTACACTCAGCAGCATGTCCAAGCTTGTGTTCACATGGTGTACCGGTTACACCTGTATGTGCATATGCATTGGATTTCTCTGTTTTGCATTCAAGGTGTGCGGCATATCTTGTGCGACATATCTTCTTCTGTACTTGGATTGAGCCCAGTGGCAGTGCAGCACAGCGTTCAGACAAGGAAAAACAGTTTCCTTACAATGCTCTTGCGCTGCGAATGTTGACAGGTGATCAACTTGCAAACATTCAACAGTAACTTTGTTGCGACTGCTGCCAGCAAAGTTAAATCCTTTTTGTTGCCAATTTTCAGTGTGAGCTACTGTTTCATGCGCAATATCGGCGCAGCGACAAACACAAAGTGCACTAATGGTACCATAGCATTGTCACAATTGACCACTGTGTTGGTTCCTGATTAGTGCGGTGGCGCGCACTCAATCGTACTGTGTTTTCAGCACCTTCTCTGAGCTGCCATGTTTGCGGGTATTCATGTGCACACATCCACAGATATGCTGCTGCTGGTGCTGCTGCTGCTGTGCTCATTGCCATGCTACACTTGCTGCTGCCGCTCCTGATGTTGCCCTGGCTGTGTCAGCAACATGCCTGCTGCTGCAGCTGCTGCACCAGTTACCCACAGCTGTTTCTGCTGCCGCAACACACACAAGCAGGGTTTATTTAGGTTACGTTTGACTAGTCAGTACTGCCATGATCAGCCTGTTTTGATTGAACTGTGGATGTGGCCCCTTTTGGAGTCCCTGAGGTCCTTTTGATGCCAATGAATTACGCTGGAAAACCTGACAGACATGCAGCTATGCCTGCTGAAGTGTACAAATTCTGTTGGTAGATTGAATCACATGCAGGCCAAGAGACCCTATTGGTCAATAGAAGGCTTGTGTCAAATGAGACACACACATCACAAACTGATCTGTGAATTCATGCATGATCAAAATGTTTTGCAATTGCGTGGACAGCATATCTTGTACATAGTACGCATGACGAGCCGCAATGGCGCTCTTTGCCCTGTCAAGCATTCTTACTGTCTGGAACATGCAGTCTGTTGCCTATGATGGTGCTGAAGCTGTTGAATGAACAGTGTCCAGCCAACAACAAATGTGTAAATGACATGCTTGTCTGAGATTGTATGCTTATTCATGTACTGCTGAGAGGCATCGTGTCAAGATCGCATGGCAACACTATCTAAGATGAATGAAGTGGGGCATACAAAAATGTACCATGACTTTGAACCATGGCTGATTGCTGTACTCATGCACGCCAGTGTTGTTGTAATGTATCAAAGATTTGATTTCAAAAAATCTGCACAGGCAACGATGCAGCAGAAATCTGTTCCTTGACATAAAAGTTATGAATCAACACAGAATGTGTGATTTGTGCTGGTATAACAAACCAGTATGGCCATCTTGGCCGCTTGCAGCTGTGCCACAATGTGCACCAAGGAAGCAATTGAGCCAGGTCTTGGGTATCATTTGAGTCTTGGAGGCCTGCAGCAAAAGTGAATCAAGGTCAGTAAACATTGCAGAGTAATATGGCACCTGATACTCACCTGGTCCACATCTCAAGGCAGATGTGCACTTGCGCACTGCTCCACAAGGCTGTGTCCTCTGCTCCACAGCTGAGGTCCAAAGGCTGTGTCCACCGTGCCAGGCTCCAAAGGCTGTGTCCACTGCTCCAACAGCTGAGGTCCAAAGGCTGTGTCCACAGCTCCAACAGCTGAGGTCCAAAGGCTGTGTCCACCGTGCCAGGCTCCAAAGGCTGTGTCCACTGCTCCAAAAGCTGTCGGGAAGGCCACAAAGGCTGTGTCCACTGCACTGCCATCGCTGACAAACAGCTGCCAAACCTCCGTCACGACCACTGCTGCATCGGGGTCGTGACGGAGGTTTGGCACCTGCCATC
>JAABUO010000699.1_pt1 | contig 55432 bp, 58 predicted proteins | sample 5559291 | NCBI WGS metagenome assembly JAABUO01 (sample SAMN10711878, study PRJNA513372) | rock metagenome | isolation source: Antarctica rocks | place: Antarctica: Victoria Land, Finger Mt sud | reverse complement strand
GAAATTGGTTCAGTATGCTTGTCGAGAGTACCATTCGGATGGCCGCTGTCGCCGCGCTCCTGGTTCCTAGGAGCTTTCTCAAGTCCGTGGTGTTCTCTCCGTGTTGCATCGCCTTTCGTTCTGCCTTATTTATTGCTTTCTTTAAAGAATTTACGCGTCGCTTTCAGAAGATGTTCTTCGCGTAGAACTTGTAAAGTAAACTTTAAGATAAATTATTGTGACTTTTTCAAAATATTATCACTTGAGTAACTGAGTTGAGACATAGTGAATCAAGATACTAGCGCGAGCATGTGATTTTCTGATTCAAGACGCTAATCTTTTGCACTAAACTCATTCAGCAAACTAGTGATATTCTTGTTGTTACGCTGTTTTAAGTTCTTAGAAAGCTTTTTCGCTTTTTATCTTGTCAAGTAATATTTGAAACAATTTGCAGAACATTCTATTTTTCTCTCGAAATATCTGCAAGTCTTTAGTCAATAAACTTTTTATCATGATATGAAAATATTCTTTATGAGTTCTCTCTGTCAGAGATTCTTATATATAAAGCAGATCAACATTAAACACGAAGACATCAACTATTAAATGTATGAATAATCAGTTGCAATACTTTCTTGTACTTTTTTCACTCTTTCTTTATGCTTGTGTTTCAGATTTATGCTTTCAGTCTGCTCTAACTTTATATTGCTGTTTCTCTCACTCTTTTTCACTTTTTCTCTTAAGATTGTATTCAAATTCTATTAATGATAGTTGTGTTTATTCTTGATTTTGTATCAAGAACTCAATGAAGTCAAAAAGAACTTTTCTGTCATGTTTAATAACTTTCTATAAAAGACAAGAGTATAACAACTCTTGATGCTGTTAAGAAATGTTCACATTCTGTTTTCTTTCTTTCAAAGTAAATGCTTTTACAACAAGATGATTTAAGTCACTACTTTTTATAGCATTTCATTGACATCTTCAATCTATTTGAAAGAAGATGAACGTGACGAAGTTTTATGCTATTGTTGCAAGCGATTGCATTATTTTTTTATTTATCATTCACTCTCTAATTCATCTGAGTTAATTCATTAAACTCTGCAAAACATTGTTGTGAAAGCATCTTATATATTCTTTGCTTTTACAACAACATCATCTTTTGAGATCTTGAACTTATGCTCAGATAATCTTTCAACTGAGACTTTCATTTGCTTGACAATCACAACGCGCGCAAAACGAATTTTTGAAAAGAGCATTACAAACGAGAGAGTAAGAATCAAGTAGACGAATAGATGATGACGAATTGCATGAACAGCAATAATGCTGATTCAAAGACGATCGCAAGCAACGTTGATCTGTCACAGAGAGACAGCGACGTGAGATCTAAACACTCACGCAATGACGAGATGAACGTTATCAGCATTATTAATCTGCTAACACAGACATTGATGTTAAAGAAAGAGAAGAACAAAGATCATTCATGAAAGAAAGTGATTCTAGAGCTGATTCAACGTCTTCGAAATGTCTCAGAAAGAAAGATTGAAAAGAAAGAGAGTCAAGACGCGTTCATTGTGAAGAATGTACAGAAGTTGAAGACATTCATTCAACTTCTCAACAAACAGCTACAAGTGCAAGAGAATACGCGTTTCACATTCAAAACATCATCGTGAATCAATGTAGTAAGAGAAGAAACAACGACAAGAAAGTAATGACTCAGAGATGATTTATCGTTGCTTCGCAAGAAACGCGAAGTTCTAGTAAAAATAGCGAAAAGAAAAGAGGTGAAAGAGATACAAAAGAAGTCAGTCGATCAGATCTTTCAGAGAATCGAAAACATGTCGACGACGCAATGAGATCTAATCATGTCGATTCGCAAGCTCGAAAGCGAAGACGTTGCACTGCACGCAGTAAACTCAGAAGCTTGAGCAGCTCTGAAAAAGTTTCAGAAATGAGTGAAGAAAATCGCAGACTCAACGCATGTAGTGCGTCGAAGCTTCGCGATACTGACACATGATATACACATCACACTGAACACAAGCAATCAAGAGATGATCATTAAAAGATTGATGAAAGACAATGCAAGACTTCACGAAGATCTAGAGATGCTGAGAATAGCTTGACTCAAGAAGATAGTTGAAAGTGAGAAGACTCACTCATCGCTCATTGTAGAAATTATGATCAAAACGATGATGAATCAACTATTGAACGTGAGCATGCTAGACTCGTATCAAGAATGCTCATGCGAGTTGTTTGAAAAGAACTGTCGTATCACACAGTGCTACAAGTGCTTCGATTTTAATCATGTAACTAGATCTTGCAAAAATGAAGAATGTTGCTTCAAATGTGCAGACAAGCATCACATTGAGAAGTGCGTTGTGTCGATGAATAGAAGACGATGCGTGAACTGCAACGATAGTCACGAACTCTGAAGACGCTCATGCTTCAAGTGAAAACTACAGATAAAGCAATCAGAAGAAGTTTTTTGAAACAGATCAATCAGATATTCTGAAGCGTCGAAATACAATCGCTCACTCTCTTCTTTCTTTCTGAACTTCTTAGATTCAATGAACTTCTTGAGTTCAACGAACTCATCGAGTTCAATGAACATCTCGACGATGACAAGCAGTCGAGACGTTGACGAGTCAACATAACAAGTGATGAAAGTCAAGAAGAAATGAGTCAATCACTCTTCATGCGTGATTAGCGATTCAGAAGACATGACGTCTGAACAGACACAGAAACGTCAAATCAAAAAATGTGAAAGACTCTCAGTGACTGAAAGCATACAAAAAGTCATCTCAGCGCAGAGTCAACAGCAGCTACAGATATCTTTATGACGAAACAATTCTTTCTGCGAATTTTACAGTATAATATCAGAAAGTCACTAAAAATTCAGAAATCATTCTTGATAAACAGAGAGATTCGCAAATTCGACATAATAGTCATTCAGAAACAGAGTTGCAACATAAACATTTTGCAAACATTTAACTCGACTCACAGCTTCTTTCATCTAGTAGAGAATTCATCATCTCAGACAAGAACATGCATTTACGTCAATAAACGTTTAAAACTCAATTAATGAACAGCGAAAACTATCAAATTGAATATCTGCTTAATCAAGCTGCTAACTAGCAGCTCAGACGATGAAACGCTGACGTTACGAGTCATAAATGTCTATAATTCATGCTCGCTGTTTATCATCTTCACGAAAGAATCATTTACTATTTCTCGTCTGAACGAACTAATCAAAGATGACTGCGAACAGCTGATTGTGAGAGACTTCAACATGCATCATTCACATTGAGAAGGCAGAAGATGCTTCACTTGTCACACAGCGACTGATGCTCTACTAAACATCATTACGAACGCGAGATTAAAGCTACTGCTTGAGTCAGACACAATTACTAGAAAGACTTACAATCAGCTCACAACAATAGATCTAGCGTTTGACAGCGAGAAAATACAGTTCATGATACACAAATGCGAGATGAGAACTGATCTGCATTAAGAATCTGATCATCTTTCGATTGTCACGAAGTTATGTCTACGCACATTCTTCGTGCAGCTTACGACTCGTCAACTATGAAAGAAAATGAACATCGAAGCACTAAACGCTCATCTAAGAATACATCTTCTTGTCGATCATTCTCTGAATGACAAAACAGCAATAGATGACAGAGTAGTCGAGATCACTCATGCATTACAAGAAGTCATAGAGAAATTTACTTCTTGAGCAAAGTCATTGAATCGAGCACAAGACTTTTGAAATCAGAACTGCTCAAAAGTCGTGACGAAGTCGCGATGACTACAAGTCATATGAAAAACGCAGAGTACTCTAAAGACATGAAACGATTACCTGAAATACAATGATCACAAAAACAAGATCATTAAAGAAACAAAACGTTCACATTTTAGATTTCAAATACATGAGTTGAGCAATGAATCAAAATCGGTTTGACGCTTCGCAAAATGAGTCAGAATCGAAAGTCAGCTACTTAAAAAACTTTCACAGTTTTCATTATTAAAGAGCATCGATTTCAATCACATGACAGAATCATTTGAAGAAAAAATGAAGATGTTACGAAAGAAGTTCTTTTCATCATCTTTTCAGACAGACATCAGCAACATTTCGAGATCATTTATATTGCTGACAGTGTCGTTCAATTCAGTCTTATTGCAAGACGAGATGAGACAGATGATACGACGAGTAAAAGTTGACAAAGCATCAGACGCATTTGAAATTTCAAATAAAGCACTTCAAGCGAGCTTAACGAAACTGACTTCGATACTAATCAGTCTGTTCAACGCATTTGTAACTCACAAATATCACTCAAAGCAGTTCAAAAAGACTCAGATGATAGTACTATGTAAATCAAAGAAAAGCGACTACATTGATTTGAAGACGTATTGACTTATTGCTTTGCTTGACATTATGAGTAAGACACTGAAATCAATCATAATCAAAAGATTAAGCGACATTACTGAGACTCATCACATGCTTTCGAACGCTCAAATGAGAGCGAGACGCAAGTGATTCATGATCTCAACGCTGAATCTACTAGTAGATCAAGTACATGCAGTATGAGACTGCAAAACAAAGTACGTGATCTTCATGCTTAGTCTAGACGTCACTGAAGCGTTTAATCATGTCTTGCACATCAGACTTCTGCATACTCTGAGAATGAGAAGAACATCAAACTACATAGTTGATTGAACTCGTAGCTTTCTGAAAGACAGAGAGTCATCACTGATGTTCAATAAACAAATCAACGTGATGCGATGAGTAGACGCTGACATATCGCAAAGATTTCTCATCTCATCGATTCTCTTTCTATTCTTCAACGCAAGTCTAATTGAAAAATGCGAAGCACTAAAAATCAAAATCGAAATACTCGACTTCGTAGATGATATCAATATTCTGATCTACGATAAATTTACAGAATCAATCTGCGAAACATTAAGCAGAGCACACGACGTCTGTACGACGTGAGCTCAAACTCATGACGTCACATTCGTCTCAGAGAAGTATGAATTCACACATTTCACACGAAAGTCAAAAAGATTTGACATGATGATCAGTTTATGTATTGAAAACTTGATAATAAAGTCAAAGTCAAACGTACGAGTTCTTGAAGTTTAACTGAACATGAAACTATGATGAGACTCGCATCTTCGTCAAATAGAAGCAGATCACGTCATCAAAATGCTGATGCTTAGTCGACTTGAGATCTTCACTTGAAAGACTACATTTGCAAAGACGAGACAGATATACTCAGCAGTAGTGAGATCGAGAATAACGTTCGAAGCATCAGTATGACATCAACGCGATAAAAAAGAGAGATTGTCGAGCACAGAATGATGACTAGAAGCTCTTCAAAATCAAGCGTTGTGTTATGTGACAGACGTCTTTCAAAAAGTAAACATCGAAACGCTGAAAGTCGAAACATATACATCTTCGCTTCATGTTCATCTAAACAAGCTACAGAATCAGACTACACTATGCAGTCAAGTCGACGACAGAACGCGAGAGACTCAGCGAGCATTCGAGATCATACGTGCACGTTTGATAGAAACTAATCAGCTCATTTCTCGCTCTTCAACTTCTAAAAAGACGACGTTTCTGAATGTTTCAATTCGCAAAGAAGCAAAGATACAGTTTAGATGCAGTTGACTCGATTCTTCAACATTGATCTCAATGAATGAACATGCAATTGCACAGTTTCACGAGAGTCAATGAGATCTTAAATGAGAAAACTACAAAAAACGCATCGCAGACATTAACGTAACTTTCGCTCAAAGATTTCATCTATTCAAGAGATCAGTAAGAATGCGTGATGATCTTCAGAAGATCGAAAGCACTCTTGCAATTCACATCAGAATTGAACGCATAGAGCTAAATGTTTATCTGCACTCGAGAAATGTTTCAAACACGAATAGTTCTCGATGCAACTGCGAATGAAGTCATCAGATCATCAAGCATATTCTGATGCATTGTTCAAACTGAACGCATCTTCGATTGAATATGCTTCAAGATGTCAACTTCACGAACTATCGAATCATAATCGCAATCACGAAGAGTCTCAAGATGACAGTGAGAATGATGATGAAAACGAAGCTTTTAGAGCAGTTCAGAGTGACAAGAGCACTCATTCTTTAACATGTGATCATCACGAACAAATTTGATACATAGTCTCAGCTTTATCGTTTCGACTGCGTGCAGCAGTTGCATAGATAGCGAGCGATTTTCTACCTCAGAGAATTTTGTTCACTCGACACACATAGCATAGTATTTTCTCATGAATCGATCTAATCGATGTCACAAGAGTGTAAGAATTTATTATTATTATTATTATCTTTCAACTGATTTATCTTGAAAACAACGTTTTTTGTACTTGCTTCAAGATATTTACTGCAAGTAAAGTGATTACTCGCGCGAAAAGTTTATTGTTAATTAACATAATGTCAATGTATTTTGAATTTCACTTGAGCTTTATTTACAACTTGCTCAATGTTTCGCTGCTCTTGTATTATCTTTTTCATGCATTAACAGAAATCATGTTCATTCTTCTTGATCTGCTTCACGTCATTATTTACATGATTAATAAGTCAAGTCTTAACATGAGTAATTTCAAATCATTGTTTGAACTGATAGTTAATCATTGTGCTCTTCAGAAATTTAATCTTCGCTAATTTTTAATACAGATAATTATATTCATGATCTCACTACTTCTTTTATTCTCGCACTTGTTTTATTGAATTTTCTATAAACTCTTTCTTTGCTGTCATCAGACATTAACTTTTGTTGCAGCTTACGCTCTTTAAAGACATTTTTCATTAAGCATGAGACTTTCAGATCTATATTTACTCATTTTAATTGCACTTTTCTGATCACATATGTAATGCAATGCTTAACTCTTTTATATAAAAACATCACTCTTTATTGTGACTGCTTTTAAACTTTGATTGCAAGACAAAATGATGTTATGAGAATGACAATCTTTACTTCTTGATCATGAAAAGTTAAGATTAAATAATATGTTAATGTTTGAATTTCATTTATTAATCTGTGATTGTTCTTGCAGAGTTATTCTTTTATCATTGTTTTCTAAAGTGAAAGCAAAAATTCTAGTCTGAATTTCTTGATAGAATCAAGAAACAACTTCATATAAAAGCTCTTCAATTGCGTTAATGAACATCAAGAGAAGAATGTATCTTTAAAAGAAGTGAAAGAGATAAATGAATTGCAAATAATGCAGCAGATAAAATCAATCAAAGTTATTTTAATGACGTCAAGAATTTTCAAGTTAGCATGAAATCTTTTGATCTTCGCATAGCTTTCTTCAAAGAGTCACATGACTTAAATGTGTTTATTAAAGACTAGAAAAAAGTCTTGAAGATAATCATTGAATTTGAATCGCAGCACAGTTGTCTTTTCTCAAAGAACTGATACAATAATTCAATCGTTCAGAGATTCATACATGCAACATTCATATGATGACAATCACAACGCGCGCAAAGCAAATTTTTGAAAAGAGCAATACAATCAAGACAGAATGAATCTAGAAGATGAATAAATGATGATGAATTGCATGAACTGCAGCAATGCTGATTCAGAGACAATTGCAAGCGACGTTAACTCATCATGAAGAAACAGCAACGTAAGATTGAAAAGCTCACACAATGATGAAAAGTATGTTGCTAACATTATTGATCTTCTAATACAGACATCAAAGTTAGAGAAAAAGAAGAGCAAAGATCATTCATGAAAAGAAGTAGCAGTGAAGCTGATGCAACGTCTTCAAAACAATTCAGAAGAAAAAAACAATGAGAATCAGAACGCGTTCATTACGAAGAATGTACAGAAACTGAAGACATTCATACAACTGCTTAGCAAGCAGCTACAAACACAAGATAGCATGCAAATGCAAGATAGCATACGCTTCTCGTTGAAAATCACGTTATGAGCAAACGTGACAAGAGAAGAAGTAACAATAAGAAAGTCACGTTTCAGAAATGAATTGTCATCGCTTCGTAAGAAATGAGAAGTCATGATGAAGATAGCAGAAAGAAAGAAAATAAAGAAGATACAAAAGAAATTTATTAAACAGATTCTTCAAGAAATCACAAACGTGTTGACAGCTTAAAGAAATCTAATTGTATCTCTTCGCAAGCTTGAAAGCGAAGACATCATACTTCATGCAGTGAGTTCAGAAGCTCAAGCAAATCTGAAAAGATTTCAAACATGAGCAAAAGAAATTATGAACTTGACGCGTATAGTGTGTTGAATCTTCGCTGTGCTAGCACATGAGATACACATCACAATAGACACAAGCAATCAGAAAGTGATCATTAAAAGACTAGTAAAAGACAATGTAAGACTTCATGAAAATCTAAAGATTCTAAGAATAGTCTGACTCAAGAAAGTAGTTGAAAGTGAGAAGATTCACTTGTCGCTCATTGTAGAGATTGCAATCAAAGCAATGATAAATCAATTAATGAATGAGAGCATGTTAAACTTGTATCAAGAATGCTCATGCAAACTGTTTGAAAAGAACTGTCACATCACTCAATGTTACAGATGCTTTGAATTTGATCATATGATCAGATTCTGCAAGAAGAAACAACGCTGCGCTAAATGCACAGATAAACATCACATCAAAGAATGCATGATGTCTTTGAATAAAAGACGTTGCATTAATTGCAATGAAGATCATGAACTCTGAAGATACATCTGTCTCAAATGATGACAGCAGATGAAACAGACGTCAGAAATCTACAGAAACAGATTGATCAAATATTCAAAAATGTTGAAATACAATCAGACACTCTTCTCGCTGTTTCTGAACTCTCTAAGCTCAATGAATTCATTGAACTCAACAGACTTCGCAGATTCAACGAATTCTTTAAGCTCAGTAATCATCATGTTGAAAATACGTAATCGAGACGTTGAATCAACATGACAGATAATAGAAGTCAAGAAGAGATGAATTGATCTCTTCTCATGCGCAGCTAGTGACTCAGATGAGACAACATCTGAGCAGACTCAGAAACGCTCAATCAGAAAGTGCGAAAGACTTTCAGTGATTGAAAGCATACAAAGAGTCTTTTCAGCGCAGAGTCAACAACAGCTACAAATAACTCTATGATAAAACAACTCTTTCTACAAATTCTACAGTACAACATCAGAAAGTCATTGAAGATTCAAGAATTGTTCTTAATCGACAAAGAAGTTTGCAAATTCAACATAGTAATCATAAAGAAGTAAGAATGCAACATTAATGATTTGCAATCATTTAGCTCAGCTCACAACTTCTTTCATCTAGTGAAAAACTCGTCATCTCAGTCAAGAACATGCATATATGTTAACAAATGCTTAAAACTTGATCAGTGAACAGTAAAAACAGCTGAATCAGACATCTGCTTAATCAGAATATTAACTTGCAACACAGACAACGAAACGCAGATGCTAAGACTTCTAAACATCTACAACTCAAGCTCATTATTCATCACATTCACAGAGAGATTCTCAACTATTTCTTGCTTGAATGAACTACTCAAGAATAACTGCAAACAACTAGTTATAGAAAACTTCAATCTACATCATTCACACTGAGAGAGACGAAGATGCTTCACTTGACATATGATGATTGATATTCTACTAAACGTTATTATAAATGCAAGATTGAAACTACTGCTGAAATCAGACACAATCACTCGCAAGATTCACAGTCAATTTACAATAATAAATTTAGTCTTTAGCAGCGAGAAAATACAGTTTATGACACGCAAGTGTGAAGTATGAATTGATCTATATCAGAAATCAGATCATTTTTTAATTGTCACAGAGCTAAATTTACAAAAAATCTCAGTGCAGTTCTTGACTCGTTGACTCTGAAAAAAAAATGAACACAGAAGCATTGAGTGCTTATCTGCGAATACATTTTTTGTCAGATCACTCTCTGAACAGCAGAGCTGAAATGAATGACAGAGTGACAGAAATCATCAAAGTACTACAAGAGATCATTGAGAAGTTTACTTTCTGAGCAAAATTATCAAATTGAGCAAGAAACTTCTGAAATCAGAGCTGCTTCAAAGTAGTAATGAAATCAAGATGACTGCAAATCATATGAAAAATGTAAGACACATTAGAAACATGAAATGAATATCTGAAACACAATGATCACAAAAATAAGATCATCAGACAAACAAAATGCACACACTTCAGATCACAGATGCATGAGATAAGCAACGCATTGAAATCAATATAATGCTTTGCAAAATAAGCTAGAATCAAAAGTCAATTATTTAAAAAGCTTTCTCAGTTTTTGATGCTGAAATGAGATAATACTGATTACATGATAACAACGTTTGAAGAAAAAATCGAGATGCTGCGAGAGAAATTCTTCTCTTCATTCTCACAAGCAGACGTCAACGACATTTCAGATTCATTCATATCTTTGACAGTATCATCAAATTCACGCATCTCAAAGAACAAGATGAAGCGAGTAATCAGATGAGTAAAAGTGAACAAAGCGTCAGATGTCTTTGAAATCTCAAACAGAGCACTTCAAGCAGATCTCACAAAACTGATCTCAGTGCTGACGAGTTTATTCAATGCATGCATAATACACAAATATCATTCAAAGCAGTTCAAAAAGACTCAAACAATAGTGCTATGCAAATCAAAGAAAAGCGACTACATTGACTTGAAAACACATTGATTCATTGCTCTGCTTGATATCATGAGCAAAGCTTTAAAGTCAATTATGATCAAAAAATTGAGTGATATAACTGAGACTCATCACATGCTTTTGAATGCTCAAATGAGAGTGAGACGCAAGTAATTCATGATCTCAACGTTAGATTTACTAGTTGATCAAGTTCACATTATGTGAGACTGCGAGACTGAGTATGTGATCTTCATGCTAAGTTTAGACATCATCAAAGCGTTTGATTGAGTCTTGCACATCAAACTGTTGCACACGCTGAAAATGAGAAGAATGTCAAGCTACATAGTCAAATGAGCACGCAGCTTTCTAAAGAACAGAGAGACATTGCTGATATTTAATAAGCGAACGAGTACTATGTGCGAGATAAACGCAGACATATCTCAAGAATTTCTCATTTCATCAATTCTCTTTCTATTTTTCAATGCAAGTTTAATTGAAAAATGCAAAGCATTGAGAATCAAAATTGAAGTGCTCAACTTTGTAAATGACATCAACATTCTAGTTTATGACAGATTTATTGAAGAAATTTGCAAAACATTGAGCAAGACACATGATGTCTGCGCGAAGTGAGCTTGAATTCATGATGCAACGTTCGCATCAGAAAAATACGAGCTCACACATTTCATTAGAAAATCAAGAAAATTCAACATGATGACTAGCATACAAATAGAAAGCTCAATGATTAAGTCAAAGTCAGATGTGCAAGTTTTAAAGATTCAACTGAACATGAAACTGCAATGAAGTGCGCATCTTTAACAGATAGAAGTGAGTCATGTTACAAGAATGCTTGCGCTTAGTCATTTAGAAATCTTCACATGAAAGACAATCTTTGCAAAAGCGAGACAAGTGTACTCAGTTGTAATAAGATCAGAAATCGCATTTGAAGCATCAGTTTGACATCAGCGTGACAAAGAGAAAGAACTGTTAAACAAGAAATGCAAACTAGAAACTTTGCAGAATCAAACTTTACATCATGTTGCAGAAGCATTCAAAAGAATAAGCATTAAAACGTTAAAGATCAAAACATAGACAAGTTCGCTGCATGTTTATTTGAACATGCTGCAGAATAAAGTCACATTACACAGTTGAATCAACGACAGAATGCAAGAGACTAGATGAGCATGCAAACTCATACATGTTCAACTGACGAGAATTAATCATCTCACTTTTCACTTCTCTGTCATCAAGAAAATAGTGCTTCTGAACACATTTATTCAAGAAGACATAAAAATGCAGTCTAGATACAGATGATTCAACTTTTCTACGATGATCTCAATAAGTGATAGCATCGCAATAATGTTATATCACAAAGATTAATAAGAGCAATGATGAGAAAAATACAAGAAACGCATTGCAAATGTTAACACAATCTCAGCACAAAGATCTCATTTATTCAACAAGATGATAAAGATGCGTGATGATCTTCAGAAGATTGAAAGCACTCTTATAACTTACATCAGAATTGAACGCATAAATCTTAACATTTATTTGCACTCAAGAAACGTTTCAAGCATGAATAGCTTGTGATGTGACTGCGAACAAAGTTATCAGACAGCGAAGCATGTACTCATGCATTGCTTGAACTGAATACATCTACGATCAAGAATGCTATGTGACATTGACTTCTCGAACTATTGAATAATCATCGCGATCACAAAAGATCTCAGAGCAGCAGCAAGAATGATGATGAAAACGAAGCTTCTAAAGCAATTTAAAGTGACTAGAACACTCATTCTTTAACATGCAATCAACGCGAACAAATTTGATACATAGTCTTAATCTTGTTGTTTCAACTGCATGAAGCAGTTGTATAAATAACGAGTGATTTTCTATCTCAGAGAGTTTTGTTCACTCAATACACATAGCATAAAGTTTCTCATGAGTTGATTTAATCGATGTCACAAAAATGTATGAATTTATTATTATTATTATTAGTTTATTTAACAATAATAATAAAATTAATAATTTTATAAAATACATAAAGTAAATTATTGTTGCAAGTCTGCACACTTTAAGTTAGTTTAACATAAATCATGTTAAATCATCATAAACTAGAATAAAGCTGATGTTGACATGCTAGTGACTTAACGTGTCTTCATGAGTAAAACTTGTTAGAAGTCGACATAGAGCGAGTCATATAAATGTAATATAACTAATAGATAAATGCTAAGAAAGAAAAGTATCTACAGAAAAGAACTCGATTCTTATATGTGTGTTTCTCAGCCCTCTGCTAGACTCGATTGAGTTGACGTCTTACACATATGATGCAGAGTTTCAATGACATCATTTCTAGCTTGAATGCTCACTAGACTCGATTAGAATGAAATCAAGACGAAGACGAGAAAGAGTAGATGAAGACTAGAATCATAACAAAACTCATGATGTATGCTTTACATCTTTCTTCTTTAACTTTGAACTTCTAGTTAGAATGTACTCATATGATTCTCTTTATGCTGACTTAAAACATTAGTTCAAAACTCATTAATCTTGCTATTAATGTGTAAACAATATAAAGTAAGTTACATACTTAATATCTTGATTCAAAACTTGAAATCAGAAATTTTAATAATAAAATCAAAATAAGTTCTGCAATGCATTGCAAACATAAATCAAAAAACAACATTGACTGAATTCTTTGTTAGAGATCGACATAGAGCGAGTTATATGAGTGTAATATAACTAATAGATAAATACTAAGAAAGAAAAGTATCTACAGAAAAGAACTCGCTGTTATATGAGTGTGCTCTAGCTCTGTGCTAGACTCGATAGAGTTGACGTCAGGCAAAGACTAGACGAAGACTGAGCGAAGGCTGAGCGAAGACTAGGCGAAGAATAGACGAAGACTAGGCGAAGAATAGACGAAGACTAGAATCGTAACATTATCTCTTCTCTCTTGACTATTCATGTTCGCATGAATGTTATTTCGTCGAGCCTTTCTATTGATCTTTCAGACCATCAAAAATGTCTATTGTAGTCAACTCACTATGTAGAAAAAGAGAGATAGAATGACGATCTTTTGTAGCAGACTCACTATGAGAGAGAAAGAACAATAATTGAAGCAGACTCACTAGTTGACTTGCTCATTGAAGAGATCGATTCTGACCGTGTCATTGAAGCAGACTCACTATTGAGTGACTGACTCGATGACGAGATCAATATCGAACGCGTCTTTGAAGCAGACTCACTGTCGATTCGTCTCTACTACACGCATGTAACAGAGCTTGTTTCGTTCATGCCTTTGTAGCAGACTCACTATTCTTGTCATTCAAGCAGACTCTTTTTATTCAGCTTCAAATATTTAACGATAAATGAATTTCAGCTCATATCTTCGTGATTTCAGACATATAGTATATGTTTCATTCTGTTCTCAGTACATATCATCTTGCTGTTGTTTGTCAATTTTGTGAATAGAGATAAGTTGTAGAAAATACGAATAAAAGACGATTCGTTGCTGAATCGAGTGAATTGTCGTTGTAGCAAACTCACTTCGAATGACTAGCTCAGTCGACAAGATCAATCATTATCTGCTCTTGTAGCGAGCTCACTAGTTGACACAGAAACACGAGGTAGATCAATTCGCTGATTGATAGAGCGATGTGAATAGATAGATCATCGCATTGACGAAAGATGTCTTTGAAGCAGACTCACTAGTTGACTTGCTCATTGAAGAGATTGATTCAAATCATGTCTTTGAAGCAGACTCATTAATTTGATTGAACGACACAGATTGTTTTGACTCGTCTGATTCACGAGCTTGAGTTGATTCTCAAGCAATCAACGAAGATTCTTTATCATTGATTTTATGAGCGACTGTTCTTAGCTTATTTAAATATTCAAAGAATCTCTTGCGAATAAAAAGTGATACAAATTCAAAGAATTTCTTGCGAATTTCTGAACAAACGAAGTAGATTATTTCATATCATCTACACGTTGATAGTAGAATTGATGAGTATTTATCTAATGTTAGAGATCGGCATAGAGCGAGTCATATGAGTGTAATATAACTAATAGATAAATACTAAGAAAGAAAAGTATCTACAGAAAAGAACTTGCTGTTATATGAGTGTGCCCTAGCTCTGTGCTAGGCCCGATAGGGTTGACGTCAGGCGAAGGCTAGGCGAAGGCTAGACGAAGACTGAGCGAAGACTGAGCGAAGGTTGAGCGAAGACTAGGCGAAGAATAAACGAAGGCTAGAATCGTAACATTCTTGACTGAACTTATCACAGAATCAAAACTTGAAATCAGAAATTTCAACATCAGAATTATAATCTTGATCAGCAATTTTCTATCAACACAATAACTAGAAGCTCAGAATCAATGAGTGCATCTTACTATAAACATTGAAATGCTAAAAAAGAATCATTTCTATCACAGAATTGAACAGCACAGAAAGAGAACATAAATGCGTTGTTGAAAGAAACAAAATCAAAGAACATAAACATGTTGCTCTTTGACTATAAAATGACAAATATCAGCATCAATACTGAACTGAATGCTTAAATAATCACTTACAAAGCAGATAATATTATTGTCTTTATTCAACATATGTGTCACAAGCATAATATTGAAATAGAGATTCACAATAATTTGATTCAGATGTTAAAAGATGTTAACAAGATAAACATTACATTGAAGACTTAGCAGACTAGTCTGCAAGAAAAGATAAAAGATAAAATTAAAAGCATAATTATACATTATTTGAAATTCTTTGCATAAGATTGATTGAAATTTTCTGTCTTCAAAGATTAAACATTGAAGTTGATTAAAATGTTGAACTCATTTCTGTTTGAAAATTTGTCACAGAATGTAAACAACTGACTGTCACGAATGCAAAATAAGTGAAAGATCAACAAGAATCACTTTTCTATTGAAGAGTTAAAAACAATCTACATTGAAAGTTGAGTCAATGAAGCTACAATTAAACATATAGCATTATGAATGTAAAATACATCATTGAACTCATTTCTAAAAGTTGAAGAAGTACTATTAATTCTCAATAAAATGTATGATGATTTCAATCATCATCATATAATTCAATGACAGTACTTGAAACTATATTAAAATAAAATCTTCTTTCATGAATTTTAAATGAAATTTCAAAGATTCAGCGTAGAATTAAGATATAATAACGAAACTTTTCTAAATAATTTACAGCATAAAATCAATTTAGATCTTCAACGAGTGATGCTTAATAAACAAATCACGAATTTGAATAAATTTGCTAACATCTGCATGCAAGCTGATTTTAAAATTAACTGAGTTAAACATTTAATCAGTCGCTTAAGTCTCAGCAACTTTGACTGCTCACTTTGTCACTAACACTTTATCTGCTTGTGCTTTGACATCTTGTCTTACGTTGTCAATTTTCTTGTGAAAGAAATTTAAAATGTTGAACTTGAATTTTAATAAGAAGAAACTAATGCAGAAAGAACTTTGCTTCAAATGCAAAAAGATTGAAAATAAAGCTTATCAATGCTTTGAAGTTATTCAGATGCACAAAATCACTGCAAATTTGAAAAATAATCAATTTTCATCAAAGTTGTAACTGAAAACAACATGTTTATATCTTGCTTTATCAGCATGCTTGATAATTCTTTTGATATCAAGTCATTTACTGTCAACATCATCTTAAATAGTTGAGAAAAAATATTAAGATTTCTCACTTTGATAAATACTGACATGATTGATATAACTTTTATTGATAAATTCTTAATGTTAAAGCTATGTGAACATTTTGATATTTAGTTAGTTTCGCTGTCAAAATTGAAGTCAATTTAATTATATAATGAAATCTTCAATCGAAAATCAATTATGCATGCTCTGTATACATCAATCATGATATAAAAACACAAGAATGAAATGATGTCTTTATTAATAACTTGTTTAAAGTAGCATAAGATAATCATCAACAATTCATGATTGAAAAGAAATCAAATTTTGATAAATTTTGCAAACAATCAATTAATATTCTCATTAAATATTCAAGCATTGAAATCTGTTGTTTCTAAAGCAAGCAGTCAGTCAGAATTAAGCAAGTTTTGCGAAACGAAATTAAAAAACTTGAAGTCAATCATTACGTTCATGATTATATTGAAAAGATTAATGATTTCAAAATTAGTAAACTTACTTAGCGCTTCTGTCTCAATATTGAAGCGTTCTTTCAGTACTTAGTCTAAGTTAATTGAGATAAAGAAGATTATCAATATTATCATGATCAAAGTCACTGTTTATTAAATTCTAGTCACGAACAAAAAGATTAAAATCTTCTAATTGACTATTAGCGAAATTAATAAAGCGTTTAGCTCAGTTAAAAGTTCTTTGCAACTAAATGAAATGATCTTTGTCATGTCATTAAAGAAACTGAAGATCAAACTTTCAATAGTTTATTATAACTTTCTGAATGTTTTTGATAAAGAAAAGATAACTCAGTTGTCATTGTATCAATTATACAATCACAAAATTAAATTGAAAGATAAAGATTAATCTTCTAGAAGATGACTTTATCTCATGATGAGTCATAAGCTACAGAAAATTAAAGAGTGTTTAGAAAAGTATTTGAAAAAGAAGTTCATCATACTCAGCAAAGCTTCTTTCGCTTCGTTAATACTATTTGTCAAAAAGAAAGATGATAGTCTTTGCTTCTGCATAAATTATTGAAAACTGAACACTTTGATCAAAAGAAATCGTTATTCAATACTCTTGATAAACGAAATACTAGCTTAAATTCAAGACAGTAAGTATCTGATTTGACTTGACATTATTGCTGCATTTAATAAGCTTTACATGAGTTTTGAAAGCGAGAATTTAACTACATTTGTTACTTTCTTCAATATTTACAAGTATAAAGTAATGCTCTTTGAATTAACTAATAATTTAATATTTTTTCAACATTATATCAATAATGTATTGTTTAAATGTCTTTACAAATTCTCTCAAATTTATCTGAATGACATTCTCATTTATAGCAAGACGTTGAAAAAACACAGAGTTTATGTGAAAGAAGTGCTAAACAAGCTTTGTGAGATCAATCTGTAAAGAAACATTGACAAGTGTGAGTTCAAGATTTAGAAAATCTCGTTTCTGAAACTACTAATATTCATTAATGATTTGCGAATAAATTCTTGAAATATAGATGTAATTTAAAGCTGAAAAGTATTGCGTTTGTTGATTTATATGCAGATTTTTATTGACTTCTGCAATTTCTATCAATAATTTATAAAGAACTTCTCAAAGATTACTCAACTTATGATGAAGTTGACTCAGAAAAATCACTTCTTTAAATGAATTAAGATTTGTCAGAAGATCTTTGAAGAATTAAAGTAACAGATAATGACAGCATTTGTTTTGAAGCATTTGAACTTAATCAGAAAATCTATTCTGAAAACTAACTTTTCAAACTATGTGAATGATGATGTATTGTCTCAGTATGACGATGAAGAAATTTTACATTCAGTGATCTTTTATAACAAGAATATGATTTTCGCAGAATGTAACTACGAGATTTACAACAAAGAACTGCTGACTATTATTTGCTGCTTGAAACATTGATGCTTCAAATTAAAATGTATGAATATTTTGATCAAGATTTTCATCAATCATTCAAATTTGAAGTACTTTATGATCAGCAAAAAACTGATTCAATGACAAGCTAAATGAGCTGAGAAGTTATTTGAATATAACTTCAATATTATTTATTCGTCAGAAAAACAGAATTTGAAAGTCAACACGCTGACTTAAATGTTTAATGTCAAGTCAGTTCAAATAAAAGATTATCAAAAGCTTTATCAACATCAGATGTTATTGTTTGAAAGCAAATTTAACTTGCAATTAATTGACGCATCAGAATCTGTTTAAGAATCTTGTCAAGAATTTTATCAAGAATCTCATCAAGATCTAACTCAGAATTCTGATTTAAATTCAATTAAAGAAGTGATTTCTATTCAGAATTAAATCATAGCAGACAATCATATAAATCAACTGTGTATTGATTAGACTGATTGTCAAGTCGAGTTTTGAATTGGCATTTTGAATTTAACTCAACTTGAAGTCGAGTTGCTCACATTTTCAACTCGACTCGAGTCGAGTTGAGCATATTTTCAACCCGATTCAATTCGATTCAACTAGAAATCGAGTCAACTTGACTTGACTCGTCAAGAACTCAAGCTTGACGTCAAGAGAGTTAAATATAGAAATTTTTCCGGTTTTTTGCTTTTGCATTACCTTTTTGCATTATCTTTTTGATAGAAAGTCATGACGAAAAACATGAAGACTATATGATAGAAAGTCATGAAGAAAAGTCATGAAGAGAAGTCATGAAGAAAAGCTATAAAGAAAAGTCATGAAGAAAAGTCATGACGGAAAAACCTGATAGAAAGTCATGAAGAGAAATCATGTAGACTGTTTGATCAAGCTATTTACCTCTATCTAATATCTTGTCGAGTCAAGTCGAGTTTTCGAGTCAAGTTGTCGAGTCGAGTTGTCGAGTCAAGCTTCTCAACTCGACTCAAGTTCTTGAATTCAACTTCTCAATTTGATTCGACACTTTTTCAAAAAAATTTCAACTCGACTCGACACTTTTCGAGTCGAGTACTCAACTTGAACTCAAGTACTCAACTCGACGCAATCAGTCTAGTATTGATATTCAAACAGTTATCGAACAGCATAGAAAAACTTGTCAAGATATTAATCTAGACAATTGTCAAGTACTTGATAAAGTACTCTGAAAAGATGATAAACTATAAGTTTCTCAGTCAAAAATCACTCGATTGATAAGAAAAGCATATGATTTTTCGATTAATGATTATTCTAACATGAATCAAACATTAAACTTGCTTAAATAATCATATTGCTGATCAAAAATGAGAATTATGATCAAGCATTACATTTGAAACTGTTACATATGTTGTAGATCAAAAGCTTCTAAAGATCAAATCAATGAATTGCTGAAATCATTGTTCATACTTAAATAATAATGAAAGAACATATTTTTAAACTTTATTATCAACTTATCAGAAACTGAAGAAAGCAATGCAATTCTGATAGTAGTAAACAGATTGTTCAAAAAACATTATTATATTTCATGCTAATTAAATAATGAAAAAATCACAGCAGAGCAAACAGTCAAGCTTCTGTTAGTATAAGTTTTTCATACATATGAACTATTGAAATCAATAGTATTTAATTATGATTCTTAATTCATATCAATTGTTTGAAAGTCTCTATGCATAAAACATGACATCAAGATGAAACTGTTCACAGACTATTATTTACGAATTGATGATCAGACAGAAAGAGTTAATCAAAATATGAAATAATATTTACGAAGTTATTATTCATACATGCAAGATGACTGATTTGTCTAATTATTTATGACTAAATTTGTTAATAACAATGCTATCTCATTATTAATTGAACAGTCAACAATCTTTCTGAATAAGAACTTTCACTCTCATATAAGCTTTAATTTGAATTTGACTAAATATAAAATCACTCGCGCTAAAATTGAAGCAGACAAAGCAGAGAATATCTTTAAGCATATAAAATAATCATTATCATTAGTTAAGCAAGCTTTAAAAAGAGCTAAAATTACAATAAAGAAACAAATTGATAAACGTTGAAAGAAAATGATTTATGAGATAAATGACATGATGTTTCTAAACTCAAGAAACATTATCACTTCAAGATCATTCAAGAAGTTAAATGATAAAATGCTAGAATCTTTCAAGATTCTTGTTGTAATAAATAAAGCATATTGATTGAAACTATCATTAATAATAAAGATTCACAATAAATTTATCTTGAATCTGTTATAATTAAATTCTGCAAATTCATTAAAGAGACAACAAAATAAGTCGTTAAACTTTATAATCATTGAAAATGAAGATAAATAAAAAGTAAAGAACATTTTGATCTTCAAACATTATGAACGAGATAAACAACTTCAGTATTGTGTCAATTGAAAAGAATATGACGTCAGTTTACATTGATATAACGTTGATGAAAGTGAATTCAAAGAATGCTTGAAAGTCATGAATGACTTTCATGAATAATATTTTAACAAGTCAAGATAGAAATCAATTCAAAAGATGAAAATCAACTGAATTGTAGCAATGAGAACATTGTTTAATGAAGATAAAAAATAATGTTGCAAGCGTGCACGCTTTGAGTTAGTTTAACATAGATCATGTTAAACTATCATAAACTAGAATACAGCTGATGTTGACACGCTAGCGATTTAGAATGTCTTTATGAGTAAAACTTACAATGTGTGCTTTACATCTTTCTTCTTTAGCTTTGAACTTCTAGTTAAAATACACTCATATAATTTACTTTATGCTGACTCATAACAATTATAAATAATAACATGAAATAAAATAAATGACAAGAATTAATGATGTTTTTAAACAGTCAGAAATAAATAATTTTTAGCTAGTAATAAACTAATCATTGAGTTAAGTTTTGAATTCACTTTTTGAATTTAACTTGAATTGAAGTCAAGTTATAAATATTAATAACTCAATTTAACTCAAGTCAAGTTATTTTGAACTTAACTTGAATTGAGTCAATTTAACTTAATTTGTCAAGAACTTAAACTTGACGTCAAGAGCATTAAGAATAGAAATATATAACAATATTTTCGCTTGTAATTTTGCAATGAATTGCATTATCTTTTCGCATTATTTCTGACGGTTTCTAGGGCTAAATCTTGTCTTGAAAGTTAGAAAACAAGAGAGAATACTGTCTATTTATTCTTCTGTTTCTCGTCTACTGTTGAGATCTAGATTAAGATTTATTAATAATTGATGACAACAAGATGATGATCTTTTCTACCACTTTTTATGCTCTTTTCTTCGCTTGTCAATGAGAAGAGGTTAAAATGTTAAGAAAGAAGATTCAAAAGAAGAAGAATTTCAAAGAAGAGAGAAATTAATGAAAGAGAAAGATCAAAGAAGAAAAAGATTAAAGAAGAAAGAGATCAAAGAAAAAAGAGTCAAAGAAGAAAAGTTTCAAGAAAAAGAGATTAAAGAAGAGAGAATTCAAAGAAAGAGAGAAGTCAAAGAGAGAAAAGTTAAAGAAAAGAGATTAAAAATTAATGTCTTGACAAGTCAAGTTGAGTTTTCAAGTCGAGTTGTTGAATTCAGCTTTACAATTCAATTTGAGTTCTCAAGTTTAACTTTTCAACTTGAATCAACTTAAATCTTAAAATTTTGCAACTAAACTTAACGCGATCAGTTTAGCTAGTAACAAAGAAAATAAGCTATAAATAAGTTGAAGTTTTTGCTTAAAAAGATTTCTTCAATAATTAATAAACGTAATTATTAAACAACTTATTAATCATTAAACAGTAGCAAGTTTACTAGAAAATTACTCAAGAAACTCTCTCATTAGTAAAATAATCTTACTACAGTAAATGTATAAATTAATTAATCAATAAAAATTTTCTTTTTTTTTGAATATTTTTCATAATATTTCTGAAAAATTAACAAGTTAGTTTTATTATAAATTTTTATTTAAGTCATTTATATTTTACATATTAATTTAAGTAAATTTAATTTCAATTATTTATTACTTATTAATTTATTACATTTATTTAAAAAACTGTAAATTTATAATAATAAAATTATATATTTTTAAATAATTTTAATTGCATTGTAACTAGACTGATCATCGAGTCGAGTTTCGGGTTGACATTTTGAATTCGATTCGATTCGAAGTCAAATTGCTAACATTTTCAATTTGACTCAAGTCGAGTTGAGCATATTTTCAACTCGACGTGACTCGACTTGACTAGGAATCGGGTTAACTCGACTCGACTCGTCAAGAACTCGAGCTTGGCGTCAAGAGAACTTAATATAGAAATTTTTCCGCTTTTTTGCATTATTTTTTTGCATTGCCTTTTTGCATTACCTTTTTGCATTTGATAGGGAGTCATGACAGGGAACATGAAGGCCGTTTGGTAGGAAGCCATGGTAGGAAGCCATGGTAGGGAGCCATGACGGGGAACATGAAGGCCGTTTGGTAGGGAGCCATGGTAGAGAGCCATGAAGGGAAAACATGAAGGCCGTTTGGTAGAGAGCTATGATAGAAAGCCATAAAGGGGAAACATGAAGGCCGTTTGGTAGGAAGGTTTGATGGAAAGTCATGACGGGGAATCATGAAGGCCGTTTGGTAGGAAGGTTTGGTAGAAAGTCATGACGGGAAATCATGAAGGCTGTTCGACCAAGCTATTTACACCTATCTATCTACTTCTTGTCGGGTCGGATCGGGTTGTCGGGTCGGGTTGTCGGGTTCAGCTTTCCAACCCGATCCGAGTTCTCGGGTTCAAATTTCCAACCCGACGCGACCCGAATTCAAAAATCTTTCAATTCGATTCGACACTTTTCGGGTCGAGTACCCGACCCGAACTCGGATACCCGACCCGACGCAGTCAGTCTAACTGTAACAAATAAAAATTTGAGATAAATTTAAATATAAAGAATAAATTATCATTATTGCTTACGTTATCAAAGTTATTTTTCGTAAACGATAAATTAATTATAAATTTTATAAATAAGTTAGTATTAAAAAATAGTATAATCTTTAAAAATGCTGAGTGTATAAATATTAATACTTTTGACGATAAGTTTTTATTAAGTATACTAAACTTCAGTTTATTTGAAACGTTTAGATTAATAAAGGTAAAGTCAAGAAGCTTTTAACTTTGTTGCTTGATGTATTAATTATTCTATAAATATTAAAACATAAAGCATACAAACTTCTTTCTATGTAATTTTATCAAATGTTTATCTATACTAAAAACAAAAGAAATCTCTTATTCCTTTGAATCCCTCATCTTCTTGATCGGTTTCCGTAATTGGTACTTGTGATAATCGGCTCGCTGCTATCGTTATGAAATGGTTGGCTTCAGGTGCGGTCTGAGTCTCTCTTACATCGACCAGGGCAGAAATTGACTTAATAGTGAGCTTATAGTCTTCTAACATCGCATAGAGAACTTGATCATGATTGAGGTGAGATCGAAACTTCCTCATCCAGTACTGATCTAACAATAGATCCGAGCTCTCTAGTATCGGTCCATTGACATCGAAGACAAACCCTAGCAGCCGGAAAATGTTTCGACTTTCATTCATACCGACTGTACGCTGTACAGCCAATATGAAAGAGAAGCATACATTCTCCAACATGATTGGGGCATCAAGGGTAGGTTGTCCCTTCAAAAAGAAGTTCCAATTAGCTAAATCGTTTCCTTGAGATGGCCGAGCATTTTTGGGCTGAATATATGAGTGAAATTGCTCAAGAGATAACAAGGCAGCTAAGAGCAACGCAAGCTCAGCAGGTGGTCCTGAGCATCTTAGACGTATAAGTAGCTGCTGGTACAAGAGCTGTCCGTCTTCAGATGATACCCAGTCGCGCATGGTTGAAAGGGTCCGGCCGGTATATGTAGAAACAAAGACAAAAACTAAGAGAATGCCGTTTCCCGGTTTTCGAAGAGATGAGAGTTCACGATAAGTTTGTTCGCTGATACTCGTTAACAGAAGCGACTTTGGATTTCTGAGGTGGAATACCGACAAGAGTACACTAATAACTCCCACTTGTTGAACACCTATATTATCTAGTAACGTCTTGGGAAGATCCTTGAGACGTGTAAGCACTTGTCAACGCCGAAAATTTGACGTTCATACCAAATACTTGTCGGGAAACCCAACTGGTAAAAACATCTTCGAGCTCATAATCCAATCTGGCACATCTGGAACAACTGTTGAACTAATGACATTCTCCTTCGAGACACGAACAAAGAGCTTGGACCTTGCAAGGGTTTTGCGTAATTCTCGGGGATCCAATGTTCCAAATGGCTTCGGATCCAAAATGTGACATCCAAAGGCAAGGCCATATAAGATCAAGTTTTCGAGGGACGTGAAATCGACTACTTGACTAACCTCGTACTGTTGACGCACGACTTTACCGCCGGATAAGCGTAGCAGCTCACAAAGTAGGAACACCATTTGAGACTCTAGACATTTCCAGCCTATAGTCGGAAGCCGAGACGTCATGGGAAGCTGGCATAAGTATTTTTGAACGTTTATCTTGTCATGGAACCAGTCTTGAGCTTGCTGGATGTGTCTGTGCCAATCATCCAAGTCTCGCTGGAGAAGCTCTTGAACAAGATCAGAGGAGTGATCTTCGAGTAAGTTCAGGCATAGAAAGAGAACATTCTGCATGTATTGTTCTTTTATTTGAGGATGACAGATCTAGCAGCGATTAGTGAAGGCAATCAGAGCGAATACAGGAAGACAGATCTACTTCAATGTTGTGATCCAGGACGACCCTCTCAACCCCTGCACTGAAGCGGTTCGATCTAGCGGCACCATCGTAGCATGACGCAGGACCACAAATTCCTTCAATTTGAATTCCGTTGGCATCATTCAAAGAAATGTTTCTGGAACTCGGTTCTACCTCCTAACGAACCAAAACAAAAGGTGGATTAATGGGATACTCTTCGAACAAAAGAATAAGCTTCCTCACCTTGATATCGTTCTCATAATCATCCTGCAGGTAGTCTTGATCGTAAGCATCTCTGATCAGTTCGCTCAATCGTAAAAGCTCAGGTTCCTGGCCGTTGGGATATGGAATGTTCGGCGAGACTACTGGCTCTCTGAGGACTGTGTTGAACTCTTCGGTCACAGCAGTTGCTGAGACACTAGTCATTCTGGTTTGGTCGTGTCCCTTGGCCGTACAAGATGTACATCGCAGAAAGGAAAGACGAAGGATATTTAATAGATACCCAGGGGCTCCTCTTGTAACATAGCCTGAGCCAGGTAGGCCAACTTACATTCAATTACGGTTTAACATCAATTACTGCAAGCGCATCAATCATGGCAGATTAGACGTATACGTTGTCATCTTGATACTTGACAAATGTTCAGAGTCAAATAGGTACTGTGTCTGATGCTAAAACGCCCCTAGCGCACACATTTAAAATACAGCTAAAATCATCGCGACATAACGAAGCTGCGCAACACGATACGTTTTTCTGGCCACAACACCCCCCACTGCGCAGCGTAGACGCGACAGCAGAGCTTTGACCCAGTTTCAAAGGCCGCCAGCGCCGATTGTGTGCGCTCTGGTTTCAAACGATGCGGAGCCAGGATGCACAGCGTACAAACGCTGTATGGGCTTCATTATGCTTCACTGAGTAGAACCAACCCGGGAAGAGCCATGACGTAACAAGCAGTGCATGAGCAAACACAGCTAGTGCTGAAATGAATCAGATATTCTTTCTGATTCTGAAGTTGAAACATAGCAACCTGCAGCACTTTTGCAGTCTCACCAACCGGGGGATGACTTTCAGTCCCCCTTCACTAAAGAGCTTAGATCAACATTCTCGTTCAGAAGCGCCCCACTGCGTTCGTTGTAACGGTTGATGTACACATTGCTGGTTATCGTTCCTGCGTTACAACAGCGCTCTGAGATCAGCGCTGTGTCCAACAGGAACAGGAACCGGCAGTCAAGAATCTGCCTGCGAGAAGTATGACAAATGGTGATCTAACTCTTTCCTAAAGGACAAGAGCTGCTGTCTCAATGCTCAATTTTCTCGGTACGCTTCGCGCTTTGTGAAGGTTCTATTCATATCAGAAGCCGAGTTCATGACAATCAATCATAATATCCATGTATGTTTCAATGAGTTGTGCAAGTTTGGCTAGGTCCCAAATCAACCAGTAAGACGCAGACCCGATGACGGGGGTCGTATGGCCCCGCATCCGCCGGTCTTGTCATGAACCTTAATCGATGGTGTGTATATCTTACGCTGGTCAAAAGAGACCGCATTCAGCAGCTGTTCGATTAACGAGGAAATCAGTCAGGAACTGCTACCGAAAGATCCCATATTTCAGTTGAGCTGCTTAAATGGAATTGAAATTTGATCGTACGTTGCCGGACGAGCCCCCTGGTACAGTACAATCATCTTGAAATGTCGTCAATGACATTGGGGGAAGCTGCCCTAGGCTCTGGTCGAACATGTGATTTCGGCCTCTGTCTAGCGTTCCCCATCGAAAGTTATCTACTCAAGTTATTCTTGCGCTCGCTCGGAGTTTCAAGTCAAGTGGACTAAAATCATTCTACGATACGTGACTCGAGATCACAAATGAGTGAGTCGATTCGATAAGTGACGCTGACAGATTCTGATCCATGGAGGTCTCGTATCGCTGAGCTGCCTTTCTCCTTAGAAGATGGCATGTCAGATTGGAAAATACGTGAGATTTTCCGGAAATGCTGCAGTGTTGAATATATGAAGTGTTCTGTGAAGCAATTTAAGAAGAATCATATTTAACAGTGAATTTTTAAAAGAGTTTTGATTAAAACTCGCTGAAACTGACTTCTGATTAACGGGAGAAGTATTCCCTTTTGGCGCGTCATTTTTGTTCTTCATCCAAGTTTCTAATTACGCTCTTACACACCCTTTTGGCTGAGTGAAGGTTTGAAATGTAGTGCAATATGAAAACGAGTACTGATTTCACTGAACGTTAGGAAAGGTACTTTCGTAAGAGCCTCAAAAATGAAGCTTGTGCCGGCTGACTGATCACCGCAAACAGCAGATTGAGAAAAGACAACATGCTCTCAGGATCGCAATTGTGGAGCTGATCGGTTGTGCTGAATACGCTCCCCTGCTCATCGCTCTGAAAGCCTTCCAAGAGGCGCTCGGAAATATGTGAAGGAGATTCCCTCCCCCTTGTATGTACAGGATCCTGCACCTAGCCATATCTGGCCGTAACATTCGAAGGCCTTATCAGTTCCCCCTTAACGAGTCTAAAGGCTCAACGAAATTTCTTGTACGACCAGCCTATGCTGCGGATATGCACTCAACGCCCGCTCGAGTGGTCCCATTTTTTGCTGAGCTTGTGTTTGAGGAAACACCGTTCTGATCCTTGCATAATCTAGACTACACATCCCGGTACTTGACTTACATAGCGGCATCTGCAGTACCCACAGAGTAGGTTAGTTCCGTCGTGGCTGACCTTCCTTGATCATCAATCCAGCCAGTGGATCTCTTTTAGTAAACTCTTGCATCACAAGCTCCCCGCAGCCCATTCTATACGGACTATAACTCTGACACGTAATCATAGGGTAATACGACTCTGCGAGATTCATCGAATCCTTGAAGAATAATTGTCAGAGATCCTTACTTCACAATGGCAACGTCTCCTTTCCGGAAGACCTTTCATCCTGTTCTTGACCCAGTCGATATCGAAGACATTGAAACTCATGTCAACAATCTACAACGTCAACGAAACGAGGATGATTATAACATGAACTATAAGAAAGATTGTCGGAGCCTTATTGTTTCCGTGCAGTGTCTTATTGCTCACGTTAACTTCTTAGTTGGCAAATGCAAAAGTAAAGTAAATAATTATTATCCCGCTCATCGAACTTATACTAACATTCGTCGACGTAAAGAAACAGAGCTTAAAGGACGCAAACCAAGCCATCATCGCTCTGCGAGGGGAGAAAAGGACTCTGACGGAGGCTGCGGAGGCTTTGCGGAAAGAGAATGCCGGTTTAGAGAGGCGGCTTGCATCAACCATGGCAATGGAAAAGAAGGAAATCTACGGAGCAGACAACGAACTTGGTAGGCAGGGTGAGCATGATGCTTCATCTGTGTCGTCTAGGTACAGATACATTTTTTTAGTGTCTCTTTTTTTTTGAGTATGCTAACATTCGGCGAACGTAGGGAAAGCTTGTCATCACCCTCGACTATCACGATCACCCAGGGATAAAAACGCTCAACTTCACGCCTTGATTCAGTATCGCTGGACATCAAGCCGCCTTACTGATCCGTCATCTGGGACATTCGTGTTGGATAAAAGGATAAGACGAGATTGGATTGGCCTTGAGGCGTTCGGCCTTGAGGTGTTCGACCTTTCACATTCCTTTAAAACTGTCCCACAGGAAAACATTGCTGCGTGTACATTCTCCAGAACCTAATAATAGTTGAATTCTATACCAATTCCTAGCTCCATCTGCAATCGCCTAAGCACGAGCCCCAACATTGTGAGTACTCTGACGGTAAAGCTGCATACAATGACTGAACGCAAAAACATGGACTGAACATCCAAGAGTATGATGGCAGGGTATACTCAGTAGTGCCGTTTTTAACGGAATGAATTGCTCTCGCCACCTTGAACGCTTCTAAAGAACACAGGATATATCAAAATTGCTAGTTCATTCAGCTTGGAGCCAAGGGCAGCAATATTGGCAGGCATAAAGAAGCGAGCCAAATGATAACCTCTCGTCGTTGGGGGATATGATCACCGCTCCCGAGCGCTGCTTCAGAAGTTCAGGGTGGTTTGGGTCTCATATAAGCGTCATGCAGCATCTCAACTGGTTGATTAAGCATATGAAGGACGAGGAGGATGCTCAGCCTGGCGCGCATAACCGTTCCAATCGAGTATCCAAGGTGGCGATGGTTTGAATTCCTAGCTGGTAGCTAGGCCTGTTCGGCATGATCAGCATTACTGCGCAGCATAGACAAATCCATCATTGAGAGGGTGGCCTACAGAAACATACAGGGGGAAGCGCGGAACAAGACATAACAAAGGCTCGGAAAACCTCGATCCGCGTCTCTCTCCTGAGGCAGCATGTGACAGTCACATCCGATGGGACCTGCCGACACACAGAGAAGCTAGCTTTGATTCAACAAGGCGCCTATATAGAGCAGCATCATAATTACGTGCTTCAAGAACATCCTAACATCGCGTTGAACGTGTTCCTAAGAGGCCGAGCGTACTTTAGTTGCTATGCGAGATATCGAGCCAGACGGCAAGGCAGACCAGATCGTTAACGCGGCCGAGAGATTCGAAGGCGTCATGTCACTGAGAGAGAGATCTTGCTGAAACTTTAAAGGCGTCTTTAGGTATGCTTGAGCCAAGTGGGACGTCTTATTTACCAGGCACGTTGTAGACTTCGTTGTGGACAAGGCCAAGTCTGTATCCAACGCACATTCCATCGTCAGGGAACAACTGTTGGTTCCAATTCCCACCCAAGACAGAGACCTCACGTCTGCGCAATGACCGCGCAACCACAAAGTCCTCCTACGGCACAAACATCAAACATTCAAGGCAACAGCACAAGCTCGTTTCTGAAGCAACGATCAGAGTATGTGTGGCAGTGCCGAGCCCAGTTCTTGCGCTGACGTCGACATAGTACTCAGATCCCTTCGCTCTCCACAGGCTACACCGGTCTTGTTATGCATGATCCCTCCCCGACAAGAGAAGCCTTTGTACCGATCGAAACCATTGGTCTTAGCTGGCTTCGCCGGGCGAAAAACAACGGTGCCAATTTGGAACCTTTCAATCAACTCGACCGCCAAGAGCTCAGGCTTTTCATCCATATGCTGAGAGGAGGGGCCTTGTCAGCCGAGGAGCAGACAAATTGGGAGAAAGAAGCCGTGGAGAAGAAGATGGAAGAGATATTCCATCACTATCTGGAGAAATATCCGACAAAAGCCAGCCTCCTCGCTGGGATGTACTCAGAATGGCGCGAGAAGCACAATAGCTACGAAAACAATAACCACATTCAGAAGGTCAACGCAAAAAGGACAATAACAGCTCTATACTGCTCGTTCCGCGCGGTGGTCCAATTAGGTCCAGCTCCAGCAGAACTCGGTCAGACATCGAACGGATATCCAGTTACGGTTAAACCATATGGCGGCCAGTCTACCAGCATCAACGGCGACAAATTACCGCTTGCCAGCAGGATATTTCATGACTTCAAGTCGGATACTCCACCTCGCGATGCTTCAACTCAGGATGCATCAAGGCAAAAGACGAACGAGTCGTCGTTGCCTCGCGACCTGGTGTTCCCGCAGGAACAGTCACATAAAGCATATTCCCAAATTGGCCGTGCCGCCGGGTTTGTGGTCCCTGGGGTAATAATGCAGGGCGAGCAGAAGGGTGTTGCGCGGTCGGCGACTTCACCTACTTCACTGAAGCGTAAGGCTTCAGGTACATGCTTAAAAGAAGCGAAGGTTCCCAAAAGGAAGGATCTTTGAAATGATGATGAAGATAAAACCGGCCACTTGGCTGCGAGCTCAGCGGCTATCTCAAAGGGAAGCATCTCGTCAGAATGAGATTGGCTTTTGATCACTTCGCACAATTGTTTTGCAATTTGCAGTCAGTCTCATATTCGAGCAAATGTTGGCGTCGACAAATCCGCTGGCGACCGGAGTTGTGTCTTCGATATGACTCGATGACCGACGGACTATTCTCTTCTCAATACACAGCAAGGCGTGTTCCAGCCAATTAAGATAGCTGTATACCCTATAAGTTGGTGGTGTAACACATCCGGAAGTTGCCGGACACCCTTCTTGCCCTATCCTCTACAACAATAAGCGGAACTGTAGACGACAAATCCAAGTGACCGCTGTCTGTAGACCCTTTACCCTCTTTGCTTAGTCAATTCTTTTTTGAAATCTCTGGGGTAGGACTATGGTCACGCATTTAGAAATCGATGGGTCCTGTTCGTTTCTTTTCACTGAGTCCATGAAATCACGTTTAATGTAGGAGGCCTTCACACTTTGCCAATGCTCCAGTATAGAGAAGCATTCCTCCTTCCCCGACAGAGGATGAATACGGTTCCAGTTTTTCATCTCGATTCATCGCTCTTCCACTCAAAGTTCTACCATATGATCAATTCGTGCTGGCCACGCCGCGCAACGTAGTGAGCTTATAGCCAAAGCCCATCCTAGCGTGGTAAATTCTAGTACTTAGGGCACGATCTTAGGCCCGTAATCCACCTCCCTACATCTATTCATCATTTCTGTGCTGCTCCACTTCTTAGATGCACCTCTTTTGTGTTCCACACAAGGAGTCTCTGCTGGAAGATATCTTCTTCTGTACAACTCGACACCGATCTGGACGGATACTCGATTCGATAGAGTCCGAAACAGTGCTCCCTCCTCCCTTCGAATCATACAAGTCCGACTACGACAATGCTGCTTCTTTAGCATCGCCTTTCCTGTGTAAGCTGCAGCTTCGGCGACGGCCTTCCAAATCAGATTCTGAATCTGCTGAAACAGCACTGTTCCTGCTTGTCCTTCTCAGCATCATAAGTCTGAAACCAAGATGAAGCCAAGCCATAAAGATGGAAAGGATTCATTGCTCAAACATAAAGGAGTTTTCGTATACTGCCTGCAAAGCTACGAAGCTTTCGTCTCACGAAGCTGTACTGAGGCGTAACCTCAAAAGCCCAGACTAACCCGTGTCTCCTTCATCATGGCCTTTTTAGAAACACAGCTTTCCAACTGAATGGTCCCCATCCCTTTCCTCCACGACACATTCACTCTCCTGTCCAACTTCTCCCATCATCGTCCTCTCCTCCGCCAGCTGCTGCTCGGTCTCCTTAGCCTTTTCTCTCCAGGTGCTGTCAGAGAAAAGGAAACCCTCTATGTCTGAGAGTCCGTGATCCTTGGGTATGTGGTCAAATGTTGTCTGGATTGGATCATTTGAGCTTTCCTGGTCAGCATGAGATATCCACAAGCTAGCTTGACTTACAACAAATCTGCAGGGCTTGTTTGACATTGCCCATCTACAATTTCCAAGAGAATCATTTTGGAGGGAACGACATTGCAGAAGGATTGTCGACATTGCGCTTCCATGTATGACCGGGTCGAAACTTGTACAGCGACGCAGTGACCAGTGGAGACCCAGATGGAGCAGGGGCATTGAAGCTCAAATCCATGCCCGCAGCCAAAACAGAGCCTGCTTGTGACACACATCACAGTGACTGTACCCTGAGAGGGAATGTATTAAATTCAGGCTCAACGATCAAACTTATATCCATGAGAAAATCCACCTCGATCTTGCACTATGGTGATGTTGCCAGGGTGAATGTCTATGAGTCATGCCAGGTAGCAAGCTCCAATTGCGTTGCCTCGAATCTTGTTGAATGCCGTGAGATGGTACATGATTGGCCACTACTAATCCTGCATCGAAAGGTTAACAACAAGTTTTCGTCATTGATAATGCGCCAGACGGAGCAGACATCACCACCGACCGAAAGCAACCTCAAAATAATGGTGTATAAATAAGGCCCACCTCTCCCCTATTGGTATTTGTTGATTTGACGTTACCAGTGGGTTGTGTCTATCTCCCTAGTTGGAACCTATACTACTTTACACGATCTGTTGTTCTCTATCATGACGCGTCCAGTCTCCTCAGATCCTCGAGAGCCTCCCGTGTCAACATCACCCTCCTTTGTAGGACTCTCCCTGCCCATTCAAGCGCGTCTTTGAGCCTACAATGCTTACAACGAGCACATTGAAGTGGAAGCCGATATTTCGCTGGCTGTGAGTCTTCTGTCCCTTGTCATGCATGGATAACTGGCGTGTTTCAAGCGTTGGTTCCGGTCTGGATCTTGATTGGCCTCCGGTGGATCTATCCGGAGCCCGGAATCGTAAGATTACATGCTTCCCCGGCCCGCCCAATCTTACATTGAGGCGGCTTGGATATATCCGATTATCGCAATGCATGTGGAGCATGCTCGTGGTTCTCGTAAATCTTTCCGGCATAACGTTCGGTCCACTGACTTGTTCTTCTGCCAATGCACGGCCCGCTACACCTCTTGCCTGAGCACCCTTTCCCTTTTGAGTCATGGTTGCATTGCAGTAGCCTCAGATGAAATTGTGGTCGAAGATCGCTAACTACAGGATTAGAACCGCTGGATCAACTGTGGTGTTATACTGCTGAAGCCATGTGTTTGGCTTGTATTCTACAGAGTCCCTTATTCTTTGATGAAGCAAAAACTTTCAAGTCGACACACTCCGACGCAGTGCCACACTTAGAGAGACAAAGATCAGCATTGAGTTGGTTATCCGCACATTCTTGTGGTGGATTAACCACTAAATCGCCAGCATGTCGGTTTCTCGGCTGAAGGAAGGCATGGATTACGAAAGTCCGTTGCCTCATACCTTGGACCGTTGGGATAAAGGCGATCCAGAAGTACAAGCGCAAGAGCTTGCTTATAATTCTGAGGTGAAGGAGCAGGACAGATGGCTGCCAATAGCAAATGGTTAGTCATTCAGGTCATCCACGCATACTCGTTTCTTGAATCAATGCGTCTCAAATTTTTTCTCTAGAATGTGATTTCAGACATCATGGCTATGTATTTAATGCTAAAGTTTGTAAATGTCTACTAGTTGCTCGAATCATGAAGACAGCGTTGCCAGAAAACGCTAAAATCGCCAAAGAAGCCAAAACATGCATGCAAGAATGCGTGAGTGAGTTCATCTCTTTCATCACAAGCGAAGGTACGTACACTTTAATCCTCTATATCGTTCAGTACGTATGATCTAAAATTAGTCTTGACATGATTAAGCCGCGGAGACATGCCAGCAAGAGGAACGGAGAATATTGAACGGGAAAGATATTCTATCTGCCATGGAAACACTTGGTTTCGAACAGTACGCTGAAGCACTGAAAATTCCTCTATCAAAATATCGGGAGGTATGTCGCTTTCCCTCCTTACATTGAGATGTGTTTTCTGCAGATTTTTCAGTCTACAGCTATGCGAATAACCTATTTCAGTCTCAGCCCGGCAGAGCAAAGAATCACCAATCTACGCGTAGCGAATACGGATCAGCAGAAGGTCAATCAAGTACATGCAACGATGAAGCTGGCAGTAGTTTGATGACTTCCTCATCATTGACGACTCTATCATCCACGGGTAGAAGCTGTGAAAACCGTCCTGGATTGTCATGGCCTGAGTACGACGAAGAAAGAAGACTTTCTTGCAAGCACTTGGAAGGACGGCGTTGGTAGCGAGCCATACTAGGCTAAGGGCTTTCAGGGCGAAGGCTTCAACAACATCCCGTGGTCTAGCCGCAGTAACGGTGCTTAAATTCGGAACTTCATCCAAGAGGTACCGCCGGACTACCCTGCGGCATAAGGTTGTATCCTCAATCGTTGGCTCCACGAGTTTCCATTGGATTGAGGGAGTTTTCAGGATGGCAGGACAAAAATGAAGATAATCATATCATTCCACACACACCGACATGCTCTCAGGCCCGGGACCCCGAGGTTTGGCTAGTTCAAGTAGGCGCAAAAGCTTAGAAGAATAGTCGACGTTGACGACAGAATCACACTAATGACTGTTTGCCCGAATCCCAAGTGGATGAGGGTGAACACACGAGCAAAGCACTCCTTTTATGACCCTAAATTTCATGACCAATGTCATTCCAAGTCCCCGATCAAGCCTTCCAAAATAACGGTATTTATCCTAAAACCACATGTTCCTTGAGATGCCATGCGGACCTACCTTCAAGCATCGTCAAGGTCCAAATATTCAGCCTGATAGCGTTCAGGAGATGAAAAACTGTACTAGTGCGGTTCAGCCCTGCAAAGCAAAGATTGTCAGTTCAAATTGTTGATTAACAAGACTTAAATTAAATTACTATGAAAAACATCGCTCTGAAACTACGACAGATATAGTTAAGTCAAGTTGTGATAAGATAAACAACATCTTAAAAGTAATCAAAAGATTTAACACATGTCACGATTTGATGAGTGAAGATGATTCAGTCATGATTGAACCGGTTCATGTGTTATGAAGCACTCAGCTGAATCGATTCACCAATGGTACCCAGTTTATTTGGAAATAAGCAGGTTAGGTGAGTGGACCGCAACATCACGTAGCACACCTGAGCGCAAATTCGATTGACCGAACAGCATTGACCCGTGGGGTTTACGGGGTTTGTGCATGTGATTGCGACTTTTGAACGAATCAGTCGCCGTGCGTTTACGAGGTGATGAGAATATCCTGCATGTCTCCAAGCTTGGAATCTTGTCTACCATACAACACTCAAAGAGATAAGGGTGACCTAATTATGCAACTTAAACGCGCCGGGTTTGCTTCCTAGTGGTTAGGATTGTGCAGGATCTGCTACCTTCCCGTAATGTGGCGGCTACAGAAAGATGTTGTGGAAAATGTTCCATTCGATGTTTGTTATCTATGGAAGTTGTTGGATGAGCGAATCGCCGATCTCTGCCTGCAGTTCAGTCTCAGCGCTGCTACTGACGGGAATTATAAAAGCCACAAGAGAAGATGCGGGATGCATCATGATGCAGACAAGCCCTTGCCAGGTTAATAAAATAGGTACGGTCTTCTTCGCCCTTCAAATGTCAGTTTCAGAGACTTCTCGGCCGATTGTGCTGTTGCTAGGGGAGATATACCACGCCCGTACAGAGTGGGATGCCCTCTCAACACTTGGTGAGCTTCGGGTGAGCTGAAAGAACCACTCCTGATCAATCAACCCTGATTCGATGGGTCCTTCGATGCGGATAATGAGCGCTAATTCGATGAATTCAAGCAAATCCAAAAAGGGGATCGAGCACGGTTCCTTAACGATTGTGAATCTGGCATTCATGATGGAGTGCTTGCAATTTCCAGAACTTACGATTCCGTTGAGGTGCTTTATCTGATCAGTTCTGATGGTCGCAAAAAAATCAAAAGCTTACGTAAGATGCTTTCGCTGCAGATTACCGGAAGATTCGACAAAGAACTTGTTGATGCTTTACCCGAGAGCTTGAAATTCATATCGCATAATGGTGCAGGCTATGATCAGATTGATGTTGATGCTTGTAAATCAAGAGGTATTATCTCTCTGCCCGAAGTCTTCTTTTTCGCCTCTTTAATCCCATCCTTCAAAACAGGCATCTTCGTCTCCAACACCCCTCGGGTCGTCAATGCAGCCACCGCTAACACAGCCATCTACCTCCTTCTTGGCGCCCTTCGCCGGATTCATATTCCTTCCTCCGCTCTTCGTGCAGGATGCTGGCGTGGCTCCATGGATCTAGGCTATGATCCAGAAGGGAAGATCCTCGGCATTCTCGGTATGGGTGGCATCGGCTCTGCACTAGCCCACCGCGCCACGGCATTTGATCTCAAAGTGCAGTATCACAACCGTCAGCCAATCGCGCCTTACAAAAATTCGACAAACGCTGAATATGTATCGTTTGAGACATTGCTCAGAACTAGCGACGTGATTAGTGTGCATTTGCCGTTATCCAACGCGACCAGACATTTAATAGGGGCGAAAGAATTTGCGATGATGAAAGATGGTGTGGTCGTTATCAACACGGCGCGGGGCTCAATCATTGATGAACAAGCGCTTGTGGATGCGATGAAGGGTGGTAAGGTTTTTGGGGCAGGATTGGATGTCTATGAGACGGAGCCGAAGGTTCACATGGGCTTGCTCAATAATGAGAAGGTAGTACTGTTGCCTCATATTGGTACCGCAACATTTGAGACCCAGGTATGTAGACCTTTGTCGTATCTTCAGTCATGTACCCTATTTCGTGCTATGAAATTCGGCTAACTAAATGAAATGCTAATACAGCGTAACTTAGAAATTCTGGTCATTGAAAATATTCGCAGTGCTCTGGAAAACGGAAGGCTAGTAACGCCCGTGTCAGAATAGCGGGGAGATTGAATTGTAATCCCACTAGGCGCTGAAGCGTAAAGATATGTTGATTCAGATTTGATGAAGCTACTAAGTGAATAGGGATTCACTTGAAGCTCGTCTGGTATGAATATGATCCGACTTCTGCAGAAATTCACATTGTCGTTACTGATTATCCCTACATATAACAAGCTTTCATTGATGAACATTGACATCGTCCTTGCAATATACTACTGCGTTCAAGTCCTGAATATCCTTCAGATTCTCTGAACCCATAAAGCTCTTAGATTCTTTGAAGATAAGCCAAGCTTTTGTCAACACGCACTGCTCTCTTGGCTCCGCGAGCTCTCATCTCATCAGCTTGCTCGCTAATACTCTGGGTCGACTGAAATGTGAAGGTTGCGGATGCTGGATTGCTGGTTCGCTTAAGAAAGCTGTCTCGAAGAGCCATCGAAGGCGTGGCTGTCTTGAGGAACGATGAGGCAGCGTGAGTGGGGTTGTATGGGTGTGAGGGCTCTTCACGGTTTATTTCAGTTTCTGGTTGTTTGAAGCCGAAGCATGGAAGGGCGTGTTTGGAGAAGAATTGTCGATGTTCCGATGTGTTCTTCATGATCTTTAGAAAAATGGTCAGTACATCGAGAACATTTGCATGCAAAAGATACAGGCTACAACTTACTGAGACTGTTATGATTCCCTGGTCTGCTGATCTGCTTTCAACAAAGTGTAACTTCTTTTCCGGTGTTTTCGTTCTCGCCTGTGGTGCTTCCCGATACTTATCTCTGCGTTTTCAACCCACTGAAGGCAGAGAAACTATTTGAGAGATTCGCAATACGGAACCGTCAATGAAAACGGGCGTATAGTCTGCTTTAGTATGGGCGGCAACATGCATGAATTTACATGTCATGCATCACCCTTTAGCAATGATACACTTTTATGGATATCATGAACGCTATGCGAGATGTTGAGGCAATATTCAATTGAATCGAGGCTCTCCATACAATATTCCAATATCGGTTGCAACCCAAAGGATATGTCATAGAGAACGAATTCATGAACCATATCTTCTTTGAGAATGATGCAGTACACACACAGTTGGAACTGGAAACTTGACTGGCTCGATCATCGTACAGACTCAGTCATGATTTGCAATCCTGATGCAGGACAGTCCCAAAAAGTTCTTAGAGATAAGACTTTTGTGAAGAGTGGTCCTGGTAACTGTTGCATGTGTGACTGACTCAGTGCGCAGAAAATCAGATCAATCTCTGCAGACCGCTGTTACTATTGGATCTCGTGTGGATCAGGATTCGGCGTGAGAAAAGAACCTGAGAACAGAACCAGTGTAACCCTTGTTGTGAAGTTGTCGTAGTCGTATTCCATGGTGATTGGAAGATTGGAAGCGAAGGAGTACACGTTTGGTGAGGAGGGTTACTGCATCCGGACCTTCATCTGCAGTCAAAGATAAGCATCACATTTCATTATTTCCATCCAGCATCGCAGGTGGGTCCGTATTAAGCCACGCTGCAGAGTCCAACGTTTGTTTCCCCGTCCCGATACTTCTCGACGCGCTCAGAAAAGATTCCATGCGCATACTACCAGGTGCAGTCGTACCTAGTAAAGCGGCTATGGAATTACAAGGTTTATCTGAAGCAGCTCTGAGCGTTATAACAAACTTTCTTGTACGGAGCATAATAGCACGCATCAATGAACGTTAACTGTCAACGTATGCAACGCTCAATCAATTACATCTAGAAAAAGATGCTGACCTATATGTACTTAATAGCACCACCTAGCTCTGCGTTACAATCGCTCGTGAGACACGCTCCTACTTTAGAAAGTTTTGACTGTCACATGATTCCGAGTTCGCTTTCTTCTTCACAGTGTGATGCCAGGCATGACAGATTGCCGGCTTTGGCCGATGTAAAACTCTCTGTTTTCTAGAACCAAGAGGTCTCAAGGGCTGACTTGGTCTTGTTGCAGGCAGTACCGGAAATAAGGGAAACAAATCCTGTCTTGATTGATCCCTCCGGATTTTCTCATGAGCGCCATCATGGACCGTACAGGTCTCATCAGCTTCCGGGCACTTGGTCCATTGCCCCATCAGTTCACTGCAACCCTGTCGAACAAATACCAACTTACCGCCAAAGACGAGCTTCGAGAGACATCACTTGCTATAATTCTATCATAACATGTCCATTAACAGGCCAATCGCTCAATTCGGAGCCCTATGGACATTCATCATATTCTTTCTACAACGATGTACCAGAGCAAGATCGTCTGTATCAAGATTCCCAATCCGCGGCTCGTACTCCCTACTTGGACAATTTTAGCATATACCCTTCCACCGGTTTCGACAACGCTCACGTTCACGAGCAAACACATCAATCCTACCAACGCCGAATGCCTAGGGCTATCGCACGTAAATTGGAAAAATGGTTCTCGGAGCACAACGATAACCCTTATCCAACTCCGACAGAGAAGCGAATGCTCATGAATGAGACAAACCTTCACATCAGCGAGGTTGATTGAGGATCCCCCCGACCTTACCCGATGTACCCATGCTGACGACGGCAACAGGTTAACAAATGGTTCATAAACATTAGGCGTCGATGTCGGTATCACAAGAGAAGCAAGCCTGGCACAAGCAAAGGAGCTCGAACCACCCGTCCCCAAGGGAGCTCCAATCAGCCGGCCCCAAAGCAGTCCTCACTACCCAAGGCCATTATCAAGCGAAGCTTAAGCAAGGAATAAGAAAGACATCGGAACATGTTCTTTCTATAACCGTATGACATCGAGGCCTTCTGCCGGGTAGCGGCACGTACCAAACCAGCGAGCATTACCACTGAGGAACAGTCACCTCAAGATGCTTGCACAGCTCCAATTGGGGAAGGGGAAAAGATGGGTGTAATTCAACAAAGTCTGGTGCAGTCAGAAGTTAAGGCGACTGATTATTGGTACGGCCATAACGCAATATAAAGATCGCCAATGACTCTCTCTCATATATCCCCATTTGAACAACGAAGTCCTGTGCTTCCTCCCGCCATTATTAATCGCTATTAGTATCAAGTCTTCATACTCACTAGCATCTCCAAATTCTCTTTCCTAGAATTTCTCTCCTATATAGCTTGCACCATGTCTCCTTCCACAATCTGGATAATGTGTCCATTGATGTCAGGTCGAGTGTATTCCTCAGCGTATATAGATCGTTATCCATACGTACTCTGAGACGTATCTCTATGACTTGGACTTCTGGCGTTTTTGAACCCTTCCAGCGTCATTAGTCTACGTCGACGAAAGTCAAGCATTCGTGAGTCCAGATGCTCAATCTCGAGTACAGTCTCACTCATCTCCATGATGTAGCAAGCAGTTTCACTGCTTGCTTCCAGTGATCGTACTTCCTGTATGTTGAAGAAATATTCCAGCACCGCAAGTGTTGATCAGCACTAGGAAGTAGGAAGTTTCATATTTCCTAGAGTCTTTCCTCGGCCGACCATTGTTTTTGCCTATTGATCGAGCTACCCGGATTGACCATAAAGTTGGTAATCACTCTCAGGGTCAGCCCGCTATCTGGCACATCTACAAGACACGCTTCGTAGCCACCTAAGACTTTCGAGACCATAGCTTGTGAATACCGGAAAGCACCCACCCTTGAAATAACATGTTTGGTGCAAGTGAAATTTCAAGATGCTGCCTGGCTGGTGTCGAATGAATCTCGTACGGTTTCTTCTCTGATTATTATACTTGCTTAGTAAAAAGTCTCCGCAAATTTAGTTCTCAACCAGAAATTGGGGGCTTCGAAGTCGCAAACGTTAGATTACCCCACACAATCTTGAAGACCGAGCAAAAAGTCTTCTAGCGTCTGCTCTTAAATCAAGAATTCAATGGCGTTTACTGTTATTTTGTAACCCAGGATCTCCATAGCGGAGGACAGTCCGCCCAACCAGAATACCTTACAGCCGCAGAAGAGGCCTATTTGTTTATTGTTCAATATATGGTACGCGAAGGCCATTACATCGTCAACCAGCTCAACGAGATCCAACATGGAACATTAGTCCAACCGAACATTAGCACAAGCACTCCCAATAATACTCTTGTCTCCACCCTCCCGCTTAGACCTTTGAAGTCTGCCTGACTTTCCCTTAGTCCCATTGTGGTTCCAGTCTTACTTCCTTCCGGGTCTAGAGGACCTTCATGCCGTGGTCTGGGTCACAGGGATATCCATAAGACAGTCGTTGCCACACTAGACAGCAGCGTAAGTGCCATCGCAGATCCAATTTTCTTAACACACCAGTCCTCGACAAACTCTAGAATGATCGTCTCCTCTTCCTCCAAGTACCTGTTGGCTAAATCATTACGAAGGCTACCAAGCACTTCAATCCATTCATAACTGCGCCTTCCAAACTTTGGATTTTGGTACAGCTTCATCATTCGCTCTTCGCCGAGCCCGTCAGCCTTAATCGGAAGCACCTCATCAGGAACTAGCCTTTCACGCCTGGCTGCTTGCTGTGACGTATTATGGGTGCAGATCAGATTCATACCGCACATCCCTCTTAAGCTGATAGAAACTCAAAACGGATAAGATTCGCTGATTTTCATTGTCGAGATCGAATTTCAGCCTAGCTTTGGTCTCTGAACTCCTTCCATCATCAAAAAGGGCCACTTCGTGAGAACCTGGAATGCTCACTTTCTTCGTCTTGAAAACACAGCTTCTGTAGGCGTAAAGCATGATCTTTAACATTATCATTTTCTTATCTTTCTTTTTAAGGTATAGGGATTTTCGAGCTTGAGCGTTGATCGTCGCCGCCTTGGTGACCCCAAAAGTAGGGCGTGCTGTCTCGGAACTCAATGCTCAGAATTGACCTCCATCTTCGGAGTGACCGAAAAGGCGACTTCCTCTAGCAAATGCACTGTCACCACCTGCTCTAAAGAACGCGACAATAGCCTGTGGGCCGAATCCTGATTTGGTTTGTCCCAAGTTTCAGATTCTTTCTTTTCCCCAACTTCTCGAAATGCATCGCCTGTGTCATCAATTTCTAGCTTCGTAGACAATGTCGCTACTCCCGATCTCTCGAAATGTAGTCCTCTTGAAACCTTTGTATCCTCCGCTGATACACTTGCAGCCTTATCCTTCAAAAAGCTGAGAGTGCTCTCCACCAAATTTCTCGCCTCTGGCCTCCGCAATTCCCTTATCCCAGGCACACGACGGATCGACCTGTGCTTTGCCACCACCGTCCTCACTGTGTTCTGCTTTGATACATTGATAGCAGTCTCTTGGCAGACTTCTTCATCGAGCTCTTGGAGGATATGATGCAGACTGTGTAAGCAATACTTGAGGGAGAATACAGTTCAGGTAGGGAAAGGGTAGGGATCAGCAGAAACCTTGATGACTGGATATGAAAAGCTTGAAGAGACGTCCAATCAGAGTTAGTTCACAATGGACGTTGAGCGGCAGCTGTGGCATCGTATAGAGACCTCCAGTTGAGTGTGTTAGTATCCGATCCAGACATCGTAACTATGCGCATTGAGTAGGGATATTGATCCCGATCCGGCAAAGTAAATGAAGCTGTGTCAAAGCACTGCAATATAATGCTCAGCTGCGCGATGGAGCCAAGCGCACAAACCACCCCAATGACTACATAGTATATCCAAGAATAACAGATCAACCAATGCAGATGTTCAGGAGGGTTGTTTCTGCTTAAGCTCTGTGCTGGTCTGATTCGTTCTAAACTGAGTGGGTCTGAAAGCTGCGCACGTCGTCTCGCTCCCGGGTGTGATAAGTTCAAGTCCACAGAAGTCTCGAACAACTTCCACCAATGGTCCGTTTATCTTACGATACATCCCCAAGCAGCAATCTAGCATACGCAAATTGAAATCATCAAAAAACAAAAGTGCGATCATATCCGAGCGCATCAGCGAATAAGAACGTTTGGTTTGGAGAGTTTGCCTATGATGTCTGGCATCAATCTGTCCCGTTGTACTGGGTCAATACGATGCTCGCTAAGTTGCCGACCCTACACTTCAAGTGCAAACAACACTTAGAACTCAGGAGTTCTCCACTTCGCATGTAGACCTTAATTTATGTGGCAAGTCATCCTCAAAGGAGAGGTCGATCACTCATGAATTCGTTCTCGACTGCATGACACTAAGGTTGCTGTCCAACTTGGGACACTGGGTTGTGGGTCTGGATACTCTCTGATTTTGTGCACCACCAACAGCGAGGTCCAAGGTTGGCTCTTACTTTCCCGGCTTTGCTCAACTGCCGCCCGCAATACAGTCCTGTACCATTACTGCTTGCTACTCGAAACCGTTGCTGATTTTATCTCCTTTAAGCGCTTGAAGAGGAGAAGGTTCAGCACCGACGTTTGCTCATTCTGCAACCTCGATATTCCTAGCAAACTCAAAAGTCGTGTGAGCAACTGAATCTCTGAAATGCCGAGCACTTGTTCACGCTGTCGTTTCCTTCGTGGTTTTTTTTGGCTGTATGGTCTTTGTAACCTAGCTTCAGTACACGTCTACCGTCACCGTTTCTCTGCTCCTAGTTATCTACAGACTTGATTAACGCTCAATTCAACGAAGACATGGATGTGACGAATCTGATACATCACCATCGTTATAGAACAAATCAGCACGCTTGTTCACAGTCATATCAACATATCATTGCTTATAGAAATCGAGCAGCTCAGTTGTACGACAGAAAATTGACGTCTATCCTAACCGCGAATTCCTACCTTAATCAGTCATCGATTTACATTCAATCATCTCAGCAGTTTCCATCTTCATCGATGAAGGATACTAATAATCAATGCATTCTACCTTCCGTGAAAAGCTTGATAAGCTTTGCGGATAAATCTGCCTTTAAACATGAGCAAAGTAAGTCTTTTAGTCGTATAAAAGCATAATCCGAACTTACTCTGTGCACAGCGAAAGCAGAAAAACAACAGCAACAACAACAAGAGGAAAAAAGCTCGGCCGCGAACTCTCAAACACAAGATTGCACGTCGTTTACCATGGAGGATTCGAAGGCACTATCACCAAGTCCTTCTGGAATATCGGACACAGAGTCTAATGATTTCGTGGACGCTTCATCTGAATTGAGTGATGCACCCCGAAGTCTTGAGCTTCGTCAGCAACGTCAGTGTTCTCTACCAGTCCTTTACTTTGAGCAAGACTCGTCTTCCTTGGAAGATTGGTAGATATCTCTGACGCAGGAGTCTCTAGAGGAATCGTCGAATCATCAATTTGCCTCGTCATCATTCTCCGCAGCAGTTATTAACCCGTTTCGCAATCGATTTGTTTGTCAGACATGCAACAAAGGATTCTCGCGACCTTCTCGTCTAAGGATTCACAGCCATTCACACACCGGAGCGCGGCCATATAAATGCTCTCGCACTGATTGTGAGAGAGCATTTAGCAACCCAAGCAACATGAAGAGACATGAAAGAGGCTGTCGAGCCGGTGAAATTCCCGGAACTATTGAGCAACAATATGTTTCTCAGAGTAGGCATCGCTGGATTTGACAATTCATGATCACCATCAGCCAGTTTCAATCGATGATGTTCATCCTCTAAGAAACGCAATGAAAGCTCAGCACACTTTGGATGTGTATCGGCTTTAGCGTCTCCATATCTTTAGGATTCTGGTGCGGCAACGAGAAGAGGATTTTAGAATTTCCGAATATGAGTTCCGCACTAGAACTACGTCGTTGCTGAGAGCAGGAAGGGCTCACCAGGACTCTCTCCCAATGGACAGGCGTAGATCAAGTTCATTGGCATCAGGACATCCTTTGCAGACAATATATGGTAACCCGGACGAGGGACCAAAGATGTAATTAAGCTATTAGAGGAACAATTCTCGAAGCCCGCATAGGCAGAAAAGAGTGCTTCTGGAAGAAACGAAGGGTGGATGGTTTCTGACGATATGGCGGGGGCAACCTCTATATACTTTGTTGAACTGCAAGTCATTTCTTCGCACCATTGACTTCTGCATGCCTAGTGGCAGTATTAAAAGCAGGAAAACCAAGTAACAGAAGGGCTACTATTCCCATCACTTGGGTCTGCAGAGCTCTGATGTACCATAGCTTTTCTCCTACCGAAATCCTTTTTGCCAATAGTCTCTTCTTTCTTCAATCTTAACGTCATTTATCACTTTGCTTGTTCAATTCATCTACCCTCACGTTTTGTTTACTCGTCTCTCGCTTTCAATTCTCTTTCCTGCCTCGCTTTTCACTCTTCCCTTCTCCTTTCTCACTCCTTCTCTACTTTTACGCCGGATATCTCAATCGCAGAAACCCCTCTCTCCGTTATCAAACTTCTCTCGCCATCGGCACTCACTTCGGCCCATTCTCTCTCTTTCTCACATCTACATTTTCGTGGATATATTCTAGTACGAGATTCAATGACTCGACCACGTCCGCCACAAAAACACCGCCTTCATCCTTGATATTCGTGAAAGGTTGAAATAATGCGGTTTAGAAATCTAAGGAATTGCGCTTGGAAATTTCCCTGAACAAGTGAGAGGCATGGGACGCATGCATGCGTGAGGGTATTTTCAATGAGGGGAAGTGAGTGTTTAAAGCAGTCGCAGAGGTAGGAAAAGAAGGACGGAAGCGAGTTTAATTACTAAGGTTCGTGTCGTTCAGTTCACTCGCCTGATCTGATTCATCGTACTTACTGTGACGCTAGTCAACATCTACCTTGTGATTTAGCGCATTATGTCGAGACTTGTTCGCTCATTCTAGTTCGTCAAAATTAGTCGCGATGACTGTACCTTGACTCTACGATAGCAAGCATCAACCATAATAAAATTTCTTCTTCTCATCATAAGAAGCGATCTATGACTTAAGAAAGAGAAAGCGCAGAGTACAAACATTTTTGAATTGATTCTAAATAGACAGTATTAATAATCAAGAAGTTTTGTAAAATAAAGCAACGCTGAAAAGAAACTAACAACGATATTGTTATAAAAACAAGATCATTTACTGCTTTAAAAAAATTGAGAAAAGAGTTAATAAGATCAAAAAAGTTCAATTTAATATAAAAAAGCATGAAAAAATATTATTACATGTAAAAGTCTGTTTTTGATTTTAAATTAAAGCAAATTTAATGAAGAAAGTTTTCAAATTTATTTTAAATTTAATGCAAATAAAGTTAATATCTTAATATTATTCTGATATTTTTATATTTTTCTTAAATCTTTATTATGTCTTAATTTCTAACGTTTAAATAATTAGTTAAATAAATAGTAAAGTTAGTAAATATATGATTAAGTATTAATATCAGAATTTCTACTATTAAATTCTTTTATTAAATCTTATATTAACTTTTTTAATAAATTATATATTAATATTTAATTAATTATATGACTAAGTAATTGTATTAAATAATAATAAATTAGCATTTAAATATAGTCAAAATATTTCTTAGTATAAAGTGTTGTCTTAGCATAAACAAATTTCAAAGCAACGAGCAAAATAAAACAAATAATAAAAAATAAATTTAAAAAATAATTAAAGAAAATAATAATAATAATAATAAATTCATACACTCTTGTGACATCGATTAAATCGACTCATGAGAAACTTTATGCTATGTGTGTCGAGTGAACAAAATTCTCTAAGATAGAAAATCACTCGCTATTTATATGACTGCTTCATGCAGTCAAAACAACAAGATTAAGACTATGTATCAAATTTGTTCACGTTGATTGCATGTTAAAGAATGAATGTTCTAGTCACTTTAAATTGCTTCAGAAGCTTAATTTTCATCATCATTCTCGCTGCTGCTTTAAGATCTTTCGTGATCGTGACGATTATTCGATAGTTCAAGAAGTTGACATTGCATAGCATTCTTGATCGTAGATGCATTCAGTTCGAGCAGTGCATAAGTACATGCTTCGCTGTCTGATGACTTTGTTCGCAGTTGCATCGTGAACTATTCATGCTTGAAATGTTTCTCGAGTGCAAATAGACATTAAGATCTATGCATTTGATTCTGATGTAAGTTGCAAGAATGCTTTCAATCTTCTGAAGATCATCATGCATCTTTATTATCTTGTTGAATAGATGAGATCTTTGTGCTGAGATTGCATTGATGTCTGCAATGTGTTTCTTGTATTTTTCTCATTGTTGCTTTCATTGATCTTTGTGATATAACACTATTGCAATGCTATCGCTTATTAAGATTGTCGTAGAGAGATCAAATCATTTGTATCTAAACTGCATTCTTGCATCTTTTTGAATAGATGTGTTCAGAAGCACTATTTTCTTGATGACAGAAAAGCGAAAGATGAGACGACTAATTTTCATCAGTTGAGCGCGTATGAGTTTGCATGCTCGTCTAGTCTCTTGCGTTCTGTTGTCAACTCAACTGTGTAATGTGATTTATCAAAAATATGTTGCATACGTTGCATGCAACATACATAAGACATGATCTCTATGCTGATTTTTCTCTTAGACTCGAAAGATCACTCAAAGAGTTTTTCTTGTGACAGATTCACAGTTTAAGATGAACGAGATCTCTCGCTGCTCAGATTTTCACAGTCTACTTCTTAAGCATGAGTCGCAGATGTTTCATCAGCGATACGCATGCATATTGCAGTCGATTTTTTCTTTAATCACATGAACATACGTTACTGTTCTCTCAAGCTATACAGACAATGTTTTCAACTAGAGATTGATTCTATCATCAAGACATTCAAGAGTCAGAGCTCAGTGAAGAAATAAGATTCTCAAGATCGATAGTCATCGTCATTGTATATCACGTCTTGCAGACGCTCACTTCGCGTAAAGCGTGCAACTCATCTGTTTCGCGTTATCTGTAAAGATTTTTCTCATGCAAATCGATCATGTTTTGCAAAAATGTTCATATGCTACACTTTTAATCAGACAGCGTAGTTCGATCATTCTTTACTAATTCGCTTGTGTTTCTCTTCTCTTAACAAAGTCTTTTCATCTGCGTATCATTTATGTATAGAATGCTCATGTCTGAACATTTGTTAAATGATATTAATGAGACTCTTGAGTTTGCTCATGTCAAACTCAACGAGACTCGTGAGTTGCTTGTGTCGTAGTAACAGACACGCAGTCTTAACGAGATCTATATGTAATTAGCATGTAGATTTAAAAAATGTTCATGATTCAAGTTCTTTCTGCTAATCATCTTCAACAGATCAAACGTAAGAATGTTCTGTCTCAGTTTTTATCATCATGAACATGACTAGATGACGAGATACTGAATCGAATGATTTTCATAAGCGATTTTTCTCGTAGTTCTGCGTTCTATTTGACTTTCTCGTCTGTGTACAGATTGCTTATAGCATGCACATCGAGATTATCAAGATCTGCAAGATCGTGAAAACTCTGCACGTAATCAATGTGCAGCGCTTCATCATCAAGCAATTTCTCAATGTTGTTCAAACTTTTGATAATCTTTAGACTCTACTGTAGCTAAACAGTAGATTCGTAGTCAGCATTGCATACAGATAAGTTTCATCGCTGATCAAGAAAAAAATAATAATAAACGCGTTAACTCTACGCATTTTAACGTGACAATAATGACATTACAAAAAGTTAAAACTGATGAATAAACAAATAAGTTTAAAGAAAATATAAAAGTATTGAAAAAATTAATAGAGAAAATTGTGAGAATTATATCTAGAATCAAACTAGTGACTAGAATGTTTAAATTAATAAAGATAGTTATAATTAGAAGATTAGAAATACAGAAGAAATTAAAGAAATTCAAGCTATATTTCTATTTAATAAATAAAAAGTGTTAAATTTATTAATGTTTAAGTTTTAACTAAACTAAATAAAAGAGTGTTGTATACAAGATAAAAAAAAATGTTTAAAAAAATATTAAAACTAAATATTAAATAGTATATATTGAAATCTTCAAAGCTTTTTAACTAGAAAACTTTTTCAATTCTAATATAATAATAATAATAATAATAATTCATACATTCTTATGACATCGATTAGATCGATTCATGAGAGAAATTTATGCTATGTGTGTCGAGTGAACAAAACTCTCTGAGGTATAAAATCGCTCGCTGTCTATACGACTGCTACATGCAGTCGAGACGATAAAACTGAGACTTTGTATCAAATTTGTTCGCGATCATTGCACGTTAGAGAATGAGTGTTCTTGTCACTCTAAACTGCTTCAGCAGCTTCGTTTTCATCATCATTCTCGCTGTTGTCTTGAGACTCTTCATGATTGAGATGATGATTCGATAGTTTGTGAAGTCAACGTCTCATAGCATATTCGATCGAAGATGCGTTCAATTCAAACAGTTCATCAGAATATGCTTGACTGTCTGATGACTTCATTCGCAGTCACATTGAGCAATTCTAATATATTTATAACATTATTATTCACTTTGAAAATTCATGTTTACATGAATAGAAAAAAAAAAAAGAAAGAAAAATAGCACGATTTTCAGTTTAATGTGATTTGTTTAAATATTGCTTCTAAAATTTGATCAAAACTTTCTTAAAATCTTTAAATTTTTTCTTATTAATGTAATATTACTTATTATTATAATTTAATTTAAATTATTTAACTTTGTATTAAAGTTGATTTTAATAATATTTAAAGTAAAACACAATCATAACACATGCAAAGCAAATTTTTGAAAAGAGTAATACAATCAAGACAGAATGAATCTAGAAGATGAATAAACAATGATGAATTGCATGAACTGCAGCAATGCTGATTCAGAGACAACTACAAACAACGTTGACTCATCATGAAGAAACAGCAACGTGAGATCGAAAAGCTCACGCAATGATGAGAAGTATGTTGCTAACATTATTGATCTTCTAATACAGACATCAACGTTAAAGAAAGAGAAGAGCAAAGATCATTTATGAAAAGAAGTAGCAGTGAAGCTGATGCAATGTCTTCAAAATGATTCAGAAGAAAAAAATAATGAGAATCAAAACGCGTTCATTGCGAAGAATGTATAAAAACTGAAGACATTCATACAATTGCTTAGCAAGCAGCTACAAATATAAGATAGCATGCAAACATAAGATAGTATACACTTCTCATTAAGAATTACATCATGAGCGAACGTGACAAGTGAAGAAGTAACAATGAGAAAGTAACGTCTCAGAGACGAATTGTTATCGCTTCGCAAGAGATGAAAAGTCATGATGAAAATAGCAGAAAGAAAGAAAATAAAGAAGATACAAAAGAAATCTATTGAACAGATTCTTCAAGAAATCACAAACATGTCAACAGCTCAAAGAGATTTAATCATGTTTCTTTGCAAGCTTGAAAGCGAAGACATCACACTTCACGCAGTGAGTTCAGAAGCTTGAGCAAATCTGAAAAGATCTCAAATATGAGTAAAAGAAATCATGAACTTAATGTGTATAGTGCATCGAATCTTTGCTGTGTTAACACATGAGATATGCATCACAATAAACACAAGCAATCAGAAAGTGATCATTAAAAAACTGATAAAAGATAATGCAAGACTTCATGAGAATCTAGAGATTCTAAGAATAGTTTGACTCAAGAAAGTAGTTGAAAGTGAGAAGATTCACTCATCACTCATTGTAGAGATTATAATCAAAGCAATGATGAATCAATTAATGAATGAGAGCATGTTAAACTTGTATCAAGAATGCTCATGCAAGCTGTTTGAAAAGAACTGTCACATCATTCAATGCTACAGATGCTTTGAATTTGATCATATGATCAGATTCTGCAAGAAGAAACAACGCTGCATTAGATGCGCAAACAAACATCACATTAAAGAGTGCATGATGTCTTTGAATAAAAGACGTTGCATCAACTGCAATGAAGATCATGAACTCTGAAGACACATCTGTCTCAAATGACAACAGCAGATGAAACAGATGTCAGAAATCTACAGAAACAGATCAATCAAATATTCAAAAGCATCAAAATACAATCATGCATCTCTCTCGCTGTTTCTGAACTCTTTAAGCTTAATAAATTCATTGAGTTCAACAGACTTTGCAAATTCAATGAACTCTTCAAGCTCAGCAATCATCATGTTAAAAACACGTAATCGAGACGTTGAATCAACATGACAGATGATAGAAGTCAAGAAAAGACGAGTCAATCTCTCTTCATGTGCAACTAGTGACTTAGATGAGATGACATCTGAGCAGACTCAGAAACACTCAATCAGAAAGCGCAAAAGACTCTCAGTAATCGAAAGCATACAAAGAGTCTTTTCAGCACAGAATCAACAACAGTTACAAATAACTTTATGATGAAACAACTCTTTCTACAAATTCTACAGTACAACATCAGAAAGTCATTGAAGATTCAAGAATCATTCTTGATTGACAAAGAAGTTCGCAAATTCAACATAGTAATCATACAGAAGCAAGAACGTAACATTAACAACTTACAATCATTTAGCTCAGCTCACAACTTCTTTCATCTAGTAAAAAACTCGTTATCTCAGTCAAGAACATGCATATATGTTAACAAATGCTTAAGACTCAATCAATGAACAGTAAAAACAGCTGAGTTGAACATCTGCTTAATCAAAATATTAACTTGCAACACAGATGACAAAACGCAGATGTTAAGACTTCTAAACATTTACAACTCAAGCACACTATTCATTACATTCACAGAGAGACTCTCAACTATCTCTCGCTTGAATAAACTACTCAAGAATGACTGTGAACAACTAGTTGTAAAAGACTTCAATCTACATCATTCATACTGAGAGAGATGAAGATGCTTCACTTAATATACAACAACTGATACTTTATTAAACATCATTAGAAATGCAAGATTGAGACTACTGCTGAAATCAGACACAATCACTCGCAAAACTTACAATCAATTTACAATGATAGATTTAGTCTTTAGCAGCGAGAAAATACAGTCTATGACACGTAAGTGCGAAGTACGAATTGATCTACATCAGAAATCAAATCATCTTTCGATTGTCACAGAGCTAAATTTACAAACAATCTCAATGCAGTTCTTGACTCGTCGACTCTGAAAAAAAATGAACACAGAAGCATTGAATGCTTATCTGCAAATACATCTTTCGTCAAATTATTCTTTGAACAGCAGAGTTGAGATGAATGACAGAGTGACAGAGATCATCAAAGTATTACAAGAGATCATTGAAAAGTCTACTCTTTGAGCAAAATCATCAAATTAAGCAAGAAACTTCTGAAATCAGAGCTGCTTTGAAGTAGTAATAAAATCAAGATGACTGCAAATCATATTAAAAATGCAAGATACATTAAAGACATGAAATGAATATCTGAAACACAATGATTACAAAAACAAGATTATCAGACAAACAAAATGCACACACTTCAGATCACAAATGCATGAGCTAAGTGATGCATTGAAATTGATATGATGCTTTGCAAAATGAGCTAGAATCGAAAGTTAATTATTTAAAAAGCTTTCTCAGTTTTCATCACTGAAACGAAATGATACTGATCATATGATAACAACGTTTGAAGAAAAAATCGAGATGCTGCAAGAAAAATTCTTCTCTTCATTCTTACAAACAGACATCACCGACATTTCAGATTCATTCATATCTTTGACAGTATCATCAAATTCACGCATTTCAGAGAATGAGATGAAGTGAGCAATCAGATAAGTAAAAGTGAACAAAGCGTCAGACATCTCTGAAATCTCAAACAAAGCACTTCAAGCAGATCTCACAAAACTGATCTCAGTGCTGATGAGTCTATTCAACGCATGCGTGATACATAAATATCATTCGAAGCAGTTCAAAAAGACTCAAACAATAGTGCTATGCAAATCAAAGAAAAGTGATTACATTGATTTGAAGACATATTGATTCATTGCTTTGCTTGATATCATGAGCAAAGCTTTAGAATCAATTATGATCAAAAGATCGAGTGACATAGCTGAAACTCATCACATGCTTTCAAATGCTCAAATGAGAATGAGATGCAAGCAATTTATGATCTTGACGTTACTAAATTTACTAGTTGATCAAGTTCACATTGTGTGAGACTGCAAGATCAAGTACGTGATCTTCATGCTAAGTCTAAATGTCATCAAAGCATTTGATCGAGTCTTGCACATCAGATTGCTGCACATGCTGAAAATGAGAAGAACGTTGAGCTATATAGTTGAATGAGCATGCAGCTTTCTAAAGAACAGAGAAATATCATTGATATTCAATGAGCAAAGAAGCACTATGCGCGAGATAAATGCAAACATATCTCAAGAGTTTTTCATTTCATCGATTTTCTTTCTATTTTTCAACGTAAGTTTAATTGAAAAATGCAAAGCATTGAGAATCAAAATTAAAGTGCTCGACTTTGTAAATGATATCAACATTCTAGTCTATGACAGATTCATTGAAGAAATTTGCAAAACACTTAGCAAGACATATGATGTCTGCGCGAAGTGAGTTCAAACTCATGACACAACGTTTGCATCAGAAAAATATGAGCTTACATATTTCATTAGAAAATCGAGAAAATTCAACATGATGACTAGCATACAAATAGAAAACTCAATGATCAAGTTGAAGTCAAACATGCAAGTTCTAGAAGTTCAATTGAACATGAAACTGTGATGAGATGCACATCTTCGACAGATAGAAGTGAGTCACGTCACAAGAATGCTTATGCTTAGTCATCTAGAAGTCTTCACATGAGAAGCAATCTTCGCAAAAGCGAGACAAGTATACTCAGCTGTAATGAGATCAGAAATCACATTCAAAGCATCAGTCTGACATCAGCGTGATAAAGAGAAAAAACTATCAAACAAGAAATGCAGATTAGAAACTTTATAGAATCAGATTCTACGTCACGTTGCAGAAGTGTTTAAAAGAATAAGCATCAAAACGCTAGATGTTAGAGACCTGCCTAGAGCGAGTCAGATAGAGATGTCATTTAACTAGAAGATAAATGCTAAGAAAGAAAGATAGCTACGGAAAAGAAGCTGACTACATATGTGTGTTTCTCAGCCGACGCTAGACTCAATAGAAACTAGTCAAGGTGACGAAGCGAGAATAGATCTGATAAGGCTAGAAGGCTGAGTCTGACAAGACTAGAATCGTGACATTACTTTCTCTCTTCGACGATTCATGTTCGCATGAATGTATTTTCTGTTCGACTCGATTGATTGCTCAATCATGATTTCACAGGCTCAGACCAGTTAAATCGTGATTGATTGAATTGTCGATTAGCGCGATTTGTTCGAGTATCAAATATGAAAATCGTCAACAATCTCTTGAGCATTCATAAATTCGTCGCCATCAGCGTTATATCAATTGAGATCATTGTCATAGTCATTTCATTTGACTCTATACTAAAGTCGTCTTCGATATCAACGAGAATTCAATATATCATCGATTTCTCACTCGTCTTCGTCGTTTATCACTATTGAATCTGAGAATTCGTTCTTTTGATCAGGCAAGAGATCATCGACGGCAGAGCGAAGCAGGTCAGAATGAAATACATCATGAACACGCATAGACTCTGATAATTTCAGTTTATATGAAGAGTCGACGAGATCTAAATTGATGAAAGAACCGAGCATTTTGTCATCTAGCTTCTTGAAAGATCTCGCTGTAACGATGTTTCTTTCATTCAGAAACATCTTTGATTCGATCTCATAATCAACTTCTTTTCTATGCTTATTGACTTGTTTCATCATTTGTTCTTGTGTTTTGACTAGCGACTCGCGAGCAAACTTCAGTGTTTTGTTCATATTTTCAGATATATTCTCGGCTTTAGCCGTCTGCAAGCGTTCACGAAAACTTTCATATTCAATGACATCGAATTCAAAGCTCATACGAGAATGAAAGTCGTTGTTTAGAAAGAAAGAGATCGAAAAGATGACTGAGAACAGAGCATTATTGTCAACGAACTCGATCATGAATAGTAGCTTAGCTCAGTCATTCTGCATGTATGAACAGAAGAATCGAAGATATCTTTCGACGTTCTGATTGACTCGTTCACTTTGATCGTCGATCTGAGAATGATAGACTGTGAAGAGTCGAAGATTAATGTCTAGCCTTTTGCAAAGCGACTTTCATAGAATGAAGATAAATTGAGAGTCTCGATTCGAAACAATGAAATCAAGTAAATCGTGTATTTGATATATTCACTGAAGCATTAGCTCAGCTGTTTTTTCTGCTGTGATTCTCTCGTCATCATGTCAGGACCGTGCCTAGATGATACAACCAATGGAGGTCAGGGTTGATAGTGCTTGATCTTTAGAGGTAGCTATAACTGAATATTAAGAATACAGAAGAAGGTTGGTACAAAAGCTTCTAT
>JAABUO010000697.1_pt1 | contig 55501 bp, 88 predicted proteins | sample 5559291 | NCBI WGS metagenome assembly JAABUO01 (sample SAMN10711878, study PRJNA513372) | rock metagenome | isolation source: Antarctica rocks | place: Antarctica: Victoria Land, Finger Mt sud | reverse complement strand
CATATGTACAGATGTTGGAGCTGACCTTATTCTCCCTCTGCTTGTAGAAAACTGGAAGCGCAAGGACTGTTTCTGGGATCTGCAGCAGCACACGCCACCATCAAAGCTTGATCCACGCATTCCTATGTCATTGCTGTTGCAAGCACAGATGGCAGATTACAAATACTGCTGTGTGCAACGGCTTGAGACGGAATCAGCTGAAACTTCTACCGACACCTTTTGAGTTGCTGCAACGTGTGTTGTTGTGCATCGCAGCCCCAGATCCTGTAGGTGAGGTTTCGTAGCCTGAGAATTGTGTCTGGTCTTAGCTGGATACAGCGTGGATACATCAGAGCCCGCCATTAGAATGATGGTCAATGAGTCCAGCATGCTGAGGAGAGCACAAATGTTCAGCCCAGCACCACAAGACGGAGAACTACAGGCAGTTTGCAGCACTGCAAGGCTTGGATTGGGTAGCGTTCGCCCTGGATTGGGCGGCATCAGGTCCATCAAGGCTTTGCAACCTCACATGAAGGGGCAACTTTGAGGCATGTCAAGTGAGGTTATGCCCAGTTACGTGAGCTTCAGTGAGGTTATGCCCATTTATGTGGGGTCATGCCCGATTAAGTGAGGTTAAGTGAGGTTAAGTGAGGCTATGCCCAGTAGAGCAGGTCAGGGTGGTGCTCAACTGATGTTAGACAATGCTGGACAAGATGAGACCTGGCTGAGTTGGGAAAATGTGCTTAGCTGTGGTTGCAATGGAACAAATCCAGCATAAGCTGGCACAAATTTCATTGAAAGCATTATCATTGTCAGTATCATCGTCATTGTCATTAACGTTACCGTTATCATTACCGTTACCATTAGTGTCACCATTACCACTACCGTTGCCGTTACCATTACCGTTACCGTTACCGTTACGATTACCATCACCATTAAAAGCATAAGCTGGCACACAGTTCACGACATTGCTTGCCCAGTGAGTGATACAGCAGGTGCAGCTCACCTTGCCAAAGCCAGCAAAAATACTGACAAGGGCCGCAAAGAAGATGTCCAGCAAGAAACGCTGCCCCTCTGCAATTGTGTCATGGCCAGGTTTGAAAAACAATGTAGCTGATAGAAAGGCCAGGAAACCAATCTGCAAGGTCCGTGAGTACAGGTTGAACCATCCACGATACTGCAGCTTCAGCTCTCGTACCATGCAAGCCCTAAGAGCTTGCCGCCAATTTATTCCATACCTACAATCAAAACTTGCATTGGAAAAGACTCAAAGCGGTCAATTTCACTTTGGCATTAGAGATCATTGCTCACACCTTTCATAGCAACAGCACCAAAGACTGGGTGGATGCAGCTACAGTATGGGAGCTATGAGATGCGGCTATGAAGACATGTCAGGGCACAATATGTGGTCATAGATATTTCTTTTTGGTTTGTTTGTTAACAGAACAGGGGTGAAAACACGATAAGATGCTGAATTTCCACTGATGACAGGTTAGTGACTCATCCCAGGTACAGGACCAGTCAACAAGGAGTTGCTGCTGCTGTTGCTCGTGGGCCAGTGACAACATCACTTTGATCTGCCAATTGCAAGATGTGTGTAAGCATTAGTAGGGCACAGTCATGCATGCAACAGACAGCATGTTGGCAGAGACAGAAGCCAGCATCCTACTGAGTGGTGACCAAGGAGTCTGTCTGTCGCTGCGTGCCCTGATAGGCAGCCCCTGCTGCTTCAAGGGCACACTTTCCCGCCCTACTCTGGTAAAAGGCAGCTGCCATTGCCTGCAACAGAAACACACACGCACACACAGTCTTGAGTGGACAGTCAAGGGTGTGCGCTGTTGGTATGTACAGCGTCTGTGTGTTCGTTTGTCACGTGGCTTGTTTTGTGCATGCTTTCAACTGAGCCATGAGCTCACTTCTAAGCACTATACTACGCTCACTGGTGTTACCATGCACAAGGGACGTGTCACTGCAGATGTGCCTTGCTTGCCTTGTCGCTGCACACGGAAGCAGGCCATATGGCTCACGTCCATGCATGTGTTGCAGCTAGGTATGCTTGACATGCAAGTTCCTCCAGACTGCACATTGTCAACACCAACAGATGATGATCTCAAGATCATCACAAGATGATTGAGCTGCAGCTCAATACTCGTGCATGAGGTATCAGATGATCTTGATACCTTCGTTAAGATTATGCACAAATCTGCATCCAAAGCAGGGGCAGTAGAGAGTTGCATACCGGGGCTGTCATGTACTCATGCTTGCTTTTCTGATCCTTGCGGAACATCTGCTGACCTTTCTCAATAGTCACATCTTGCAGGAAGTCTGCATCGCCTTTGCCTTCAGGACACTCAAAGCCAAGCTTGCTAAAGAAGGGCATCACCTGCGAGCACAACCTAGCTTACAGAAACACACACATTCATATCTACATGACTGAAACTCTGAGCACTCAATTGGTGCCATACAGATAGAGAGAAATGTTTGACCAGACCGTCTGAATCACACATATACCACTGCAAGACTGAAGCTGTCACATGCAACACAGATGAGTGGCCTGGTCAGTTTACATTGCATGCGGGAGACAAGACGCTACAGCTGATTTGTGTATTTTTTTTGCAACGAATTGCATTGCTCTGCTGTGAGGCTGTGCTTGAGAAACGTCAACTTCTCCATGGCAAGAGAGGCGCGCATCAGAGTCATCCACCATTTGCGCAGTACACGGATCAGCATGTGACAATGCTGTGTTCTGTAGCAGCTGTCCTGCATGGGCTTTTGCAACAGAAAACTTGGATGGCCCTCACCTCTTCCCTAGCTCCATGAAACACTATGTGGCCTTGAGACATCAGCATGACATCATCAAAGAGGTTGTACGTCTCAGGGGGCGGTTGCAGCAGGGCTACCAGCAGAGTGCCCTCCAGAATGTGGCAAAAATTGGACAGGCACTTGGTGATGAGGAAGGTGGTGGCGCTGTCCAAGCCTGTGCTGATCTCATCCATGAACAGCACCTTCTTGCCTCCAACAACGACCTCACCTGAACGGTTGGTAACAGCAAATGTGGTTCAAGCCAGTGTTGCTAATGGTAGCCTTTCATGGTGTGCAAGTTTTGTCACAATATACCCTGGTGGGTGTCAATTCAGACTGCAAAGCAGAGCACCACCATCCCCGAGCAATATCTGTCACAAACATGCACACTCGTAGCACAGGAGTCCTTGGCGACCTGCTATTGCCTAATCTGTGTTCAATCATTCCTGCCTGATCTCAGGTTTTACAATGCAGCAATGCCAGTAATAATTGTAGTCAGCTGAGTAGGGCGCGTCTGTGAGATGCATGCAAGCATGCACAAAAGTCATGAAGTCAGTAAGCTGATCGAGCATACTACGCAGCAGCCTCAGCTAGCCTCACCCCTCAGGTAGTAAAAGCTTAGCTTGCTGTCCTGGGGATGTATCTTGAGTACACAGATATGTCATGCAACTTGTGTAGCACAAGCTATGTGTTCAAGCTTGCTCATACAGCCAAGCAAGCTGATGATGCAACCTTGGGTGTTAGTGCAAAGCAGAAGTTGTATCACCTGATGCATGACTTCATGTATGACCTGATGTATTACCTCAGGTGTAACCTCAGGTGCAACCTCAGGTATAAACTCAGGTATAAACTCAGGTACAACCTCAGGTATAACCTCAGGTGTAACCCCAGGTACAACCTCAGGTACAACCTCAGGTACAACCTCAGGTACAACCTCAGGTACAACCTCAGGTACAAGCTCAGGTACAAGTTGAGGTATAAGCTGAATCATGTGACCATATAGGTACCTGAGGTGACGCGCTTCTTCTGACCACCACTGATCCCCCGTCGCAGCTGGTCGCCAACAATGGTGTCAGAACACACATCCAAGCCAAGCACTTTCAGCGCAGTCTGCAAACATCAAACACTAGTGCTATTGACGCAGACCAATGGTTTGTTGGTTCTAAGCTGAGAATCTGGCTGAGGGCAGCAATTTGCAGACGCATCGCAGATATGGCAGCAGGCACAGAATGCGTATGACTCTGCAATAAACCAAGTTTTGCATGCACCCTGTGCTGCAGCAGACACTCACAACCGACAGCTGACAGCTGTGCTACACCATGTTGTACAAGCGAGCACAAGCCAGTACAAGCAGTGGACTGGTTCATGACACAGAGGTCTGCAAAATCAGTGACGACCTGCCTCAGTGGCAATGTGGTCAGGAGTCGAAGCAGCATTGGCCTTGAGATAGGCATCAACGTAAGGGTCAGAGTCCTCGCTGGTCACCTTCAGCTCCTTCTCCCTCTTCAGTAGCTCAAGCAGCTCATCTGCAAGCACCATACGCCAGCTCACTGAAAGACAGCAGCCCGCTGACAACACACCTCTTTGCAGCCCCACAGGGAAGCTCAATGGTTCTCATCTTTGGGCTTTTCTTTAACACATGCCGGCAAAATCTTTTCTTTTCTTTTCTTTCTACTCTTGCAGCACCGTCATTGCTGGGCAATTTGACATGGACACAATGGTACCCTGTGTTTCTGCCCAACAGAGATGACCATAATATGGCACCTGGAAGGGCGTACCTAAGTCAGACTGCTATGGTACATACACGGCCAGTTGAGACATTGCATGTGCCTGACTGCCTACGTATGATCACCAGTGACACATCTACCACAGCTGGACCAGCCAAGGAACAGCTGGCAAGTCATATGTGAGGACTTGCATATTTGCAGGACTAGCATTCATCGCACAAGGGGCATTATGTGTGACAGGTCCAACATGGGCTATATCCCTTTCCACTTCCCTTGCCCCTTGCCTCTCCGTTTGCCTTTCTCGAGGTATTTGATGATGGTTACTGACCTTCTCGATAGCCAGTCCCCTGACACCAAGCAGCAAAGTCAAGGGTCTCCCGCACAGTCAATGGAGGGTAGTGCTGATCTGTCTGCTCCACATATCCAGAGCTCCTTTCTACCACAAATTCATTGAAGTTCTTGCCATTGTACAGTATTCCCCCTTTCACCTGCCAAAGTATGCGATGAATCCAAGATACGCTTGCAACAGCGTTTGCTATCTGTGGAAACGATTTGGTTTTCAGCATGACGACTGTGCTCAGTCTGTGCTTTACTATACATAGCAGCACTTTGCAGAAAAGACACATGGGGGGCCACATCTGTAGGGGCGTGTACAGCTGACCTGAACCAAATTGTTGCCTCTGATTTTCCCAGCAAGAACTTTGAGCAAGGATGATTTGCCAGAGCCAGGCGGGCCCAACAGTAGGCACATGCGACCCTGTAGGGTCAACAGCTCTGGAGTGAGTAAGCAACACAATAAGGATGTAATGGTGTTCATCGCCTAAAATAACCCTGCTTACGTGCATGCAAGCAAGAATCTGACATGCACATATAACAGCAAAGCGCAGACTCAGGAGATGCTCAAGGTACACAACATGTCAAGATTGTGTGCATTGTTGTATGTACGACAGCTGAAATGCGCACGTTCAGGCATGCAAGATTTGTGGGCTGGAGGCAATTCTGGTATATACCGGCTTCAGAGCTCCGGTCACCCCTTTCAGTATCTTCATCTTCCGCTTCTCCTCAAATCTTTTTCCAACCAGCATGCCAAGACTCTGCATAACAGCAGCACAAATGAGGCGATATCTGTGACATCTGCTGTGTTGCAGGTATAGCCCTCTGCTGCCAGAATTAAGTCAAGGTGGATTTTGCATTACCTGTGCCCAGGTTTTGAAAGTGTTGCTGACTGAGGGCAGGCCTGCACTTCCAACCAACACCTCTGCCTCATAGCTGACATCTCTGAACTGAACTGCCACCCTGGACCGCTCCACTCCTACCCTAAATGTCATGCACTCATTTATCTTTAATGCTGAAGGCCTTCTAAAACATTGCTATGCGGCATGTGACCAGGTTCACTGAGCCTGCACATTGATGCAGAGATGTCAGGTTGGCTTGTGCTTGCATGACGCGTGTTCGCCAACGCTGTGTCGAATTCGAAGGGCATGCACAGATGGTGACGATACCTGTCTTGACGCTCCCTGATCTTAGTGAGCAACCTCTCGTTGTCCTGACCCTTCGTTTCCATTGCCCGTGACAACACCAGCTGTTGATTAGACGTCGTAAGGTTTTTCACTTCGATCACATCAACGCTGCTGTTCGCCCTCGACGGTAACACTGCCAGTCGGTGCCCATCCGGGTGCTGAGATGCTTCCTCCATAGCGGCTTTGACAACAAACGCATGATTGTGAGCTGTCGCAGACTCCAAAACAGCAGGGCGTTGCGACAGGAAAGCACCGCTAGTATCAGTAGTGCAACCGCTCTGGTGCAAGTCGAACGATGAATCGCTTCCCGATATGCGCACGCGGTGATTGTCGATGTTATCCATGCAGAGCAGCCTCCGAAGGTGCGCACAAGCACAACACAGATGGCGGAAGTCCGCAGTGCAGACTGGTGCCACTCGCTCAATGACTACAGTAGCTGCCGCAGTAGAAACGCTTATTATAAAATTGCATATTCGTACTCACGGGGCCTCCGAAAGTAATGATTTTGGACCGCGTGAGCGGTAATATTTCGTATCTGTCTTCGTCTGTCTTCGTCTGGCTTCGTCTGGTTTCGTTTGGTGTCTGCCTTCGCCCACATGTACAGCTCGAGCGTAGCGCGGGCTATCCAGCTCGTTCTGAAATATAATGGGGTTTAGGTTGACAGCCTTAATCTATGGCTAATATCTCATCCAGACCCACCCTAAGATGTCTACCGTATTGACATTCTTTTTAATGTAATACACTGAAAGTGAGAAATTGGAAATCCTAAACTCTAACCGCACACCCAACCCGAATATGCCCCCAAACAAGTATACTTACACATATAAATACGCAAATATGCTGTCGAGATTGCGCTAAACTGTACAGCCAAGTGTCTGCAGACCGCAGACTGACGCATCCTGCAGCAAGGGTGCTTTACAGCCGGCTTAGTGATAGCAGGATCAGGATGCATAGCCACTGATCAAAGGGTTCTTCCGAATGCGCATGCATGACTGAGCCTGTGGCTGTCCAATCACAACACCCTGCACCTGGGATACATTGCAGCTGGAACAGTGCTAGCGGCACAGCAAGGCTAGTGTGGAACATTTACTGCCAGACACTGACCACATTGCTCATCCAAACAACCATGCATGAGCAGGGTCTGTGCCTGTCCAGTTTGGGCAAAGCAAAGCAAAGTTATTGCTGCCAACTGACAGAAGGATGTTCCATGGTGACATTGCCATGGCGCAAGTACTGCAATTTGCATACTGGTATGCAAGCACCATACAATGTTGTCAGGCTGGTTTGTCTATTGGTCATAGCTGTTGTATTGACCGTTATTACAGTAGTTGAATTCGTATTTGACTAGGGTACAGCTAATTTTTACTGCATAAAATTCTTCTCCAAAATGCTCTAGGGAAGACCAGCAGGGTCAACACCGTGCTGTAGGCCATAGAACTGCAAAAGAAGGCAACAGAAACAAGTGAACTCCTCATTTGATTAAAAGCACAAGCATTATAACACAAGCACTGTAACAAGATGTCATTCAGCACAATGTACATGAGCTTGTGTAATGCCTGACACCAGCTAGCAATACCACAGCTCACCTCAAGCACACTCTTGCCAGCCAAGGCCTCTGTAAGGACAATGCCAGTGAACCCAATCATGGCTGTCCTGCCATTCCAGTTTTCAGCCTTGGGAGTCCAGATACCGTTGGCAAAAGGCTCCTTGCGAGTGTATCCCCTGAGCAAGCACAACATATGTGTCACAATGAGTTTAGCTAATATGGCAGGCTCTGCAGGGTTGACTTTGACTTTATCCAGCCATGATGGTGCTGCAGGCATCTGCTGCTACATCACCTGAGAGTCCTGATTGATACTGCTGTACACAATTGGCTTTTGACGATTGCGGCTTACAGCACACAAAACATACCTGAAGATAGGGATGTATGAAGCCAAGGAGATGAGGACAAAGGTGCCCAGAATGGCGAATGGTGCCTTTGCAATCTGCTCCTGGATGCCTACGTTGGTTGTCACCTCAGCTCCGAGGCAGGTGACAACTCCAAGCATGGCCAACCGACCGTTGATGGTCTCTGGGGCTGGACCATCGAATGCCTGGGCCTCTGCAACAAATTCACCGAACTACACTATGACGAAGTGCCACAACAAGGCAACCGACAAAGTCTCAAATGACAGTGGCTTCTGCATAGGCAGGTCATACCCGCTGGGGTTGGCTCGCGAGTCTTGCCAATGTCAGCACGCTTCTCTGCGTTCTCGTTGCTGACGTTGCCGGCCTCGATGTTCTCGGTCTTGCTGCGGTCAACATTGGGGGCCTGTGAATTGACAGACTTATCGGCCTCGGCGCGGACAGCCATTCTGTTGTTCCTGGCCACGCGAGCAGGTCTGCTGGCCAGTGCATTGCATCGTCTGACAGACGACAGAGGGGCGGCGCGGCTGAGGGACAGGTTCATTGTGTTGGCCATGGTTGTCTGCATTGTGGTTGCTCAACTAAAGTATTTAGGAGCTGGTTTGACAAACAGAATCAGTGCGCGTACTTACTTGTTGGCCGTCCTAGCCACAAGCTGAGATTTGGCATGTGCTGAACTCTGAATTAGATAAAGTGCATTCAGGACAAGTGCATGCATGCCGCTCTTGCGAAGCCACAAACTCGTTCACATGCCCATCGGAACGACGTAGACAACTTGCAATGTTTTGTCTGTCCGCTCAGCCCTGGCAGATTGATCGTGTTGCACTCATTGGCCTGTCACCAAGACCGCTATGCTGCTTCGTTGGTATAAGGTGGGAGCATCCCAATACACTGCACGCAATTTACGTCCAGAGTGGATGCTGTCAATTGTTGGCCGGGCACTTGCAGCGAGCACGTCATATTTGCTTTAATCCACGCCGCGACCTTACGCTTTCTTGCGGTTGGATACATGTCACTGGAAGGCCTGCTTTGGACGTTCCTGACTGCCAGCTTGATCGCTGTCTAGCGTACAGGGCTCAGCAGACAATCTTGGTTGGCAACAGCCTACATTCACTGCTGGTAGTGAGCAATGTCACGCATCACTCCGGTCCAGTACTCTGCGGGAACATGTCTGCACAGTTGGGCAAAACGCACCATCGGTTTCTGCACCTGCTTGATGGATTGAATCTCAGATACACGGCCCCAAGGATACACTCATTTGCAGAGCTTGGTAAAGTGCCTCGATCACAGAGATATTGGGTCAGATACAGCATGCAGTCAAGCAAAGGTTGTGTTAGGCTCCGATGCATTGAAATCTGAATTCTGCACCTGCTTATACACATGCACGTGACTGTGAAACTGTTGCACTTGGCTGGTCCCACCACAACAAAGTGTGAATGGCGCTGTGCAATAAGCTGAGTAGTCTTACATCATGATACATGTTTTTTGTACTTCATGAAACGCCACAAAAAACATTGAACTGTGCTGATTTTCATGTCAGCCAGGCAACAGATCTCCACAAACAATAGGCAACAAGCCTCAATTATTGTAATGCTGCAAAGTTCTGACAAGCTGATAGCAGGCCAACAGAACACTGAAGTGTGGAGTTGCAAGCATGACATTTGTGTGACTTCCAACTTCATATACACAGATGCAACATATGTGCGCACTAGCAGAAAGGGGTTGCAACAATTGGCTGAACGCCTGCAGTCATATGTTGTACACAGCATGGCTTGACATCCTGTCTCTCCAAAACCAGTCTAAAGTAGACATGTCAGCACACACTCAGTTTGATGCACAGCTGTTGGCAGACTTAGCCTGGCACGTAGAAGTCCATTTTGCCGACTGGCAGATTGAGATCACTGCCGGCAATGTGATCCCACTGAACAAAGACAAACGGGCTGGTCCCCCTTTTATGCGATCGTGTGCCCGGCTGCTGCAAGAACTGCTGCAGATCCTCTTCTTCTTCGTCTTGCTGATTACCTGCATGCCATGTACACTGTGAGACCAAAGTAGCACTGCTGAAAGCTGACCTCAGCCAGCATATTTGCCATTGTCAGCATCTGTTGTTGTGAGCTGACCTACAGAGTTCAGCCAGCTGCACGAAAGAACCATGACATACTTTCAGCAGTTGTGCTCATTGCCGAGAACCCGCAGTCTAAAGCAGAGCTGATTACACACTGCTTTGCTTGCGCCAGCTATGCGCTGTCTTGACAAACATGCCCAGAGAATTCTGAAGAGTGCTTATACAAAGTTTACATTTGAGCTGTGTCAGCCATTCTTGTATAAGTGCTCAGTCAAGCCAAGCCAGCCAAAGCCTATGTCATCCAGACATACCACAGCAACCATTAAACATTGATGCCTGAAGTGATGCCCCAGCAGACTCAGCATGCGTGCCAGTGCAGCAGGCACACGCATGAACACAGTCCATCATAGCAGGCGCTGTCACAAAGAACCAGCAGAAGTGCACTGAGATGCACCAGAACAAACAAAGTTGGGCATACTTATGACAGGTATGCTGATACCATCAGCCTTGTCAAAGCTGACTATGCTTTCGACATCCAGGCGGTTGTTGGCTCCCCGTGACGTGGATCTCAGCTTGAGCTTAGCCCTGATCTCTGTGTTCATGCTGTTGGCATAGATCATGACTGTTTGCAATGCAGAGCCCTGCAGCAGCATGCACATGCCGCCTCAACATGCTGTTTTGAGAGCTGGCGCAGCAGATGCAAGAAACAGTCTTGACTTCAGGCAGCCTGCTATATGGTCAATCATACATGACTAACTTCGAATGTGAATGCACATGTTCCACAATGTGTTCAGTGTGGAACAGTGTGAGCGTCTGCAATGCTGCAATGGCGCTTGATGTCATGCTTGATAGGATGCGGGCAGTCAGCAGCAGTGCAGCCATGCCTGCAGTAATGCAGATCCATAACAAGCCTCTTTGCTGCCAATTGCAGACCAGCCCGGAACTCTGGGAAAGGGATAATGCAATAGCTATGACAGACAGAAAGCATGCATGTGCAGTAAAATCCAGAGACCCACGTTTAGTCTCCATACACCCGTTTCGACCTGAGCATCTGCCTTGACCTTTCCTGGCGACAGCTGCAGTGACCGCACCACATTTCTGATCACGTCAGGGCTGGTTCTATACACAAACTGCCCATCTGGAAAGAACCTGCAAGTTGTACAGAAGCGCCGTTAGCTGCTCTAGCTTCTCTGACCACAGGTGGAAATGCGCTGCCAACGCAATGCAATCAGGTCTCGTGTCTGCCAGACCATGCATGAAGTTCAGACAGGTCAGGAAGGTCTGAGCTGTTGTCAGCAAATCATGCTATGCTGCTGTACATGTAATTACCTGTAGTAGCGGAAGTAACAGACCAGATGCACAGGGTTCTTGACTCTCCACTCTACTAGTCCTGTGCGCAGGTAGGTGTTGCGGCTGACATATACACCATCAAAGCGCATGTGTGGCCTGTCAAGATACAGGTCCCGCCATGAGCCCCTGTGCCACAGTCAGTGTTAACATAAGAGCAGCAGCTGTCAATCAAACAATGCAAGCTTTTACAATCTGTGGACTTGTGTTAACAGAAATTGCTATTGCAGCAAGCAGATTAGGTAGTGAGGTGAGCCCTGCCTGACCTGTGGGAAGTACGAAGGATGCGACAAAGCTTGTCATACTCCATATAGCTGAAGGCCTCCTGGCATGCAGACTGCCAAAGAGGGGGAAATTGCCCCAAGATGTTCCATTGCTTGCAAACACACTGGCAATGTGCCAGCGTGGTGATAGGCAGATACTTGAGAAAGGTTGTGGTCAATTCAGGTGGCAGAAGCTTCTGTACAGGTGCCAGTACTACCTGCAGACTGACTTATGTTAGCATATCCACATACGTAAGTGATGATCACAACGTTTGTTGAGGCAGGTTGCTAACGGACTGTAACACAAAACAGGTAGCACCTCAGGCTGTGCAGATCCCTGTGTGCGTAGACGCAGGCCGTACAATGACATCCAAGGTCGCCACGAATGTACGTGATATGGTGCTGGCATGACCTTGCTGACATGCTGGCCTGAGGTTGCAGCAAGTTGCTCCACAATAGTGGACGACATTGTGTGGGAGACAAGGTTCTTCTATGCAACTCAGGTCACGTCTTAGGACACGATGACAGCGATGTTGACTGCCAGTTCATGCTTTACATCGAAGGCAGCATTGTTACTGCGATCACAAGCATGCGATCGGAACTCTGTATCGAAGCTCGGTGGCAAGTGCATCGGGGATTGGTTCTGGGATACAATGGAAGTCCCCGGTTTGTGTTTTGAGCCGAAAAGCCTCTGGCATTCCTGACATAGTTGCAAGTACTGTCCGACCTTTCCAACATAGATACGCTGTCTCTCTCGGTTGTGTTGAGCATGGCAGAGTCTGCAGAGTCATGCCTGTTGTAGCTATGCAAAAGGACCATGTTGCCATACACAAGCAGTCCTTCAAACCTTGATGTTGGTATTCAGGATAGGGGTTGCATGCACTTGCTGTGAGGTGCCACATGGCAAAAGCAATAAGGTACACGCAAAGGCGTATTAGTCGCTGTACTCAAGAAGCATTGATAGGCTTTGGTGTGTAGCTGTCATATGCATTCATCAGCACATTGACTGAGACTATGTGACACTGCTCCTGTCACTCTATCACTTGTCCAATTGCTATCCTATGTACCCACTACATGCATAGCTGCTGCAGCTTGGCAACTCTCATGGTGTGACACATCCCATCTGGCAATATGACATTGCTAGAGATGAACGTGTGTCATTCCAGTTACTGCAAATAAGTGCCAATGTGGCATACATATCGACTATCTAGCAGGACTGGACTGCATGTTTGCTCTTGCGTTGTCATCCCAATTTACACTCCAATCAAAGGGCTGAAACTCAAGCTTGACACTCTCTGGCAACTGCTGACCCTGCGTGTCAGCATGGATGTTTACTGTGGAGGTACTGCACCAAAATACTGGCCAGGATGGTTGCCCAAAAAATGTTAGAAAACACTGGTGTGAGCAGCTGTATGAGGCTTGGCAGGAAAGCATCTGAACAGATTTAGAAAGACAATGCCTTGAGGTCCAGACAGGACACGTCTCAGGGCAGTACCTGTTTGTACTTGTTAACAAAGGAAGAAATCCCTCCATCCCTTGCAAAGTTGGCTTTGCCCCATTTGAAGATGCTGCTCAGAGAAGCCACTGTATCGTCCTGCTCAAAAACACAACCACCCTGTAGCACAAGACGGCCAAATGATCAAGCATGGTGATAGTAGAGCCCTTTGTAAGTACAACCAGCATGACAAGGCATGTAATCAGTGACTGTGCTGAATGCATGCATGCATGCACAAGGACACGGCAGCATCTGTACCTGGCGATTGATGAACATAGATGCTTGCTCATCAAGCTGTGACTGCAGCTGATTGGCATCAAACAGATCCTGCAACCAGAACTTTGGCTGTTCTGTTATACAATGTCTATAAGCTGGCAGTGTGAGCATCAAGGTGAATCGTCAAAAGCAGCGCATTGTACCTTTGGGAGTCTTGGTGAGCTCCAGCTTGCACTGTTGATGGCAAAATACACTCTTGGGTCACGGAATTTGTCAAGAATGTGCTTCTCAAGCTGCAGCAGTGAACAACCTGTGTCACAGAGCTTGTGTGCATCAGCACGAGTGTTCTTTGCAAGGACATGGCGGCACACAGGTTTGGCGGTGCAGAGCTTGACACCTTCAACAAAGTCGTCTTTTGTCCAGCGACAATTATATTGGTGAAGTAGAAGAACTTGCTACGAGCCTTGATCGTAGTTTGTCCTGTGTCCACACAAGGTCCCTCAGGGTGTATCAAACTTGACATCGTTGGGGAGCCAGGGCTGATCACTGGTGGTACCGACAGAGGGCTCGCGAGCCACAAAATTTGGACCGAATCGTTTGTTAGTTACCATTGTAACTTACAAACCCAGTGGGGATGGGACCCCCTTTCGGGATACAGAGTTTGTCCGGCAAGTGCCAAGCCAATCGACTCATGACATGAATCATGACAAATTTGCTTCAGTCACATTCAATGTGGCCACTGGCACGACAATGTGACACTTTGTCGTGCCAGTGGCCAGCAATATATATATTTGTGTAACTGACTACTGACCACATCCAGAATCCTTAGGTTTCCTGCACATTTGCACTTATGTTGTGGAGCACGTTCTACAACTTCGTTGTTCAGGTGTAACCGCACGGATCTCAGAGCCAGCATACTACCTGATTCCGTTGGAGAATTTGCGAGATGCACCTGAGTGCACCTAATGATTGCACAAGTAGGCATTGATCGATTACCTGGGCTCACGTCAACAGCGTTCCAGTGTTGCAGAGTTGCAAACATAAAGTGAACTCTTTTATGCCTTAGCACACAGGCAGCTATGTGTTTAAGGATGATAAGGCTCAGAGAGAGAATGTGTGCATGCATAACGAGAGAGCGCAAAGGCCAGAAGTTGCTTGACAAGCGTGTACTTTCTTTGCTTGTGGTTGCGTATCGAAACGACAAGTCTGTTGCAACTCAAGGTGATAGTGTGCAGCCTATTGCATGGCTACTTGCGCTTTTCAGACAGAAGCTGCAATATGACTAAAACCTCAGACAACGCGCATGACTACCAAACACAGTACATATATGTCAAGATAGGTTTGGCATGGCTGTCTGATACAGCTCAGGCGGTAGCAGTGCTCTGACTGCAGATTCCATGCTGTGCCTGTTGCGCCGAGAAACCTCGCTAAGATCATCCAGGGAGCTTTCAAGATCCCTGCAGGGAATAACTGTAACATGAGTAACAGGAATAATACAAGGTACGTTTTGCACCTAGTGTACACAGAACAAGCATGGCAGCATTTGCAACCATCTCTCGTTGGTTCTGATCAGTGTGAAACTCAGATGCTGGCTTGCATGCTTTTCCTGGTCAACCAGGCCAGACAAGAGGTACATTCAGGAAGTGGTGACGACAGTAAATGCTAAACAAGGACAGAAAGGAGGATCTGCTGCCGAGTGCCTAGAAGAGACATACGAATGATGACCACAGCAGAGCATCAGTCATGGCACCTGTAAGCACTTGCTGATAAAAATAGCAAAGGTAACAGCTAAGACAGGATAGCAGACCAAGCTGCACTGATCAGCTCAGTGGACCCCGTTGCTGTGACCCCGCATACAGAATCAAGTCTGCAAGCTGCCAATGACGTCAATCAGGGGGTCAAAAATCTGGACAAGATACAGCACACCACATTTGCAGCTGTTGACTGACAAGCAATAATCTCTGAGGGATACAGAAACACCACTTTCTTTGTTAGAAATGCCCAATTGTTAGTGTAAATCTAAATCTGAATTCAGAAACGCCTGGGGGCTAGTAATAGGCTCATCAACATTTTGGAGATATGTTAGCAAGTGGCTCAAGCAAGAGGTTTCACCATCGGTTATCCACTCCTGCTGCCAGGCTCTGGGCCGCTGTGATGACGCTTTGCTTGTCTGCCTGTGTGGCTGCCTGCTCAGGGATGGCTGCCAGTGCTGACGTCAGCCAGGGGTATGCTGCTGCCTTGTATGCCTGCAAGCATTTGGTTTATTAAAACAAAAAGCGCTCTTTCAGAACAAAGCCTGTTTGTTCAGGCTCAACTTGTTTAAAAAGTTCAAGAAGGCCAATTCTAGTTTGTTGTTTGGCAGATATGTTTTGCAGTGTCACTGCTAAACACGCAGAATTATTCAGCATATATGATAAGCCGACCGGTGCATGTAAGGCAGAAGGCCTCTTGTGATGAAGACTGAGGACGACATGCACCGTCACCATCTGCCTGTGCAGAAACTGTCAGACTGGCTGAGTGCTCAGGACAACAACGTCAGCATTGACGTTTTTTCCAGCGTTGAGGCTGGGGTGGTAAATTGCTTGCAAGCATGCCTGGAGGACGACATCACTTTTGTGTTTCATTGCAAGCAAATGACACCGCACATGTTCTGGGCGCTGTTGATTGGCTGCCGACCCTATGCTCTGCAACCTATCTTTGGTGAGAAACTTCAGATCAGCAGGGATCTGTGTGTGCGCACCTTGTGAAGGCACGCATTCAGTAAGATACCGCTGCTTCTGCATCCTGATTGCACAGGATGTAATCGATGGAGTTTATGGCAGTACGTTGTGTAAGACATGGCATATATTGATCTTTTACTTGCCCATACATGCACATCTTGAGTTAGCAGCTGCATCACATACAGCGCGCATATCATGTTATGTAAATTGCAAAATTCTCTGCTCTAGACGTTTGCAGGACCTTTGAGCCCACAGAGCAGTAAGAGGTCCCGTGTGTCACCATCCCTAACCACTGCACCATCCCTTACCAATTCACTATCCCAAATTATTTCACCACCCCTTACCAATTCACCGTTCCTGATCATTTCACCAACCCTAACCATCTCACCATCTAAGCATGCACAGAGCCAAAAGTGCATCAGAGAAGCTCACATGTATCATGTCATACAGCACGGCTGCAATGTCATCCACCCTGGACTTGGGGAGGGCGCCCAGCAGACCCCCAAACAGGATGCGCACCAGCAGTGGGTCCCGAGGCTCAATCACTGCACGCAGCTGCTGCTGCTGTTGCTGTGAGCAGTCCACCTCCCTATCAGGGTCATTGGTGTCGTGCAGCCGCCGCAGCACTGAAATGATGGAGAGGCAGGCTTCCCTGCGATATGAAAGCAAACCCATCTGAGATGTTGGGACTTACGTACTCTTTGTCGGAACGTCTGTCAGGGTTTGAGCACCAATGCATGGGTCAGCTAAGCAGAGGATCAGCCAAACGAGTAAACAGGCTCAGGCCCAGTCATAGAGACAAAGTGACAAACATGGGCAGAGTGACAAACATGGGCAGGTGAGTAAGATTGGACTGCGACGGACACACTGACATGGCAGAGTACATCTGTTCTACTCTGTTGTAAATACAACATAAAACGTTGTTTCAATATAAATGTAAAGATGCAAAATCTTGGCAAGATTTGATGAACGCCTTTATTGTTGATGAAATCTGTGCACAGTCAGCAGCACGGACAGACACATGATGCTGTGCTGCATTGTGATCATTGTCATGTGCCTGCCTCCATGCAAAAGACTGACAGCATGCACGCAGCATCACAGTCGTTGACAGCATGTTCAGCATCCTATCATTTCCTGGACACACTCCTGTCAAAATCTGCTATGCTGGTCTTGCCTGCACATCCACCCTGTCATAAAACCCAGGCCTTTGCCATGACAACGCTGAATGGGCTTTTGTCAGTTCGAGAGAAGTGGTGTGGTGTGACTGTGCACAAGAGTTGGGTGGCCCACCTGTGCTGCACCAGAACGCCTGTCATTGCTGCATCAGCAATGAGGGGCAGCATCTGAGGGTTGAACACAACACCAGGGCTGTACCGGACAGCCCTGTCAATCAGCAGAAAGGTGTCGTCGGCCATGTCTGGGTTGTGGTCAAAGGCTGCTAGGGTTGGCAAACCCTGGAGTGCCTTTGTGACTATGGCTGAGAAGAGCTGCCCTGCAGGCATAACAATTCACTCAGGCATAACAATTCACTCATTCTTTCATTGATTCATGCAGGCTGTCTATTGCATGAGGGACCTTGCGAATCTATTTTAAAGACAAGACGTGTACGGAACACAGCTAGCATTTGCCGGAACGTGTTGTTTTTAATTTTTGGATTTTAATGGATTATTTTGAACTCTTTATTGACAATATCTATACAAAGGTCTTATCAATTGCCCGGCAATGCAGCTAACCGTCACTCGCTGTAACTGTTCTGCAGCTCAGTGTAAAGCATGCACAGTTCAGCAGTGTTGTGCACCTACCAAACAAGGGACTCTGCTAGTCCAAGCAAGCATGTCTGAACAAGCCAAATGCTGTGATCAGATCCAGCTTTGTGTAGGTGGAATGCATCCCCCTATATAAAGCTGCTCGTGCAGGGTATCACCCCCACAAGTAGCCCTGCCTGAAGCTGCTGGTAAAAGGGCCTCACTGCCGCAAGTGTGATGCTCAAAGTGCAGCGAGCATGGACGGTCGCTGACTCATCGAATGAGAAATGGGCACAGCTGGCCAACATGAATCAAAAACCTAGTAACCTGGTTCGATGCACTGTATCGAGCACAACTACAAGCGTAACCCTTGAACCCCTACGTCCCCTAGATCACACACAACATCCCTTAGTTTTGTCTCATTGCTTGAAATAATGCATTGAATCAGAGTAGGGATTCAACATGAAGGGGCCTCTCTTATGCAGAAACCCGCATTCAAAATTCCAGGCAGTAAGTGTGGTACCCACCTAGGGCTGCCTGATACTGAGCATCACCACCAAAGGTCTTCAGCAGCTCGCTGGCAATGTACAGCATGCATGGGTGCCCAGTCACATGGAACTGGCGCGCTACAGTTTCTAGAACCTGCTGCAGCATCCCGGCTGAAGCCTTCCTGGAGGTCTGCAGAGCCTGTTTGATGGCGCGCCCACTCTTCTCTGTTACTCGGTCGTTACTGCTGTACTGCGTAAGGATTGTGACCAGCAGTGGCCAGCTGTGGGCTAAGTTGGCTGCTGCCAAGCCAGGGTCTCCCATGCGCCTGCACAAAATTGGTTTTCTTCTTGGTGAAGGAAGCTGATTTCAGGTTGTGAAGCCAAGACATTATTTCGGTACTCACACTGGGTGCTAAGACTGTTGCTGGCAATGCTCAGTAACCGGCAGCTAGCACACGTACTTGCCTGGATGAGCAATCTGGGGATCTACAGGACAAGATAACTTATGCACACACTGGAAGGCTGAAGGATTACTTGAAGACAGTGCCTAGCCTGTCCACAAAGGCCCCAATATGCTCCACGTCCTCTGAGGGCTGCTGGGCTGGCCCTGCCCCATTTGGGTGGGGCTGCTGCAAGCGCGCTTGCAAGGTAGTCATGATCGGCTCCAGGAGACCGCGTGTTGCTGCCGCTTGAGAATCCCCTTGCAGGCAGGACACCACAGACGCAACAGCCTCTATGACCTGCAGGTGCCAATCACAGAGAAGTACCGTTTTAGATATCAACACGGTATTGTTGTATATATACACACACGTAATATTACACACATATATACATACCATAGTACAATACGCATGAAGTAGCACAATGTACCACTATACACACAAGATGTATAATACAATATTACTTCCCATGCAGTCATGATGTACTGTACTATGTTGTGCTATACTATGTTATGACTTGTACATCCTGTATAGGCAGACCCTGAACCCGAAACCCTATGATAAGTTAGATTGTGTTAGGCCTACAGGCCTCGTGCACTTCCCCGGGCTTCCTACTGGATCGCACACATAGCAGAATGACCCACAAAGCCTGTGATGCAGTCTGTGCGTGTGTGTGATGTGCACTGGTAAGTCTGCCACCCTCTGGATGCACACCTCTGAGCAAGTGAGGGCAGGGCAGTTGCTGATCTTGGTGATCATGTCAATGCTGTCACAAATACCAATATTGATTTACTTCTGTCCCTTGCATTGGCATTGGTGCAGACATACAGTTCCCGTCTACCATAGCTACAAAGGTGAATGATCCCCCACACTTGTCTCTCATTTCTGTTTGTGTTCGTTGCGCAGGATGTATGAACTGTCCTCCAGAAATCCATTTTTTTCATTCAGCTACAGGACAACTGCTTGGCCGTCTTTGCTCATTGTGTACAAGTCATCTCTCAGACCACATGTGCATGATGAGAAGGTCAAGAAGATGAACTCAGAGACTCACAGCTTGTACATCCTGCTCCAGTAGTTTGTGGCTGCCTGCTGGGGCTGCTGCCCCCTGCCCCTGCACCTTCTGGTACAGCTGCATCAGGGCGTCTAGGTGGGAAGCTGCCAGGTACTTGCCACAGCTGTGGCAGATGTGCCTCATGGCGGTGGCGGCTGCACAAGCGCTCTCTGACTGCTCCAAAGCTGCACATGCAGAATCTATTCTTCTTCAGCGCAACCATGAGTAGCACAAGGTTTGTGATGCTCAGAACAAGCCTGTCTGGAGGGAGCTGACTTGTATCGCACGCACTTGATGCTTGTTTGCTCATTCTGCATTTGATCTGTGACTGTTATTCTGAGCAGGATGAGCAACAGATGACACGGTGGCTTTTGTCCTTGCTTGCTCAGCAGGCAGATCAAGCATCAATACTGTCGGCAAAATGCAATGTTACTCTCCAGTCCAGCCTTGAGTAGAATGTCAGAATAGATCCTGCTGACCCACTTCATCCAGCAGCAGCTTGGAAGCTTTGCCTGGGATGAACATCAACAACTCATGCAGATGCAAGCCTACATTTCACAAGAAGACAAGAACACAACATATTAGTCTAAGTCTCTTGACAATCATGACGGGAGCCTCCTGAGGCGGCAGCCCAGAGCTAAGCTTACACTTCATGAGCAGCTGCAGCATCTGGGAGACCAGCAGTTGTCCCCTTTGCTCCACTCTCACAGTGGAGGCAAGCCAGGCAGCATAAGAGCCGATCATCATGGCCATGGTGTACTGTAGCGTGCCGGCGTCATGGTCTGTGGGCATGCTGAGCAGGCTGCTGAAGAGGGACATGAGCAGAGGCTCTGCTGCAGGGATGTTCTGTCTGCATATTGACCTGCACCCACACACGTTGTGTGAAAGCTGTGTTTGAGCTTCAACCTGCACCAGTCTGTGTAAGCTGGGATTGGTAACATGACAATGGTGATAATGTCAACAACAGTCATAATAACAGTAGTACGAAGAGTGGTTATAATTATGCCAAGGACAATAACAGTAAAAATACCAGTAGTATCAATAACAATGACGATGTCAATAATCATAGCAAGCAGAGGCACACTGCTTTGAGGCACGGAGGGTGAGGCGCCAGCAGCAGCTTTGTTGGAAAAACCCCTCAGGAGAAACTGACCACAAGAAAGATGTGTGCAAACATTCAATCAGAGATAACAAGTTTCCTAGAACTACGACTGCTGTCTGCACATCGACTTGCATCAACAGCCACCGTGATCAGTGTGTTGCTATGATAATCAGCTGATTGGTGGCCAGATTGCTGTGCAGCAAGATAACAATCTGCGTTGGCAGCAAGAACGACGTCACCCTGACAAATGCCACCAACTCTTACTTGCTTTCAGCAGCTGTAGAAGAAAACGTATAACAGAGACTCCGGGGTTTTGTGCTGGCTGTTGCTTGTCCTGCAGTGTGGGCTGCACAGAGCTCACACCATGAGCTGACGCTTGAATGCTGCCTAAGACGTGCGTGCTGACTGGCACTACGGCCTTTGTAACAGGTCTGAGCAACCCGAGAACACATCCTTTCCTTTGTAAAGGACCAGCTTGCACAGGCCCCTTCATAGCACTTTCTTTGCAAGGTGATGTCACACTGCTACTGCGTTGTAGCAGGCCTGCCTAACACCCTACTTTCATCACATGGTGACGTCACAGTGCTGCTGCATTGAAGCTGGCCTACCTAACACAGTACAGGGAGGCCTCAGCCACTCGCCAGTCAAAGGTGGTGGCCAGCTGCTGCAAGGGCCTCAGAAGCAGCTGCAGCGTCGGCTGCCAGCCCAACACATCTGCACAGACAGAATGCACAAACTTCGGTAAGCGAAAGTTAGTACGGGAGCCATCTCACCAGGCCAATGCCACCTCAGCATTCTTGCTGAAGAAGCAGAATTGAGCACATCCGCACAGTCAGAATGCACAAATGTAAGTAAGCACGCGTGCCATCTCATCAGGCCAGTGCTACCTCAGCAATGTTGCTGAAGAAGCCAACTAGGGCAGTAGGCTCATCAGAAGTCTTCAGTGAAGTCTGCTATGCGCCTGGCATGCAATTGATGTAGCTCTTATGCGCGACTACATGAATGTACAGTGTGCCATGGGAACGCCATTGAAATGCCACTCAGATGCCATTGAGGCGCCATCTGCCACTCTGACACAGCAGGTGCATAAAGTTACTGTAAGGTTCCTGTCTTGTGTGCCTGTTTTGCCAGGCACTGTTGCCTAGTAGTGCTCTGTTGCTGAGGCAGGCCACACAGGCACCGTCCCTGGGGCAGGCAAAACAGGCTCCCAGGGGACAGAGCACTACTAGGCAAATCAGGCACAGGAGATGGGAGACAACAGGGAAAGGAGGACGAGAAGGAGAGTGAGATAGGAGCAGAAGAGGAAGAGCAGGAACACAATAGGCACAGGCAGTAGAAGAACAACAGGAGGAGGAGAAGCAGCAAAAATGTCAAGAGTTTAGAGAAATGTCCATTTCACAGTGTCGACTTCAAGTGACAAACGCCTGGGGACGATAAAAAATGACATTTTAGAGATGTCTTAGGACAGCAAGCAAGGGAAGAAGAGGAGGCTTGCCAGCAGCATCTTCCAGGGTTTCTGAGATGGCGTATCGGTTGTGGCGGAACTCCTGCAGGTCATCTCTATGCCACTCATGGTAGTTGCTTGGATACTGGACATTGTGTACGACCACTGTGACCAATCGTTGATAGGCTGGTGTGAATGCGTCCAGGCGTCGTTGCTGCTCCTGTGAACAGCAGCAAGACAAGTGGGCTGCAGAGCAGCTTCTGCATAGGACACCATGCTGTGTGTTATGGAGGCAGAAAAAGCGCTGATCACACATGGTTGCTGATCAAACACTCCAATGCAGCTCATGTGCATGTAGTGTGTGAGGCAGAGCAAACAATCAATGAACACTCATTGCATCATTCAATGGAGCAACAAAAGAGCAAATGAGTCACCCAATCAGTGATTCACTCATTCGACATGTGGCTTTCCTCAGGATCAGGGCGTGCAAAGCTCTGAGTAGCACATGCAAATGAGCACTTGTGCTCATGGCATCATCTTCTTTGCAATCCATGTCCACATATGCACCAAAAATCTGCCCAAGCCAAAAACAATCAACATTATTATCCCCCATCCCCCAAAACATGTCATCAGAATTCGAGTTGACAGTCTGTTGATCTGTGTACCCAGGGTGAGATGTACAAGGTGAGTTCTGATAGCCAATGCTCTCCACTTGAGTAGGGCATCAAACTGAGTCCCAAGGGGTTGTCAACATGCGTTGCCATGCTCTCACGAGGAAGCGACCAACACCACCAAACGTAAAAAGAAGGTTATGTCTCACGCTCACCGCATTGTGGGCATTGGCTACGCTCTCCTGATTGGCACCAGGGGCAGCTTCAGGCCCCGAGAAGCCTGAGGTGAGCTGGCGCATGAGGCGATGCCAGAAATTGAAGCTGATGCTGCTGATGGCTTGATCAGGATATGCCGCCACATCCAGCAGGGCTTCTACTGGCTGCATGGAGTCTGGAGAAGCTGTAAGCAACATCATAATGTTGAGTCAGGCTCGACATCATACAATGCATGATATCAGTCCAACGTGTGATCAGGGTTCAGTGTTGCAACCCAGCAGGACCCCTACTGGCTGCATGGAGTCTGGAGAAGCTGTAAGCAACATGACAATGTCAAGTGAACTTCAACGCAACAGGTTGCGCAATACAAGCCCGCTGTGTGGTCAGAGTACGCTGCCACATCCTGCAGGGCTTCTACTAGCTGCATGGAGTCTGGAGAAGCTGTAAGCAACATGAGGACGTCAAGTTAAGTTCAATGTAATAGGTTGTGCGATACAAGCCCACTATGTGATCAGAGCAAAGCGTGGACAGTGTGTACAGGGTGTTACAAGTACCAAGATGATGTGACATTAGCCCATGTACCTATGGCGATGAGGGCAGTGTAGGACTCTCCCAGTTCTGCAAACAGGCGGGCCATGCCCTTCACTGCCTCAATGTCATCTTCATCATATCCCCCACCATTGCCGTCCTCAGCCTGCTGTGCCTGCTGTGCGGCTGCAACAAAGCGTGGCCGCAAGGCCATGACCTGCAGACACACCATCATGCTTTTTCAGCAGGCGAGGTTTGCAGCATGCATGGAAGTTTCCAGACGATGTTGCGTGTGTCTCAACGCCTGCTGTGAAGCTGCGACAAAGCATGGCCTCAAAGCCATGACCTGCATATAACCTGTTTTGTAGCATGCATGCTTTGCTGAATCCATATATGTCTCCACACAAAGTGCTGCATGCCTTGCAGGCCTGCTGTATTGCTGCAGCAAAGCCTGCCTGCAAGAACATCACCTGCACATAACATGACATCTGAGTACATGCGCTTAAAGTATCAACAGAAAGGTCCAGGAAGTATGAGATACTAACACCTTTTGCTTGTCACATTGGGTGTCAGGCACAACACCGTGTGCAGCAATATAATGTCGGCCATATCAATCAATCAATCAATCAATTTACATTTCCTGTCTTTGAGACTCATCAGGAGAATTAACAGACAATATCTGGGAAAGTTTTGAGAATGCTGAGAGTAAATGAAGCAAGTCATTCAATATAGGCATGGCCTAGAGGCGTCATGTGCTCAAATGCTGTTGCCAATGAGTTGACTAGTATAGGATGCAGCATTACCTTCTGTGCAAGGGTTTTAAGATCTTGAATGCATGGGTCAGTGAATGCATGGGTCAGTGAATGCATGGGTCAGAACAAATTGGCCGCACTCACAGAAGAGGCACCATTTGTGGGTGACATTGCCCTGAAGATGAGGTGCACAGAAGCAGCTGGCACACACACACACACATCCAGAAGGTCACCAAGACCTGTACAGTCCAACTTGAACCACCGCAACACATCCCACGTTTTGATATGCTGACTCCCCAACACAAAACCTCATACAGCTACTTACTTGACTCTAGAGGAAGACAAGTCTTCAATGCATAGATGATGAAGGTGACAGAGAGGTCTTCTGGTTTGTGCTCTCCATTGCAGGCAACAGAAATTGTATTGAAGACCCCGATCCGGTGCCAGCAGCCCTTTTCAGGTGCCCTTTTGATGAGATACACAGCACCAGCTGGCATACAGCATGTGAGACATCAGACGAGTACTGAGGTACTGAGGAGAGTTGGTGCAGGCGCACCGCAGGCACCAGAAGTTGCACTAGAGGCATCATCTGTGCTTCAGGGCTCCCTCTTGAAGAAGTGCACAGCACAAGCTCGCAGACAGCATCTGAGGCGTCCTCAAACGTGTCTGTGGACTTCAGGCCTTCCATGGCTGCCTTGGTGAGTGGGTGACTGGCCAGGGCTGGGCCGTCCAGCCCTGCCCCAGCGCTGAGCTTTAGCCATGCTGCAAAAGCATGTAGCACCTGGCCCCTGACATGCCCTCCTGCATGATGAGGGAAGGACCTCAGAGTGCAATACAGCTTACGGCATTTATGTTTGGTGACAATTGTGATATGGGTGACTGGTCAGAACAGGGCTGTCTGGCCCAACCCAAGGCTAAGCTTCAGCTAGAGTGGAAAGGCTTGAACATTTGCCATCTAATGTGACCGCATCATGTGAATGCCAGTCAAAAATGACAAAGCAGGTTCATGTTAATGCTGAGTTTGACAATTCAATGACAGCTGGTGAGTGGGTGCGCTATAGCCCTAATGCCAGCCCTAGTCAGGAGCAGTTGGCACGTGGGTCCTAGCATGTCTACTTGCACAGCCTACTGCGCCGTCTGCAGCCATAATGGCAGCAATCTGAATAAGTTGCTGTAGTCTGCATGTCCACACAGCTCCTAAAGTTTTGCATGACAACAGCAAGCATTGACAAGCAGTGTTGCCTGACACTGCTCGACACTGCTCATGTACACTAGCCCACAAGGCAGACATCAACAATTCTTAGCCGTAACAAAGCCTGGTGTGATAGCCTGTGCAGAGCCTACCTTTCTGGTTGAGGCAGCTAGCCAGGACTTGCAGGGCGTGAGGCGCTGCATCCACCACTTCCTGTTGCATCTGCCTTCGTCTCTCTGGCCGGACTGCAGGCCTGTAGCTGCCCACTTCCTACATCACACCCCAAGTCAAGACTTGATACTTTCTGTTGCTGGGCATGTGAGCAACGTTGTCCATGAGCCTGTGCTGATGTGCAATTGTGATAGCATGCTGTGACAAGGCTCAGGCGGAATGGAATGAAGATGCATGCAGCGTGACACAGCGACTTTGTAGCAGTTGCATAGCTGGACTTGCCTCTGGGATGACTGTCAGAAGCTCCAGCATGCAGGGCAGAGCCACCTCCTGTGACTGCCTGCCAAGATTCTCTGCAAGCCACATCACAACTCCGCTTTGACCCCACTGCTTTGCTGGAATGTGTGCAGCCATGGCGGCAATAGCTAGGCACAACTGTGTCCTCACAGCTGTTGCCCCAGTGGCAAATCGGATCAGCAACTCCAGCAGGGAGGCGCGCAAAGCATCTGCTGCTTGTGCAGGCAGCTCCTCGAAATCTCTTTGCACCTGGGAGAACCAAAGCAACTCAAATCAAAGGGTTTCTGGGAATGCTTGACGCAGACAGAGTGCTATTTATGCGTTTACCTTGGTCCGTAGAGTCTGAGCACAGAAATACTGTGCCTCCATGGTGCTGCTGGGATCGTGCAAAATGGTATCCGACAAAGACCACGCGCTCTCACTCTGCTGCCATGCTTCTAGCTGGCTTCCAGTTTGCTTCTTTACTTGCGGGTCCGCGTTGTGATACAGAGTGTGTATAGCTTCCACGAGCTGCTGTTGCATGTTGGCTTGTCAGCCGATTTGAGACCTTCAAAGCTTTAAGCAATACGGCGATGATGTACTTGGCCCAACATTTCGAGGGCACCAATTCGACCGCCCATCGACCAAGATTGAGTCGAAAACTACGATCAAGGTAGGTCACACATACATGGCAAACGCACCGTTCATACAAAACCTTCTCGTGAACTCGAACATGCACATCAGGCACGTCGTCATGCTTTTTGCAGTGTTTGGCAATGCTGAAAACAGGTATAGCAAGCCCAGTACGATCCCATCTTGCTGTAGCAAAGCGCATGCACCTTTTGGTTTCGGAGCTGAAGTGTACACAACAGTTGAGCAAACTGAACGTCATGGAGATGTGCTGATCTGCAGGCATTCTTCATGAATCGATGCAGACTTATTCAATCGAAGCTGCTCTCGACCAGAGAGGTATTTTCGCAGCGTCCCAAGACGTTGAGGACGCTGTGCGAAACTAACTGAAGGCTCTGCATGCTTTGACCGGCCAGCTTGTCTCTGATGTGAGCAGACGGTTCAGCAGGGCACATTCCATGACATAGCTGCTTGCAGGTGAGCTTGTTCATCCGCCATAGTCATATTGGACCGAGTTAGGCAGCCCTGGGTGGACGAGTCAACAGCAGGAGGTCAGCGAGCTGAAGTTACCGGTACCTCTAAGCCTCACTGCAACACAGATTAGGCTGTGCCCTAGTTCATCAGAATGGCTATGCTCGATCTTGCTGCAGTTGGGCCCCATGTTCTTGAAAGAATGTAATATTGCATTCCAAGACACCCAGACGATCATTTTGGTGGGAGTTCACATGTGAAGGACTACCTGCCCACATGTACAGTTGATCAGTTTAGGCCATGAGACTGCCTTACCCATGCTTGCCCACTGCTTCACCCATCTGCTGAGTCATCATTATCATCCCAGGTCATTCCTGTCAACCTGCAGCAATCTCTGCTAAGCATGATGTCAGGTCCTCGAATCCACCTGAATGTATCAAGCGTCACGTCCTACGACATCAGCATTGAGTCCAGCAACAAGCAGGCCGGTTGTTGATGCCAGCACCAGTATTAAAAGGGAAGCGGAAACCTAGGCAGGGGCCAAAGCCTGGCTGGCAAGTCATGGAAGCAAGTTGCCAAAGATGCCCTTCAAACATGTGAGTGCTGCTGCTTTTCTACAGTCACTTGAGCGTAGTGCGCTCGCCTTCAGTGGGCCTGATAGGGCAGAGGCCATTTGGCCAAAGAATGTCAAGGTTGCCCACAGGTACAGTTTTCACTTATCTGCATCTGCTTCTGAATCTTGTTACAATTGCTTGCTTGAGCCAACAGGTGCCAGGGCTACCTTGCATGTTCACTGCAAATCAGTTTCAGCGCATTGATATGAGAAGATGGTAAAGGAGGTGGATCTTTATTGCAACTGGCAAGTGTGCATGGCTGCGGCAGAGGCATAGAAGTCAAAAAATTTGTGCAGCTGCAAAACCAAGCGATCTCCGTTCTGATGTGCACAAAAGCTATTGCTTGGGCAACAGCTGAGCCCTTCTGGGCTTGCCGCAATTAATGCACAGGTCTGCAACCCTGCAGCTCTAATTTGGACTTGCATGTACATCAGCAATATCGATTACACAGCTAACGCAGAGGGTTAAGAGTGTCACAAAGGCAGGGCACTGGGCAGAGCTCCTTGTGAGAATAGCTCATTGGGGTCCAAGATGGCAAAAGTCAATCGTGCAGGCTTGTAGATGTGCAGTATGTCAGTTGTGGTTGTGAGCTTCAAACTGTAGCAGCACAGCAATGTGTTCATGACTGCACAGCTGTACAAAGGCAATGAAACAATGGGTGGAAGCAATTCCAGTGCCCTGCGTAGCTTGAGGAGTGTGTACAGCACAGCACCAGCAGCAGGAAAAAGATCTATACTTAAGGGTGAACGACTGACCCATGAGTAGCCCTGTACTGTGCAGGTACAGTTGCTTGCATCTTAGCTTTGCCCTGTCTGCTGTTCGACACTCCTTCCATCTCTATGTGCTGTTACAGGTGGGTGGCCATCTAGCCGCATGTCATCTGGGACAGACACTTGATTGCCGATTCCATTTCGATCATTGCTTCATCACGAAGGTCTTGTAATGTACACTGAATTTTTGCCACGCTGGCCGTTGTATGCACTTAAGCACAGCTGGCACAGTGTTGGGCTGCGCAAAGGCAGCAAATGCTTTGGCACATGCAGACTGTTTTGACTCTAACTCCCGTCACAGTGGTCAATTATGCCAAGTAGCTCCTGTTTGGCAGGATAACAGCCCAGAGCACCGACATTGAGATAACTTGGGTGCAATCCGGCTTCCTGTGCCAAATGCAGTAGACACGACCTTCAGTGCAGCAGCATATCTCTAACAGTACTCGTAATTCGAACGCTTAGAAAGCACATGGTGCGTGCACATGAAAGTCATTGCCATACAAATGTACAATGCACACTCGAACAATGGCAGCATCATAGCACCCCCCTGTAATAGCAGTGGCAGCAGCAATCAAGACTCAGGACTGCAACATAAGCTTCAGTCTGCTGATGTTTTAGCAGCATTAACAGCAGCAGCAGCAACAATCACTTAAAACATCATAGCAGCTGCAGCGCTTGTCAACAAAGGCTCCTCAGTCAAGCTCATCTCCATCCCCAGTCCAGATTTGTCAAGTCAGCTGCAAGTCAGCTTCTCACACCGGTCTCCAGAAGTTCTGAGAAAGACGCTGCCATTGGGGCTGCAGAACAAGCAAAGATGCTGCAATGAAGGAGTGTCAGCTCAAGAGAGCCATTGCAACACAGACAGGTCAGGGGGAAACATTTGAAAAAGGCAGCAGCAGCAGCAGCAGCAATCTTGGCATTGTGACATTTGCAACAGCAGCAACAATTGTAGTGCCAAAGCAATAATAGCAGCAGTAGCATGCTGCGAGTGTACATCAACAGCCACAAACATGGCAGCACTCAGCACATGGCGAAAACACTGCGAATCGCTGAGCAGTCAAGCAGTCAGCACTGCCACTGGTGCCTTTATCACGCAAAACTAGCATTGATAATTGTGACACATGCTACTCAGCAAACAGTGCAATGCACTACTCTACCAATGTCGATGACTAGTGTGATGGCAATGGCAAGTCTGCTTGCAATGACAGCTGAGGGCACAATGAACGGAACAATACCTGGGAAGAATATGATAGGGCATTGATGATATGGTAACTTGAGTGATGTCAGGCCCTTGATTGCAACTCTCTGCACACCTTTCCACAATCATCAGCATTATCTTGGAGTGCCACCTGTCAAAAGGTACAACCGTCATCAGCAACAGCGGTGAAGAGTGCAATACGTGGAAGACCACTCGGAATATGAGTTTGGTAGCCATCGCAGTACGTACATGCAATGACAGCACTGGCAACTGCGGCAGCAGCAGCAGCAGTGTAGCACACTCATTTTGAAGTTTGCAACACAAGTTTCACTCTGCTGGTCACCAAGACCACAACAGCAGCAATAAGTACTCTGGAATGTCAGCTGTAGCAGCACACTACGCAGGCACAAGCTGGCAGCATTACAAGCACTTATACAGACAGTACCAGTCACAGCACTTTCAAGCAGGAGAGCTATTATGTATTGTTAAATATATTACACAGCATGCCGGACAACGACCATTAGTCATCTTGCAAAAGGCCAATGGTGTCAGGAATGAAACATTGTTCACAACAGCTTCACCAGCATTGAGCACCTGTCAACCATCTCAACCCAACATTTGTCTCCTGGTTGGCTGTTTTGATGACGCCTCACCTGGACAGAGAATGTGGCGTGCCTCACAAGGTGCAGGTTAGGATTGGACAACAAGGACAGCAAACATGTAGTATGAGTTGCATGACCTCCAGCATGTGTGCCTGTATGCATCCATCAGGTAACATGGGAATGACAGTTTAGTCACGCTGCTGACATTCACATGCTGTACAAATGCTGCAATGTTTGAGCACCAGATGTTCTGCAAAGAACAGAACACAGAGCATATAGACACACAATAACAATGAGCAAGTATAACAGCAATAACAAATCAACTGTGCTTGTGACAAAGGCACTCGAAATGACATCACCAACTGCAGTGACTATAAGCCAAATATTGATGGCAACAAATACTGTGACAGTGGTGGTGACCAAGGTAGAATTTGACAACAATACCTTGTGAGGCACAACATAATCCTTTGCTCTTGGTGATCACCTGGCAGTGAACCCAGCTCTAACGACAATGAAGCTGCCATGCTCATTGTCAGCAAACAGCCGCTGCATCGTCTGACCTGAAGAGGCATTGTTACAGACATCGTGGCATGCACAGAGGCTGCAGTTGTACAATAGCAACAGCACACGTCAAACATGCGTGCACATGAGCCCAAAATGCATGCCCGCCAAAAAAGGCCCTTTTGCAACATGCAACTGATCACAGGCCATCTTGCAGCTACATGCCAAAGTGCATGGGAACACTCGCAAGCCTACAGCATTATAATGTTAAAGTACTGTGCAACAACTTGCTAAAAACAGAGTTGCATATAGGCCAGTATGGTCTCACCGTCATCTGGGATTACATCGAGGGTCTGTGCACTCATCAATCTTCTGAGCCCAGCTGCCACGCACAGCATTTGCCCACCAAACAAGACCTGAATAGCATTGCCGATAACTTTAACCTGGACAGAGGTCATGATATCAAAGCTAGACAAAAATCATAATGTGTCCCACAAGGTGCATGTAAGCCTTGGGCATTGAGGACAGCACAAATCAATCAAACTTTTGCATGACGCTCAGTCATTCAGGGCACAAAGGGCAATGAGAGGCTTCAGTGCAAATGAGCACATGCAAGCCTCGCTGTATCATGCAATCACTTGCAACCCGTCTTGCAGTGACATGCGAATGTACAAAAAGAGTGATGAACCTTGCAACATTGTATTGTCAATGTGCTATGCAACAAAAGCTTGGCAGATCCAGTTGCATATAGGCAACTTTAAAGTGGTTGCTCACTTCATTTAGGGTTGACTCGAGGGTCTGTGCGTTCACTGATTGTCTGAGCCCAACTGCCTCGCACAGCATTCACCCACCAAACAACCTGGTGAGACCTGGAAGTGACTTGAGCTGGGTTCAGGTCATTTTTGGCAAAATCCCACTCTTGTGAAGTCATGGGGTAATGAGTTTCCAAGGAGTTGCATTTGCATGCTTGCTTGCCAGCACAGTATGGACACCCTGCAGCTCTACTGCCAGTACGATCATTGGGACGCATTTGGTACCGATGCAATCGTCCCACAGGGCATTGATGACACACCCAATGCACACGCTTCTGGCTGCCAAGGGTGGTGCTGTGAGGATGAATGCCATCCGCGGCATTGCGCTCATAGTCCCACTCAAGCAGCAACGCATGATGTGCTGCTTCAAATGTTGGTTGCTTTGTTTTAACTGCCTGAGCTTTACTACAGCGGGGGCAACCACTGTCCCACTCTACACGTGATCCAATTTTAGCTTGCCACTCATGGCTGCAGATTTGGCACTTCCATTCAGCCCGAAGACGGCTGCCAGCAAGCGTCTGCTCTGGTGTGTTGGCGTTTTTTTCCTGATTCCAATATTTGACTTGTCCTGGTGCCTTGGTAGCGAGAGAGTTGTGCTGGCATACCGCTCTCCCTGCACAATATGGGCATTTGGTTCCTCCTGTGCGGCTGGAAACAGTTGTCTCCCAGACGTGAGGGCATCGCGCTGGGCACTTGGGGCATGACCACATGACTCTCCTGCCGCTGTATGGCTTGACCTTCATGCTGCCAAGCACAGCGTTGTTGTCAGGATGCCACTCCTGCTGTAGATTGGGGCGTAGTTCACTGATGTCTGGCTCCAGGCATCTGCCATGCTGTTTCTGAGCCTGTGCTGCGGCGGCTTGAACACACAATATAGAGGCTGCAGCAATACTGTTTCGCTTGAGCTCAAAATCATCCTGGAATCAGCTTCAAGTTGCACAACAAGCCTCACCTGTATGTGGCTGACTAACCCTGTTTTGACTGACGCAGAAATTGCCTGCAGCAGTGTGTCTTCGACAGGGTCGTAGCCAAATGTGATGTTGCCTGCAGACTCATCAACCCTCAGATATGCATACTGAGAAGGAACAGAGGTTGACGAAGACCGCTGCTTTACCTGCAAGGTCGATGTCTCCCACACCTGAGTAGGTCATGAGTCGCGGGGCAGGACATCGTCCGGCTCGTCCGAATATTCTTCGCAAGAGCTAAAAGGTGCACGTTGAATGCCGATGTGCCAGCACTGTAAGCTGGAGGCTCCAAAAGAACAGTTTGATCTCACAAGCACCATTTTCAGCTACTGATCAGGAGATGAATCGTCTGCTGTGTGAATACAAAATTTGCAGGTGCGAATCCGACCAAACTTGCACCAGCGAGCAAGCGTGATAATACACACATTTGTAGGTGCTTTGTGAAGGATTTAACAATAAATCCCCGAGGAGATATTGGTGGGCAATGTACGAAACACTGAGAGTTCAAGCTGAATCTATGAACAGTGTACACTTGAGTACGGCCGGCACAATGTCGCGCTACGTTATGGCAGCAATTACTTTGCCGCCTGCAGGCCATTTTGACACAGACTCATTCCTTTCCGGTCAAGGTACCAAGTGGATCAGGGCAGCAGCCCATAGCGTTGACATCGAACTATAAGGTGTAATTTTGACTATGTAACTGCGATCAGTTGTGTGTCACAACCAGCTTCCTGTGCTAAACGCACCAGAAGTCACCCTCGATGCAGCCTTACATAATTGATGCGTCAACCCTCAGGAGGCCAAATGGTGTATGTACTTGAAAGCCATGGCAATACACATATGCAATGTGCACTCAGACAATGACGAAGACACAGTCAGCTGCAGCAGCAGTCAGTACTCAGATCCAACACTCAGGCGTAGCTCACTGATGTCTGGCGAGCCCGGCTGCAGGCATCTGCTGTGCTGCTTTTCAGCTAGTGCTGCCGTGGCTTCAGTACACAGTCTAGAGGCTGCAGCAACACTGTTTCACTTGAGCACAAGATTATCCCGGAATCAGCTTCACGTTGCACAACAAGCCTCAGCTTTTTGCAGCTGACTGAAATTCCTTTGTCTGATGTTGCAATTGCCTGCAGCACTGTGACTTTGACAGCGCTGCAGCCAACAATGTGTTGCCTGCAGACGAATTGACACTCAAATATAAACACCTTGGGTGGAAACAGAGGTCAACAAAGACAGCTCTTTTGCCTGCAAGGCAAATGTGTGCCACATGACAATAGGTCATGAGTCGCGAGGCAGGACATTGTCCGGCTCAGAAGGGCACGCCATTATCTCGATAGTTTTCGCAAGATTATCGCAAGATCTCAAAGCACAGACATTGAGTGACGCTGGCCACCATGGTGTCATCCAGCTTCCTGTGCCAAATGCACTAGACAAAAGCTCCTTAAACCTATGACAGCACTGATGACTCAAGCGTTTAAGAGGCCGGATGGTATATACACATGTGACGTGCACTTGCACAATGGCAGCATAATAGCAAACGCTGCTTTTTCTGTAGCAGCAGCGATTATTACTCAGAGCTGCAGCATAAGCTGCAGTCTGCAGCAGCAGCAACAACCACTTGAAACATCATAGCAGCTGCAGTGCGCACATACGTCTGATGTGCAGAAAGTCAATCAGGAGCGCATTGAAAGGTCCATTGCATTGTGCAGTCACATGCCCATGCCCAGGACAAGCTGATGCTTGGTGACACAGTCTTTGAAACAGTTTAGCAATAGGGCGTGACAGTGGATTAGCCTAAGTAGGCAGCAAGCAGCACATCACACCATTGGCCTGCTCTGTTTAACAGATACTTCAGACCTTAGCTTTTGGCTGTTGTTGATAACAAGGTCATCCTTGATCAGAAAGCTAGTCATCAGCAGCACATGCAGTGATACTTGGCACAACACCAAGTTAGGTATCCTTGGATTTGCTTTGTGCTGTTTTGCTCGCAGTGATTGAGAGGTATGACACAGGACCACCTGAGGCAGACATACTGGCATGCGGCCATGGTCAGCTGTTTTGTTTCATGCATTTGTGACATTCACACCTTTCTGACTTTCCTGCTATTTTATTGAATTGAGGACTACTAGTTCATCAGGCCGTTGGTACATTAGTTTAATCCGCTAGTATGCATGCGCATGTCAGCTTGAACGGATGAGACCTCCCCAAAAGTCAGTCATCATGTGTAAGATGGTATATAGGCTGTGTGGCATACAGGAATACCAACAGCCTATCCTGCCTACTGTGTCTTTTGCTGCAGGTCGCCTTCTCTAACTTGCTGGTGTGATACTGCGCGTGTTGAGAATCTGCAGGTTTTGCACTGCACGCTGTTGCTGCTGCAGCTAGATTTTATCCGTGAAGGATCTTTGTAACCAAAACACTATATAGTCTGGACGCAGTGTGTGTATTCATACACAAAACGTCCAGAAATCTTGTAATCAAGTTCAGATTTCTTTTTGGAAGGTCTGTTTTAGGAAAGCTCACACAGGCTGCCCGAAACATCAGGCGTTTGCTGTAGCCAATGCTTGCTTGTTATACTTGCACAGCATAATTGTTTGTCGCAAGCCCACAGGCTTTGCCGATGACACAAGCTCAGATGGAGCAGCGAATAAAGCAGTGGACTGGGGACAAGACCGCAGACTATGGAGCACTGTGTAACGATCTTGCACAGTTGAAGCTGCAGAAGGTAACTGCATCACCAAAGGTCGCTGGGAGCAATATATGTCGCAACGCTTGGCTTCACTGAAACTGCCTCAGTGGCTTGGGAATAGCACTACAGCAAAAGTTCACTATGATCAGTGTGAACCCAGGTAAGTTGTTGACGTCCGTTTTGCTATCAGGGAGATCTCGCAGAGGCACAGCAGCTGTTTCAAGAGGCGTTTCAAGTCACTGAACAGGCGCAGGTCCAAGCAGTGAACAGTGATGTGTCAGACGATAATTGGGAGTCTAGTAAGCTCACTGCATGCTGATGGCTGCAACATTTATCTACCAGCACAAAATGTTTGTCTGATGCTTTCAGGCTGGCAGAACAATTTGCAGCAGTTGCAGCGGCCGCAGCATGCAATGCCCAAACCAAAAAGTAAGCAAGTACCCACTGCCCAGTATATGCAGCCATCTGCCAACTTGAGCAAAAGCCAGAAAGAAGCAGATCATCATGATCCAGAGGAGATGACAGTACCCTTTGATGGCACTCATCTGCTGGAATGTTATGGCATGACGCAGTACGACACAGTGCTGAGCCTAGAAAGGTTTTTGCAACAGATGCAGTGGAGTTCTGTCTGTCCTGTTGTCAGGTACACACAATGCTGAAATCCTGATTGCAAGAAGCAATAGCTTTGTTCTTGTTTTGCATGTCTGCACCTTCATCTGCATTGCCAAAAGGTGTGATACAGGCTGGACCCTTTCAAACCATGTGCTGTTTTGCATAGTGCTTCTTGCATTTTCTCCAAAACTCTATCACATTCATGCAGCTTGCAGCACAGACTCTGGTTGCACTAGTCCATGGCTGTGCTTGATTGCTTCAGATCTCAAGCAGGCTAGGTTCTGTCCCCAGCAATCAGTGCTGTGCATTCTTGTGAAGCTGTTGTACAGGCTGAATGCATCATAGCTCCCAGCAAACCTATGTGTACTGCCCATGATGTTGACGTGCTCTTGCCTCCTTGGTAGGTCAGTCGATGACACTCATTCCGTAATTGTATGCGCCAATCCTGCCGATGCAAGGAGCCTTTTGCATGCAAGCAGTCAGCCTTCCTGTAAGTGGCAGTTGCAGCCTTTTGACAGGGTAATCACTGCATACACACCGCCCTCATGACATGCCTGCAGTCTGAAGATCCGGCTGTGCATTCTGCATATAGTTCAGTCTGCAATGCTTTCTGCAGAGCCAACATTGCCCAGCAGACCTGTTGAGATGACTATGACAGATCAGTACCATTCATGGCGTGAAGCCCCAGTGGTATAACAACACAACAAGTGCTTTGAGCATTTTGCATTGCAACGCCGGCCCAAAATGCTTTATGAAATACTACTGGAGCGTCCTTGACCTGATTAGAAAATTGCAGCATGCAACATATCTTATGCTAACAGAAAAAGAGAGTAAGCGTACATGCAGCAGAATTGCTTGACAACAATGCTCAGCAGCAAAAGCATAACATTTATATGGGGCCATACAGCAACTATCAAGACTGTTTCTTGCAGGGTTGTGTAAAGTCAAAAGCTTTGAGTCCTGGCGAGCTGCAGCCCCCACGAATACGTCAGAAAACCACTGCTGCTGTTGCCAGACGCCTCATTGGAAATGCTCTCAGCAATTCTGGTGTGCATGACAAGGTGAGCTTGTCATGCTGGCCCACAGATGCTGCACGCGTTATGTACAAAGTCATGACACCAGTCTACAGCGTTGCATCAGATTGCAAAGAGGCTGAGCTAGCACTCACTGAACATGGTGTCACCGTCTGACCAAAGCATGATGCAAGCTCTCTGGCTTGCACTCTGTCCTGTGAGCCTTTGGCTGCAACAGTTGGCAGACCTCTGTGCGCGCACACAATGTTGTCTCGGTATCTTGATGATCACAGCAGTATTATGCTGTTTTGCTAGACTGGAGAGCTGCAGCTGAAGGCTCAGAGGGAGCAGAAGAAAGCAGCCAAGGCAGAGAAGCAGAAGCAGCTGGATGCAGCTTGGGGTGATGACTGATGCATGACGTCTGAAAAATGACCTTGCCTGATTGGCAGATATGTATATTTGCTGAACGGAGACTTTGCCCGAGTCACTGTCCTGCCTGTTGAATGCTGATCAATGTCATTGATTTCTTGAGTTGTCAATGTGGACTTGCGTGTCGCAATGCCACATGACAAGTCGATATTATCTTGCTTATCAGTTCTGCATGCTTGTCAGTGCGGCATGCTAAGTGACTCTTGCTGTCGCTGAAAACCCTACCCTGCTTTTGCCATTCAAATGCGGAGCTGCACACACTCAATCCAAGACGTGAAGTGAAGTTTGATTCTTACATTATTAGTGGCCAACGTGATCCACGTGTGCAAGATATCACTTTGTGACACGTGTGTTTTATAATACACCAGCCAACTCAGCTGTCAGTTCTCAAGTGTCAACCTGCGTTAAGTTTCCACAGACAAAGGCTTTGGATCCAGCTGGGCTATTTACACTCAGAAGCTTGTGTAATTTTCACTCTCACCCAAGCTCCATTGCACAAACACAAATGCTGGGTGACACTCAGCTGGACGCCAACCCCTAAACTGCACAGCCCGACTATTCAAGTCGAACAAATGAATGGCTAGCATTTGTTTGCTTTGGTCTGCTCAGTATGTCTTCTTGTATTCATTGCCTGTGGGACCGTTGGGGGCAACAGATGCTGAGTCAGCTGTTGAGTAGTTGTCCACTGGCCTGTTGCCTCCATAGTTTGATGGGGTAGAAGTAGATGTTGATGCTCTGGGGATCTTGTTGACATATGGTGCGCCATACTGGGAATATGCCTGCTTGCTCTGGGACACGACCTGGTTAGCAACTGAGTCAATCTCGTGCTTCCTCAGCTCATACACCTTGGGCAGAGTGAAGATCAAGAACACAACTGCAGCAACACCACGGGCTCAGAACTCTGCTCAGCAAAAGTATCCATTTGTAGGATGGGTTCACAACAGGCGTGACACCAAACCTGGATCATACTGACCTGTGTATCCCAGACCCAAGGTTGAAAAGTAGTTGCCAATTTTGGCAACAATGTACAGCACCAGCGCTACCTGTGTCATCAGCCACACCCATTAGATCTGTTTCGTCATTGTACAGAGATGTGCCAGCCCAAAAGCAGATAACAAACACAGCCTGCAACCACAAATCCCACCTGCACTGTAAGGACGACTTCTTTGCCCAAAATGAGTCTTCTGGTGAAACCTGAAGCAATGTCATCAGTCAGACCAAATTGGCAGCAACAGCAGGCTGGCGCAGAACCTTGCACATGCCCTCTTACCAAGCAGCTGGTTGATGCCAGACGTCAAGTCTTGAGCATAGCTTTTGCTCTGGCTGTCTGAAATCCCGTGCTGAAGTATGGCTGGGATTGGCACGCCAGGCCTGCAACGGCGTTCCAAACGTTTAGTGCGACTGGCCAATGGCACTTAAGACTAATAGCACGACCGCAAGTGTCCTGTGTCGACCGATCAACTTACTTGTTGATGAACTGTGCGAGGTTGTTCCAAAGGAAGGTCAACACCACGAGGAACAGCAGCACGTTGGCAATTAGTGTCAACAAACTGAACCGAGACCACTCAAGCAACAGGTATAGCAGTGTTATTCCGGCGAACACGCCTCCTGTCTTTGCAGGATCCCTCCACAGCAAAAGGGCCTCCACTGCATAGAAAAAGAACACGCTCAGTGAGGCTGCTGTTGCCTTGCACGATTAACCCCAAAATTCGATGGATCTTACGATCGTTGTCCACAGGCAGAGACACGCGCTGACGCTGTCCAACTTGAGACATGGTGTGCTGATGCGTGGGTTAGGTCTGACTGATGCAAACGAAGGCAGCCACAAATACAGTAGCGATCCCTTAGATGTCTTTGCACGGTCTGGATGCCTGAATCTACGCAGTAACGGCTGCGCGACTAAGTTGTGGATAGACTTACGCAAACACGGTACAGCCAATGTTGACTTCCGAGCAGAAGGAGAGCGGCTGGTGTTGCTAGTACATAAGGCGGTAACATTCCCCGCGGTCGACCATCTTCTTCACGATTTAGGCTGGGTCGCTAATGCGCTGCGTCTGTTGGGTCACAACACGCGTCGAGGCTCCCCTCAGAACATGTCATCAACTGTGACATACATGCAAAATCAAACACCTGTATAGCCATATAATGCAAGCTTGCACGGAGCGCATGCAGCAATCAGCTGGCGAGCTGTTCTTTTATTCGATTGTGGCAATGTGAAATGAAATTGGTGCTGTACAGCATGCAAGTACTGGAGTCACTCGATGAACCAACATTGCTGGCTAAGCCTGCCTCTGCTATGGAACTGAGCCAATAAAATATAGCCCGTGCCTTTAATCAATTGGCCATTCTGCTGAAAAGGTGGCATACAACGCTGCTTCAAGACTGAATAGTGTACAAATTCCTGATTGCCTGGTGCAGCCATCTAAGCAGCCAGAGCGATCTTTGGGTTCTTGAATCCCTGTTGTACCATGATCGTGTCCTTCAAGATGATCTCCAACTGGTTGATGCTGTCCAAATAGAACGCCAGCCTGTGGTCAGCAAAGCTGTACACATGCATGTTGACCTTCTCTTTTGGTAGCAACCCTCCTTGATCACTGTCATGCTCCCAGCTGCTAACATGGACTGTAATTTCTGCACTGGACTCCTTGACATTGCTCAACAGCCTTTTTTGCATGACCATCATTTCCTCAATGCCTAATGCAGGTCTGATAGAAGACACTGTCAGATCCACCTGCATATGCAAACACATCTGGGCATAAGTGATCCCTGAATGTAAGACTTTCATGGGCATTAAACATTACAGTTTGCATGGTGCCAGCATGAAGGCGTCCTTCAGGCTTGCCCTGCAACTGAGCAGAGGCTTCAAGGCAGTATAAACATGCTAGAACATGACATGCGCAATGACACGGTTGTATACAGCAGCAACAGCATGCACGGGCATAACCGTTCCATCTGTGAATAGCAGACCCACTATGCAACAATGCATTGCTAAAGGCACCGCTGCAATCAGCACTTCAGTGTGGCTATCTGTGGACAGCCTCAGACAAGAGACAGTGTGTGACGGCAGCTACTGCTGACCATCGTTCCTACTTACCTGTGGACTGAAAACTTGCACAGCAGTGGCAAGCGGGGAGAAAAGCAGAGCAGCAGTGGCGCCCATGCTGTCCCCCACCATCATCACACGCTTGTACTTGTCTGTCACCTTCATCATTCTGTCGTAGTAGTCATAAAACCGCTCATCCCCACCTGCAGGACATGCCCATATGCTATCCCTAAGTCCTGCTCATCACGCTTTCCTGTTAGGCTGCAAGGCCAGCATGGGTCTTTATGGATGAAACCAACTACAGACTGCAGCAAATTCTTCTTGGCCTTGAGCTTGATACTAGCGAAGGCCTCAGCACACTCAGACAGTTTGCCTTGCATAACATTTGAACGAGTCGAGCTGATCTACAATAGCTTCCATTTTTCATCCAAGATCAGCAACTCATATGTCTGTTTCATTCTGGATTCTCCAACAAGACTCAGGTAAAGCATCTGTAGCTGGTTTTATCCACAATTTGAAGTTGTGGTTACAAGACTACTGACTTAGACACCTGGCAATGCTACTTTAGCTGCTGGCCTCTGTGGAAACTGTGCTGGCACACATGATGTCTACATCACAGGCTTCAATATGTAATGCACTAATAATAATAATAATAATAATAATAATAATAATAATAATAATAAACAAAGGGAAGTGACTAACCATGATACCAGGATCTTGATGGGTCCACAACATACAGGGTGTCAAAGCACTGATGGCCAGGCTCAGCCATGCCATCATACACCTTCCTCAACAGCCCTCCCCAATTAGGCAGCCCTGGGGCACTTGCAAACGCTACTACCAGTAACCTCTCCCCCTGTAGCATCATATGTACATGGTAAGCAGATCAGGACAATGCATAGCCCCTTTCACATCTGAAAAGAGACTTGATCCCCCCTATGGGTGCTCAATTGAAACTTGCAAGTGGCTACCTATAGTGGCTACCTATAGTGAGGGATGCCATATCCATCTGAGGTAGCCACATTACAACAAGCCTGTGCATGATACGCAGGGCCTGAGGACGGGCATTGACTGCTATGCCCTCAACTTGGTGGCAGGAAACAGCGTCATGTCAATGTTGCCTTTTGCCCGCTCAAGCGGTGTATCTGCTCACACCAGAGTTGATACTTAGACATGTTGTTCCAAGGTGGTGACATCATCAGGCAGTGGCTAGTCACCTGACTTTCATCCTCTGCTAATCCAGAATGGTTCCTTTCTCCAAAATGTAGCTTGAAGTAGCCTATGCCGTGACCGCACACTGCACCTACGCGCACCTTCTGAGCAGCTTTCACTAGCCTTGGCTCAATGCCGTCCACCTGCATACCAGTGTGCACAACCAGCTTCAGCATCTTGCATTTAGGGTTGGCAAACTGGCATCAGAGTGCGCAAATTGGCTTCAGTGTGCACAGTTGCCATCAAACTCAGCACTTTGACATCAGGGCAAGCAAATTGCACTCAGATTCCAGATGTTACAGCAATGTATAGCACCAAGATACCACACACCTCATGCTGCAGAGTGCATCTTGCAATACCAATCTGACCTGGTCGGCATCTAGCCCAATCTCTCTGAGGTCAGGAGGATGCTCTGAAGCCAGCTGCCGCAACATTGGCACCAAAGACTGTGGATGCAGAGGATTGCCTTCTAGCCACATGTCTGCAAGGTCGTCACACATATGAGGTCAGAAAGGTGCTTTAACTTCAGCTGGCCCTGTACCATACTTGCCATGCACAAAGCAAGTGCACTGGTTGGGCATATGCTTTACTGAGGTTACAGGCTTGATCTGCGCAAGCAATGCCAGGCAGGCTGAAAAGGCACAAGGCTGTGGGCAGATACACATCAATAAAAAGCGCATGCAAAAAGATCATTTGCATACCTTGACAAGGCCACAAAACTGGCCTGACAGACAAATGGAGCAAGGAAACAGCTGGACAGGGTGCATTGAAATAGGCCATGGCAAAGTGCAGAACGTAAAGCACACATGATGAAACTGCAGTACAGGAGCTGAGGAGCCAATGCAGAGATAGTGGCATGAAAGACATGGTAATCAGCAGACTGCTAACACCTTACGTTTGATGAGAGGCAACTTGAGCTGCAACTGCTTGCCACACATTCAGTCAAATTGACAACAATATGATAGGAAGAAGTCAAGATAGAATGCAGGTAAGGGGAGGCTAAAGCGTCAAAGGCAAAAGATGCACAGCAAAAGGATTTGACAAATAGCAGTCAGCGTACGTCTGATGGCAGGCAGGTCAAGAATGTCAGCAGGCAAGCTCTGCAAGTGGTTGCCATACGCCCATAGCTGCTTCAGTGACACCAAACCTGCCATGCTAGCAGGCAAATGCTGCAAGTGGTTGTCTGCCACACTCAAGCTTCCCAGAGCCTGCAGAATTGCTTCACAAAATAATGCATGTCCTTCATCTCACATAAACCCTGAACTTTGAGCATGTTCTTTCCGCAGTTTGGGTGCAGAGGGCCCTGAAACAGTAGCAGCACATAGCCAGTTGTTTGAACAACCGTAACTTGTCCTTGACCTATGTCAACAAGCATGGAGCTTACTGGCCTGGTCTTGCAGTGCAGTGCAAGAGGGAGCTAGTACAATGCATTACTGACCATCCAGGTTCAGTGCCCAGATGCGGCTTTCATCAAGGCACTGCAGCATATAGGAAGGACTTTGCAATGTTCAGGGTCTAACCCAGATGACATTGATCACATGTGAGGTTGCAGGCAAAGCTCACGTGGTAGGCAATGCACTGCACTCACTGTCAGGTGGCATAGCTCATTTGGCAGCTCTGATAGCAGATTTCCTTGCAGATGCAGCTCTTGCAAGTTGGTCAGTTGTCCAATCTCTTGAGCTATCTGTTGTAGCTGGTTGCCATGCATCGTCAGTTTCTTCAATGCACCTGCTGGCAGATAAGGCATGACTGGTGTGTTGTACTGAGATCACTGCCGCAATGAAAATGCTGACATGTGTTGCAGCAGGGCTGGTGCAATCTTGCATGAAGCCAAGCCGCCCCAGTGCAAGCTTGACTGCAGGCATGGAGTCGCTGTTCTGTTGCATTGTGCAGCATTTGATAAACACATAATTGTTGGCACAAAAAGCAGAGCAGGCGTACAACAGACACCATGCAAAACACTGCAAGTCCTGTTGCCAAGCAGCCCTACGTTCTGTTCTGCAAGGCCTTGTGTATTGGATACAAGTGCAAACATGCTCATGAACAAGGATGAATGGCATGCTCCTTACCTGTGTCATGCGTGCCAACACATCAGGTCACATATGCACAAGCTTGTCACGACACGCTGTAGACTATCGTGTGTATAGTTTGCTGTAGGAGATGATCTGTGGCAAAGGGGTGTTGAGTAGGTGTTGAGCTTACTGAGGGCTCCCAACTCTGCAGGGGCTTCTGTCAGCTCATTACCCTGCAGCCCTAGGTCTTTCAAATTTACCAAGGCTGATATGGATTTAGGCAGAGACCCTAGCCTATTTCCTGCCAGGGAAATGGTGTGTAGCTTGTTCAGGTTGCCAAAGTTGTCAGGCAGTGCCCTCAGAAGGTTCCCATGAGCCCAAAAGCCCTGAATTTTGAACACAATTTCCCAGACCAGTCAGACCAATACCATGTCCCTGCAGGCTTTCTCTGTGTTCATGCAAGTGTAGATATGGAAGATGCAGGCAGCAAGGCAGCATCCCCAACAACTTGCAGCAGTTGCGAGCTTTTTGCAGCAATGAGCACAAGCAATTGCTTGTGCAAGGCTATCTTGGAAGGTGACTCATGGCAACAAGCCTGGGGAGTGAGTCTTCACAGAGGCAGGATTCAGGCAGTCATGCTGATGTGTGTAGAGAAGTAGCTGTCAAACTACCTCAAGTTCAGTAAGGTCACAAAGGCTATCAGGCAACGACTCCAGATAGTTGCCAGACAGCTGCAGCTTCTGTAGGTACGCCAGCTTGCTGATGTCATCAGGCAGGTGGGTCAGATGGTTTCCTGCTAGGCTGAGCTCCTGAGCAACACAGGAGAAAAAAGCTGCTAGACACATTACAACTGACTAAATGCGTGACATCTAGAACCATGGGGAGCTGTGTTGATGTCCAAGACAACAGGAGCAAACTGAGACCACGGGGGCAAGCATGAGATACTGACCTCCAGTCCCTTGATGTTGCAAACCTCTGGGGGAACCTCTGTCAAATTACAGTCGCTGAGGTCCAGCTTGCCAGAGCTTGCTGCCACACTCAGTTTCACCATGACTTGCATGTTCATCTTGGCAGTCACCACTACCAGTCCAAGATTTCTGGTACATGTACATTGCCTTCTAGCACCTGTCTGAGCTAGAGGATTCCTTCGACAGGAGTTTAAACGAGACAGTCCTGGAGTTGAGTAGGCTATTCGGCGTTTTAGCTGGCGCGCAGCTGACGAGCTTTGGGCGCCACACACATCAGACGTATAGTGTGTCTGCTTCATCGTCGCTGAGAGTCTGCAGCGCCTCGCGGACTACTTTGAAGGCGTTTCGCAGTCCAGATCGACCGTTGCAATAGAGCTGATCTTTACTTCAATTTGCTGCCAAAGCGCCGAGCTTTGTTCAGAGCTTCTCTGGCGTCAACCTCGCGCCACATTGGGGCTGTAAATTTACCGTCCGGCGAGGATCTGAAGTCCTTACCAGGCTCTGTCAGTTGCCCTTGACCTGAAGACTTGCTTGCTTCCGGCCTGTCCTCGCCCTTTTCGAACCACGTCTGAGCCACCGAGATCGCGACTGCAGAGCCCAAAACGCCAACGACGATGCCCCACATGAGTTGTCGCAGAAGTTTCAGAACGAAGCGCACGAGGCACGAGAGACGTTCCGCAAGTGGTTCCGAAGAACCACTTCTCCAGACAAGGCGGCAGCAGTCGAGAAAACTCCGGGCATCGGCGGGTAACTGTGCGTCTGTGCTTCAAGCAGCCTTCAAGGTACCCTGGTCAACGCATCAGGGCGGGACTTTGATAGCGGAGTTGTGATCGAATCGCTTCTAGAACTGAGTCATCCAAAGCTGCTGGCGACGTTCCACAAAAGACATGCAGCCTAACACAACCTTGCTTGACTGCATATTGTATCTGATGCAATTATATATCTATGATCCAGGCAATGTGTCAAGCTCTGCAAATCAGTGTATCCTTGAAAAACGTGTGTCTAAGATCCAATCTATCAAGGAAGTGACTTGCCACACACATACACTGCTTTCAATTTACTACCAATCCTGCATGCATATGCGCAGTGCTGAAAAGCACTCACCCTTCCCTGCATCGCTGAATTGCATTCAGAGAGAGAGACCTTTGTGACGTGATGCGAAATTGCAATACTCAGGAGTGGTGCAAGGCGTCAACTAGCCAACAAGGCGCGTTGCCTGTATACATGTGTACGTACCGGAGTCTTAGTCAGTCATGTCATCTGAAAGTATTCCTGTGACTTCTCAGCTTTACCATCTCATCACTCAGCTCTGTACAAAGTGCTCGCCAGCCATACATGTGCAGTTGCAACCAAGCAAGTGCGTATGCCCTGTGTGGACTGCTGTCAAAGGAGATTGAGCAAAATTTGTAGTGTGCAATGTTAGAAGCTTCAGCGCGGTGGTCACGAGCCTGTCTGCCTTGTGCCTGGACCTTTGGACAAGCGTCTGCCTGTGCCTGTTTGCACTCTTAAAAAGAGCCTCGATACACATTCTGAGGGCTTTTCACTCTACCGATATAGGTATAATCACTGACACTATACATACGCTGTGCTTACGCTCGTGGCCGGCCGTCAGAATTGTCAGCCTTGTCCTATCAGTCAGCAACAGATGCTACAAATATTGCTCAGCAGCTTTCAAGTCAGCGGTACTACTTACCATAATTGTAAATATACATACGCAGCCTGACACAAACCTGCATGACTGCATGCCACAGTATCTCCATGAGCCAGGCATGTTATCAGGCTCTGCAGATTAGTGCATTCTTGGGAACGGGAGTCTGAGATCCAATCTATCAATGAATGTGCAATGTTGACCAGTATGTCTCGGGGTGAGATAGCGCTATGATGCCGGTAACAGGTTGGGTAATACCTGGGTCGGATTCCGGCTTTAGGTGGGGCAAGTAGCACATGATGCAGGGCGGCAGCGCATTGTGGCGCCCTTGACGTGATGGGACGCGTGCTCCGTGTCAAGCTCCGTAAGCTTACTATGACTTGCACCTGTCCATATACTTTGATCAATCGCGTGCATCGCGCAGAGGCCCAGCGCGCAATAGTCTGCGCTCGCACAATCAGCGTCTTTACCTGCGCTTGTCTTAGTGCAAGGTCGAAATTGATATCAGATAACCGGCCTGCAATCAGCCCAGATCCTGAGACGTCAGCATATTCGGCTACTGTTGGCGCAAGGCTCTGGCTCGCTCGCTGCGGTGAAAGCCTCACACCCACTAGCAACTACCAGCAGCCTTCGTTACCGCAGCCTTTGCTCTTGTCCGGCGCGCTACCCTATCATAGATCTGCGTTGATTGCCCGCAAGCGGGCCAGTGTCACTCGACTTGGGCTGTTAAGCTTGTCTCATAGGTGCGGTTGGCTACTTATGCCGTTCTGTCCTTGGTCGGCCTACTCTGAAATCAGGCGACTGTCTCTGCTGCCTTGCCGGAGTTCTCTATAACCGAGGCAGACGTGACTTCCTGCAGGATCGCCTAACAAAAGCAGAAATGAAAAGACTCAAGTCTTGGGGGAGCAGCAAGTCCAGCGGAAAGGCTGAAGCTGCAGCCAAAGCAGCCAACCAGTCATCTTCAGGACAGTGGCCAACAGTGTCTACTGTTCCAGAAGAGCAACCTGCAGTCCAAGGCTCTCAGCAGCAAGCACAGCGTCAGGCTGCGCCTTCAGACACCTACGTCAATTTTTCAGATGATGAGATCAGGGCCATGGAGGAGTCAGCCCTGGAGTATGCCATACAGCAGTCGCAGCAACAGGAGAACAGGTAGCTCACAGCATGTTTAACTCCTGCGTCAGACCTGGCTTTGACTTTTTGCAGATTGTTTGATGCAACCATCCACTTCGTATTGGTCATGTCAACATTTGATGCCCCTTCAACTGCAAGGGGTGACAATGCATACATAACACGTTGAGTGTCTGTGTTGCAGCGCAGCACAAGGTGCATCAGAAACTGTCAGTCACCATTCACCTGAACATTCCAAGCAAATGCAAGATCAGCTTCCGCAGCCCTCACAGGCACTGCAAAACCAACCACAGTCAGAGTTCCAGCCACAGCCTATGCTGTCATCACAGCCCATGCTGTCATCACAGCCCATACTGCATACACAGCCTGCACAACAGACACAGCAGGGCCAGCCATACTCGCCATTTCAGGCCAATGCCCAGCCTCTGCCAGAACCTAAGAGTAAGTGCTGGAGTTGTCACTGCTTTGCATCTGAGGGTCTCTGCCTGTGCTTACCTCCATGTTTGCTGAAGTGCTGCCCGGTTTGTTAGCCTCAGACCTTGAGCTTATCATTGTTGCTTGCCTGTGGGTATGCTTCACAGCATTACTGGCATCAAAGCGTCAGATTCCATACCACTTGTGATTCTGACAGTGACTCAAGGTACAATATGCTGCTGCAGAGAAGGGCATGGGCAAATTCAAGTTAGGGCTTGGCCTCAAAAAGCAAGGTTCCAAAACCCTGTCTGGTGCTGACCCCAATCCCAACCCAGGCAACCCTTACCCCATGGCATCTGGGGGTCACCATGCAGGTCGATTGGGATCACGTGATCAAACTTACCCACCTGCACAGCCTTCTCGGCAGGCAAATTTGAGTCATCCAGCTCAGCCATCAGGGTCAGCAGATTATCCAGATGAGCAGGCAGCTGTGGCTGCCTCTGAGCTGGCAGCTCAGGAATCTGGGAGGCTGTCAGAGCGTAGGTCTGCTGGGCAGCAACAGGAGGAGCAAGCAATGCTGGAGCTTGCTATCAAGGTTGGGACTTCTTGTAAACCAATGCCTTCCAGCATCGTCTCCTGTATAGTATGCTGTTCATGCTGCTGTCATCTGGCAGGCAAACACGCAACACCTTTTCCTGGGAAGTGAGCCCTATCAAAACAAGCATGATGCTGGGCAGCATACCGGTGCCAGCCGTTCAAGGCTGTACATGTTCAAGTTTTATATATGTACACATGCATGTATACATGTGTTGTATATGTTAGTGTACATGCATATGGTTCCGCACTACAAGCTATGTGCTCTAATCATCATGCCTCTGCACAGTGCAAGCCAGGTTCCAGTACTGAAGGTTTACATGGAATGCAGGAGTCTGAGGTGCAAGCAGAGTACGACAGTATCTTGCGGGAGGCAAAGCTACTGAGAATGGACCTTCAGCATGCCCTCACTAAATGTCTGGAGCACAGGGTATGCACCATGCACTGCTGCATTGCTGCATTGGCTTCATGCATGCCATGACTGACCTTGCAATTAGTGCATTTGAAACCCCCAGGCATCTTCCCCCCTCCCACACACAACCTACCCCCCCCCCCCCTTCCCTCTGCCAACCGAAACATCAAACCAAAAGAAGGAGACCTGACTTTCGTGAACCGTTGCACTCCTTTTACACTGATACAGCAGCGGTATCTCCTTGTGCCTGTGCAGTTCTCAACCAGGGCTGGAACATTCTGTCAGTGCTTGAGGCTTCATCATCACATTTGCCTTTGCTCTTGCTGCAGGTCAATGTTCAGCAAGAGCACTCAGAGCTCAGTGAGTTGATGGGCGACTTTGGGCTGGACAACGCCAAGGGCAAAGGCGTTGCCGCCGACCACGCCATAGAGCAACAATTTGCTCAGTCAGAGCATGATCTCCAGCAGGCCAATGAGCGAGTGACAGCTGTCAATGCTGCCATTGGTGAGCTTCAGAACCTGGAGGACTTCATCCGGACCACCAAGCCACCGAGGGAGGAGGCTGTGACGCTGACAGAAGAGATTGTGAGGCAGCTGTTGGAGAGGCTCAACTTCCTGAGATTGAACTTTGATGTTCCAAAACAGGTATGGGTAACAATCTTGTTACCATAGCACAGTAATGCAAAATGCTGTATGATAATGCAAATTTGTAAGGAGCCTGTCTGAATGGCCCATGGTTGCGCACTTGCAAGATTTCTTCAAAATCTAGCTTCAGAATTTCCTTAGAATAGCTTCAGAAATTCTTTTGCCGCTGCACAAAATGCCAGGCTTGCTTGGCTTGACAGCTTCTCACACAGGTTATTGCTTGCATGAGTGAGGTACTGCTTGTCAGCATGTGTGGCATGTCTCAGCTAGCTTATCTGCCTGAGATGCATCACTTTGAGATTCTCAACACAAAAGGAAGACACAAAAAGGAACACGGGTTTAGCCTGAATATGTATGTTGCTGCAGGCACCAGTTGTGAGCCATCACTCAGCGCCAATTGTTCACAGGTTTAGGGAACAGCAAGCTAAGCCATCTGGGCCAACAACCCCCCCAAGACCCACCCAGACACCCCCTCGCCCCCCCTCCATCCCCCCTATTGAGGAAGTCCGGGAAGATGAGGAAGAGCAACCAGAGGGTAGCAGCTCAGCGGCTGCTTACAACCCCTTTGAAGATGAAGAAGCACCTGGACCTTCTTCAGCAAATTCTGACATCAGTCAGCCCCAGCACGAGTCACATGAGCCTCAGTGGACGCATCACAGTCAGACTTCACATGCGGTGAGGGAAGAAGAGCAACAGTCGCTCCCTGAGCGTAAGCAGTCACATGTTCAACAAGAAGAGGTGTTCACACCTGTCACCACTCCTAGGCCAGAGCAGATGACTACCCCTCAGATTACTACTCCAGCAGCTGTTGCGCCTCCTTTCCCGCCAAGATCCCCCAGCATGAACTCAGTGGCATCTCCTCGGGTGCTCAACACGTTTGACTCACGTTCAAGTACCGAGTCAGCAAGTGGCAACAATGTAGCCATGGCTCAGAGTAAGGAGCAGAGCCGGCAGCTGCTTGAGAAGGCGTCGCAGAAGCTGGCATCACTGTTGGTGAATGCCAACGACAAGAACTTTGATGCAACCAGGAAACCTGGCGATGCAGCTGTGCGCAGAGCCCCTCAGGTAGATTATATTGAGCGTTTTGGGTGTATGGTTTAGGGTTCACCCTGAATCATTGACTCGTTCACGCACGTGCAAATATGATTCTCACATATGTGTTGCGGCACAAAATGCTGTTCCAGGCAGCAAGAACTCACCCTGGTGTATGAGTTGGAAAGTGCCATTTGCTGTCCTTTCAGCCGCTGTCACACAGCCCGCTGCAAAAGATGACGTCTTGCCTGCTGCCCGATGCAAGGCTGGTCTGCTGCAAAATGTCTTCCTTGGACATTGAGCTGACAGAAGCCTGCTGAATGCAGGTTGTACACCTATATCAGGAGCTGCGGAAGATGATGGGTGATGACTTCATGGTGAGGGACATGAACAGTCAGGATGGCAGGGAGAGTATGCTGCATGGCACGCAGCCCTATCAGGCCCTCACTGCAGCAGATGAGCAGGCTCGCCAAAGAAGGCTTGCTGAGGACTACACTGCAGTTCAGGTATGGCATTCTCCAAGCTGCTCTATGGTTTATGGTTTAGGATTTAGGGTTTGAAGTGCAATATCAGCCAGAGTTGCATGCATGTGATGCATGCTGCCTTGGACACTAGATGACAAAGACAGCGGATTGCCTTGGACGTAGGTTTGTTTGCCATATGAGCTCTGTTGTTGAAACCCCAGCTGCCATGCCATAAGTCTATGCTGTAAGGCACTCCTGATATATGCACCTGCTTTCAGTCAGCCTCTGTCAGATGTGATGTGCACAGTGGGAGGAGATTAGCGACATTTGCATGATGTAACAAGCGTTGTCATGGCCGTCCCAACAGCTTTGCACTCGACAAAAAAGCATGGCACTATTATATGAAGCAAAACACGTGTCAGTGGAGTGCAGGCTGCCAAGACAGATGCAGAGAAGCATGCAAGGCTGCTGACCAAGCTCAGCGCCCAAATCAGCTCAGCAAAGCTACGCAGCATGGAGGAAGTCATTCCCTTTGTACAAGATGCCGAACAGCAGCTGTCAGTCCTCAGAGCTGACGAGGGTCTGACCTTGAGTCAGTTTGAGGTTTGGCCAAAGCAGAGGCTGGATGTGCTGAGAGAGGCCGCTGGGCAATTCAGGGAGCTCAGCTACTTGCAAGTCAAATATCAGAAGTGGATGCTGCAGCAGGTATGGGTTTTGTACCCTGCAAGTTTATGTGACTGATCGGCCCTGCGTTTACTGGCAGGGCTGATATGCATGAGAGAGGCTGCTGAGAGCATTATGATGGCCCAAAGTATGACCATTGGCGCAGAGGGTGTGCTTGCGGCTGGGCAGGACAATTGCTGCACCAGCTTCATTATTTTGCTGTTCACGCTTTCAGTTTGGAGCTGCATTCTAGAGGCGCCTTCGTTGAATGTATTGACACTATATCAGCTTTTTGCTTGCAGATGCTTCCAGTCGTGGTCAAAATTACTTGCCGATGCAGTGATGCTAAAAAGCTTTGCTGTACTCTCATATATCAGCCTTTGCTACAGGGCTGGCCATGCATCCTTCATGCTGATGCACTTGTCTCATGATCTTCAGGATGCTCCAATCTGTCAATTGCTCAAAATACATAACAGATCTTGTTCTGCACAGGGTACATGTCTGGAGGAGGCAGCACGTATCGAGGAGTTTTTTGACACAGCCAGGGCTCGTGTAGAGTGGCTATCAAGCCGGCAGGAGATCACAGAACGGCGCTTCACCAACCATGGAGTGCCTTGGGACAGATCTGTGTTCAAGGCCACTCGGCATGCCTCCCTGCACCTTGCTGTCATCTATATGTCCAGGTACAGCATTAACCTGGGCCTTGTACACAGCATGGCTTGCAGGTTTTCCATTGCTGCTTGATCTGCAATCCACATCGGTCACATTGAGATTTAGCGGCTGCAAGTATGTTCTTTTGGTTTGTGGTGTCTGGGAGCTTGGCAGCTCTGAGCTTGCACAGTGAGCCACCAAAAGCTGAGCAAGACGCCCTTGTGTGTCTCTGACGCTGCATATCTAGCCTTGCAGATTTTGCTGAGATTGTCATCCCTGCCATGTTATCTGCACCCCTTTTTCCATCCACAGATGGACTCCAGTGACATTTTAAAGAACGAACCCTTGACTACGTCCTGCAGGATTCTGTTTGAGGTTGCCAACCTGGAAAGGTCCACTACTCTGAAGAATGAGGAGTGCTTGCTCTTCCTGGCAGATGCAGTACGCCTTGGTTACAAAGCCCACCAGTTTGCTGGAGGGTTCACTGTGGACTCAGCTGAGTTGTTTGGCAAGGTCAAAAGACTGACGCAGTACTACATGCGGTCCATGGACCCCACATGGCTGAAGGACACCACAAAGTTTACTAGTAGCGATAGGCAAAGATGGGACCATGTGCAGCGCAAATAGTTGTATGTACGAGATCTGAAAGTTACCATCTGTATTGCTTTGGGCTTTCATGCAGTTGGTAGATGTGCTTTCAGTTAGTGGTCGTAGAGCACACATTTTGGTTTTCGATCTAGAGGCATGCATGATACTCACAGTTTTGCTGAGCATTTGTGCTCAGCTGGATCTGCACAAACTGCGGCCACCCTTATGGCGCATGAGAGCAGCAGACATGTGTGAGCCAAAGCTATATGTTAAGACCTTATAGTTCATCACCAGTTGTTCAATTTGACAAGCCTGTAGTCCAACATGTTGCTTAATGTGACAGGTTGCAATCCGACACCATGCAGCAACAGCAAAGCCCTGCCATGAGGCAAGCAGACTGGCAACTGGCTCACACTGAAACATGATATAACATATGCATCAAACGGAAGACGTGACAGCATGCTTGCCTACCATATTGTATCAGAACACCACGACTCAACAATACTGACTCACACCGCAGTCACCAGTTGTGCAACAAGTTCTGCAAAATGTGCACACGCAAGTCTGGATCTGACATATGTCGGTGGAGGCTAGTGTTACAAGGTTTAGTGCGTGTGTGAACCAATCATTTGGCCTTGGCGGCCTCCTCAGCTGCAGCCTCTGCTGCCTTCTTGGCACGAGCACCCACCAACTTGGCGTTGGTGCGCGCCAGACGCAGCTTGTAGTAGGCACGGTCCCCCGTCTGCACATGCACATTGTCTGATCACAACAAGCAATGATGACTAGACTCAACCAGACAGATGATCACAGGTGCAGTACACTCTGCACTGGGCAGCTAGCGGACACTCAGGCTCATATCTGCAACGCAAGGCTAGTGCCAGCAGCGTGGGGAATTCCTGTTCCCTGATCGATGCTGCTGTGCTCAATGGCAGCACCCCTTATTGCTGCTGCCGCTGCTGCTGCTGCTGCTGACTGAGCATTTGAGTACCTGTTGCTGACAACTGGTAATGATGAAGCTGAATGGCCGTTCTGCTCCATGGCTTGGCACTATTGAATTTATCATTTGTTATCGGCTGATCTTCTTATAAACAGCTGCATGGGGTAGAGTAGATAGAGATGGTACCTTGAGCTCTTCTGGGATTGCCACCAGTTCAGGCTGTGCCTTCTCGTGGACAATAGGAAGGACATGTCTACCATCATGCTGCTGTACAGTGGATAGCTCCTCTGCTGAAGAGTCACCCTGCTTGGGCTTCTTGGAGCGTCTAGGGAATACAACCAACTTACTCTTGTATGCCTTGAGTCTGTTGGCATTCTCCTGTACAAAGACAGCAACAGTGAAGACTACTGCAGCCAGAAAATGCTGCCTGGATGTCTGTTTGCAGCCCAGAAAAGCTGCTCTTATGTGCCAGTGTGGCTCTAATGTTCTTTCACATGCTAAGGGATGTGCTACCTGTAGGCTCTCAAGAGACCTGTTCTTTCTGCGGTGGTCAACTGCAATGCCGATGGTGCGAGCAGTCTTAGGGGCAATAGCTGCCTCCTGCAAGCAGCAAGCGACTCATTTGATACTACTGCTGACTTGCACAACCAAAGCTGCTGCTGAAGCTTTGCTGCTGTCTGACAGGAAGTAATTATGACTGCTAAAGCTGCTGTCTGTGATACCTTCAGCTCCTCCAGAGTGAAACCCCGGCCATATCGCTTCTTCAAGTTGTACTTGACTGTCTGGCCACTTACAATAGGTCTGAGGGCGCCAGCAACAGGACGAGGAAAGACCTTTCTGGCCTTCTCAGCCCGGGCTGCACATCAAGAGCTTGCTTAAATCTATTGTTCGACCTTTGTTGAGCACAGCACAGATCCCCTGCGGCTAGCACTGACCATTCTGTCTGCGAGTCTTGCGTGCTGGCTGGTTGAACCAGGTCTTGACATAAAACTGCCACTTCTTCTTGAAGTGCTGGTTGGGCAGCACGTTATTGTGCGACACCATACTGCCAGCTCCCGGCCCTGCAAGGAACTCACTCTAAAGCCTTCTGGGAACTACACGCAGATGTCTGCGCAGTCTGAATCGCCAGTCGTTGCCTCACCTTTCTATTGCCTGTTGAAGCCGCCGTCGAGAGAGGGCCTTGACTCCCAAACGCAGCATGCAAACTGCCCGACATTTTACAATATATTTAATGACTATTTCATCAATGTATAGGGTTTATGCCTGCAGGGCTGAATATAGTCTAAAATTCATCTGTGTAACCCTAAACCATACAAATCTGCCTGTCCAAAGAGCTCAACTCAAGGTGCCCGTTGTGGAGCGTTAGAAATGCTGAGGCACGCATAGGTCTTCCGTCTCGACAGCTGCATGACGACGCGGAATGGTAAGCGCCAGCGAGAAAGTCTAGAGGATGAGCTGGTCGGTACAGCTTGGGAGTCTCACGTTGACAAGAGGCCAAGGTCTGATACCCTCAACGTTGAGGATGACCGGAGAGAAGCACGAGAGGCAGAGGTATCGAGGGTACGCTGTCACTGCATTTTGGGTTGCTTACTGATTCCAGACACCGTGCGCCTGACAGCGTCTTGTCTTACAACAGAGTTTGGGAGCCCACCCACGCTCTGTTGAGCGTCCCGGAGTTCCTGCAGCGACGGACACTTCTGCGTTTATTGTGCCGAACAGGCCATCGCCGG
>JAABUO010000696.1_pt1 | contig 55581 bp, 54 predicted proteins | sample 5559291 | NCBI WGS metagenome assembly JAABUO01 (sample SAMN10711878, study PRJNA513372) | rock metagenome | isolation source: Antarctica rocks | place: Antarctica: Victoria Land, Finger Mt sud | reverse complement strand
AAAAAGGATTCATCGTCTTTGGAAAAAGGATTCATCGTCTTTGGAAAAAGGATTCATCGTCTTTGGAAAGACGATGCGCTATCCATCTCCCCCATGAATGGGGGAGACTTCCGCGCTTTCCGTTAAGCCGGCGGCCTGTTAAACGAGAACAACCGCCAGGAATATCGAGGATCAAAGAAACAATGCCATCGGAAGCGATACGTTGCACGGACTGCGGGGCGACCTTCAAAGGCGTACCCGCTTGGCTTGCGACCGCCAAAGTAAAATTTACCTGCACCAACTGCCCCAAGCGGCCCTCGCGCGCCGTCGCCCGTTTCGAGCCGCCCGTCGCGGCGGCAGCCGTGCTGGACGCCGACCCGGACGTAGAGATTGACGCGGCGGAAATGGACGAGGTTGATGAAGAAGCCGATCTCGACATCAGCGACGAGATAGAGGAAGTCAAAGACGAGAAAGACCTGTAAGCCTTTCGCTTGCAGAAAAAAAGCGCCCCGCCGATCTATCAATAGGATCAGCGGGACGCTTTGTCTTGTGTAGGGGCGCGATAAATCGTGCCCCTACGCGGCGTCAATCCAGCGGCTCCGGGCTGCGGGCGGTGTCCGCCGCCTGGCCCGGCTCCGCGCCGGGGGCGCGGCCACCGCCTCGCATGCCCTGCGGGCCGCCGCTGGGGTCGCCGTTCATGGGACCGCCGCGCCCGTCCCGGTCCGTGCCGCCGTAGGCCAGCGCCTCTTCGGGGATCTGGCGGTGCCAGACGACGCGGCCCAGCCAGTTCGCGAAGTTGTCGAACAGCAGGTAGACGCTGGGGATGACCAGCAGCGTCAGGAAGGTCGAGACGATGACGCCGCCGACGACCGTGATGCCCAGCGGCTGCCGGAAGCCCGCGCCCCGGCCCAGGCCGGCGGCGGTCGGCAAGGTCGCGCCGATGATCGCAAAACTCGTCATCAAGACGGGCCGCAGTCGGGTCGGGGCGGCTTCCAAAATGGCATCTATCCGCTTGTAGCCCCTCGCGCGCAGGGTGTTGGTGTAGTCCACCATCAGGATGGCGTTCTTGGTCGCGATGCCGTTGAGCATGATGACGCCGATAGCCGTGATCAGCGAGAACGGCGTTCCCGTCAGCAGCAGGGCGGCCAGCGCGCCCACCAGCGCCTGCGGCAGCGTCAGCATGACCGACAGCGGGTACAGCATGTTGTTGAACAGGGCGGCCATCAGCATGTACGACAGGATGATGCCCAGCAGGATCGCCTGGATCAGATACGGGAACTCGTCCGCGCTGGTCTGCGCCTCGCCGCCCCAGGTATAAGCGACCTGCCCCAGCTTTCCCTGCTGCTGTAGTTCTTTGAGCTGCGGGTCTATCTTGAAGCGGACGTTGTTGATCTGGGTCCCCGGCAGCAGGTAGGACGTGACCGAAACCTGGCGCAGCCGGTTCAGCCGGTCCACGCGGGTCGGCCCCGCGCCCACAGTGACGTTGGCGACATCGCCCAGGCGGATGGGGTTGCCGTTCTGGTAGCCTACGGGGATGTTGCCGACCGTGTAGATGCTGCTGCGGTCCGGCTTGGACAGGATGACGTTGATGTTGTACTGGTTGGCGTCTATGGGGTCACGGAATTTGGCCGTGATGTCCCCCTGCAAGGCCGCCGAGACCGTGGTGGCGACATCGGCGACATTCAGGCCGTACTCAGCGGCGCGGGTGCGGTCCAGCCGGATTTGGACTTCCGGCTGGCTGGCTTTGAACGACATGTCCGAGCCGTAGGCTCCCGGTGTCTTGTCCACGACCGCCTGCACCTGCGCGGCGGCGCTCAGGATCTGGCTGAAGTCGGTGCCGACCAGGTTGATGGTCAGCGGGGCGCCGCCGCCGCCGAAGCCGTTGACCTCGCTGGCCTGAATCTTCAGGCTGCTGCCGTTGCCGGGAATGGTCTTGACCAGCCCGCGAATCTTCTTCGCCACGTCGGCATCCGACTCATAGCGCAGCGTGTCCTCGCCCGTGTGCTTGTGCCAGAACTGAATCCTGTCCAGCGGCGCGGCCCGGTCGTAGAGCGAAACCAGGATCTGGGCGTACTGGGTGCCCGTGTCGCCCGATCCAGGCCCGCCCGAGGCGTTGCGGCCCACCGACGTCTGGAGGTACTTGTAGTCCCCATTCAGGGCTTTGTCCGCGCGGATACGCTGCTCGATCTCGTCGGTGATGCTCTTGGTGACGTTTAGCGATGTCCCCGCCGGCGCCTGCACAGTTACCGAGACCTGGTTCTGGTCCTGCGAGGGTGCGAACCGGAAGCCCAGCTTGGGGAAGATCAGGACGACCGCGATGATCAGGATGACGTTGCCCACGCCGACCACGATCCACGGACGGCGCAAAAACGTCCGCAGGAGGTTGCGGTAGAAGCCCTCGAACTTGTGGTAGCCCCGGTCAAAGCCCGCCGAGAAGCCCCGCCGCCCCTCGCCGGTGCTTTCCAGCGACTCGCCCTTGCGGAACCAGCGCGAGGCCAGCATCGGCGTCAGCGTGAACGACACGAACAGCGAGATCAGAACGGCGACCGAAATGGAGACGCCGAAGGAGCGGAAGAACTCGCCGATGATGCCGCCCATGAAGGCGATGGGGATGAAGACGACCAGGTCCACGGCGGTCAGCGTCAGGGCCGCCAGGCCGATCTCGCCCCGGCCCGTGATCGCCGCTTCCTTTGGCTCTTGCCCCAGGGCGAGGTGCCGCGAGATGTTCTCGATGACGACGATGGAGTCGTCAATCAGGATGCCGATGGCAAGCGATAGGCCCAGCAGCGTCAGCGAATTCAACGTGAAGCCGAAGGCGGCGATCGGCAGGAATGTGGCGATGATGCAGGTGGGGATGGCGATGGCGACGATGATTGTGGCGCGGAAGTTGTGCAGGAACAGGAACACGATCAGGGTCGCCAGGAACGCGCCGATAAACAGCCCGATGACGACGTCTTTCAGGTTGTCCCGGACGTTCGTCGAGTCGTCGCGCGTGATGACGAAATTGACGTCGGCAGGGATGAACTGCTTGACGGCCTTGAGCTGCTCCTTGACGCCATCGGTCGCCTTCAGCGTGTTGCCGTCACTCGTCTTCTGAATCGCCAACGTGACCGAGTCCTGCCCGTCCAGGGTGCTTTCCACCGTCCGCTCGACCGTCGTGTCGGAAACGTCGGCGATGTCCGCCAGACGCACCGACCGGCTGCCCGATGGGGCCGCGCCGCCCGGTCCGGTCGGAGCCGTCGCGCCGCTGGAGAGGCTGGACGTGCCGTTTCCCGGCAGGGAGATTCGCAAATCTTTCAGCTCGTTGACCGAAGTGAACTCGCCCAGGAACCGGATCGAGGCGTACTGGGTGCTGGTCTGGATGTAGCCCGCCGAGACGTTCTGGTTGGCCTGGTTGATAGCCTGGGCGAGCTGCCCGATGGTGATGTTATACGCGGCCAGCCGAACCGCCCGCACGGAGACGCGGATCTCGCGCTGTTCGCCGCCGAAGACGTTGACGGCGGACACGTCCGGGGCCTGCTGAAGCCGCTCGGAGACCACATTGTCCGCCAGCACGCGCAGGTCGCGGGGGCTGCGGTTGCCCTTCATGGCAATGTACAGAATGGGCTGCGAGGAGTTGTCCTGCTTGGCGACGCTGGGGCTGTCCGCGTCCGTCGGCAGGCGCTTACGGACGGCGTCCACCTTTTGGCGCACGTCCGCCGCCGCCGTGTCCAGGTCGGTCCCGAAATAGAACGTGCAGCGGACCACGGAGACGCCGGACTGCGAGGTCGAGTCGATCTGCTTCAGGCCGCTGACGCCGCTGATCGAGTCCTCGATCGGCTTGGTGATCAGCGTTTCCATCTCCTGCGGGTTGGTTCCGGCGTAGGTGGTGTTCACCGAGACGACGGGGAAATCCACCTTCGGGTTCAGCTCGGCGGGCAGCCGCAGGTAGCTGACGAAGCCCAAGACGAGGAACGCCGCCACAATCATCAGAATCGCGATCGGGCGATTGATCGCCAGTCGTGTTGCACCCATAGTATAGTCCTATCTACTGTCCGCGAAGCACTTGTCTGACCGTCGCGTCTTCGGAAGCCACGTCCACGGTTAGGCCGCCGCCGCGCCGCCCAACGGGGTTCTGGTGTCCGTAATAGATGCGCCAGACGAGTCCCTGTTTAGAATGTTGTTGCGTCACGGAGATGCGACTCTGCGATGCATCTACGCCCGCCTCCTGCGCCCGCTTGTTCGCCGCCGCCATCGCCTGCGCTAGAGAGACGGCGAGACTGTCTTGAAGAATACCGTCGAGAAGCTCTTTTAAGATTGCCGCCATAGTGTGATTCCTACGCGATAAGTGCCAACAGAACCCGCGTCGGGCCAAGAGCCGAGACCTGCCCTTGGGGGGAGATCAGGTAAGTCAGGTCATCCGCAATGACGATCTCGCCTAGGTAGTGGCGGCCCTTAAGATCGCGGTCATCGCGAACTGCTATCTCGTCATCCTCACTCGGCTCTTGCATGAAGTCGCTGCCGGTGTTCGGGTGGGTGTGAAAGGTCAACCAGATCGGCTTACCCTGTGCCTCACAACCATCATGGGCCGGCACGAGTATTTCGTCTGCTGTGCCGTGAGGCCACCGGATGACCGCGTAGGAGCGGTCGTAGTCCTGCACGATGAAGCCGCCTTCTTCATGTCCGCCAGCAGGCCCTGGCTGCGACTCCAGCCATGCCTGTCGCACACCTTCCAGAACAACGGCATCTAAAAGAAGGCGTCGGATGTCTTCCAGCATTCAACCCTCCGTGCAGGCTGCTGCTCCTACAGTGACCGCCTACGGCGTCGCCTGCGCGGTCCGCCGGCCCCGCCCGCCGTGTCCGCCGACCGGGTTGCCGTTGGCGTCAATGATCGTCAGCTTGTCGCCCTTTTTCAGCCCTTGCTGCCCGACGATGACGATGTTCTCGCCGGCCTGGACGCCGCTCGTGACCTGGGCCTCCTGCTGGTTCTGGATGCCGATCTTCACGGGGCGCGGCAATGCGGTGTTGTTCGGCCCCAGCACGACGACTTGCTGCGCCGCCGTCTGCGTTCCCTGGGCGATCAGCTCGTCGCTGCTCTCGTTGGCTGCGAAGCCGGCCTGCGAGGCGAGCGGCACCAGCGCGGTCGTCGGCACGACTGGGACGTTGCGGGCGACGCGCGTGATGATGGAGCCGCGCGCGAACATGCCGGGCCGCAGCTCACCGCTCGGGTTGGCGACCGTCACCCGCAGCGAGAAGACGCGGTTGGTCGCGCTGGCGGCGGGATACACCGCGCTGACCTTGCCCTGATACTTCTTGCCGGGCAGGGCGTCCACCTGCACGGTGACCGGGTTGCCGACGCCGGTGCTGGCGAAGTCGGTTTCGGAGATCGTCGGCTCATAGTAGACGGACCCCAGCCCCACGACGCGCATCAGGTTGGCGCCCGGTGAAGCGATCTGGCCCGGCTCAACCTCGCGGGCGGCGACGATGCCGTTAATCGGCGATTTGATGAAGGCGTTCGCGACCTGCTGCTGGTTAAAGGCCAGGGCCTCCTGCTGCGTCTGCACGGCGGCTTTCGCCTGCCGCACGGCGTCCTGGGCGGCCAGAATGTCCTGCTGACGCACCTGGACCTGCTGCTGGTTGGCGATGGCGTTCTGGAGGCCCGCCTGCTGCTGCTGGAGCTGGGCCAGCGCGGCGGCGATGTCTTCGGTCTGCGCGCCCGCCTGGGTCAGCGAAAGAGCAGCCTGTGCGTTCTGGTAGGTCTGAACCTGGACATCGTAGCTGGTCTGGGCGGTGTCCAGGTCGGCCTTGGCGATGGCGCCCTGCGCGAACAGGCTCTTGTTGCGTGTCAGGATCGTCTGCGCGTTGTTCAGATTGGCTTTGGCAAGAGCGACCTGGCTTTTGCCTTGCAGAATCTGCTGTGGGCGTGAGCCGCCCTTGACCTTCAGGTAGTTCTGCCGGGCGGCCTCCACCTGCTGCCGCGCCTGGGCGACAGCCTGCTTCGCCGTCTGCACTTGGATGGTGTAGTTGGTCTGTGCCTGCACCACTTTAGCTTGGTTGGACGAGACGTTCGCCTGGGCCTGGCGGACGTTCGCCTGGGCCTGGCGGACGTTCGCCTGCAAATCCGTCGTGTCCTGCTGAACGACCACCTGGCCCGCCCGGACCGTCTGGCCCTCGCGGAAGTTGACGGCGAGGACGCGGCCCGTTGCGCGGGCCGAAAGCTGCACGTCTTGCAGCGCCTGGATGTTGCCGGTGACCGGGACAGTGGCGGCGATGGTGCCGCTCTGCACGGGCGCGACCTGGACCGGAATGCTGCCGCCGGGGTCGCCGATGCCGGGCTTGCGCGGCGCGTCCTGCTTCTTCCCGCAGCCCGCGCCGGCCAAAACTCCGACCAAAAGAAGCCCTGCCAGTGCCGACGCGGCACGTTTCGTCCTCATTTTGTCATTCCTCATCTTTAGCGCCTGCCGAGGGCGCGCGTGAGCTGCGCCAGGGACGTCTGATAATCATACTGCGCGTTGAGCAGGTTCGTTCGCGCCTGCGCGAGCTGCGCCTGGGCGTTGACCACGTCCAGGATCGTGCCGATTCCGTTCTGGTAGCGGACGTTGGAGAGCCGGTAAGCCTCCTGCGCCTGGGTCACTCCCTGCCCTGCTGAGGCGGCCCGCGTTTGCGCGTCGTTGATGTTCGACAGCGCCTGGCGCACCTCCACTGAAACATTCTGGCGGAGCTGGTCGCGCGTGATCTGCTGGGAGCGCAGGTCCGACCGGGCCTCGTTGACTTTCGCCCGCGTGGTCCCGCCGTCGTACAGCGGGATGCCCAGCACGGCGGACAGGCTGGCCGTGTCGTGGGACGAGCTGCCGCTGACGTGGCCATTGTAGTTGCCGCTGCCGACGATGCTCAGGGAGGGCAGCAGGCTTGCGCCGGCCAGCTTGATGAGCCGCTGGGCGATAAGGATGTTGTTGTCCGCTTGGCGCACCTCGGGTCGCCGTGTCAGCGCCGCCTGCGTGAGCTGCCCCGTGTTGAAGGTCTGGTTCAGCGGCGGCGTCGCCGGCTCCTGCAAGCCGATGGACTCGTCCGGCCCGACGCCCAGCAGGTTGTTGAGGTTGACCTGCCCCAGCGTCAGTGTGTTCCGGGCGGAAGAAAGCTGCTGCTGGGCGTTGGAGAGCGTCGTTTGGGCGGTCAGCAGGTCGTACTGGGCCGCCGCGCCCGCCGTGACCCGCGCCTGGGTGACCCGGACGCTTTCCGTATCCGCCGCCACCTGCTGCTCGTAAACGGCGACCTGAGCCTGATCGCGCAGGACGTTGAAAAACTGGTTTTTGACCGACAGGGCGGTCTCATTCTGTACGCGGTCCAGGTCGGTGGCGTAGAAGTCGCGCGTGATGCGCTCGACATCTTGGGCGGCGGGGACCAGGCGGAATAGGTCAATGCCCTGCGTGACGCTCAGGCGCGCGCTGTAGTTGTTGTTGTAGCCGGAGCTGCCCGTGTTGAACGAGCCGTTGCCCGGCTGTGTCCCGGTGCCGGTTCCCGTCCCGGTCCCGGTGGTGTCATCGCGCGGGCCGGCAGCGCGGGCTTGTTTTGCGCCCGGCTGACCTTTGGCGGCTGACACCAGGCTTTGCATGATGGGCGGCAGATCGGCAGAGTCCAGGTCGGAGGTGCGGACGTGGCCCGTTGCGCCGCCTCCGATGCCGGTCGTCGGTCCGGTCGTGCCGAAGCCGCCCCCCGTTCCTGTTGCCCCCGTGCCCGTATTCCCTGTCCCGGTTGTGCCCGTTCCGGTTGTGCCCGTTCCGGTCGTTCCCCCTGTACCGAAAGTAGAATTGGCCGGCGTCGTGTTGGCGCTGCCCGTCCCGCCCGCTCCGCCCAAACCTGTCGTGGTGGTGCTGATGCCCGACAGCGAACTGGAGCCGGCCCCTGTGGCCGTGCCGCCGCCGCCGCTGCTGGTGACGGCGCCGGTGTTGCCGCCGCCCTGGTCTATGATGACGGGGATCTGTCCGCCGCCCGGCAGCGTCCCCGTCGAGTTGCTGCCGCCGGCCGCTGTGCCGAATGTTTTGTTGCTGGAAAGGGTGTCCACGACGTCTACGCGGACCTGCGGCAGCCCTCCGGCGTTCGCCTCGTAAATCAACTGCTGCGCCTTGAACACCTTCTCACGGGAAAGACGCACCGACGAATTGTTGTTCAGCGCGATCGTCAGAACCTGATCCAGCGTCAGCGTCCGCGCGGGCGGGGCGGGCGCAGGCAAGGCAGGCGCCAGCGGGGAAGCCGGCACGGTCGGGACCAAAGGCGCCGGGGCCGCCCCGCCCGGCGCGGGGGCGGGCGGCACAAGCGGCGCGGGGACGCCTGCATCCGGGGCGGCCGTCTGCGCCGCGACTGGGGCGACCGAAAAGGCAAGTAAGCCGGCGGCGAGGCCCGCCGCGCTGCATCGTGTCAACCGAGTCCGTCGTTTCAAGAAGCCGATTCCTCCGTCTTGCCGTCCTGAATCTCGCGCTCTAAATGCTGCAAGTCCGACAGCAGCGTCAGCATGAATTCCCGCATGGCGTCTATCTTCACCAGCATCAGGCCCTTTTCATGGGGGGCGCCCATGATCAAAATCTTGTCGCCGGTTTCGATCTTGTATTTCTTGCGCGCCTCGGCGGGGATCACGATCTGCCCCCGCTCGCCGACCGTGGCCGCGCCATAAAAGTGGTCCTTCAGGCAAAATTCTTTGTCACCCGGCTTGCTCATGGACAGTGTCTCTCCCGAACATGAAAACCGGATGAAAGCCGGTTTATATCATGTAAATCATACATTACATGATTATCATACCTCTGCCTTACGTCAATGTCAAGAGGTTTGTTCCCGCCGCTTGACTGCGCGCAGCAGCAGATCCACGATTCGGTTGACGCGCTCCGGCACGATCTGCGGCGTTTCCAGGTCCTCTTGCCGCAAGTTCCGGGGCAGAAACGCCTCCGTCGCCCACAGCATCGCGTCTGCGGTGATCGCGGCGTCGTCCACGTCAAATTCCCCGCGCTGGTCGCCTTCCGTGAGCAGACCCGCCACGATTTGCGTTTCCTGCTCCCGCCAGCGGATGCCTTGCTCCATCAAACCCTTCTGCCGCTGAATGGCAGTCCTCAGCTCTGCCAGCGAATGCTTCTGCTGCCGGAGACGCTCGAACCGGATCAGCACCCGCTGGGTAAGCACGTCCCGTAAACGAGCCTCCGCCGTTCCCTGGGAAGCCGCGATCTTCCGCTGCTCTTCCACGACACGCAAATTCGCGCGAGTCACGACAGCTAAAGCCACTTCGGCTTTACCGGGGAAATGAAGATAGGTCGTGCCGACGCCGATATGGGCCTCCTCGGCCAGATCGCTCATCGTCATCTTGCCGTAGCCGTAGCGCGTCAGCAGGCGCTCGGCAGCGTCGAGAATGGCCTCGCGGGTTTCTTGTTTTGTGGTCTCCCGGTGCAATTGATGCTGAATGTTGAACAATTTAGTAATTCGTTCACCATCATACCCGCCGCCGTCGCTTGTGTCAAGCGACCGGGAAAAGAACGTGCGCTACTGAAGCCGTTTTCCCCGACGCCGGGGAACTACGCCTCCTCAAGGCGGGTTACAGTGCCGTACACGCAGGAGGACGCTCTCTTGTTCCGCCATCTTCGCGAAGATATCCAAACGATCTTGAAAAAGGACCCGGCCGCGCGCTCGCTGGCTGAGGTGCTGACTTACGCCGGTTTCTGGGCGCTGTTCCACCACCGGATCGCCCACAGTTTCTATCGGCGCGGCTGGTTCTTCCCCGCCCGGCTGGTGTCCCAGTGGAGCCGCTTCCTCACCAATGTCGAGATTCACCCCGGCGCGACCATTGGGCGGCGCTTCTTCATTGACCACGGCGCGGGCGTCGTGATCGGCGAAACGGCCATCGTCGGCGACGACGTGCTGATGTACCATCAGGTGACTCTGGGCGGCACCTCGCTGGAAAAGACTAAGCGGCACCCGACGGTCGGCAACAATGTTCTCTTGGGCATGGGCGCCAAAGTTTTGGGCAACATCACCGTCGGCGACGGCGCGCGCATCGGCGCGAACGCGGTCGTCACCCATGACGTTCCGCCCAATACGAGCGTCGTCGGCGTCCCCGGCCGCATCCTCATCCAAGACGGCCTGCACATCTCGCAGCGCCCGACGGCTCAGGTCATGGATCAGGCGCTCGGCAACGCCGACCCGATGGGTGAGATCATCCGTCGCTCCCTGCGCGAGATCGAGGACCTGAAGTGCCGGCTGGAAGCCGTTGAGGAGGAGCAGCACCCCGACCGCCTGCTGCGCGCCCTGGACACGGTCTGGGACAAGATCCCGGAGAAGCCGCTTTCCGTGCAGTTCGACGAGATGTGCGCCGACCACTGGGTTCCCTGCCCCGACGAGAACCTGGCCGGCGAGGGCATCTGATGCGTCGTCCTCCTGCCCTGCCTCCCGGCGGAACCATCGGCATCGTCAACCCCTCCAGCCCGGTCGAGCCGGAACTGCTCGACGTCGGCATCGCCGCCCTGGAAGCGCGCGGCTTCCGCGTCGTCGTCGCCCCGCACGCCCGCGACCGCTACGGCCACATGGCCGGGCGCGACGAGGACCGCGCCGCCGACTTCTTCTCCTTTTACGCCGACCCCGCCGTCCATGTCCTTTGGTGCGCGCGCGGCGGCTCCTCCGCCTGCCGCCTGTGGCCGCTCCTCGATTGGGACGCGCTGGCCGCCCTGCCGCCCAAGATGGTCATCGGCTACTCCGACACGACCTCGCTGCTGATCCCCCTGACCCAGCGCGTCGGCGCGGTCGCTCTGCACGGGCCGCTGATTTTCGAGTTGGGGGGCCTTGCGCCGGATGTGCTGGACTGGCAGCTTCGCCTGCTGCAAGACCCCGCGCCCGGCGGACTTGTGCCGGGCTGCGCTCCCGATACGCTCGTCCCCGGCATCGCGGAAGGCGCGCTGGGCGGCGGCTGCCTGTCCCTCGTCGCGGCAACGCTCGGCACGCCCTATCAGATTAACGCTAGGGGGAAGCTGCTGCTGCTGGAAGACATCCACGAAGCGCCGCACCGCATCGAGCGGATGCTGGTGCAGCTTGCCCAGGCGGGCATTCTGGCAGGCGCGTCGGGTTTCGTCATCGGCCAGGCGACCGACTCGGACGACACCGAAACCCTGCCCCTGCGCCGGATCTGGGCCGACTTCCTCGCCCCTTACGGCAAGCCCGCCGTGCTCCGCTTCCCCTTCGGCCACGTCACCCCCAACTACGCCCTCCCCCTCGGCGTCCGCGCCCGCCTCGACGCCGACGCGGGGACGCTGACGCTGCTGGAGGCTGCCGTCGCTTGACATTCCAATGACATTCCAACTGAACCGAGACATACTGAGTTATCACGAGGCGATGTAAATGTCAGTTGTACTCGAACCGTTTTCGCTGGACAGGATGGTCTCTGCCGTGGAGAAAGTATGGGAACGCTTGCTGCGAGCGACGCAGGCACTGGACCGAGCTAAGTTTCCTTACGCCGTCGTCGGCGGCAATGCGGTCTTTTTGTGGATGGTGAGGCACGGCGAGGGTGGGGAGCGGTTCACCCCAAACGTGGACCTGTTGGTCAACCGAGCCGATTTGGCTTCAATCAAAGCCGTGTTGGAGGGTGCAGGTTTCTTCCCCGATCCCGACAGGCCGGACCTGTTCCGGGACGGCCCGAACGGCAGTCCGAGAACGCGCCTGCGCTTGCTGTTCGCCGGGGAAAAGGTGTGGGAGACGGACCAAACAGCGCATCCTGCTGTTACCCAAGCGGAGCGCATCGAATCGCTTCACGTTCTTACCTTGCCTGCGCTGGTTCAAACCAAGCTGACAGCATTCCGCACCATAGATCGGGTACACTTGGATGATATGTTGGACGTGGGCCTGATTGACCAGACCTGGACGGCGCGCTACCCGCCGGAACTTGCCGAGCGCCTGCAACTGCTGATTGATACGCCCGAAGGCTGATGAAAAAATCGCCCCGCCGATGTTTCGGTGGGGCGATCTCTGTTCAGATCGGCTTGATCAAGCGAACGCGGTGGATGCTGAAATAGAGCGCCTCACCGCCCTTGCGGATGCAGAGCCAGTTGTTGTCATAGGCTTCCAGAACGCCGGAGTCGCTGACCTCGGTTTCCCCGCGCACGGAAAACACCTGGACCTGCCGGCCTACCAGGGCGCGCAGCATCTCGTCCATGTCTCACTCCTTCGCCCAGAACATCTCGCCGGGCTGCTCGGTGATGATAGAAGCCGTCAGCGTCTCCATCGCCTTCTTCAAGCCTTCCGGTGCAGACATCAGGCCGTCCTCATGCTCGATGCTTAAAACGTCGTCATAGCCGATCATGCGCAGGTTGGAGATGAAATCTTTCCACCAGGTCAGCGTGTGGCCGTAGCCGACCGCGCGGAAGGACCAGGAGCGTCCCAAGATGTCGGCATAGGACTTGGTATCGAGCGTGCCGTTGATGCTGGCGTTGTAGGGGTCCACGCGCGTGTCCTTGGCGTGGACGTGGAAGACCGCGCCGGCTTCGCCCAGCATCCGCACGGCGGCGATGGGGTCAATGCCCTGCCACCAGAAGTGGGACGGGTCGAAGTTCGCGCCGATCTGGCCGCCCGCCGCATCACGCAGCTTCAGGATCGTTTCGGGGTTGTAAACCAAGAAGCCGGGGTGGGCCTCGATGGCGAACTTGACGTTGTGCTCCTTCAGGAACCGGTTCTGCTTCTTCCAGTAGGGGATGGCGACCTTTTTCCACTGGTAATCTAAGATGTCCCGGAACTCATCGGGCCAGGCGCACGTCACCCAGTTCGGGTTCTTGGCGCGCGGGCCGTCGCCGGGGCAGCCCGAAAAGCCGTTGACGACCCCAAGGTCCAGCTTCTCGGCCAGCAGGACGGCGTTCTCGAACGCCTTGTGGTGGTCGTCGGCAACCGTCCGGTCCGGGTGGAGCGCGTTGCCGTGTACCGAGAGCGAGTCCAGGGTCAGGCCCCGGCTTTCGATCATGTGGCGCAGCTTCTTGCGCGCGCCCTCGTCTTTGATCAGCGTTTCGACGCCGCCCGCGTCATCCAAATGGCGGCTGCCGGGATAGGCCCCCGCGCCCAGCTCGACGGCCTGAATGCCGTTCGCCGCGATGATGTCCAGCGCCTCTTCAATGGGCTTGTCGTGAAACAGCGCCGTGAAAATTCCGATCTTCATTGGGGAAAGTGTCCTCCTCGGGTGGATGATGCGCTGTTCCACGCCCGCCGCGCAATCTCCTTCCCCGCGATCTTTTTCCCGGCACGGAGTTATCTGCCGGGCGCCTGCTCGATCTGCTGCAAGGCCGCCCAAAGCTCGTTCGGTGCGCCCTGGGCGTGTTCCTCGCTGCCCCGCAAGGCTTCATACAGCCGCGCCCCAAGAACGGCGCCGATGGCTGGTCCAACGACATAAACCCAGCAGCACGACAGGGCTGCCCCGCCGGCGAATAGCGCGGGACCGAATGAGCGGGCTGGATTCATGGAGCCGCCCGAAACCGGACCGCCGACGAGAACATCCATCACGACGGTCAGACCGATGGCGATGCCGGGGACGGCGTTGCCCACCCGCTTATCGGTGGCGACCGCAATGATGACCAGCATCAGGAAGAAGGTCAAGACCGCTTCCATGACGACGGCCCGGCCCAAACCGACGCCGGGAATGTGCGCGCCATGCCCGCCGCCGAACAGGAAGGCGGACAATGCCGCCGCGCCGATGCCGCCGGTGAACTCCGCCAGCCAGTAGGGCAGGACGTAACGCCAGGGGAACCGACCCGCGACCGCAAAACCTAACGTGACGGCGGGGTTGAAGTGCGCGGCGGAGATCGGGCCGAGCGCGTACACCATCGCCAGCACGGCCAGTCCTGACACCCAGGCCGCCGCCAGGAGGCCGCTGTCGCCGCCGGGCAGGTGGCTCGTGGCGGAAAAGGCGACGGGCGCAAAGACAATCGTGAACGTCCCGACGAACTCAGCAATGTACCGGCGTGTCATGCCTTCGGTCATATGCCGGCACCGATCTCATCCAGTAAGGCATTCACCTTCGAGCGGATCTGGTCACGAATTTCCCGAACCTTCTTCAGCGGCGCGTCCTTTGGATCGTCCAGCCCCCAATCTGAGGAGAGGTGAATGTGCGCCGGGCAAGCCTCGGCGTCCACCCCGCAGCCCATCGTGACCACGCGGTCAGCGGCGTCCGCCATCACCTGCGTGAGTGGCTTCGGCTGCTGGCCCTCCATTGGAATGCCGATCTCGGCCATGACCTCCCGCGCGGCGGGGTTGATCTCCTGCCCGGCGACGGTTCCCGCCGACAGCGCGCGAACGGGCAGGCCGCGCTCGGCGGCGAGGTGATTGACCAGCGCCTCGGCCATTTGGGAGCGGCCTGCGTTGTGGACGCAGACGAACAGGATAGTCTTCATCATTGAACTCTCGCGAGCATCAGGCGCAACAGGGAGAGCCGTCAGCGGGTTGGTCACAGCAGGGCGGCCCACCTGCCTTTGCCTGCGCGGAGGCGGTGCAGCACGCCCCTCCGTCGGCTTCGTGCTGGTGGTCGTCTTCATCTATCATGTCATCCAGCAGGACGTAGACCTCCCAGGCGTTGCCGTCCGGGTCATGGACCCAGACCTTGTCCTGCCGGGCGTAGCAGCAGGTCGTGTCGGTCTCGTCAAAGGTGACAAGGCCGGACGCTTCCAGCCGCGCCTTCGCCGCCTGCACCTGTTCCGGCGCGGCGACTTGAAGCCCCAGATGGCTGAGGGAGCCGACGCCGGCCTGCGGCGCGTGCTGTTGTAGGGCGAACTTCAGGGGCGGGTCGGCAAGGTCGAAGTTGGCATAGCCGGGCCGCCGCTTGTGGGCCGGGACGCCGAAAAACGCCTCATAGAAGGCCGCCGAGCGGTCAACGTCGGACACGTTGATCGAAATGTGCGTCTTCACCGCCCGCGCGGCTTCATTCACAGCAGTCATTGGTTGTTTTTCCTTTCGGTTCCTTATCGAGAAATTCAGCGAGTCGTGCCACGGCGTCCCGATTAATGCCGCAGATCATGTTCTTGCCGCGCCGCTCCATCGTGATCAGCCCAGCCAGCCTCAGCTCCTTCAGGTGATGGGAAACGGTGGAAGTGATGCGCTCCTCGCCGGTGACCGAACAGCAGACTTCCCCGACGGTCGGCCCGGTGACGGGCCGCACGTCGCCCGTCTCTGCCACGGCGACGGGGCAGCAGCAGGAGCGCAGGAACTCAAAAATACGCAGGCGCGTCGGGTCGCCCAGCGCCTTGAACATAGCCGCAATCTCGGACGGTTCTGCCATAATGCCTCACGTCATTTCTACATTTCTATATGTGACGAAATAATACCTCGGCGTAAACACATCTGTCAAGCCCCGTGGGAAAAATCATCGGCCCCGGCTCAGGTACGTCTCCGCCGCCGCGCGGTATTCCCAAAGCTCGTCCTCCTTCAGCCCGCGCCAGCCCTCGCGCGTCTTCGTCATGGCCTCCACGAACGAGTCGAACAGCGTCTCCAGGCCCTGCGGCGTCTTCGCGATCTGCGTCGCCCCGACGTTCTCCGCGACCTGCGCCGCCGTCTGCATGGAGATCAGGATGCCGTCTATGTTTGGCTGCCCCAGCAGCCAATGCAGGTGCGCTTGGGCGGCCGTGAAGCCGTAAAAGTTCTTGGTCAGGTTGCGGGGTCGCCAGGTGTTGGGGAAGCGGACGAAGGGGACGCCGCCGAGCCACGAAAACGACTGCGCGGCCAGCGTCGTGACCCCCCGCGCCCGGCAGACCGGAAACAGCCGCTCATTCGCTCGCTGGTCGAGATAGTTAAACCGTGCCGGCACAACCTCAAGGGATAGCGAGCCGCTTTCGATGGCCTCGGCCAGTGCGTCATAGGCGCCGTAACAGGTCGCGCCGGCATCCCTAACTAGCCCCGCCGCCCGCGCCTCGTCCAGCGCCCGCCGCGCCCCGGCCAGCCGAGCAGGGGTGTGGACATCGGGGCGGAAATCGTAGAGATGGAAAACGTCCAGTACGTCCACGCCCAGCAATTCCCGCTTGCGCGCGATGGCCCCCCGGACGGCCTGCGCCGCCCCATCCTCCGTGTCCGGGCAGCGGTCCAGCGCGTCGCCGTCCGTCGTGCTGACCGTGACCTGCTCCCGGACGCCGAGGCTCTTCAGCGACGCGCCCAGCGACACCGCCTCGCGCTCATAGGCGGCGTGGAAGAAGGTGATGCCGACGTCGAGCGCGGCCCGCACGGTCGCCGCGCGCTCTTCGGGCGCGGCCAGATAAATGTCGCTGTCCGGCGGCACAGCCCCCGGCTCGCGCCGGAAGGGCTGTTCTCCGTAGGCGAGGCGGGTGGGGGAGAAACGAAGGCTGTTCATGGTTTATGGGGCCCACCCTGCCGCGACGCGCACGGCATCAGGACGGATCGGCGGTTCAGGCTGATACTCCACCGCGGAGGTCTACTAGCGGCTCTGAGGCGGCGGCGGCTGGCCAAAGCCCTGGTTATGCACGGTTTCGCGGCTGTCTGGGTCCCCCGTGGGCGGGTTCAGCACCTTGAACGGGTAGACGCTGCGCCCGTCTTGAAAGCCGGTGACGCCATACGTTGGGTACGGCGCGTTGCGAGTCACCGTCCACGCGCCCGCGTTGTCCCGGTCCGCCGTGTCTTTGCTGCCCTTCAGGCTGCGGACATACGCCGTCAAGGCCCAGCGCTCGTTGGGCGTGGCCCAATGCCGGAAGCCGGGCATCTTGCCCTGGCCCATCGTGATGTGCCAAAACATCGCCCCATCCGTGATGTGCTGCACCAGGGGAGCCGCCAAATCGGGCGGGTGGGGGACGAGGTACTGCCCCACCGTGCCGTAGCCGTAGCCGCCGGGGTTGTGGCACTGGACGCAGCGGTTGTAGAACAGAATCTGGCCGGAGCGGACGACGCGCGGGTCGGTGGGCAGCGGGTTCGCGAGCGTGTCTACCGAGGCTGGGGCCGGCTCATAGCGGGCATTGTCCGACAGGTTCGGCGGCGGCAGCGTCGGCTCTTTGGAAGGGAACTGCGTCAGCCGGACGCCGCCCGCGTATTTCGCCTCGGTCTCGCCCGGCAGCCTCACCTGCGCGCCATACGCCGCCGAGGCCACGGGCCGCCCATCCGTCGGCAGGAGGGCATCGCTCGCCGGGACAGAGTCCTGCGGCGGCGCGGCGCGCGGCGTGTCCAGCGGCGTGTAGTTGGGCTGCCGGTACATCTGGTTGCCGCATCCGGTCAGCAGGAAGGCGAGCAGAACCCCCCCCGCCCCCAATGCTGGGGGAGCAAGAGCAAGGCGACACATGCGGGTCATTTTCCGGTTCCCCCAGAATTGGGGGCGGGGCCTCCTCATTCGAACGCCCTCGCGTCGCGCCGGACGTCCGCCGCGCCCGCCTCCCGGCAGAAGCGCTCCGCCCGCGTGGCCTGATCGTCGTCGGCGCAGTGGGCGGCGATGCCGATTAGACCCTCGGAAATGCGGGGGTCGTAGACCTTCGCCCGCCAGGACGGCAGGCGCATCTCGAACAAGGCCGCGATGAACGCCGCACTGAGGGCGAACAACATCATCATCTCATAGGCGATGATGCCGATGGGCGGCACGGGCGAGATCGGCTTGCCGCCGACACGGATCAAGTAAAGCTCCGCCGTGCCGCCGGCCAGCGCGATGCCGAAGGCGATGCCGACAAAAGCGAAGATGACCGTGATCAGGGGCAGCCGGATCGGCGACTGGTCGGCCTCCAAAACGCCTTCCGGGAACGGGACGGACGACAGCACCATCAGGTCTTCCGCAACGGCGCCGCCCTCGCCGCGCAGGCGGTTGAGCGCGCCCGCCGCCTGGTCAATGTCCTCAAACAAGCCCAATATCGTCGTCTCAGCCATGATCTATCCAATCGCCTCCTCGCGCACCGTCACCGGCATCTGTCCTCCGCCGACACGCTCCACGCCTTCCGAATGCTCGCCTTCCTTGTATTCCCAAAGCGAGACGATGGGGATGAACTTGGTCAGCAGCGTGTATAGGAAGCCGAACAAGCCGACCGCCCCGACCGTGACGGAAATGCCGACCCAATTCGGCGTGTAATTGCCCCACGTCAGCACATTGCGCGAGGGCGGCGGGATCACCACGACGACGCGCTCGCTGAACATGGCGATGTTGACCGAGATGCCGATCAGCAGCATCAGCCAGGGAGTGCGGCGAACCTTTCCCAAGGCCAGCAGCGGGAACGGGATTACAATGCCGAACACGATGATCTCGGCCAGCACCCACTTGTAGCCGTGAAACAGGTAGTACAGCCAGTGGATATGCGTCGGGTCGTTCGAGAACCAGTCCGCCCAGGCATCCCCCGCGAAAAAATAAAACCAAAGCAGCGAGATCGTGAACAGCACCTTGCCGATGTTGTCGAAGTGCTGCGGCAGAACATACCGCTCCAGATGGAAGGCCCGGCGCACGACGAACATGATGATCAGGACCGCGCCCGACCCGGAGTAAAGCGCGCCGCAGACGAAGTATGGGGCGAAGATGTTCTCGTGCCAGCCCGGCACGATGCTCATGCCGAAGTCCCAGCCGACGATGGTGTGCAGCGAGACGAAGACGGGAATGATCATCACCGTCAGGATGCCGAACAGGACCTTGAGCCGCCGCCATTCCCGGTCCGCGCCGCGCCAGCCCAGGCAAAGGACGGTATACAGCGCACGCCGCCAGCCGATCGTGCGGTCGCGGACGGTCGCGAAGTCCGGGATCAGGCCCGCGTACCAGAAGATGACGCTCGTGATGAGGTATACGGAGATCGCCGTCGCGTCCCATAGCAGCGGACTCTTGTAGTTCGGCCAGATCTGCCGCTCGTTGGGGTAAGGCAGCATCCAGAAGAAGGCCCAGTTGCGCCCGATGTGCAGCAGGGGGAAAACCCCCGCCACGGCCAGCGCGCAGACGGTCAGAGTCTCGGTCATGCGCGTCAGGGACCGCCGCCAGCCCGCGTGCAGCAGCCGCAGGATGGCGGAGATCATGGTCCCGGAAAGCGCGACGCCGGCCCAGAAGACGAAGTTGATGATGGGGAGCGCCCAATAGACAGGCCGGTTGTTGCCATAGGCGCCCATGCCGTCGTAGATCTGGTAGGCGAAGACCAGCGCGCCCCAGCCGAACACGCCTCCGAAGAACAAGAGGGTCGCCCACCAGAGCCATCCTGTCTGCACGATGTTGCGCGTCAGGTCCGTGTTGACCTCGGCGGCGGACGGCGACGGGTGCGGAACCCCGCTCATCTCGCGCGGCGGCGCGGACGCTATCTTTTCAAGTTCGCGTTCCAGCAAACCCATGTCGCAAGCCTTTCCTATGTCTCCCAAAGGGGCGGGTCTTCCACCATCACCGTCACCGTCGCATTGCCCATCTTCCGCTCCGCCGTCCGCGTCCGCTCCTTGCTCGTCCCCCACCAGGACATGATCGGGAAGTAGCGCGCCGCCAGCAGGTAGGTCAGCACGAACATCGCCGAAATGCCGAAGAAGACCACGAAGGCCGGCAGCGTCGGCAGCAGGGGCTGCGTGCCGTATTTGGGCGCGAACGTCGGCACCGTGTCCAGATACCGCTGCGCGGCAAGCCCCATGAGGACAAGGACGCTGATCGTGCAAAGCGCCCAGGGCTTTTTCCGCAGCGCGGGAATCATGTTCCCGAACACGGGAGCGCCGAAGCAGCCGACGACCATCAGCCCGACTAGGACTGGGAACGTCGCCGTCCGGCTCTGCTGGATTACCCATTCCTCGGGGACATGGCCGTACCAGGCGGTGAGATAATCGCAGAAGCGGAAATAAAACCAGATCAGGCCCAGCCCGACCATGAAGCGGCCCAGGTTGTTGTACTGCGTCTCCGAGAAGAAGCCGCGCCCGCGCAGCAGGCGGTTCGTGACCGTCATCACGAGCACGGCCAGGGCCAGCGCGCCCAGCAAAGAGCCGAGCGTGTAAAGCGGCGCAAAGATGCTTGAATCCCAGTTCCGCGCGGGCGCGAGCTGAAAATCCCAGCCGAGGGCCGTTTGGGAGCCGACGAACGTCGCCAGCACCCCGACCACCAGGACGCCCTCGGCCCGCCGTAGTACCCGCCACTGGTGTTCCGATCCGCGCCAGAACCAGGCGACCCGGCGGTAAAACCGCTGCTCCTTCGACCCTTCCGGCGCACGGTCACGCAGCACGGCGAAATCCGGCAGGGCGGTCAGGTACAGCAGCATCCAGCCCGCCAAAAAGGCCGAGCCGACGGCCAGGTTGTCCCAGACCAGCGGGTTGAAGAGCCGCCAGACGTTGTTTGGGGAGTCCGCCACGCCCAGCCCGTAAATGCGGTGGCGGGCCAGCGCCAGCAGCGGCAGCAGCAGCGGCGCCCACACTCCGAACAGCGATCCCATGTCCAGCAGGCGGTTGAGCGGGTAGCGCCACGAGGCGTGCGTGATCCGCAGGATGGCGGACAGCGCCACCATGCCCTGAGACAGCCCGATCCAGAAAAGCAGCGCGACGAGTGCGACGTGCCAGAAGCCGGGGTCGTCCCAGTGGCGGCCAAATCTGCCGTACCCATAGATGGCGACGCCCGCCGCAACGATTAGGACAGCGCAGGCGATGGTCGTAATCAGCAACTTGGTCCAGCGCGCCTTGTGCGGGTCCTCCAGCACCAGCCGCAACGGCTCGCTGGCGTTCGCATCCTGCGCGAAGTCGTGGGGCGATCTCAGAATGTTGTCTTTGTCGAACATGATTTACCACCCCATTTATCACCCCATTTATCACCCCCCGACCCCCAATAATGGGGAGATGGAGAAGGTATGTGGTGGCTCTTTCTGTTTCCCCATGATTGGGGGCTAGGGGGACTCTTCGTCCACCGTCTTCAGATACACCACGGCGGGCGACGTGCCCAGCTCTTCCAACAGGCGGAACCGGCGCGGGTCGTTCCACAGCTTGGCGACGGTCCAGTCCGTCTTTGGGTCGAATTCCGGCGCGCCGGGGGCTTTCGGAGCCGTCTTTACATTCCCGAATGTGATCGCTTTCGGGGGGCACACCTGGGCGCAGGCGGTCGTGAACTCGTCCGGCTCCAGTTCGCGCCCCTCGGCGTCGGCCTTTTCCTCGGCCCGGCGGATGCGCTGGACGCAGAAGGTGCATTTCTCCATGACGCCCTTCTCGCGGACGGTCACATCCGGGTTCAGGTGCTGGTTCAGCGGCTCGTCCCACGAGTGCTCGAACCAGTTGAACATGCGGACGTCATAGGGGCAGTTGTTGCCGCAATAGCGCGTGCCGACGCACCGGTTGTAGGCCATTGCGTTCAGCCCTTCCGGGTTGTGATAGGTTGCGTAGACCGGGCAGACCGGCTCGCACGGCGCGTTGTCACAGTGCTGGCAGGGGATCGGCATGAAGCGCGCCTTGACGTTCGGGTAAGTCCCCTCCCAATAGCGCTCGACGCGAATCCACTGGTGCAGGCGGCCCTGATGCGCTTGCTGCTCGCCGACGACGGGGATATTATTCTCCATCGCGCAGGCGGCCTCGCAGGCGTGGCAGCCCGTGCAGCGGTCGAGGTCAATGACCATCGCCCATTTGCGTGTCAGTCGCCCGCCCTCGAAGTCCCGGATGTAGGGCGTGGCCTTGATCTCGGACGGCCCCTCGCCGCTTCCGCTGGGGCCGCTCGCCCGTTCCTTCGCCAGTTCGTTCGCATCTGCCATGGTCGGTGTCCTTCTACTCGCTTTCGCCCGTCTGAGCAGGGTTTTGGGCCGCCGCCGGGTTGCTCGGGAAGACCGTGCCCTCTCCCTGCGGCGAACCCGTCACCGGCTTGGCCGCCTTCCATTCTTTGGCCGTCGTGTGGATCAGGTCCTTCACGACTTCCGGCTCCTGGCCGCCGGGCCGGTCCTGCACCAGCACCAGCGTCTCGCCGGGCCAGTAGCCGATTCTGGTGCTCGTCACTTTTTTCAGAGTCACGGACGTTGCCCCATAGGCCAGCGCCCCCGTTTGGGTGTCTGCCGTCGGGTCCAGGATGGCGAGCGGGTTGGCACCGCGCCCCGCCGCGTTGCGCCCGTAGACCTCGTGCCCCTGCCCAATGGGCATGGCGACCGCCTGGGGGTGGATTCCGGGGTAGGGGACGGCGGGGACCTCAATGGAGCCATGCGGCGTGGTCAGCCGCACGATGTCGCCGGTGCGAATGCCCAGCGAGTGCGCGACCTGCATGTTGATCTCCACCCATGAATTCCAGACCGCCATCGTCATCGGGTCCGGGTTCTCCTGCATCCAGCCCAGGTTCGCATACCGCCCGTCCTGGTTGTAGATGTTCGGGTACAGGTGCAGGGCATAGGTGCCTAGACCTCTCTGGCTCACCTCTCCCGGAACGGGGGTAGGAGCAATCGCGCCGCGCACAGGCGCGGCCACGGGTGTCTTGCTCCATGTCCACAGTCCGCCGTTGGAAAGGGAAGCCACCCACCTTGTATCGTTCTCCGTGGTGTCCGCCGCCAGGTCGGCCTGCCCGATGCCCGCCCAGATCCGGCGCACGGCGGCGCGGTTGTCGACGTCCGTCAACTTCTTGCCCATCCGCCCCGCGATGTCTATTAGCAGATCGCCGATGGGGCGTGTGTCCATCCACGGCTGAAAAACCTCTTTGTCCTGCACCTGCCCGTGCCCGCCGACGAACTGCGGGTCAATAATCGGCTGCCGGAGCGTCGCCATGCGAACCGTCGGCGGAATGACCGGCGGCACATGATCGCCCCAATCTTCCAAAAAGGTGCGCGTCGGCAGGACAACATCGGCATAGGCCGTCGTTTCGTCCTCAAACGGCGTCAGCGCGGCGATAAAGGGGACTTTCGCCAGCGCCTCGGTGAACCCCACAGCCGCCGACAGCGTGAACACGGGGTTCGGCTGTCCCAAGATCAGCAGCGCGCCGATCCCCCCGCCCTGCATCGCCTGAACCAACTGCTGAATGCCGCCAAAACCGGCTCCTCCTCTGGCTCCCCCAGAATTGGGGGCGGGGGGGGCAATCGCCGCCGTCCCGAACCCGACGCACCGGCTGCCCACCTGCGCGTTCAACGTCTCCACGATAGTAAAGGCCGCCGTCGCATTGGCCGAGTTCATCAGACCGTTGCCGGCGATGGCGACAGAGCGCGTTCCGGTATCAATAAACTCGTTGCCGAGCGATGCAAGTTGGTCATTGGTCAGTCCGGTAGCGGTTGCAAGCGCGTCCAGATCAACGCCTGAGATAAACATCCCGTATATGGCCTGAGCAACGAGCGCCTCCGTGCCCGGCTTGCAAGGCAGCCAAAGATCGGCTTTGGCCGCCGTCATGCTCATGCGCGGGCCGACATAGATAAACCGCCCATGCTCGCCCTGCGCCCGGCGCGGTCCCTGCCGGAACTCGCCGAAGAGCCGGCTGTAATAGACCGGCGAAGGCCAGGCTTCCAGGAAGTCACCGCCGAACGACACAATGACGTCCGCTTGATCGAGTTGATACGCCGGAATTTGGTCGCGCCCGTAGACCGCCCGCGCCGCCGCCCGCCAGGGCGCATCGTCCAGCAGTGAATAGGTGAAGACGGTCGCGCCCGCCGCGCCTGCAAACTCGTTCAGCAGCCGCATCTGGGTTGGGGAATGACCGAAGTCTTGCGCGTCAGCCAGGATCGCAATCCGACCCGCAAACGCAGTGGGTCTTCCTGTCGGCACTCGCGTCGGATTTGTCGGAACAGCAGATTGCTGACCCAATGCCACTTTCAAGCCGTCTGCGGCACGTTTGAGTGCCGCTTCCCAATCGGTCGGCGTGGCCGACACCTCGGTGATCTTCTCGCGCCCGTCGGGCGGGTTGGCATCCTTGTCCCGGTCCCGCGTGAACGTCTGGCCGCGCTTGGCGTGCGTCACCGGGCCGCGCAGGCGGTCAGGATTATACAGGTGCTGCAAGGCCGCCTGCCCGCGCGCACAGGTTTTGCCGCCGCTGACCGGGTGGGCGGGATTGCCCTCGATCTTGACCGCCCGCCCGCCCATCGTCCGCACCAGGAGGCCGCAGCCGGCGGGGCACATCTGGCAGACCGTGGCAAAATACTGGGGGACACCGTCCATCAGACCGTCGGGCTGGTTCAGGTACGGGTAGACCCGATTGTCGTAGCCGCCGTACTGTCCCGTCACTTCTGAACGATAAAGTCCGGGCTGGTAACGGCTCAGGGGGCGGACGTCGCAGCCGGAGGCGGCGACGGCGCTGCCGACCACGGTGAGCTGTATGAACTTGCGCCGGCTGATCTCGGACATGGATAGCAACTCTTCTAATAATGGCAGGTCTAATAGTGGCAGGTGTAGCAGTCCACCGACGCCTGAGAGGGGCGGAACTTCTTCTCGTACTGCCGGTGGCAGCTAATGCACCAGCCCATGTTCATCTCGATCGGCTGGTAAACGACGTACATAGAACCGACGTTGCCGTGGCAGGTCGCGCAGGCGATGCCTGCGCCGACATGGGCCGAGTGGACGAAGTGGACGTAGCCCGGCTGCTGGTTGACGCGCACCCAGGGGATCGGCTGCTGGGCGAGGTAATACTGCCGGACGCGCGCGATCTGCGGGTGAGTGATGGAAATGTTCTTGTGGCACCCCCAGCAGACCTCGACCGGCGGGTAGTTCGCATAGCGCGAGTTTGCCGCCGTCCAATGGCAGTAGGCGCACGGGATGTGCAGCTCGTTGACATGGACGCGGTGGTAGAATGCGATGGGCTGGGTCGGGCCGGGCGCCCCGACCCAGTTGGTCTTGCGCTCGTGCGTGGTTTCCGGCCAGAAAAAGGCGAGACTGAGCAAGGCCAGCAGCAGCACGCTGGCAGCGGCACAAAGGCGGATGAGAACGGGGCGGGTCACGCCAGGTGGTCCCTTTTCTAAGAGGCTTCGGCAGATGGAGAGAGTGTCCGTCCTATCTACCCGGCCTATCGCGGCGTCAAACGCTTGCCTTGCCAATTCGTGAAAGTTTGCACAGCCATTTTTCAGGGTACAAAAACGTCGTTATGGACCTCACTTCCACCCAAATGATCACCCTGGGCCTCATCTTCGTCGGCCTGCACGTCGTCGCGCTGCCGCCGTTCGTTTGGGCGCTGCGGCGCGGGCAGTTCCGCGGCCGGGAACAGAGCGAATGGCGCCTGGACGACCCGGAATCGCCCGCCGCGCCGCCGGCCCTGTCCCCCGTCACCGCGCGCCGGGCGCGCTGGATGCTCGGCGTCCTCGGCGTCCTTGCGGTCCTGATGCTGGGATCCGTATTTCTGGTCATGTTCGTTGCCCTGCACGCGACCGCCCACCCGGCGACCGGGAAGTGTCCTTTTTAGTCCTTATCTTCGAGGGAGTCCTTTTGTGGCAATCATGCAAGGCGGCGACAGCTTTTTCTGGTTCTGGATCGCCGTCGTTATGACGGTGGGAATGGTAGTCGCGACCTGGTACTATGTCATCGTAGGGCGTGACCGGACGCCGCGCAAGCAGCGGCGGGGCGAAGAGACGGTGGAAAGGTACGGGAGCATCGAGGAAGACCGCGCGCCGATCCCCAAGTTCCTGATCTGGACCTATTTCGGCGTCGCCATTTGGGCCGTCGCGTATGTGATCTGGACCGGCATTGAAGGGATCGGGATGTAATGGCCGCGTTCGCCGCCGTGTTCCAGTCCATACACCGCTTTCTCACCCCGCCCCTCCATCCCAAGCGGCTCATCGCCGCGCGGCGCGTGCGTCTGTTCGCCGCCGCCGGTGCGGGTTCCGTGGCCGGGCTGGCTCTGCTCCTCACCTATTACGCCACCCTGGGTCTGCTGCCTTCCGCCTTTGCCTACCCCACGACGGAGTACCCCGTCTCGGCCTGGGCGCACCGGCTCGATCTGGCCCAGTTCGTCGGGATGCTGCTCTACCCGCCGCTCCCGTCCTCTCTGACGTGGTGGCTCGGCCTGGCCGTCCTTTTCGGGACCTTTACCGCTCTCGGCGTGGTGTACGCGATCCTGCTGACGTGGACCTTCCAACCGTCGGATGCGAAAAAAGGGGCCGGATTTGGCGTCGCGCTGTTTCTGGGCCTGGCCCTGACGCTGTCCATCGCGAACGGCGTCCACCCAGCCATCATGCGAAACGCGCTGCCCGACACGGGCGTATTTTTGATCGGCTGGTCGTCGCTCGCCACGCTGCAACTGCTCCTCGTCCACTTGCTGTACGGAGCGGTCGTCGGTACGCTCTATGGGCGTTGGACGGCGCGTAACTAGCCATGCAACCAGCAAAAAAAGCTGGGTCCTTTCGGACCCAGCCCCTTTTTTGTGAACGATCAGTAGCGGTCGCTGCCGCCGCCGTAGCCGCCGCGATCTCCGCCACGGCCACCGCCGCCGCGACCGCCGCCGCCGCTGCGGTCTCCGCCGCCGTAGCCGCCACCGCTGCGGTCTCCGCCGCCACCGCCGCCGTAGCTGCCGCCGCCTCCGCCACGGTTGCCGCCACCGCCGCCGCCCTCACGCGGGCGGGACTCGTTGACGACCAGGGCACGGCCGCCGACGTTGCGGCCGTTGATGGCCGCAATCGCCTGCTGGGCTTCGTCCTCGCTCGCCATCTCGACGAAGCCGAAGCCGCGCGACTGGCCCGTGTAGCGGTCGTTGACCACCTGGGCGCTGGACACGTTGCCTGCCTCGGCGAACAGGTCGTGGAGTTCCTGGTCGGTCATCTGGTAGGTCAGATTACCGACATAAAGTTTGGTTGCCATTCTCCCGATGGCTCCTTTCGGTGTGTAACGCGCTCCCCAAACATCTGGAAGCTAGAACGGACTTGCCTTCTTCTCGTCGTTTCTCATTGTAGAACAGCCAACATTTCGGAGGTCTCGGACACGTCGGCAACACCGAACAAAGGCAACACCGAAGGAACCGGAGCGACACGGAAGCGGGCAGCGGACCGAATGCGAAAAAGGAAGGCCACCGGGACTGTTCCCGGCATCGCGGTCATTATACCACGCCTTTTGCTTGAGCGCAAATATTATTTGCGCGGGATTTCCCCATAGAAAATGGGGCGGTTTTGTCGGCCAAGCCCTTGACAAATCGCCACGGGATGCGGTATCTTTTTAACGAAAAGCGCGGAAGTCTCGGCCATTTGCGGAAGTCTCGGCCATTTATGGACGAGATGGGACAAAGTCCTAAAGACAAAGTCCTAAAGATAGCGCAACGCCATTGCTATGGCGTTATATTTGGGGTGTTGGGTATAATCTGTGTAGTCGTTTGCCCTGTGTATCAAAGGCATATCGCAAGCCGCCTGATCGTATTGCTCATCGTATTGCTCATCGTATTGCTCATTTTATCTTTTGCTCATTTTATCTATAAGCCTTTGGGCTTCGGACATGAATGGGTCTAGCGGTCAGGGCCGAGGCTAAGATCAATGCTAAGATCAATCCACACCTCTAGCAAAACCAAAAACCTCTAGCAAAACCAAAACGACGCAGATGTAGAAAAAGGACTACACCAGTAGCATTGGGGCAACAATGCTTGGGTGCAATACCCTAGAAGCCCGACCCTTTAGGGGCGGGAGTTGTCACTGCGTTTCTTGTTAGGGTGACGCCCACGGCCCGTACAGCCGGGCGCGAGACCTCAGCAAGATAGACGCCTTTGCCGTCTTCTGCCCGGAAACGCGCAAGACCTACTATGTCAATGTGTGCGAACTGGCGGGCTGTGAAACTTTCTCGCTGAGGATCAACCCGACGGCAAACAATCAGACCAGGCACGTCCGGTTTGCTGAAAAATACCTGAATGCGGCGAGGATTTTCGCGCCCCTTTAGTATAAAGGTTATTACAGTAGTTTTGTAAACTTCAGATTAGGGTTCGATTCCCTGAAGGGGCTATCGTTCAGTAGCAACTTAGTCAACAACTCAATATGGGTCGGTGTCCGAGTGGTTAAAGGAGGCGGTCTGTAAAATCGTCGGCGCAAGCCTACACAAGTTCGAAACTTGTCCGGCCCATCAAAAAATGCGCCCGTGCTTCAATCTCATCTTGAAATTGGAGCACGGGCGTTTTGTTGTGCCATCGCTTTTCTTGCGGCGGCAACTCTTGACAAACGGCGTCCGAGCCGGTATAGCTATGCTCCGCTTCCGGCAATTATCAAAAAGCGCGGAAGACTTGCTGATTCATCAGCAAGATGGATGAAAGACTTTAGGATAGCGCAACGTCTTTCTTAAGACGTTCTCTTGGGCCTTTCGGGTATAATGCAGGCATACACAAATACTGTTTTGGCTATCCACACACGCCACCAGAGACATCGCTTCTTGAGTTTTTGCCTCGGCTAAGAACAGAAGGCGAGTTTGGGAAACCTTGTCACTGGAAGCCTCCAACGCATAGAAACAGTCATACTTCGCAAAATAATTGCCCTGGGACAACATGGCATGGGTGCAAGACCCTAGAAGCCCGACCATTTATGGGCGGGAGTTGTCACACTTTCTTCAACTCAAGACTCGGGCTCACTTAGCGAACACGATGCTCGCCACGGTCCGGTCACCCTCGTTGGTGAGCAGGAAGCGGCCCTGCAAGTCGCCGCGCACGAGCGACTCGACGATCTGGAGGCCGAGCGAGTCCGTCTTGCGGATGTCGAAGCCGGCGGGAAGGGGCGTACCGTCATTGGCGACTTTGAGCGCGATGGCCTTCGGCTCTTCGGCCAGCGTGATGCGAATCTCGCCGTCGTCCATGCCCTCGCCAAAGCCGTGTTCCACGGCGTTCTGCACCAGTTCATTCAAGATCAGCGCGACCGACGTGGCCTGGGAGGAAGGCAGCAGGATGTCCGGCCCCTCGATCTTCATGGCGATGTGCTTGTTGGGGGCGAGGATGCCCTGCGCGGTCGCCTGGATGATCTGCTCGGCGACCTTTTTGACGCTGATGATGTCCAGGTCTTCCCGTGCCAGCAGCTCGTGGACGGACGCAATGGCGAGGATGCGGTTCAGCGACTCGGACAGCACTTGCTCGACGCTGCGCCGGCCGGCGTAGTGCATCTGGAGGCGCAGCAGGGAGGCGACCTGCTGCAAGTTGTTTTTGACCCGGTGGTGCATCTCCTGGATGATGGCCGACTTGACCATCAGCTTGGCGTGCTCGATGGCGATGGCGGCGTGGTTGCCCAGGGCCGTGAGGACGGAAATCTCCTCGTCCGTGAAGCGGTGCGGCTTCTCGGTGTAGCAGTTCAGGACGCCGACCTTTTTGTTTTTGACCAGCAGCGGAATGGACGCGAGCGAGGACAAGCCTTCGCTCCGGGCCAAGTCGGGCGTCGAATACTCGTGCGAGTTTTTCAGGTCGTAGACGGTGATCGGCTGCCCTTTCGCCAGGGCGCGGCCCGCCACGCTTTCGCCCAGCTTGATGTTGGGCTTTTTGGCGTACTCGCGACTCTTGCTCTGGGTCGCCTTGATGACCAGCTCCTGCTTGTCCTCGTCGAGCAGCATCAGGGAGCAGATCTTGAACGAGAGCGTGTCCGCCGTCGCCGCTACGATGAGCTGCAAGATTTCTTCCAGGTACAGGTCGCTGGTGATTGTCTTGCTGACCTCGGATAGCGTCGAAAGCTGGGAGGCGCGCTTTTCCAGCTTGCGGTACTGACGCGAGTTCTCGACCGCGCCCGAAATCTGCGACGCGATGGACTGGAGCAGCCGCACCTGCGTCTGCGTGTACTCGTGCTCCTTTTCGGTGCGGACGTTGATGACGCCCAGCACCTCCCCCCGGTAGATCAGCGGGACGCTCAGAATGCTCTGGTACTTGTCCTCCTGCAATTCCGGCACGAACTTGAAGCGGGCGTCATGGTGGGCATCATGCCCTAGCGCGACCGGCTCCTTGTGCTGCGCGACCCAGCCCGTCAGCCCCTCACCGACTTTAAGGCGCAGCTTGCCGATGACTTCCCCGGAGCCGTCCGTCACCGCCCGCAGGACCAGCGTGTCGTGGGCATCGTTGAACAGGTACACCTGGGAGGAGTCCGTGCCCGTCACCTGCACGGCCATGCCCGCGACCGCTTTGAGCATTTCTTCCAGGTCGAACAGCGACCCCATCGCCTCGCCGATGCGGCGCAGCGCCTCGCCCTCGGCATTGCGCTCGTCATGGGCGCTTTCCATCGCCTGGATACGTGCCTGCGCCGCCTTCAGCTCCGCCGTCCGTGCTCCCAGTGCGTGGCGCAGGCGCGACGTCTGCGCTTCATGCGAGCGCAGCGTCTGGCTGTGGCGCTTCATAAACAGCGCGCGCCGCCCGAACCCAATGTGGGGCGGCATGTTATCATGGTTCTTGCTATTTTTCATGGGCAGACATTGTCTTCTCTAAAAACCGGCCGAGGGCGGCAAAAACAGGCCGGCCCTCGGCTCCGAAATAGTCGGCGTGGCCGCCCTGCGCGACCGCGAGGCGCGTTACCGGCCCCCCGCTGGCGGCGGCCAGCCGGTCCGACATCCAGAACGGGATGAGGCGGTCGGCGCGGCTGTGGACGATCAAGACGGGGCAGATCACGCGCGGCATTTTCCGTTCATTGGCAAACGGGTAGCGGAGCAAAAGGCGCAGCAGGGCCGTCGGGTAGATCGGATACTGCCGGTGCGCCGCGTCCGCCAGGCTGGTGTAGGCCGCGAACAGGGCCAGCCCGGCGATGGGCTGATGCGCTGCCGTCTCGCGCGCGGCCAGGTCCACGGCGACGCCCGACCCGAGCGAATAGCCTGCGATAACGATGCCTTTGTGGTCCACATCCGGCCGGGCGCGCAGGTAGCGATAGGCCGTCTCAGCCGTCGCGTCGCAGTTCGCCTCCGACTCCCGACCGCTGCTCAACCCGAAGCCGACGTAATCCGGCATCAGGACGTTGGCGTCGAGCCGGCGGAACGACTGGAACCATGCGCGGCAGCCGTTCAGCGACCCGCCCTGGCCGTAAAAGAACAGCAGGGTGGGGCGACGGGCCGCGTCCGGGTCCGGCGTGCCATTCGCTCGGAGGGCGCTTCCGTAGTAGGCCGTGACCTTGTCCCCCGTCGCCGTTCGGAAAGAAACCCATTGCGCGCCGGGCGGCGCCACGGCTTTGTCCGCCGCGCCCCAGGTACGGGAGTAGCCGGCGTTGAAGACCAATTGGCGCTGAAACGCGGCCAGCACGACCAGCGGCGCCAGATACAGCGCGGCCCCGAAGAGCAGAAGCCGCCTGACGGTCTTGGGGACCATCCGGCGGCTTTGTCGGGAGGTGGGCGCTGCGGTCATCATCTTTGAGCGCGTTTACACGTTGTGGGCGATGATGATCGCTTCGGCGATCTCGCGCATGGATTTGCGCGTGTTCATGCTTTGGATCTGGATGCGCCGGAACGCCTCCTGCTCCTTCAGACCGTACTGGTCCATCAGGATGCCCTTGGCCCGGTCCACGGCCTTGCGCGTATCCAGCTTGTTTTCCAGGTCGGACACCTCATTCTCCAGTTCGACGAACTCCTCATAGCGCGAGATGGCGATCTCCATCGCAGGCAGCAGATCCGCTTCCTTGAACGGCTTGACCAAGTAAGCAAAGACGCCGGCGTCTTTGGCGCGGTCTACCAAATCCTTCTGCGAATAGGCCGTCAGCAGCAGCACAGGCGCGATGCCTTCCGTCGTGATGACCTTAGCCCCCTCGATGCCGTCCATTTCGGGCATTTTGATGTCCAGGATCACGATGTCCGGCTTCATCTCTCGCGTGACTTCAATGGCTTTGGCCCCGTCTCCCGCCTCGCCCACGACCTGGTGGCCCATGTTTTCCAGTGTCTTGCGCAGGTCCAGCCGGATGATTGGCTCATCGTCCGCGATCACGATTCGTAGTGATTCCATAAAGAAGTCTCCGTCCTTTTTCCACAGTTTCGCTGAGTGTTTATCTGATGCTTATCTGAAAGGAGGGCCTGCGTGTCAGCTTGCAGCCCCTCCCGTTTTCTGCTGATTTTCTGCTATAATGGCGTCTACTGCCTATCATAGCAAATTCCGTGCCAAAAAAGCAAGGGCGAACCCCCTCCATGAAGCGAATCACCAGCATCAGCCTCGGCTCCTCCGCCCGCGACAAGGCCGTCACGGCGACCTTCGCCGGGGAAGAGTTCAGCGTCGAGCGCATCGGCACGAACGGCGACATGGCCGCGTTCCGGCGCAAGCTGATCGAGTTGGACGGCATCGTGGACGCCTTCGGCCTGGGCGGGACGGATATGTACGTCTACGCGGCGGGCCGCCGCTACGTCTTCCGCGAGATCGAAAAGCTGGCGAGCGCCGCCGTCAAGACCCCCGTGGTGGACGGCAGCGGCCTGAAAAACACGCTGGAGCGTGAAACCATCGCCCGCCTGGGGCGCGACGGCATCGTGGACTTCTCCCGCTCGAAAGTCCTCCTGGTCAGCGCCGTGGATCGCTTCGGCATGGCCGAGGCGCTGGATGGGGCCGGCGCGTCCGTCGTCTACGGCGACCTGCTCTTCGCGCTGGGCGTTCCACTCCCCCTGCGCTCGCTCCAGTCCGTGTCGAGCGCCGCCCGCGCCCTGCTCCCCCTCGTCACCCGGATGCCCTTTTCGTGGCTGTACCCGACCGGCGAGAAGCAGAACACCATCACCCCCAAGTGGGGCCAGTATTACGCCGAGGCCGACATCATCGCCGGCGACTTCCCCTACATCCGCCGCTACATGCCCGACGACCTCCAGGGCAAGACCATCCTGACCAACACCATCACCACCGATGACGTTTCGGAACTCAAAAAGCGCGGTGTCCGGCTGCTCATCACGACCACGCCGGAACTCGACGGCCGCTCCTTCGGCACCAACGTCATGGAAGGCGTTTTGGTGACCATCTCAGGCCGCAAGCCCTCCGAACTGACGCCCGACGACTACCTGAAGCTGCTCGCCCAACTCAACTGGCAGCCCCGCGTGGAAACGCTGAACCCGTGACGAAATACTGCCCTTCAGCCTGTGTCGTTACGCTGATTTTCCTCTTAGCTGGCTGCGGGACGAGGCCGCCGACAGGAACGCAGGCTTTAGCCTTGCCTGCTTCCAAACCGCGTCTTTGTTACCGGCTGGAAGTGATCCACTTCCCAGCAATGGGCATCAACGACAAAGGCGAAATGTTCGGTGTCATTGGCAGCGGACAGAAGAGCAGCAAGAAGAACCGCTTTTCTCAACAACCCGATCGAGAGACCGAGCACCTCGCGCTCTGGGAGAATGGCAGGACGCATGACCTCGGCACACTATTGGGTCAGGATGAGGACTGGTGTGTGCCGACCGCGATGAACAACCGAGGCGAGATCATCGGGACGTTTGGGCCGTTTGCGGCGAGGCCGGGGGACATCAACCCGAACGCAATCCATATATTTCTTTGGAGCAACGGAAGACTGCACGACCTCGGCTCAAACGGTGAGGCGGTCGGTATCAACAGTGAGGGTCAGGTGATTGGCGAAAAGACCTGGCCGGATGGTCAACACGGTTTCCTGTACTCACGCGGCGCAATGCAGGAGGTAAGAAATCCTCTCGGTTCAGAGTACAGTGAGGTCAAAGCCATAAATGGCAAGGCGCAAATGGTAGGTGTGGCTTCAGGGCCGAGTAAGCGCACTGGCCCTCAGCCTAACGCGATCATTCACACCTTTCTCTGGAACAATGGTGCGGCGTCAGAGATACGTCTGCCCCAGCACGATGGGTTCAGCACTTACGGGGGCGCTAATGCGATTAATGATGCAGGGCAGGCTGTCATTAATGCAGATGATCTGGATGAGGCTGGCGCGAAAAGCGGCCTCGGCGCGACGAGTCGCTGCTACCTCTGGCAGAACGGGACCGTAACCGACCTCGGAACCCTGCCCGGCTTTAGCATGAATGCTGTTGCAATCAACAACCGAGGGCAGATCATCGGGAACGCGACCAAGACAGGCGGATATCCGCAGAGTAACTTCACTCATCCATTTCTTTGGCAATCAGGAGTGCTTCATGATTTGAATGACCTTACCGACCACAAAGGCGCGATGTTAACGCATGTATTGGGGCTTAACAATCGCGGTCAGATCGTAGGGTACGGGGAAGGCAGCGGCAAACACTACAGCTTCTTGCTAACGCCGGTGACTAAATGATGCGAATGCGCGAACTTCTGACAACTTGTGCCGCCTTGACTGCCGCCGCGAGCGCATTTGCCCAGGCTCCCCTCCATTACACCGTCACCGACCTCGGCTCGCTGGGCGGGCAAGAGTGCGCGGCGATGGGGCTGAACAACCGAGGCCAGATCGTCGGCGGCGCGGACACGGCGCGGAAGGGGAAGGGGCCGGAGTTCATCACCAACGTCTTCGTGTGGCAGGGCGGGCGGATGCGGGCGGTGTCGGGACTGGACGGCAGCCACGCCTACGTCGTCGCGGTCAACGACGCCGGGCAGATGGCCGGGGCGTACAGCGCGGACCCGCTGAAGGCAAAGTTTGCGTCGGCCCTGTTCGGTCCCACGGGCAAGGTGCGGCTCCTGGGCGGCTTCCCGGCGACGCAGCACGGGTACTCGCTGTCGCAGGCCGAAGCGGTCAACGCGAAGGGGCAGGTCGTCGGCGTGTCCAACAACCAGGCGTTCTTCTGGAGCGGGGGCCGCCTGCGGGCCTTGCACCCGCCGTCGGGCTACCAAGCGTCCCAAGCGTGGAGCGTCAATGACGGGGGACAGGCGGCGGGCAAGGCCGACCGGAATGTGGGAAAGGTCGTGCGGACACACGCCCTGTTCTGGGACGCGGGCGGCAGGGTCACGGACCTGGGCGTCCTGCCGGGTTACACGGACAGCATCGGGCGGGCCATGAACAACCGGGGCCAGGTCGCGGGGTGGGTCGGCGTGACGCGGGGAACGCCGGGACGCCGATTGGCGTTCCACTATCAGGCGTTCCTGTGGCAGAACGGCAAGATGCGCGGGCTAGGCTCCATTCCGCGCATCCCCGACAGCAAGGCCGCCGCCATCAACGACAAGGGCCAGGTCGTCGGCAATGCTTATTTCAAGACCGACGAGGCCGCGCTGCTGTGGCAGGGCGGCAAGGTGTACGAGTTGAACACGCTGGTTCCGCCGCATTCCGGCTGGAAATTGCAGAACGCCCTCGGCATCAACAACAAAGGCCAGATCATCGGCAACGGCATCCACAACGGCATCCGCCGGGGGTTCCTGCTGACGCCGGTGCGATAGGAGATGAACGTATGACGCTGACATTGGAACTGTCGCTGGAACAAGAAGCGGCTTTGCGGGAAAAAGCGGCGCTGAAAGGCGAAGGTGAGCACGAGTATGCGCTTCAGCTTCTAAATAAAGCTTTAGGCGTGTCCGCCCCTGCACCGAACGCACGGCCTTTCTATGAAACGGCGACGCCGGAGGAATGGGTCAAAGCCTGGCATCAGTGGACGCACAGCCATGACGCGAATGCGCCTTTCCTGCTAAATGATAGCCGCGAAGTGATTTACGAGGATTAGGTATGCTCCCACCGCCGACGAACGCTGTCACGAACTTGGTGGACTCGAACCTGCTTCTTCGGGGCGCACAGCCCTCTCACCCCTTGTTTGCGCTGACCGACGCTGTCGTCGCAAAACTGCGTCTCAGAGGAGAGCGGGTTTACGCCTGCCCGCAGAACTGCACGGAGTTCTGGGCCGTTGCGACACGACCCGTTTCCGCAAACGGGTTAGGCTTTTCAACCGCACAAGCCGAGATCGAACTGGCGAAAATCGAGACTCTGTTCCCGATGCTGCCTGACGATGCGCGTATTTACCCGGAGTGGCGGCGGCTGGTGACACAGGCCGGAGTTTCCGGCAAGCCGACGCATGACGCACGGCTGATGGCAGTTGCCGTCATTTATGGCGTCAGCAACCTGCTGACGTTCAACGGCGGTGATTTCACACGCTTCGCTCCCCTCGCGCCGACAGTGACGATACTCGACCCGCATACGGTCTGAAGGACACATTTTGGAGAAATTCGCTTTTATCATCCACCCGCTCGATGCCCGGCGCGATGTTGCCAAGAAGGGCGGCATTTATTCTGTGGCTAAGATCTTGCCGGAGCCGGCGGTGGAGTGGGGGATGAGATTTAAGTCGCCGATGGTGATGTCCCACATCACCGGCATCCAGTCGCCGACGGGGGCCGAGGCCGAGGGCTGGTTTATCGGCTGCCCGCTGACGCCGAGGCAGATGCTTTCCTTGCCGCAGGAGTTCGTCTACAAGCGGCTGGTCCAGTGCGGCAAATTGGCCGAGTCCCTGGGCGCGGGCATTATCGGTCTGGGCGCGTTCACCTCCATTGTCGGCGACGGCGGCATCACGATCTCCAAGCAGCTCGACATCGCCGTGACGACCGGCAACTCCTACACGACCGCGACGGCCGTGGAAGGCGGGCTGGACGCCGCCCGACGCATGGGTATCAACATTGAGCGCGCCAAAGTGGCCGTGGTCGGCGCGACCGGGTCTATCGGCAAGACCTGTGCCCAGATGCTGGCTCCCCAATGCGCCGAGATCGCCCTGATCGGGCGCGACCTGACCCGGCTGGAGGCGGCCGGCAAGGAGCTGTCCGGCGCGTGTGTCCGGTTGTACGATGACGTGCATCTGGGCCTGCGCGACGCCGACCTGATCCTGACCGTCACCAGCGCCCGCGACGCTGTGATCGAACCCGAAGACCTCAAGCCCGGCTGCGTGGTCTGCGACGTGGCCCGTCCGCGCGACGTTTCGGTCCGCGTGGCTAAGGAGCGCGACGACGTGCTGGTTATCGAGGGCGGCGTCGTCGCCGTGCCCGGCCCGAACGCCGACTTCCACTTCCAGTTCGGCTTTCCCCCCAAGACTGCCTATGCCTGCATGTCCGAGACGATCATGCTGGCGCTCGACAGCCGCTACGAGTCGTTCACGCTCGGCAAAGAAGTCTCCATCGCCCAGGCCGATGAAACGGCCCGGCTGGCGAAGAAGCACGGGTTCCAATTGGCCGGCTACCGCAGCTTCGAGCGCGAAGTCACTCAGGAAACGATCGAGACGACCCGGCGGCGGGCACAGGAGAAGCGGAAGTAGGCGGCGCAGGTGCAGGCGCTGAGGAACCCGGCACTGGAAGTGCCGGTCTACTCTGCGTGAAAGTCGCTTCGCGACTGGGAAGGGCACGGTGAACCGCGCCCCTACGCTGGTTAATCTTCAGTGCCGGAGGCACTTTCACTCCGAGTAGACCGGCACTTCCAGTGCCGGGCCGCTTTCTCATCCCGCTGCTTTCACTCCCCCGCCATGATGACCGCGATGGGCATCATCCGCGCCAGGGGTGTCACCAAGCCTGCCTCGACCTGAATCCGCAACACGCGCTCGATGTCTTTGTAGGCGGGCGGCGCTTCCTCCGCCGTCAACCCCTCCACCCAAATGTCCTGCTGATTCAAGCGGCGGCGGACTTCCCCCAGGCTGATCCCATCCCGAACCGCCGTCCGGCTGCCGACGCGGCCCGCGCCATGCGAGGCGGAGTGCAGCGCTTCGGGCCGGCCCTCGCCGCGCACCAGATAGGAGGCGCTGCCCATGCTGCCGGGGATGACGCCCAGGACGCCTCGTTCGGCGGGCGTCGCGCCCTTGCGGTGGACCACGCGGTCGGGGCCGTCACGCCAGGCGAAGTTGTGGTGGTTCTGGACCGTCGCCAGCGGCGTCAGCCCGGAGCGGCGGGCGAAGGCGGCGTGAATGACCTCGTGATTGGCCCGCGCGAAGTCCCCGGCCAGCTCCATCGCCGCCCAGTATTCCCGCCCCGCGTCCGTGTCCAGACTCAGCCATTCGTACATCTTCGGGACGCGCGCCGTCCGGGCCGTTTCCAGCGCGGCCAGCCGCATGTAATGGTTGGCGACGGCATAGCCGACCCCGCGCGAGCCGCTGTGCGTCAGCAGCCCGCCGAAGGCTTCGGGCAGGCCGTTCTCTCCCTCTAGGCGCTCCCCGACGATTAGCTCCGCAAAGTGGTTGCCGCTGCCGCTCGTCCCCAATTGCCGCCGCGCCTTGTCCCGCAGGCCGCGCGTCTGCGGCGTCAGCGCCCAGCGGTCTTTGTCCAAGACGGGGTGGTCGGCGGGCCGGTCGCTCTGCGCACCCAGGCCGAAAGTCGTCACGGCCTGCAAGTCGCGGAACAGCGTCTCGCGCCGTTGGCGGAACTCGTCCGGGGAAACGTCGAACAGGTTGAGGTGCATCCGGCAGCCGATGTCCACGCCGACCATGGCGGGCGAGACGGCACGGTGGGCGGCGAAAACGCCGCCGATGGGCAGGGCGTAGCCGACATGGGCGTCCGGCATCAGCGCGCCGCCCAGCGCGATGGGCAGCCGCAGGGCGAGCGTGAGCTGGCTGACGGCGACCGGATTGATGTCCTCGCCTACTTCGCCGTAGACCTGGAACGGCGCGGGCGCGTCGCGGAGAGTCTGGGCCGGCTCGGAGCGGCCATACTCGGCTTCGAGGGCCGCGAGGATTTCGGCCTCCGTGCTTCCTGCCTTCTTGAGTGCCGCCGCCTGGCGCGACATCTGCGTCCAGCGCTTGTCGCCCTTCCAGGGGCGCAGCAACGTGTTGACTTTCATGCTTGCTTTATCGCTTAGGGAAGCCGTTTTGCGAAGGAAAACGCGCCACTGGTTTGTAGGGCAAATAACACGCGAGAAAAAATTTATTTTGGATTTGCAATTCGTATAAAAACATGTTAATATAAAGCACTCCGCAACGATGCGAACTCCCCGACCTAACCTGGACGCCGATGCTGGCGGACGCCTGATTCATAGTGTAGAAGGGAAACGCTTTCCGCCATGCCGATAGGATCGGCTCTCAATGTCTTTGTTATTCTTGTCTTAATTCTTGTCTTAATACCCCCGGTACATTTACTTGACATGGTTTAGGCAGGGGGTAATTTGACGGGGAAGTGCAGCGCCTCCGCCGCAGCCAATCGGCCTAATTTCTGCGGGTATCAGAATTTCTGCGGGTATCAGACTAGTTTTCGTTTTTCATTCCTAGAAGGGGATACGCACGATGCATCTATTTGAAAAAGCCGGCCTCGCGATAGGTCTGGCTTTGACGGCCCTCGCCGCCGCGCCGGCACACGCGCAGATCGTCAAAGACGGGAACTTTGAAACCGCCGATCCCGGTCAGACCACCCAGACGGACTTCTTCACCAGCGGCACGCCGTTCGACCTCAACTGGACCGTCATGGGCGAGGTGGGCATTGACCAGAACGACGTCTACGTCTTCGACGGCAGCAAGAGCCTGTTCCTCAACAGCGGGATCGGCACGGACGGCATCTCGCAGAACCTGGCCACCACGGCAGGCAGCCTGTACAACCTCTCGTTCTACGCCAACGACGACACGGCAGGGGACCTGTTGAACGTCACCTTCGGCGACACGACCCTTGCCCCGATTCCTGTGCCTGCCAACGGGTACAACGGGCCGGGCGCGGGCAACCAGGGCTTGTTCACGTTCTACTCCTTCACCGTGGCGGCCACTTCGCCGTTCACCGGGCTGAGTTTCAGCTCCGTTGGAAACCTCGGCGCCGGCCAGTTGGAACTGGACGACATCAGCCTCGCGCCCGTCCCGGAAGCCTCGACCACGGTTTCCTTTGGCCTGCTGCTGCTCGGCCTGGGCGGAATATTTATCGCAGCCAAGAAAGCCAATGCGAAGAAGGCTTCACTGACCGTATAACGAACGAATACAGAGAAAGAAAACTCACGATGCAAAAATTCTGGACAGTGTTAGGGGCCATAGGGCTTTTGGCCTCGCCGCTGGTTTCGGCGCACGCGGCGATGCGCGGTCAGGTGGCGCCTGGCGGGATGGTGGTCAGCGGCACAACGAGCCTCAGCGCCCCAGCCGCGCGTTTTGCCTCTCCGAACAGCTTCAACGCCCCGCCGGTGGACGATGGCCTTTACTTCCTGCGGCCGGAGGTTGACGACGCGCCGAATCAGGTAAACGACGGTGCTTTCGTTCTCCCCGACATCGCCTCCGCACAAGTCCTGGGCGCCGGCGCCAACTTCTTCGGGTTCGATGGCCTCAGCCACTACGACCAGCGCTTCGCCGGCACAGGCGTTTACACGAACACACAGTTTAGCACGGAGCCGCCGGATCAGGCGCTCGCCGTCGGCAACGGCTATGTGCTGGAAGCTATCAACGCCGCGCTGGCCGTCTATAAGACGGATGGCACCGTCGTTGCCGCTCCAATGCCTGTGAACCAGTTCTTCGGGCTGGCTCCCGCGATTATCCGCAGCAACTTGACCTTTGGACCTTCCCTCAGTGATCCACGGGCGTATTACGACGCCCCGAGCCGCCGATTCTTCGTGGAGGAATGGGGCACGGACACCGATCCCGCTACCGGGGCGGCGACAGGCGCCTCGTTCATCAAGCTGGCCGTGAGTCAGACCTCGAATCCGGCCGGCGGCTACACCCTTTACACCTTCGACACGACGTTTGACCCGACGCTTGCCTCCGACCCCACCACCGGCCAGCCCATTCACGTCCTGCCGGATTACGTTCAGATCGGGGCTGATGCCAACGGCTTCTTCTTCAGCATCAATCAGTTCGACCTCCTCGGCAACCAGGGCTTTTTGGGGCAGCGCATCCTCGCTGTCTCCAAAGCCGCCCTCGTGGCGGGCACGCGGACGCCGGTCGTCTCGTTCAGCGGCGGAGACCTGTACAACAGCCCTGCGGGTTTCACCGTACAGCCCGCCACGACGCCTGCCGGCGGCGCTTACGAGACCAGAGCCGGCGGCACGGAATACTTCCTGTCGTCCGTCTTTGATACGACGGCCAATCAGCTTGCTGTCTGGGCGATCTCGAACACGGCATCCCTGGGCACGAAGACGCCCAGCCTTACCCTCACCGATACTCTCATATCAAGCCTGCCGTTCACCCAGCCGGCCTCCTCGGTACAGAAGGCCGGTCCGTACAAGTACGGGATGAGCCAGGGCTACCCGGAAGAGCTGGTGGCCACCGGCGACACGCGCATGACGCAGGTGACCTATGTCCTCGGACACCTTTACTCCGCAGTGGAAACGGGCGTTCCGGGAGCGACGACCGGGGCGAACCCCGGCTTCACCTACTTCAGCGTTGCGCCCAGCGTTGACGCCGGCGGCAACGTGACAGGCCTGACTAATCGCCAGGGCTATGTGACAGTCAGCGGCGAAACGCTGTCCTACCCATCCTTCGGGATCAACAGCGCCGGAGGGAGCGTCATCACCTGCGCCCTCATGGGGCCGGACTTCTATCCCAGCGCCGCCTATGTTACGCTCGACTCCCACCTCAAGGCGGGGCCGGTGCGTGTCGCCAGCGCCGGTGTCGCCCCGGATGACGGCTTCACGGGCTACTTTAACACGGACAAAGCCGGCAACCCCGTCCAGGGCGTCGCGCGCTGGGGGGATTACTCTCAGGCCCAGCCGGACGAAAACGGCAACATCTGGCTGGCGCAGGAGATGATCTCCGCGCGGTCGAACACGCAGCGCAGCCTGCTGGCGAACTACGGGACGTTCATCAGCAAGATCACCCCGACTTCCTCGTTCAGCTACAAGACCAAATAGGTCATCCGCCAACCCGTTGCGGGCGCCGGCATTTTTGCCGGCGCCCGCTTTTTGCCTGTTGTTTGGCACTCTCTTGACACGAGTGCTAAAACGGAGTATACTATTGCCCGGAAGTATTCCATAACCTGAGCGCGAGACACTAAATCAGACACCCATTGAAGGAGGTCAACCCCATGTTGAAACCGTTGGGCGACCGCATCGTCGTCAAGGCCCTGGAGGCCGAATCCCAGTCGAGCGGTGGCATCATCCTGCCGGACACCGCCAAAGAAAAGCCGCAGCAGGGCGAAGTCCTGGCCGTCGGGCCAGGCAAGACCCTGGACAACGGCAAGGTCAGCGCCGTGGACGTCAAGGTTGGCGACAAGATCGTCTACTCCAAGTACGGCGGCACCGAGATCAAGGTCGGCGGCGAGGATGTCATCATCCTGCGCGCCGATGACGTGCTGGGCATTCTGAATAGCTAACCCCTCCCCGCCGCTGCGCGGCGGCCCTCCCCCGCAGGGAGAGGGTGGGAGATTACAAGGAGAAAACAAACACTATGGCAGCGAAAGAATTGCTGTTCGATGAAGCGGCGCGGCGCGCGCTGGAGCGCGGCGTCAACACGCTGGCCGATGCGGTCAAGGTCACTCTGGGGCCGCGCGGGCGCTACGTCGTGCTGGAAAAGAAGTTCGGCTCCCCGTCCCTGGTGGACGACGGTGTGACCATCGCCAAGGAGATCGAGGTCGAGGACAAGTTCGAGAACATGGGCGCGCAGCTCGTCCGCGAGGTCGCCTCCAAGACCAACGACGTGGCCGGTGACGGCACCACGACCGCGACCGTGCTGGCCCAGGCTATCGTCCGCGAGGGCCTGAAGAACGTCGCCGCCGGGTCCAACCCGCTGGCCGTCAAGCGCGGCATTGACAAGGCCGTCGAGGCCGCCGTGGCCGAGATCAAAAACCTCGCCGTGCAGGTGCAGGGCAAGGAAGCGATCACCCAGGTCGCCACCAACTCGGCCAAGAACACGCTGATCGGCGACCTGATCGCCGACGCCATGGACAAGGTCGGCAAGGACGGTGTCATCACGGTCGAGGAGAGCAAGGGCACCACGACCGCGCTGGAGCTGGTCGAGGGGATGCAGTTCGACAAGGGCTATATCTCGCCCTACTTCGTCACCGACGCCGAGCGGCTGGAGGCCGTGCTGGAAGACCCGTACATCCTCCTCTTTGAGAAGAAGATTTCCACCGTCCAGGACTTCCTGCCCGTGCTCGAAAGCGTCGTCCGCAGCGGCCGGCCCCTGCTGATCATCGCCGAGGACGTGGACGGCGAGGCGCTGGCGACCCTGGTGGTCAACAAGCTGCGCGGCACCTTCAACGTGGTTGCGGTCAAGGCCCCCGGCTTCGGCGACCGCCGCAAGGCCATGATGGAGGACATCGCGGTCCTGACCGACGGCAAGTTCGTCACCGAAGACCTGGGCATCCAGCTCAAGAACGTGGACGAGACTTACCTCGGCTCGGCCAAGCGCGTCACCATCACCAAGGACGAGACTACCATCGTCGAGGGCAAGGGCAGCGCGGCCTCGATCCAGGGCCGCATCGCCCAGATCAAGGCGCAGGTCGAGAAGTCGGACAGCGACTACGACCGCGAGAAGCTCCAAGAGCGGCTCGCCAAGCTGTCGGGCGGCGTCGCCGTCATCCAAGTCGGCGCGGCCACCGAGACCGAGCTGAAGGAAAAGAAGCACCGCATCGAGGACGCCCTTTCGGCGACCCGCGCGGCGGTCGAAGAGGGCATCGTGCCGGGCGGCGGCACCACGCTGATCAAGATCATCCCCGCCCTGGACGCCTTGAGCGCCGAGGGCGACGAGAGGGTCGGCGTGAACATCATCCGGCGCGCGCTGGAAGAGCCGGCCCGCCAGATCGCCAACAACGCCGGCGTCGAAGGCTCGGTTATCGTCGAGAAGATCAAGCAGACCGGCCAGGGCTACAACGCCGCGACCGGCGAGTTCGGCGACCTGGTTGCCCAGGGCATCGTGGACCCGGCCAAAGTGACCCGTTCCGCCTTGCAGAATGCGGCCTCCATCGCCGGCTTGATCCTCTCCACCGAAGCCCTCGTGGCCGAGCGCCCCGAGAAGGCCGCGCCCGCCCCCGGCGGCGGTGGCGGCGGCATGGGCGGCGGGATGCCCGGCATGGGCGGCATGGGCGGCTTCTAAGCCACCCACCGATCTCTGCAACTACAGCAAAAAGCCGGAGGCCATATGGCCTCCGGCGTTTCTGTTTGTCGGGTATAATCGAGTTAGGAAGAGCGGGAGGGTTATAATCATGCCGGTTATCACACCGTTGACATGGGAAGAAAACATAGGCAAAGACAAGGTTGTCGTTGCGTACTCCGATGCCCCAGATAATTTACATGCCATCTTTGAAATAGATGATTGGGCACGCGCTCATGGCTATGTCCGAAGCCGGGAGAGCGCGTTAAATATCAAGCAGGATGCTCAAGGCCATCGCTACTTTTACTGCGCTTGCTATCTCCTTGATGAAGATGATCGGCGCGCTGCTGATGCCGATCTGCTAAGGATTCGTGAGCGTCGCGAACGAATGCCTTTAACCACGTCTTCGGATGTGCTGCTCCGTCAAGAGGATTAGCCTATATGCCGCGCTATGCCGTTCCCGATACCAGCGCTATTGCGGCTGCGCTCTATAACGAACCTTACACACTACAGGCCGAGCCGCTCTTGGAAGCGATACGAAAAGGGGCTGTTGACGCGGTGGCTCCTTCCTCCGGTCTCACTGAGTTTTTCAATGTCAGCCGTAAAAAACTGATTTCAAGTGGGCCACGTCCTGCTCCATCTGTTGCTGATGTCGAGGCGGTTGTTGCTGATTTCCTGACACTGCCTATCTTGTGGTGGGAGATCAACGCGATTGCGCCAGCCGCTTGGCGACTGCATCGGGATCAAGGTGTTGGAACCGGTGATGCTTTCTTTCTAGAAGTCGCGCGTCAGTGGGATGCTGAGATATGGACGCTAGATGAGCAATTCTACAGGACAGCGTACCTTGTTCACCCCAAAACATTCGATTTAAGGACGATGCCGTTTGTATGAGCGAGAGGTTTGGTATTGTAACGCGGAAGCCTCACCTTTACGATGTGGTCGCCTTGACTGAGAACCTGCCGCAGCAGGGGCTTGTGCGTGGTCAGGTGGGGACGATTGTTGAGCATTACTCGCCGGATGCGTTTGAGGTGGAGTTTGTGGACAACAGCGGCCATACCTACGCGCTCGTCACGCTGAAAGGCAGGCAGCTCTTGGTTCTGCATTATGAGCCGGCGCAAGCAGCTTGATGAACAGCGATGGGAAAGCCGGAGGCCAAGTGGCCTCCGGCTTTTCTTTTCGCCTGTGCTATAATTGTTCATCACATGGGCGAAAACACAAATCATTTGGCAAATAGGAAAAGAACAGACACGATGCACACGCTGACATTGCAATTGCCGGACGAGATATTTGAACCGCTGATGCGCCAGGCACAGCGATCCGGCAATACGCCGGAAGCGGTTGTGACGGACTGGGTTGCCAGTGCCGTTCTACCTCCTCCCGAAGACCCCTTGCTGAAATTGCTTGGCAGCCTCGAGTCGGATGTTTCCGATGTGGCGGAGAAGCATGACGAGTATCTTGGTCAGGCGCTGGCAGGCGGATCACACGCATGAGTGAGGTATTTGCGGATACGTCGGGCTGGGCAAGCGCATTCATTGGCAAGGAAATGTTTCACATTCCCGCTGCGGCATTTTTGCGGCAGTGGCAGGCGGATGGGACCAAAATCGTCACGACCAACTACGTTTTGACGGAAGTCGTTGCCCTGCTGACAAGCCCCTTGCGGATTCCACGGACGCAGCAGATCGTCATTCTCAGCGCTATTCGCAGTGCCGCCTGGGTTGAAGTCGTTCACATTGACCCCGCGCTCGATGCTGCCGCCCATTTGCTGTTCCAGAACAGGCCGGACAAACTCTGGAGTCTGGTAGACTGCGCCAGCATTGTCGTCATGCAGCAGCGGGGAATGACGCAGGCATTAACCAACGACCATCATTTCGAGCAAGCTGGGCTTGTACGTCTGCTGAAATGAACGATCACCAAACGCGGGCATCAAGTGGGGACGATTGTTGAGCAATACTCGCCCTATGCGTTCGAGGTGGAGTTTGTGGACAACAGCGGCCATACCTACGCGCTCGTCACGCTGAAAGGCAGGCAGCTCTTGGTTCTGCATTATGAGCCGGCGCAAGCGGCTTAGTGAACAATGATGGAAACACCGGGGGCCACTTGGCCCCCGGTGTTTCTTTTTTGCGGGGTATACTTCCCAGTGGAGAAACGACTTGGCGCAGAGTATGAATGCCGGCTCGAAAGTGATCATCGTGTGCGGTCTTCCCGGCGCAGGAAAAACGACTCACGCCAAACTGCTGGAAGAGAAGCTTGGCGCAATCCGGTTCTGTCCCGATGAATGGATGGCGGAGCTTTCGATTGACCTGTACGACGAAGAGAAACGAGCAAAGATCGAAGCCCTGCAATGGAAGCTGAGTCAGGACCTGTTGGCTCAGGGTTTAACGGTAATCATCGAGTGGGGGACATGGGGCAGGTCGGAACGCGACACCTTACGGCTGGGAGCAAGAGCGTTGGGCGCTGCCGTGGAATTGCACTACCTGTCTGCTCCGATCCCTGTCCTTTTCGAGCGTATTCAACGCCGGGGCATGGAAAACCCGCCGCTGACGATGGAAGATTTGCAACGATGCTCCGAGATGTTCCAGGCTCCCACTGTTGAGGAGATGGCGCTTTTTGACGTGTATCCACAGTGCCGGGCGCGGGGAAGCAACAGAAGATGAATGATTGGATGAGGAGAGCCGGAGGCCGCTACCATGATGCCTTCCGAAACGCCTTGATCAAGGACGGCTGGACTATCACGCACGACCCTTTCGATTTAGAGTGGGATGACAAGGAGTTGTATGTGAACGTCGAAGAGGAGCGGTTGGTCGCGGCGCAAAAGCAAAGGCAAAAGATCGCAGTGGAGATCATAAAGTTTCTCCAGCCCCTCCCTGATAACGAGCTGGAACACTCGATTGATCTGTTCGCAGTCTACCGGGCTGTGCTCGCCGAACAGGAACCGGATTATGTCCTGTATCTAGCCTTGCCGGAAGAAGTCTATAAAGACGTTTTCCAGGACGTGGATAGCCGTCTGATCCTAGAGAAAGGTGTGAAAAGGGTCATCAGTTTCGATCCCGCACGGGAGGAGATCATCCAGTGGATAACCTAGAACGCTACAGGCAGGCTATTGAGAGCATCTTCAATGAGTATGCCGCCATCCCTTACTCGCTCGGCGAATTGTCCTGCGAAGCCGTCTTTGATCGTGCCCAGGACCGCTACCTGCTGATTACCTTCGGAAGAGATTTAGGGAAGCGCGTCCACTTCGCGGTTGCTCATGTGGACATCGTCAACGGCAAGTTGTGGATACGGTGCGACAACACGGAAGACGGGATCGCGACGGAGTTGGTCGCCGCAGGCGTTCCGAAGGGAGACATCGTGCTCGGCTTCAAGTCGGAAGAGATGAGGCGGCACACGGAGTTCGCCGCTGCCTGATCGGGAAGCCGTAGGGACGTGCGATGGCGGCATGTGCTACAGATGGCGGCATGTGCTACAGATGGCGGCATGTGCTACAGATGGCGGCATGTGCTACAGATGGCGGCATGTGCTACAATGGAGCAGGGGGACAAGCGACCATGACTTATGCGACGAAACTGGACAAGGAACAGAAGATCAAACTCGGCGACTACGCGCCCGACGAAAAGGGCGACGAGGACAAGGACACGAGCGCCGTCGTACTCGCCAAGCTGGGACAGGAACTGACAGGACTCCAGGAGTGGCTTTATGCCGCCCAGAGCCACAGCGTCCTGATCGTGCTGCAAGGGCTGGACACGTCCGGCAAAGACGGCACCATCGCCCATGTGATGGCAAGCATGAACCCGCAGGGCTGCGATGTCGCCTCCTTCAAGGTGCCGACCCCGCTGGAAGCCGCCCATGACTTCCTGTGGCGCATCCACCAGCAGACGCCCCCGAAGGGCATGATCACCATCTTCAACCGCTCACACTACGAGGACGTGCTCGTGACGCGCGTCCACAAGCTCGTCTCCGACGATGTCGTCAAGAAGCGCTACGCGCACATCAAGAACTTCGAGCAGCTGCTGGCGGACAACAACACGATCATCCTCAAGTTCTTCCTGCACATCAGCAAAGACGAGCAGAAGGCGCGGCTGGAAGCGCGGGAGCAGGACGAGGAAAAGGCATGGAAGCTGTCACCGGGCGACTGGGAAGAGCGTCAGTTCTGGGACGCCTACACGGGTGCTTATGAGGACGCCCTGGGCGCGACCGCGACCAAAGCCGCGCCGTGGTACATCGTCCCCGCCGACCGCAAGTGGTTCCGCAACCTCGCGGTCGCCACCGCGCTCGTCGAGACGCTGCGCCCGTACAAGAAAGACTGGGAAGAGACGCTGAAAAAGCTCGGCACGGAGCGCAAGGCGGAGCTGACCGAGATGCGCCGGACGGAAGGCGCGAGCGACAAAAGCGGCAAGCGCAAGCCGGGCGGAACGAATCCCGGCGCGACCCACGAAACGTCCTGAAAATGCGTCATCCATTCCTTGTTCTAGTCGGTGTGGTCGCCGGCATGGTGTCGGCGGTCCCCGCTCCTGCGGCTCCTCCGGCTGCGTCCGCGCCAACGCTGGACACGGTGCAGCATCGAGCGTTCGCGTTCTTCTGGAACGAGAGCGACCCCAAGACCGGCCTGACCAAAGACCGGGCGAAGAACCTGCCCGGCACGCCGGACACCGATACGGTTGCCTCCACGGCGGCGACCGGATATGCGCTGGCCGCCCTGCCGGTCGGCGTCACGCACGGCTGGGTCAGCCGCAAAGCGGCCTATGAACGCGCCCTGACCACGCTACGGTTTGTCCAGGATAAGATGGAGAACCAGCACGGCTTTTACTTTCATTTCGTGGACAAAACTACGGGCGCGCGGGTCTGGAAGTCCGAGCTGTCGTCCATTGACACCGCCCTGCTGCTCATGGGCGCGCAGGTGGCGGGTGACTACTGGCGGGGCACGGAAGTGCAGCGGCTGGCGGACGCCCTGACTGACCACGCGGACTGGCCGTGGATGCGGGACGGCGGCGACGCGAGCGGGACGCAGAAGACGCTCTCGATGGGCTGGAAGCCGGAAGATGGCTGGATCAACTCGCGCTGGCAGGGGTACAGTGAGGCGTCCTATCTGTACTGGCTGGCCCTCGGCTCGCGCTCCCACCCCCTGGCGCCCGCCTCCTGGGACGCCTGGGAGGTGAAAACGGCGACGCTCGAGGGCTACCCGGTCTTCGGCGGAGCCAATCCCCTGTTCATGGCGCAGATGGCGCCGGGCTTCTGCGACGTGCGCGGGCTGCGCGACCGGCAGGGACGGGACTGGTGGACGGCCTGGGCCAATGCGCACCGGGCCGACCTGGCTTACTGCGCGCGCAATCCGGACGGGCGCAGGACGTATGCCGAGGGGTTCTGGGGCATCAGCGCGAACGATCAGCCGCCCCCGGTCGGCTACGGGGCGAACTGGCCCGCGCCGGGGCATGACGACGGCACGGTTTCGCCCACGGCGATGCTGTCCGGCCTCCTTTTCACGCCCGCCCCGTCGCGGGCCGCGTTCGCCAGTCTGTGGCGCAGGCACGGCGGTCAATTGTGGGGCCGCTACGGGTTCGCCAACGCCTTCAACGTGGACAAGGGCTGGTACGACACGGACGTGGTCGGCATTGACCTGGGCATGATGCTGCTGGCGACCGAGAACGCCCGCACCGGGCTGGTCTGGCGGCTGCTGAGGGGCGATCCGGTGATCGAAAAGGGGCTGACGGCGGCAGGGTTCCACCCTGCGCCGCCCACCGTTCGCTGACCGGCTATTCGGCCGGCCTGGCGCGTGCCGCCCACTTCCGCCAGAGGGCGGGGTCTTTGAGCAGCGGGAGGTACAGCCCGCCGACGACCGAGCGGGCCTGGAAGCCGGCCTTTTTGCCGTCCGTCGTCCAGAACCAGTCGGTCAGCGGGACGCGGGTGGGGGTCTCGTCGGCCCAAGTGAAGAGCGGCTCGACGAGGGCGGCAAAGTCGGCGGGGTCTTCGGCCAGCGTCGCCGTCCAGACGATCCAGTCCAGCTTCGTATACTCGTTGCGGTTGTCGAGCGGCAGGCCGTAGACGTTCTGCTTTGTCTTGTAGTAGGCGACCTCTTTGCGGGCAACGTCCGGCGGGAATAGGTTCAAGCCGAGCAGCGTGTCCCAGACCAGGTTGTACTTCTGGCTCCAGGTGCCGGGCTTGTCGAAGGCCAGGCGGTAGTGGTCGCCGTCGTCGGCCATCGCCACCCACTCGTCGGCCATCGCCTGCGCCGTTCGGCGGTAGGCCGCTGCGTCCTCCGTCCGGCCCGTCTTCTCACACAGGGCGGCGAAGCCGCCCAGCCCCATGATCGCCTTGAGCGACAGGTTGACGTTGTGGGCGAGGTGCCCGGCAAAGTCGTCGGTGCAAAGCTGGTTTTCCGGGTTCAAGCCCTCGGTGCGCAGGAACTCGGCCCACTCCGTCAGCAGCGGCCAGTATTTCTGCACATACTCCGTGTGCCCCTCCACCTGGGTCAAGGCGGCCAGCAGGATCAGCATGTTGCCGCACTCCTCAACGGGCATCTGGTTTTCCTCGGTGCGTTCGCCGCCGCCGTAAACCTGGCCGTTGCAGAGCGGATACGTGCCCAGGTCGTGCGGGGCAAAGGGGAAGCGCCAGCGGGACGTGCTCGCATAGTCCAGAATGGGGGTCAGCATGGCCCGCAGCAGGGCGGGGTTCAGGAGCAAGAAAAACGGCGCGGAGGGATAGGTTACGTCCACCGTGGCGATGCAGCCGTTTGAAAAATTCTCTTTGGACAGGAACAGGGCCGTGCCGTCGAAGTCCACAGCCAGCTTGTGCGCGGCGATGCACTGGCGGAAGGCAAGGGCGCACAGCGCGGCAAAGCCCTCCCCGCCGACGTTTTGCAGGTCAGTGGCGATCTCGGCGTCAAAGGCCGCACAACGCTGGGTCAGCGGCTCGTAGTCGCGCTCGGCGGTCTGGAGCAGCTCGGCAATCCCGGCGCCGTCTCGACGCCAGTACGGGCGGATCTTGCGGTAAAAATACTCGATGGAGAAAACGTCGTCATAGGCCAGCAAGACGTGGCGCGCGACGGGCGCTTCGGAAACCTCGCCGAGCGGCAAGGCGCAGGCCAGGACCGGCCAGCCGTCGTGGGCTGGGCGCGGGGCGGCGATCTGGTCCGCATCCGGCAGGACGCCGGTCTGGAGGAACGCCTGGCGTCCGGGATCGGCCTCGATCAAGGCCGTGGCGCTCCCCGCTCCCTGCGGTACGGCGAGATAGACATAGCCCCAGTCAATCCGCAGGTTGTCGCCCGCCGTTTCCAGGACCGGCTGCTTCGCCGACCCCATCCGCAGGACGTCCATGCCCGGCTGGCGGTAGCGGGCGGAGATCACCGGCTGGTCGGCTCTGTTGACGACCCACTCGCCCTGGACGTGCAGATAAACCGAAACGTCGTGCGTCCCGCCGTCGGTCGCCCGTGCCTCCCAGGTGATGTAAGTCACGGGCCGGGCCAGCACATCCAGGTCATCGGGCAGCAGGGGCGACAGGAACGTCAGGGTCAGGCGGACTCCGCCGGCCTCGAACGCATAGACGGTGTGCGTTGCCGTCACCTCCAGGCCCACCTGTTCCATCGCCGGCACATCCCGTGGGAACGTCCCAATGCAGCGGAAAGTCTGGCCGTCAATGCGGATCAGGCCGCACAGGCCGTAATTGGTTCCGGTCCAGTGGCGGACTTCGGTTTCAGTGAGCGTATCGGAAACGGACCACGCGCTGAAGTAGGGATCATGCGTGACGAGTGGGACGGCAGGCGGGCGAAACGGCAAAGTCATAGGAGGCGCTCCGAGCATGAAAGTCAGTGATGCTCAGTATACCCGGAGCGTCCAGAAAATGAACGGGAAATCACGCGGCCAGCGCGAACGCCGGTCGCTCCGCGCTCTCGGCCATCAAGACCAGGAAGGCTTGGACCACCTGCGGGTCAAAGTGCGTCCCGGACAGGCCCCGGATGTGGTCCAGCACGCGCTCCCGCTCCCAGGCTTTGCGATACGGGCGGTTGGAGCGCAGGGCATCCCACACGTCCACGACTGCGAAAAGCCGCGCGGCGAGCGGGATTGCCTCCTCCTGAAGACACTGCGGATAGCCGGTGCCGTCCCACTTCTCGTGATGGCAGTGGGGGATGTCCAGAGCAGGCCGCAGGAAGGCGATTGGCCCCAGCATCTCGCGCGCTAGGGACGGGTGGCGGCGCATGAGTTCCCATTCGTCGTCGTCGAGCGGGCCGGGCTTGAGCAGGACGCGGTCCGGGACGCCCATCTTGCCGATGTCGTGCAGCAGCGCCCCCCGCCGCACATGGACTAATTCTTCTTCGCCGATGCCCAGGGCGCGCGCGAGGCGCAGGGACAGCTCGGTCACGCGCCGGGAATGTCCTTCCGTCTCGTGGTCGCGGTAGTCCAGGGCGCGCGACCAGCCTTCGATCGTCGCGTCGTAGGCGTTCAGCGTTCGGTCATAGGCCCGCGTCAGCTCGGCGTGCAGATGGTAGATTTCCTGCTCCGCCTGCTTGCGCCCCGTGATGTCGCGGATCAGCACCTGGCCGGCGGGCTTTCCTTCGTACAGAATGGGGGTGCTGACCGCCTCGACATCCACCGCGCTCCCGTCCAGCCGCAGGTACTGGAACTCGGCCAGCCCGCTGGACTGTCCCTTCTGCTGGCTGAGACGGGCGCGTTCGCGGGCTAGGGCGTGCCAGTCGGGGTGGACCACATCCAAAACGGGCCGGCCCAAGAGTTGGTCAGGCGTCTCGGCCCCCAACAAAACTGTAGCCGCCCTGTTGAGGTAGACGAGGCGGCTGTCGCTGTAAACCACAATGCCTTCCGGCGAATGCTCGACCAGGGAGCGGTAGCGCTGCTCGCTGTTCCGCAGGGCCTCCTCCGCCTGTCGGCGCTCCCCGTTTTCCCTCTGCAAAGCCGCGTTCGCGCCGGCGAGAGCCGCCGTGCGCTCCCGAACCCGGTCTTCCAACTCCTCGTGGGAGCGCTGCAAAGCCTCCTGGACCGCTTTGCGCTCGGTGATGTCCATCAGAAGACCGTCCCAGACAATGCGGCCATCCGGCTGGCGCTCGGGCCGGGAAGCGCCCTGCACCCATCTCGGCTCACTCGTAGGGCGGAGGAAGAAGCGCCCTTCCCACTTCCAGGGCCGTAGTGTCTGCGCCGACTGCGCCACGGCGGCCTGGAAACTCGTCTGGTCTTCAGGGTGGATCATGCGAATGAGGGAAAGTGGGTCCTGCATGATCGCCGATGGCTCCAGGCCGAACATCTCGCGGCAGCCATCGCTGACGTAGGGGAATTGCACCGACCCATCGGGATGCAGTGCGAACTGGTACATCATGCCGGGGGCGTTGGCGACGTTGCGCTGGAAGCGGGCCTCGCTTTGGTGCAGCGCCTCTTCCGCCTCTTTACGGGCCGTGATGTCTTCGACGGAGCCTTCGTAAAAAAGCGGGACGCCGGCGGCATCGCGCACGAGGCGCGCGTTCTCGCGCACGAAAATCTTCCGCCCGTCGCGCCGCTCCCAGGTCGCTTCCAGCCCGCGCAGCTCGCCCGCCGCTTCCAGCCGGCCCCTGAAGTCGTCGCGCGCGTAAGCGGCTTCCGTGCCGTCGGCTTCCAGGTTGCGTGCCGCGAGCTGCTCAAAGCTGTCATAGCCCAGCATCTCCAGCAGGGCGGGGTTGGCGAGCAGGATGCGCCCGTCCGGCGTGGTGCGGTAGATGCCATGCGTGGCGTTCTCGAAGAGCAGGCGGTACTGCTCCTCTTGGTCGCCCAAGACCTGCTCGGCCTGCCTGCGCTCGCTGATGTCCCGCAGGGTGGCGGTGAAAACGGGCGCCTCGCCTTCCAGGCGGATCGGCGTGATCGCCAGCTCCACGGGCAGCTCCGAGCCGTCCGACCGCACGGCCGTGATCTCGATGCGTTTCTCTAGTCCAGGCCCCGCGCCCGTTTGCAGATAGCGGGCCATCCCGCGCCGGTGCGCTTCCCGCCGGGCGGGGGGGAGAATCAGGTTCGCCAGGTCGCGCCCTATGACTTCGGCCCGGCGGTAGCCGAACGTCGCCTCCGCCGCCGGGTTCCATTCCAGGACTCGTCCGTCCTGGTTGATGGTGATGATGCAGTCCAGCGCGGATTGGAGAATCGCCGCCTTGAGAGCCTCACTGCGTCGCATCTCCCGCTCGGCCTTTTCGCGCTCGACGAGCCGGCGGCGCAGCTCCAGACGGGCGATGACCTGGCGCGAGAGCGCTTGCAGCGCGCGCTCCTGATCCGCCGTCAGGGTGCGCGGCACGCGGTCAATGACGCACAGCGTCCCCAGCGCAAGCCCGTCTTCGGTCACGAGGGGCGCGCCTGCATAGAAGCGGATTTCGGGCGCTCCCGTGACGAGCGGGTTGCCGACAAAGCGCGCGTCGGCCTGGGCGTCGGGGACGGTGAAGACGCCGGGCTGGTGGATCGCGTGCGCGCAGAAGGCCTGGTCACGCGGCGTTTCGTCGGCGTCCAGCCCCACCTTCGATTTGAACCACTGCCGGTCCGAGTCGATCAAGCTGATGAGAGCGATGGGAGTGCCGCAGATGTGGGCGGCGAGGCTCGTAAAATCATCGAAGTCGGCTTCTGCGGCAGTGTCCAATACCTGATAATCGCGCAAAGCTCGGAGCCGGGCATCTTCATTATCGGGCAAAGGGGCTGGCATCATGTTTCGACGTTCTAACGGCAGTCAATCTCTGCAATCGGTCTCTGTCCGTATCTTCGGCAGATGCCGCCAAAACATTCAGGCCCATTCAGACGTGCCCCGGACACACCGGCGCGTTGACACCGGCTCTGCCAATCGGCTATACTGAAAGGCAGAAAGGGACCACCCACTCATGGTTCTGACCTGGGATCAAGACCCACGGGAGCTGTATCCCGGCATCAAAATCGGCGACACCGTACAGCACCTCCTCCACGGAGAACTGACCGTACACACCGAAGAAGCCCGTCCCAATGAAGGCGAGTTTCCCGAAGCCAACATCCGGCGGCTCGCCGCGCACGGCCTGCTGGGCATGAAAACGCCGCCCCAATACGGTGGCCTGGGCCTGGACACGCTCAATGTCACCTACGCCGTCGAGCAGATCGCCCGCATCGCCCCCGCGACTGCCTTCGTCCTCCTGCTGCACACGCTGACCGCCAACCGCATCGCCCAGGCCGGCACCGAGGACCAGAAGCGCAAGTACCTCCCACGCATCTCGTGCGAGGCCCTGGGCGCGTCGGCCTGGTCCGAAAGCGGCGTCGGCGCGGACAAGAGCGTCCTGAACACCAAAGCCTACCGGGAAAAAGGCATCTGGCACTTGAACGGCCAGAAAGCCTTCTGCACCGGCGCAGGCCACGCAGCCGTCTACATGGTGATGACGGACACGACCGAAGGCAAAGGCTTCTTCCTGGTCCCGTCCGACAACCCCGGCCTGCGGATCGGCGAGCCGATGGACTCGATGGGCTTGCAGGGGACGCACAGCGGCGTGGTCGGGCTGGACGACGCGCTGGTTCCCGATGCCGAGCGGGTGGGGGAGCCGGGCAAGATCGGCCCGATCATCAACCTGGACATGCAATCCGGCCTGCACTCGGGCATCGTCGCCACGGGCATCGCCCTGGGGACGTTCGGGCGGCTGCTGGACATCGTCAAGGCCAACAACTCCTTCGAGAAGTACGAAAGCGTCCGCGTCCGCGTCTCGCAGCTTGCGTCCCTCCTGAGCGTGATGCGCACCCACGTTTATGCCCTCGCCCAGATGGCCTCGCTGCCCCAAAATGCGCGCCCGCCGGTCGAGGCGGCCACCATGACCGCCAAGCTATTTCTGTCGGAGAGCGCTTTGCAGATGACCACGGACGCCATCGCCATCGCCGGCAAGGCGGGGTATCTGCGCGAGAACGGCCTGGAGCGGCTGCACCGGGATGCTCTCGGCATCGTCATCGCCGCCCCCATCAACGGGCAGGTCTTGGGCAGCATCGGCGAGTCGCTGCGGCAGGCGGACCGCTCCTCACATCTTTACAAGGTCTGACCTTTTCGGGACAAAGGCGAGTAAGCACATGGAGAGGGAACATACTGTCAAGCTAGGCGAATGCCTCACCAGTCTCGCCGCCCATTACGGCTTTTCCGACTTCGCCGTGATATGGAGCCACCCAC
>JAABUO010000694.1_pt1 | contig 55762 bp, 43 predicted proteins | sample 5559291 | NCBI WGS metagenome assembly JAABUO01 (sample SAMN10711878, study PRJNA513372) | rock metagenome | isolation source: Antarctica rocks | place: Antarctica: Victoria Land, Finger Mt sud | reverse complement strand
TCTTGGTGACTATTCGACAAACGGCAAGAGCACAATGGAATTCGAATGGACCTGGAAGTATGAAGCATCGCTAAGTGGTGACAGGTCCAAGAATTATGGAAATGCTTGTTGCGTATGCTCTCTTCGAATCCTTCTAATTTAGGTTGCCGAGTACGACAAACGCGAGGATCGCCTGACGCCACTCATAACATTCTCATACTGGATACAAGACGAGAACCGTTCATTTCTTACTGTCCCAACTTCTCCTTCACTAGAACGTCGACCCTCACTTCGCTTGCAGCCGCCTTTGGCATACCCAAGTCTTATAGAAGAGCCAGTCACTCCTGTGTCCGAACCCACAGATTTATTTCCACCTCCCTTAATTGGAGTGGAACCTATTAATTTAAACTTTCAGTCGCTCGCAGAACTAGAGCCCGAGGATGACGGTCCACTATTCCGGGCAACCATCAATAATTTGGAGCGCAAGACGTCGGTTCTGCGGCATAATATGAAGAAAATAATAAAAAGAGCCGCTGCAGTCAACGAATCGCGGCTGCATTTTAACGCAGCGAACTTGGCTTTGAATGAGGCTTTACGTGATGCAGCATCTTCGAATGGCTCGGGAAATATTCGAATTGCTTTCGACAAATATTTCACGATGGCTCAAAAGCAATTTCAGCAATTTGACGTTACTGCTGTGGATCAACTTCAGAGTCTTCTCATCGAGCCCTTGCGCAGACTTTATGAAAATGATATAAAGAAGGCTGAAGCCAAAAAGCGCGAATTTGAAGAAGAATCAAAGGACTATTATCAATTTCTCGCGAGGTATCTATCAATCAAAAACGACGCTGTAAAGACGACGAAGACTCTTCAAAGCGACTCAAAATACCAGACCAAACGAAAGAATTTTGAGCTTAAGAGATTTGATTATTTCAATTTTATGCAAGATCTGCATGGGGGTCGAAAGGAACGAGAGTTGGTGCAACAACTAGTCCTATACGCAGTTCAACATTCTGAGTCATTTTTTGCCACGGCAAAAGAACTAGCAGGACTGAAGCCGAACCTTGAAGGACTTGCAACTAGTGTACGGGAGGCTGACAAAGACCTCTCATTACAGCGTATCGAGCGTGAAGAGAGACGGAGGACCCTTGAAGTAGCCGGTAGACTGGAGACAGTCCGGAGCGAGGAGAGTCTTGGTGGGAACGACTTCAAATATGATCCCAGCGATTTGAAGGCAGGTCCCCCGACGCCACAAAGTGCATACGACCGTAAAGGTCAGGCAATCACGCCTCCATCAGCCAATCTCTTCAAAGGCATACGGGACCTCGAAGAAAGAGAGGGAGTGACTGAACTTGGCCGGAAGAAGGAAGGACTGTTGTGGGCTTCATCTCGGCCTAACAACTACAACGAACCCATTTCGCTCCCCCCTAAACTATCGTGGCATAAGTACTGGATTGTGCTTGCGGCTGGCCAGCTGGCAGAGTATGAAAATTGGAAAAAGTCGGTGGTCATACACAATGATCCCATCAACTTGCGAATGGCTTCTGTTCGCGAAGCACGGTCGAGTGATCGTCGCTTCTGTTTTGAGGTCCTGACACCGCAGTCGAAGCGCATATACCAGGCTACAAACGATGAAGATATGAGCTCCTGGATACAGTCTATTTCCAATGCTATCTCTAGCACCCTTGAGGAGACCTCGTCGAGCAATACAGAACGCAATGATGAAGGGGATGATAATGTTGGAATGGCAGGAGCCTTTCATCGACATCCACCATTGCAACGACGTACCACGATAAGTGGATCCAGAACAAGTTCAAGGTCAGAGGATCCAACACCACCTCTGCGCCTGATCGAGCGCGTACGTGAGACAGATCCCAGCAATGCAATATGCGCGGATTGTGGTAGCACATCCAAGACGGAATGGGTTTCCATTAACCTGCAGGTGATCTTGTGCATTGAATGCTCAGGCCTTCATCGGTCTTTGGGAACCCACATCTCTAAAATCCGTTCCCTAACTCTCGACTCCACTTCCTTTTCAGCAGATTTGTCGGAATTGATTTTACAGATCTCCAACAGCATATCCAATAGTATATGGGAGCAAGAGCTTAGCATCAATGCGAAGCCGGGCCCGTCTGCATCGAGAGAGACGCGTCTTCGGTACATCACGTCAAAGTATTCTTCCCGGGTATTTATTGGAGAGCTAGACAAGTCTCCAGATGATGTTTTGATTGCGGGTGTTCGAGAAGGCAATACAGCCACCGTCCTCTCCGCGCTAGCGCATCGTGCAAACCCCAGTATCAGTACGAACCTCGAACCTATTGTGATAACGGCCTTGCGGGAGGCCTCCTCGACCTTTAGGATGGCAGAGCTCCTCTTCCAGTATGGCGCACTCGTGCCTGACTACGAGGGTCTGGGGCTGAGCGAGGCTGCACGAAACTATCTAGCTCTCAAGCGAACCAAGGAGATTGGTGCGAGCACGGATGGCAGGGCTACGTTCAGTCGGCTGCAAAAAAGGATGAGTGCTGGAGGCAAGCTGATGAGGGCGCCTTTGATCAAGGAATAATCAATCTACTGGGAGTGGTAACATTGCATGTCTTTTGGAGGAGACTGGATGGGGAGGGCGTCGCAACACCGAGTCTGCCCGGGGCTGGATGGGAGAACATGGTCGAGGAGGCGAGCTCGACCTTGGAGCAGGAAGCAGCGTAGACTTATATATGATCTCGTCATCGTACCAAGCACACCCATCACAAGCGCCTCCATGAATTAACCATGCAAAGGCCATCCCGGCCACGAGAGACAATCGCAGAGCGCACGGAGACAGCTCTGGAACCAGCTGCCATCAGAGTGAAGCGCGCACTACGCATCCTCCGCGAAGACTACCTTGCTCCGTGTTGCGTCGGATGCACATCCAGCATCCTGGTCTGCACGCCCTGTCGCGGCCGACTGCGGCAACTCCCCCCCTCCTCTGCCTACTTTGACTTTGGCTTTTACGACGAAGACGATCCGGTGTTTGAAGACGAGCTCGAGCAGCTCCTTGACGATCACGACAATGATAACGGCGGCGGCGGCAGAATCGCTGGTGTGGACCGTCGACGAGAGCACGTCCCATGGTACCGAAGACTGCTCGGCCGTCCACCGCCATATCGCCCATCGCTTGCAGACCTACGCGGCGTTGAGCAAGAACGGGTGCGATCAAACTCAATGCGCTCGTCAATGACAAGCAACTCCTACCGCAGCCGCGGAGACCTGATAGAGGAGAGCGGCGAGGAGGACGCGCGACTGGTCAGCGATGATTTTGTGATTGCTCTGCGCTCGAAAGACTCGGCGTCGAATCTCAAGACCGGCACGGCGCCGACGCGCAACAAGATGCAGGTGACGAAAGAGGTTACGAGCCCGCAAGGCAGCGACGCAGAGGTGCTGTGACTTTGGCTGGAATGAACGATTCACGCACGGTTGTGAATAGAGATGACTATGGATGACGATTATGGAAAGATCATGGACTGTACATAGCATTGGATTCGGCTTTTACATGAAATCGACATCGTCGTCCAATGCCTCGCTGTACTCGGTCGTATCCGCCGCCTGCGAGACTCTCGCCCCAAGCGCTGGCTTTGCCTTCTTCTTGGCTCCCTTCCCCCCTCCCTTCTCCTCGCGCTGTTTTTCATTCGAGAGGGCCGAGAGGGCGCTGGAGAGTTTCCGAATCTGCTCAGAGCTCATAGGCGATGCCAAGGCCTTGAAGAGGTCCTGTAGAAAGAGAGAGTAGTGCGGGGCTGATGTGTGCGAGGCAAGGAGTGGCACAATGGACTGCAGAAGCCTGTCAGAGTCCTCCTTCCCCTCCAGCTTCAAGTCCTCCAGCATGCTTTCAACCCCCTGGGACTCGTCTCCTTTCCTCTTCACCTCGGGCCGAGTGCGTGTCTCGCCGCCACCAAACAATTCGTCAATATTTTTAATATCCGCCTCTAGCTCCAGCTTTTTCAGCCGGGCACGCTTCTCGCCAGGTGTCTCCTCCTCCACTTCCTCTCTCAACTTGTGCATCTCGCTTTCCCTCTGCTTCTCTTCCTCCTTTTGCTGCTCCCTTTGTGCAATCTTTTGCTTCAGCGTGCTGTGCTGCTTCTTGGCTTCTTTCGGCTCGCCTGCTTGCTCTTTGCCTTCTGCCTCTCCCTCCTCATCCTCGTCGTCCCAGTTCTCGGCAATGCCCTCGTCCTCCTCGTCGTCGAACCGACGCTCAACCTCCCATGCCATGTGAAAATTCGATGTCAGAAGTCACGTTACTCGGATGCTACTCTACAGGATTGAGCGTCACGCCGCGCGCAATCGACGCCCAGCCAATCAGCCTCCAGTGCTTGTCGATGCGCCTCGACAGCGCCACTTTCTCGCCCACCTCCGTGCACGCCGGCTGCGTGAGCTGCAGCTTGGCCATGTCACCACGGACAGAGACGACCCGGCCGCCCGTCGATGTCGAGCCGATATTCACCATGAGCACTTCCATCTTGGTCAGCTTGGCTACCTTGGCCTGCTTCTTGTCCTCGGTCGTCTTGACACCCAGCAGGCGCCGCAGCAGAAAGTAGTTGATTTCAATTTCGGCGTAGATGGAGGGGAGACGGCCTTTGTGGCCCAGCACCTGCCCCACCAAGCGATCGGCTCGGCAGAGGGTGGGATCGACACGGGTGCCCACGCCAATCAGGCCGCCGGGCACGGCGTAGCGTAGGTCGTTGCTTTCGGTGTAGAGGGAAACAATGCGAGAATAGATGGGACGGCAGCGAACGTGGCCTTCGCTATTGGTGTCGATGATGCCCGGCCGGATTTCGATTTCGTCGCCGACACGCAGCACGCCAGTGAGGATAGAGCCACCTGCGACGCCTCCTTTCAAGTCCTCGATTTCCGCACCTGGCTTGTTGACGTCAAACGATCGAATGACGATGAGTTTCGGCGAAGCCCCAAAGTCTCGAAGCGGGATGGGTATGCGTTTGACAATGTACTCATTGACCGCGTCAATGTTGTACTTGAGCTGTGCCGATATGGGCACGACCGGCGAGCGATCCGCCACCGTGCCTTTGATGAAGCGTAATATGGAGTCGTAGTGCTCGCTGGCCGTCCCCTCCCGCATCAGATCGACTTTGTTTTGCAGGATGATGATGTGCTGGAGTTTCATGATTTCAATGGCAGCCAAGTGCTCGCTGGTCTGAGGTTGCGGGCAGGTTTCATTTCCAGCAATCAAGAGTAGTGCTGCATCCATGACAGCAGCCCCCGAGAGCATGGTGCTCATGAGGATGTCGTGGCCGGGGCAGTCGACAAAGGAAACATGCCTCACCAGGGACATGGTGCCCCCGCATCCCGGCCTCTCACACGGCGGCGCCAGTTCCTTGTCGGAGCGATAACTGCGGTAGCACCCGGGACGAGGGCATTTGGGGTTATCGCACTTGTAGATCTTGGCATTCGCGTACCCCAGCTTGATGGTGATATTCCTCTCCAGCTCATTCTTGAAGCGGACCGTGTGGACGCCGGAGATGGCCTTGACCACGGTGCTCTTGCCATGCGCCACATGCCCGATGGTGCCGATGTTGATGGTCGCCTGCCGCATCATGATCTCGGGCGAGAGCGCATTCAGCCCGGCAACGTCTACATCAGGCTGCTGAGGAAGAAGCTCCGCCATTCACGTTCAATTCTTATTACTCTCGCTTGGTTCAGGCACGAGATGGCGTTGACGATCACAACACGACGGGCGAATGGGATGACAGCATTACAACCCTAACCTACGCCTGATCCAGTGCGCTGCCGCTGTGCGTCCTTTGCATCGGTCTTAAGCTTTGTTGGAGCGAGTGTGATCGAGGTCGGCCATCCAGCTCTTCGGCCGTCACATGCGGGCAGGCATTGCAGGCCTTCCCTTGCGTGTTCATAGAAGTGGTACTATTTGTGCTCCTAGGTGGAGGAATTAAGTGATAATGCATAACCTGGTTCTTGTTGAAGAAGGTCATCTCTCAAAAGCTGGAGGGAATGGTGCTCCTCGCCCGGATGGCGATGCAAAGCCAACACCCGCCGCGGGTCCTGCCAGCGGGTTGCCTCGGCCCACTGGCTGGGCTCTCCCTGTGCCCGCCTTGAGGGTCGTCGTGCGAGAGGCAGCATCGGCGGGCGGCGGCGCCTCAATGGAGGTACTCACAATATTCCCCCCTCGGACAATGGCCAAACCAAGCAGCCGCTTCTCCTCCACCTCCAGCGCAGCGTCGCCCTTTTTTCGCTTCAGCCGCCTGAACTCCTCGCAGTCAGCCAGCACCAGGTTCATGTACTTGTCAAAGGCCAGCATCTGCCCCACCAGCTGCCTTCCATCCGCCATTGTCACTCTAATGCGAAAGTTGACCAAGTTCACCAGCTTTGCCGTCGTGTTGCGCGACATTGTCGGGTCCTTTGCTGTTGCTGCTGTTGCTCGTGTAGCTCGTGTTGCTCGCTGTGGCACAATTTCGTCAGGGTTGTGACGTGCAATTTTACCACACCAAGCTATCATCCAATATGGGCGACAAGGACAAGAACCCCATGCGCGACCTGCGCATCGACAAGCTCGTCCTCAACATCTGCGTTGGCGAGTCCGGCGACAGGCTGACCCGTGCCGCCAAAGTGCTGGAGCAACTATCCGGCCAGACCCCGGTCTACTCGAAAGCGCGCTACACCGTGCGCACATTCGGCATCCGTCGCAACGAGAAAATCGCCGTGCACGTCACGGTGCGCGGACCCAAGGCAGAGGAGATCCTGGAGCGCGGTCTGAAAGTCAAGGAGTACGAGCTGCGATCGAGGAATTTCTCAAAAACGGGCAACTTTGGCTTTGGCATATCGGAGCACATCGACCTTGGGATCAAGTATGACCCTTCCATCGGCATCTACGGCATGGACTTCTACTGCTGTGTTGCCAGGCCGGGTGGGCGGGTAGCCCGTCGCAAGCGTGCAACAGCAAAGGTGGGCGCCAACCACAGGATCACACACGTGGACAGTATTAAATGGTTCAAGCAGAAGTACGATGCAATTGTACTAAACAAGTAAATGGAAAATTGTTTTCTTATGTATTCTTGAGTGCTAGTATCCGTTCCCATGCCCTCCTCCTCCGGTAATCATGAGCCTATTCCCAAGAATGGGCCCATCCTCGTTCTCCGGCGCATTGGCACTGTCGCGAGCACGAAGGGCTTGCATCTCCGTCTCTAGCGCCATCAGACGCTCGTGCTGTTCGCGGGCGTGGTTGATTGCATACGGCCGTGTGAAGTCCTCGAGGCCATGTCGCCATGACTTTTCATGCACGACATCGGGACGAAGAAGATCATAGCAGGTGTAGAGCATGGCCGCAAAGCACTCCTTGTTTCCAACATCAACAAAGTAATCTAGAAGTTCCTCTGCTACCTCCTGTCGTGAAGAGACACTCGCTGTTTCAATGGCATCTTTGAAGAGTTTGTCGGTCTTGCTGAGTGCAATGGACTGCGTCCATCTCTTGTTCTTGCGGTAGAGGTATGCAGCAATTTGACGGAAGAATAGGAGCTCGTGATCCTCCAGCCGCTTAGCCAACGCGATTGGATTAAAATTGTCAAAATGATCCACACTGTCCCGCAAACTCTGGTAGTCCTCTTCCTCGATGAGCAAATCGTTGTATGCATCGTTGACGGCTTGCTTATTCTGCTTTTGGACTGCTACCAGAAAGGGTTTGACGAGCGGCAAATTGTCGCTCTTGGTAAACATGCGCACAACTCGAGTCACATCAATCCTTGGCGTCAAAACCGCCAACAGATCCGTAAGCAAGGAGGGCTGCATTTGAAGATAAAAGTTTAGAGCGCGGTAGTAGATTTCCAGGTTGGTCACTTTCACGACAATGTCTTTAAACGAGTTGTGCTCCCATGCATCGGCAGAATGCTCCATCATAGCCAACGCTGCAGAGTCCGCCTCGTCGTAGTGAACGTGCAGGAAGACAAGCTCTGGCCAGAGGTGTGCCTGTTCACATCCCCTGAGTGCCTTGGGGATATTGATGCGCGACCAGAAGAGCTTGAGATGCTCCATCATGCGTTCCGGGTGGTATTTGGCATACATGATGGCCAGCTCTGTAAACATGCCCATGTGAGCACGCTCAAGACCGAGACCTGCCTCAAGAAGTGATATCAGCTCGTCAAAGTATCCTTCACGCTCATACTGCCTCACTAGATCTTGCAGCTCCTCCGCATGCACAATCAAGTTCAAACCACATATTTGCGCTAGTCGGAACTCTCTCTTTGAAACACAGGCCTCATTAACTTGTTTCCATACCTTGACACTGTTTGCTTTGCGTGCACAATCAACAGCAAGCTGATGCTCGTTGAGAAAGACATGGGTGGTGGCAAGCTTTGCCCAGTTGGATACACTGGAGTACAGGATCTTGCTGGCTTCATAGTGCTTCTCCTCGTAGCATTGGTCGCCAACGCTCTCAATATTGGCGACATTTGTCATCTGCAAAAAGTCCTCCATATCATGCATCTTGTCGGTTCGTGCGAGTGCAAAAAGCATGGTGCTGTCCACAAGTGGCTCGCGCAAAGTTTTTCTTGCCATTCGCAAGAATTTAATCAGCTCTTCATCTTTACCGGCGTGCGTCGCCATTTCTATAAGCTCCGCAAAGTTGCTTGGGTCATTGGCTCGAATGTAAGAGTCAATGGCATCAGGTATCCGAAGTCCATCAAGTTGTGCCTTGCCCAATCGGCTCCAGACTTCAGGGGTATCAATCTTCTCGGCATAGGACGCTCCGCGATCGATGCTGACAATGTGCTCCACAAGGACATTCATGGCCTCTTGATGAGCGCCTGACTTTTGATAGATTTCAAATGCTTCCTCATAGAGCCCATTATCAATAGCAATTTGGGCAATATCAGGAGCATCGTACTTGTCGAGACGATGAATATAGTCCATCACACGTCCCTTGTCCGCTTTAATTGCGGTCAGGATAAGCAGATTCTGCAGATTCTGATTGTCATTAAAGGGCGAAGGTTCCAGTATAATTTTTTCCAGCAAGTCGATCAACTCAGTGGGAAGATCAGCATTCATGAACGCCTTCACAGCCACCGATACATCGTCGGGGCTTTGGGATTCGGGCACGGCAGTCGCAGTGACCTGATCAATGAGCGGTCTCCTAGAGGGATTATTCTCATCCAGGACATAAGCCCAGAGCTCCGGGTCGCGTCGACGTACTAGGTACCTCGCTTGATGCTTAAACATGGAGTTCTCATTCGTAATATTTACGAGCTCCACGTCGTTGTTTCCTTTTTGGTATGCAATAAATGCTAGATAGGGGTCCCGTCGTTCGCAGTACTTTCCCACAGTCAAGGTATCATATAAATCATTATTCTTGAGGAAATTTTCGGGATTGTTGTTGCTATCAATATAGATCTTTGCCAGTGCGTTGAACAGTCCGGGCTCTTGACTTCCGCTCTCCAGTGTCGCTTCCAAAAATGGCAGCAGTAACTTCAGCCTATTTCGGCGCTCGACTTCCTCTACAAGTGCATCAATCGGCACTTGACCTCGCACAGACATAAGTAGCCCTTTTATTATGGACTCGTCACAGTCCACATCCAAAAGTCCTCCAATAACAGCTGGCGTCCTGCTTGGGTTCACCCTTTGCACGTAGACCTCAATAAATTTAAATTGTTGCTGTTGGTAGAGGTATAGAATGAGATCATGCACCATATCAAATCGATCGCAAACCGTGATGAGAGGCAGCTGGTCGTCGAGTCGTGACTCTTTGAGGAAGTTTTTCACCTTTTCTGGGTTGTAATAATGACTGTCCCGGCAGATTCGCAAGACCTCCATCATCTGGCCAGATCGTACTGCGGCTTGTATGTACTTGAATTGGACTTCAGGGTCCTCCGAAAGGTTGACAACACTTCCGAGGTAGTAAAATAAGCCTTCAAATGATTTAAAGTGTTCAAACAGGTCAATCAAATGTTGGGGTCCAAGCAGGTCAGAGTATTTGGTCGCTACCTGGACGACAATCTGCAGATTTTGCCTGATGTTCTGCTTCAGCATTTCGCGAAGAGAATCCAAGGACTGCTCAACACTTAATTGACCAAAATAGTTCACAAGCCATTCAGAATTAAACTGGTTCGTGTGCACGATGACTCGCTTGATATCTGCCGGATCTTCGTATAGCTCAAGTGCTCGCTGCATCAGCCCAGCCTTTTCACACAGCGAAGCAATCCTTGGCTTGTCAAAGTGACTGAACATGTCATTGCCAATGATGGCATCCGCAACTTGAGGTGCATTTACCAAATTCATTTCCAGTAGTCGAGTTTGCATTTGTCCCTGCGCTGGATTGTTGTCTTTCAGAGCATCAAGGAGGAACGCAGTAGCTTGCTGAATCATACCCTGACTCATAAAGACATCCACGACTCGGTCTATGTCTACCAAGGCGCCGCCTTCCTCATTGGCAAGCTGAGTTGCAAATTCAGATCCCTTCTCTGGGTTGATGCGGACAATGTGCTGCAAAAGACCTGTGTAGTCAGGCTTGTATCCAACCTCCTTTGCATAAGGTAAAATTCGTTCAAACTGCCCAGTCTCTGCAAACGCAGCTACCACCTTTTGAGGTGCATTTGTACGAAGGTACACACTTAGAGCCATCGACACATCAAACGGACGCACAATATCCCCAAGCTCCTCGGAGCATTCGAGTTTATCCTCCTTCAACCACTTTTCAAGCAAGTGCTTCCGAGACTGCTGCAAGACAGGCCTTGCAAGTTCAAGCGTCTCGTATTTATTCAGACTACTTTTGTCGAGCAGGATACCAAAATATTGCATGATTGGAGCGAGTTGGCCATCTTGGGTGGGTAAATGCTTAAACTTTTCAATCGTCTGTGGGGTCCGCAGTACACCCCGTGGGGACATAGCCGCTGTCTTTGCGGCCTCACCGTACTGGCCTTGCTGTAGGAGCTGGTTGAATTGCTGCACATACAAATCATCGGCACCCGGGAGTCCTCCCCGAGACGCTAGCTTCACAGCCAGGCCTGGGTTCGACAGATTCTTCAGTATGTAAGGCACGATATTGTCATCGTCCACTGAAACCGACAAGACCTGTCCCTTTCGGTTGATTCCCATAATTCCAGACGTTGAGGTGTGTGGCGCCGTGATGAAGATAGTTTCGCTTGAGATGCGGTTCATGTAGATGCAGGTTCCGGTTTCTACGTCGTATAGGTGAATGAACCCGTACTTGGTCACCATGAATACGATGCCATACCTCTCCGACACCTGCATGGCGACAGGAAAATCGTTGGTTGCCTCTGGAGGGAAGAAGACATCCACGGCCTTCTTTTGAAAGACGGGATTATTTGGATCATGGTCGATTTCCACAATGTGCAGCTTTGCCCCGGAAGCCGTCCGCACTGCGAATGCAAAGAGTTTGGCATCTGATCCTGCTCCATCCATTCGGAATTCAGCAAAGGCAGCAGCATGGCCCTCAATGGGCTGGCTTACATTCCTCTCGCGCGAGTAGAGCTGCATGGCACCCACGATCCTCCCACCCTGCTGGGAGATGCCAACCACCACGGACCATTTCTCGTCCTTGTTGAGGCGATAGTTGATGATTTGGTTTCCCTGCAAGGATGCAGCACGGTCCGTCACCTTGACCGGCGCGGACTGGCTCACGTCCTGTATATCCCAATGGTAGATGGCCGTCTCCGTCACCAATCCCAAGAGCCGGTCGTTTAGCCATTTCCAGAACACGACATCCTCGTGCATCTGATGGGCCTTGACCTTTTGCTTGAACTCGAGGTTGAAGACCTGCAGGGTCCGCTGCGATTTGAGCGCAATGATCTTCTCCACTGGGTGCATGATGGCGCTGTCCGCCGTGATGGGGCGTTTGAGCACCGAGTTGTCATCGTGCAGGTCGACAATGATGACCTGCGACTGCTGGCCCTCCGTCTGGCGCACGCACACAAAGTGGTCGCTCTCGAGGGTGCAGTTGTTGAAGCCGATGGAGGCCGGCTGGATCCCCAGGTTCAGGAGCTGCGTGTGCTCTTGGAACCGGATGGGAAGGTCGCCCATGGTGTTTACGTCCTAATTGCAGGCAGGGTGGTTGGGTTGGTGATTGATAAGTCCTCAATGGAGCAGCAATGAGCAGGCCAGAGGAGCAGGCGCCGCCAGAGATCTTCTACAATGCGCACGAGTCCACCAAGTACCACAACAACTCGCGCATCCAGGCGATCCAGGCGCAGATGAGCGTGCGGGCCTTGGAGCTGCTGGCATTGGAGTGCCCCAGCCTGGTGCTGGACGTCGGCTGCGGCAGCGGGCTGAGCGGCGAGTGCATCTGGGAGGAGGGGCATGTGTGGGTGGGCATGGACATCTCGGGCGATATGCTGGCCGTGGCCCTCGATCGCGAGGCGCAGGGGGACATGCTGCTGGCAGATATGGGCGACGGGGTGCCCTTCCGCGCCGGCACCTTTGACGCTGTCCTCTCCATCTCCGCCCTCCAATGGCTCTGCAACGCAGACACGTCTACGGCCGAGCCACGACACCGCCTGGCCCGATTCTTTGCCACCCTCTACGCCTCCCTGAAGCGTGGCGGCAAAGTGGTCGCGCAATTCTACCCTTCCAGCGAGAAGCAGACGGATCTGATTGTGAGTGCGGCGCACAGGGCTGGCTTTGGGGGCGGCGTGGTGATTGATAACCCTGATAGCAAGAAGGCGCGCAAGTTCTACATCTGTCTGGTGGCAGGGCCGACGAGTGAAAGTCTCAACTTTGAGGGAGTCGCCATGCCGCAGGCCAAAGCGAACAATCGACGTGCAGCGCCGCCTGTCAAGGGGAGTAGAGAATGGATACGGCAGAAGAAGGAGGTGCTGAAGAAGAAGGGCAGAGTGGTTAAGCGAGACTCAAAGTTCACAGGGCGTAGTCGTGGGCCGCGCTTCTAAAAAAAGATCTTCCTGTACATAATCAAGCATTCACGTCAATCGTATCGAGGACTGCTCGAGTGAACTCCTTCAACGTCGAGTTCCCGCCCATGTCTTTTGTCCTCACTTTGCCGTCCCCAATCACTTTGTACACCGAGTTTGCAATGCGATTCGCATGGTCGTCCAGGCCAAGATGGCGCAACATCATGGTGGCCGAGAGCAGGAGTGCAGTTGGATTCGCCTGGTTGCGGCCCTTGATGTCGAGTCCTACGTGCCGGCAGCCTGGCTCAAAGACAGCAATATTGCGCCCAATATTGCAGCCTGGAATGATCCCCGGCCCGCCAACCAGCCCCGCGCCAATGTTGGACAGAATAGACCCATACAGATTTGGCATGACCAGCACATCGAATTGCTGGGGCCGAGAGACAGCTTGCATGGAAGCATTGTCAACAATCAGATCGTTCGTCTTGATCATGGGATAGTCTTTGGCAACTTCGTGGAAGGTGGAGCGAAAGAGCCCATCCGCGAGTTTCATGATGTTTGCCTTGTGGATGCAAGAGACTTGCTTCCTATCATTCTTCAAGGCAAAGTCAAAAGCAAACCGGGCAATGCGTTCGCTCTTGAGTCTCGTGATGACCTTGAGGGACTCAATAACGCCAGGCACAGACTGGTGTTCCAGACCAGAGTACTCACCCTCCGTATTCTCTCTGATCAACGCCATGTCGACGCCAGCATGGCGCGTCTTGTATCCCGGAATGTTCTTGATGAGGACGACTGAAGCGTAGATGTCGAGTTCTTGTCGAAGAGCAACATTGAAGGATTGATGCCCACTTCGCTCAACGGGAGTGTACAATATGCCTTTCAGACCGACCTTGTTCCGCTTCAGCGACTGTACGGACTCGTTAAAGAGTTCCTCCGGATGCGTAGCTCCGATTTCGACGCCAGTCACATCGACCTCCTCCCAGTCAATGGGAACATTATCCTGCTTAAACACCTCCTTGACAGAAGTAGCCACCTCTCGTCCAATTCCGTCACCTGAGGATCAGCGAAAAGTTCCCAGACATATGCTTTACCTGGAATGAGCGTTACGGTATACTTTCCGCCAAATTTCAGGGGCTTGAAGATATCACTCTGCAGCGTCGTCGCCGGGCGAATACTGGCTGGGAGGGCCTTCGATGCGTTGGGAATGCACTAAGTTAGTCTCGTTCTGCAGGGTTGGATCTCACATTTTTCACTGCCAGCGCATTGCGTGGAAGCATTGCAGGGATGAAATTTTTGATCACGTGGAGATGTTTACTGCCTGTTTACATGCGACTCATTCCATTCGCGCGCTCCATTTTGCCTGCCAGCCCCATCGCGACTCAGGACGACCTCGCCCCCACCCTTCATCTTGCCCACCAGGATGCCCCTTCCCACCGACTTGACAATGGCCCGCCTGCTCACCCCAGCTGCATCGATGAAGACCAGCCCCACATTCCGTGCAGAGTGGCCGATCTCGTTGGAGATCTCGGCAGCCTGTGGACCATACCGATGGCCTACCACAGTTGTGGCCCCAGTGGCACCTGCTGACATGACGTTCTTGGTTGCCACTTCCGCCGACTCCATTATGTTGCCAAATGCAACTAGCGACTTGTTCAATAGACCTTTTGTTCCCTTGGTCGACTCTTTCTCCTTTCCCCAGTGCAGCTTCGCGCCAGCATCCTGTGCCTTTCGTGCCATCAAATTGACACCCTTTGCTGAGTATCTTGCCGTCATCGTCGTGCCCTCGTGGATTCGCTTGATGTGCGACCGAGTGGTGTCCTTGAACTCCAGCGGCGTCTCTCGTTTATGCGATGGAAACTGCTTGACGTACCAGTCGGCAGCGCCGGTAAGCCCTCGGCTCACGGTATCGCCGAGGAATAGGACCCCACCAGACACCGCATCTGCAGAGGAAACGATTCGTGAGTCTTTTAGTGGGTTCACTTGCACGCTCTCATTCGCATTTTCGGGTAGAATGACCTCGACAGGCGTCTTATCCGCCGAGGTCATGTCCGCGGACTGCGTGACCGAGATGTTGTCTGCCAGCTCGCCCACAATCTGGCCATCCTTCTCGTCCACCAGGACCAGCCGCCCTTTCTCCGAGATGGCGTCTTTGTTCGCAAAGGCTGTATATTGCGAGAGCAACACTTGGAAGGTATCTTGCTCCTCGACGCTCGCCGTGCCCAAGTCGAGTTTGAAGAGCTGGCCCTCCACATGAATGATGTAGCCAAAGTCTCCCTGCTGGAAGATCCGCGTGTCTGCTGGCAGCTCCAGGGCCAGGCCAGGCGGCAACTGCAGGTACAAGCACATATCCCGCTCTTCGTAGGCTGGAGGGGCATTTGCGGCTGCTGCACTGCCTTCAGCCACAGGATCATAGACGAGCCACAACGTCAGCTGGGCCAGCTCTGCGACGGGCTGCTGCTCGCCATTCACCAGTCTCCAGGCAGAGACCCCATTCACCTCCAGCAAGCACTCCGAGGTCATTTGTCGCTATAGAGTCCCTTGAGAGATACAGTACTTGAATTGGGCGTTGAAATGACGTAATTTACAGCCCAACCTATCCAACGGTACGAGTCATGGTTTTGAACAGATTCAGCCCTCATTTACGCCTATCTATTCGAAACCTCTGACTAGGTCCGTCTCCTCAGAGTTGGGTGTGATGGGGTTGAAGTCGCGCTCCTTCCATTCGACTCTTTGCTCAGGAGCTGTTTGGAGGAGTATATGCGTGAATCCATGCTCAGCATCCACCTGCTCGTGTTCTGCCTGCTTACGCCATGCTGTTTTGGGTAGCTGATGTCGCAGCACTTGACGCAGCATTCATGGCTCCGTCACAGCCTCTCGGATGTTGGGTTGGCGTTCCTCCTTGCCTTGATCGTGTCCTGCCAGCCTTGGGGTTGTTAGCATTGCAGAGTATTGGCAAGGTAGAGTGGAGGTAAGACTTCTGCAGCTGCTCTTGGACGCTCACGCAGACGCTGCTGCTACGGCTGCCATCCCAATCCACTCAGCCAAAGCTCGAGACTTTGGGTGCGCGTAGGTTGGCGTGATCGAGATTCATTCTGCGCGGTGGAAGCGAGAGTCGTCAGCACCCTCACAGCAGCACAGGCAGTACAGGCAGGCAGAAATGGCAGGAATTGGCAACGGCTACGACCTGTCCAACTCCACCTTCTCACCCGATGGGCGCATCTTCCAGGTGGAGTACGCCGTCAAGGCGGTGGAGAATGCGGGCACCATCATCGGCATCCGCTGCACCGACGGCGTCATCCTGGCCCAGGAGAAGCTGGTGACCTCCAAGCTGCTGGTGAAGCATGCCAACAAGCGGCTGGGGCAGGTGCAGCGGCATATCGGCGTGGCCTCGACAGGCATGATCCCGGACGGACGGCATTTTCTCAACCGGGCGCGTGACGAAGCAGAGAGCTGGACCGACGTCTACAAGGTGGCCATCCAGACCAAAGCACTGGCAGACCGCATGGGCGGGTATGTCCAAGCGCATACCCTTTACTCGTCCGTGCGGCCGTTTGCGCTGACTGCCCTGCTTGCCGGCGTGGATGCGGAGGACGGGCCGCAGCTATTTATGGTGGAGCCATCCGGGCAGTACTGGGGCTATAGGGCGGCAGCAGCTGGGAAGGGACGGCAGGTTGCTCGGAATGAGCTGGAGAAGCTCGATTTTGAGACGCTGTCGGTGGAGGATGCTGTGAAGGACGCTGCCAGGATCATCTACATTGCCCATGAGGACAGCAAGGACAAGGACTTTGAGATGGAGATGGGCTGGATCAAGGACGGCAAGTGGCAGGTGGTGCCCGCAGACATCCAGCTCTCTGCGGAACAGGACGCGAAGAAGTTTGTGGAAGGCCAGACCGAGGAGATGGAGGAGTGACCTCTCGTTTCCTTCATATGTACAAAGAGTAAAGAGACTAGAATGCAATCATCTTTCTGTGTTGTAGCTCCCACTTCACTCTACCCACCACATGGCCTTGCCATTGTCCAACTTCTCCTCCAGCATCAATCTCGACCGATTGCGCACCGAGCGCCTGTCGACGCGCCTCTCCAACCTGCGCGGCGTCACCGAGTTCTTTGACTTCAAGCGCATCAGCAGGCCCGCGGGGGTCGGCGAGCTACAGACACGGGCATCGTACAATCTATCCTACTTTGCCAGCAACTATGCGATTATCATCGCCATGCTGAGCATCTACTCGCTGCTGACCAACCTGCTGCTGCTATTTGTGCTGGTGTTTGCGGTTGGCGGAGTATATGGGATCTCATTCCTGGAAGGGCGGGACCTGCAGCTGGGGGTGGCCAGGCTGTCGACAGGCCAGATGTACGCCGGGCTGGCCATTGTGGGCATTCCCCTGGGCATCTACGCGTCGCCCCTCTCCACCATCCTCTGGCTCATTGGCGCGAGTGGGGTCAGCATTGGCGCGCATGCCAGTCTCATGGAGCGACCGGTGGAGTCCTCCTTTGCCGGGGACGCAGTTTGAGGAATACAACACCATCTGTGCATAGCTAGACGTAGATTCAGGGGACATACAAAAGTAATCGTAACTCACTCGTGCTCTAGTTCGTGGTGCTACCAGCAACCTTGATATATGTCCTTCCAACTCCCCCGCAATATCCCCAATTTCTCAGATGGCATTAGGAAGGTCGAGAACATCACCTGGCAGGGCTTCAAAGGTGGCTCGGACCTTCCCCTCTACAAAGACAAGCCGTGGGCCAGCCCATTGCGACGCCCGCGATTCTACCGACGAAAGCGAAGCTACCTCATCCTTCTCCTGCTCACCAGCATCGTGCTCTTCTTCCGGCCCTGGGTGACGATAGCCAGCAGGGCCAGGCGGCTGCGGCCTCCTCAGAAAGTGGTGTATGGCGATAGTTGGGAAGATCGTCGGGAGCAAATACGGCAGAGCTTCGTGTCTTCCTGGGACGCATACAGCCGGGACGCATGGGGCATGGACGAATACCACCCACTGACCTCCTCCGGCCGGAATATGGTACATGATGGCATGGGCTGGATCATTGTCGATGCATTGGATACACTGATGATTATGAACCTGACCACACAGCTCGAGGCCGCACGGGAATGGGTGGACACCAAACTCAGCTACGACAAGGACCACAATGTCAATGTATTTGAGACCACCATTCGCATGTTGGGAGGGCTACTTTCGGCGCACTATCTGAGCAAAGACGACCTCTACCTGGAAAAGGCAACGGATCTCGGTAACCGGCTTGTGGGAGCCTACGACTCGGCTTCCGGGATACCGTATGCTTCTGTGAATCTGCAGACGGGCCAAGGAGAACCCAGTCATGTTGACGGCGGCGCCAGCTCCACCTCAGAGGCGACCACCGTACAGCTCGAGATGAAGTACCTCTCCAAATTGACTGGAGAGGCAATCTACTGGAAGAAGGCCGAGAAGGTAATACAAGTTGTCGAGAGTAACAAGGCAGAGGCTGGGCTGCTCCCTATTTTTGTGCATCCAACCACTGGAGCATTCCGCGGATCAGAAATCCGGCTTGGCTCGCGGGGTGATTCGTACTACGAGTACCTGCTGAAGCAGTATCTTCAGACAAATAAAAAGGAAATAGTGTACAAAGACATGTATGCCGAGGCCATGCTTGGGGTTCGCAAGCATCTTCTCAAGTATTCCAACCCAAACAAGCTTGCATTTATTGCAGAGTTGCCCCAAGGTATTGGGGGCCCGCTGTCTCCCAAAATGGACCATCTCGTTTGCTTTATGGGAGGAAATCTGGCTCTCGGGGCAACAGAAGGCAAGACCGCCGTACAGGCAAAGAGTCGCGGATGGACAGGGCAGATGGAGATGGACCTGCTGCTTGGAGGGCAGATCACGGAGAGCTGTTTCCAAATGTACAATACTACAGCGACTGGACTTGCGCCAGAGATTGTGTACTTCAATATGGAGCAGGATGACGGGACGGAGGACATGTCCATCAATGAACGCGATGCGCATAATCTGCAACGACCAGAGACCATCGAGAGCCTGTTTGTGATGTGGAGGATAACGGGTGATCCAAAGTATCGCGAGTGGGGATGGCAAATTTTCCAGGCCTTTGAGAAGTGGACAAAGCTAGAGTCGGGTGCGTATGCGTCTGTGAGCGACGTCACAAGGATACCTCCACCTCCTCGCAACAACATGGAATCCTTTTGGCTCGCTGAGACGCTCAAATACCTCTACCTTCTCTTCTCACCCATTGACCTACTACCTCTGACGGATGTCGTCTTCAACACGGAGGCTCATCCGCTGCCGAGATTCGACATGGAGCCACTCTTCCAAACGGGCTGGGCGCGAAAGACAGACGACGTCAAAAGCACGACATAGATACATAACCCCCTTTGTTAATAGTATACTACTGCATCAGCAAGTGTAGTTCATGTGCGCTTGGTCCTTGAGACCGACCGGACTGCTCCAGCCAATCTCACCCAAGACCAAGCAGGCGGTTCCTCTCTACCTCTATGACGGTTCGTCTCTCATGCAAGATATCCAGACGATGCTTTTGAAGGGTAGGGTCTTTCTCCTGGGGAGAAAAAAGCGTTGTCCAAATTCTCCCTCGCACACCGCCTTAATAGGGCGGAATTAGGCGAGCAGCCGCATCTCTTCCGCTTGGACCACGATCCAGCGAAGATGTCAGAGCCGAATCCCCAGAGGACTGCAATTCTGTCCGTCTATGACAAGACTGGTCTTTTGGATCTGAGCAAGGGTCTGATCAAGGCTGGAGTGCGATTGCTTGGAAGTGGAGGCACGGCAAAGATGATTCGCGAGGCTGGCTTCAACATTGATGATGTTTCATCAATTACGCACGCCCCGGAACTGCTTTCAGGGAGGGTGAAAACGTTACACCCAGCAGTCCATGCAGGCATCCTTGCCCGCGACCTGGAATCCGACGAAAGAGATCTGGCAGACCAGAAGATCGGAAAGGTTGACTTTGTCGTGTGCAATTTGTACCCCTTCAAGGACACCATCTCCAAAGTCAATGTCACTATTGATGAGGCTGTGGAGGAGATCGACATTGGTGGTGTGACACTACTTCGTGCGGCAGCGAAGAATCATCAACGGGTGGTTGTCCTCTCGGATCCGAATGACTATGCACATTTCCTGGAAGAGCTGGGCCGAGGTGATGCCCTGGAGACGACACGCAAGTCATATGCACTCAAAGCATTTGAAATGACTGCGGACTACGACTCTGCCATCTCTGGGTTTTTTAGGAAAATGTACGCGGATCGAGAGCAGTATCTGTCCCTACGCTATGGCGTCAACCCGCACCAAAAACCTGCTTTTGCATTTGTCAATCATGGAAAGTTGCCCTTCAAGGTCCTGAACGGGTCTCCCGGATACGTCAATCTCTTGGATGCACTAAACTCGTACCCTCTGGTCAAGGAACTATCGGAAGCTTTAAATTTACCCGCTGCCGCATCCTTTAAACATGTCTCTCCTGCTGGTGCGGCAGTGGGACTTCCGCTGACTGATTTGGAAAAGAGAGTATACTTTGTCGAACAATATGACGAGCTGACACCTTTGGCGTGTGCATATGCACGAGCAAGGGGTGCCGATCGAATGAGTTCCTTTGGTGATTGGATAGCCCTTAGCGACAAAGTGGACGCCATCACTGCGTCAGTAATATCCAAAGAAGTCTCTGATGGCGTGATTGCACCGGGATATTCTGCGGAAGCCCTTCAGATCCTATCGAAGAAGAAAGGCGGCAGGTACTGCGTCCTGGAAATGGATCCAAGTTATGCACCAGAGAAGACAGAAACCAAGCAAGTCTTTGGCGTATCACTAACCCAGCGCCGGAACGATGTAGTTATAAGTTCCTCGACATTCTCCGACATTGCTTCGGAGTCCCGAACCATCTCTGATGCGGCCTTGATTGATCTGACGGTGGCGACGATTGCATTAAAGTACACGCAGTCAAATTCGGTATGCTTTGCAAAGCAAGGCATGGTCATTGGAATCGGTGCTGGTCAGCAATCTCGAATTCACTGTACGCGTTTGGCGGGAGATAAGGCGGATACCTGGTGGCTGAGATTTCATCCGCGCGTTCTCTCCATGGAATGGAAGAAAGGCACCAAGCGGCCGGAGAAGAGCAATGCTATTGACCTCTACGTCACCGACCAAGTCCCATCCGAAGGCGATGAAAGACAGCAGTATGAGGATCTATTCGCCAACATACCGACCCGGCTGACAGGTGATGAAAGGAAACAGTGGTTGTCGAGGCTGGAGGAGGTCGCGCTTGGGAGCGATGCTTTCTTTCCCTTCCCAGATAATGTCTTTCGAGCGGCTCGGAGCGGCGTCAAGTACATTGCTGCTCCGTTTGGGAGCAACATGGACGAGGTAGTTCTCAAGGCGGCCAATTCAAAAAGGATTGTCTACGTGAATACGGGGTTGCGATTATTTCACCATTAGATTTTTAAGACTATAGACAGTTCTTTTATTTTCTCCGGTTGAGACGTCTGCCGCCTGGACCTTGACGGGCGGTGCCAATAACTTTTCCATCCCCCAGCACTTTCTCCTCCACGCTTCCATTGCTGTGCCGGGGCTTCTTCACCACGACAGGTTCGACATCGACCTCCTCCTGCGCACTTTCCCCATCTGCAACGAGATACCTGCCGACAGTCTTTGCCCAGACCCATAGCGGCATGCGAACGAGCATGGTATTTCGCCATTGCGCGGATTGGATTTCATGGACGTCAAGGGGATACTGCACCTCCTCCTGTCCCATTAGGAAGACGTCCTGATTCTCATCCACCATAAACCCCTTCCCATCCGACGACTGCACCTTCCTCTTTTGTCCATGGCCGACGACGCCGACCGCAATGCGCACTTCCGCGATATACCGTTCCATGCGCTTGCGGTCTTCGTTCGCAGTCAATGCAAGCGCCACATAGTGCGCCACACTGCCTATCAGATAGAGAAAGACGATGACGGAGAGAATGCCGGGGCGGAAGCGATCATAGTAGTACCCTGTGCCGCGCCACGATGGAAACCCTGCTTTGAGGAAATGGTCGTACCGCCCTCGACGCGTAGATCGAAGCACTTCCACAACGGTGGCTAGGCGCGCGAATCTCTCTGTAGCATACTTCACGCCCCTGTTCTTGTCGGGATGCAACTGGCGAGATTTGACGCGGTAGGCTTTGTTGATTTGGTCGAGGGTGGCCGCAGGCTTGACCCCTAGGAAGTCGTAAAAGGTCGTATTGGCCGACTCAAACTTTAGGAGTGCGTCCTTCAGGCGGAATATCTCATAGTCTTCATGGCCAAAGGCAATGGATGTCCGCAGGAGACTGGCGAGGATGACCAGCCAGGACAGAATTATCATTCCAGTTATTTATTCACTTTCGTGAGATTCGTCGCTGTTTTTTCATGGAACGTGAGAGATTCAATCAGCTATGAGGGAGATTCGCCTGGTCTATACAGTGTAATTACTCATGCAAATGCGCTTTGCAGTAGAAAGTTTGCAGCAGAAGAGTGGCCTGATAGGATTCTGAAGCTACTGATGCGGGAGTCCACCAGAGACGACAACGCTCTGCCCGGTCGTGAAACCGCTCTTGACAAACATTTCCACCACAGCAGCCACTTCATCTGGTGCGCCCAATCTCTTTAGTGGGATCTGCTCGCCGAGCGGACCAACTGCAGCCATATTCGGGATCAAACCAGTCTCTCCAATCAGTGCCGGTGCAACGTCATTCGCAGTGACATTGTACTCTGCGAGACGAAGAGCAAGGTTCTTCATCATGGCCATCAAGCCGCCTTTGCTCGAGGAGTAGTGGCATCCATTCACTCCGGCTCCCAGGTATGAGATACTCGAGATGGAAATAATCCTTCCCCATCTCTGATCACGCATGTGCGGGACAAAGGCCCGGCAGAGGAGAAAGGGAGCACGGAGGTTGACAGCCTGCGTCATGTCCCAATCCTCGTCCGTCATATCCCAAATCTGCCGCACAATCTTTCCATAGCCCGCATTGAGTACGAGGATATCAATGTCGCCCACTTCCTCTGCAAGTCGAAGGCAGTCCTCGCGTGAGGCGAGATTGGCTTGGTAAGTTTCAATCTTGCCGCCTGTGGCGGAGGAGAGCGTGAGGGCCAGCTCATCGACGGCGCTTTTGCTGGTGGAGTAGTGCAGGGCTAGATGGATACCTAACCCGGCCAGAGACTTGGCGATTGCGCCGCCAATGCCCCCCGAGGCGCCTGTGATCAAAGCCCGTCGACCGCTCATTGCATTCATGTCTCCTCTCGTCTGTGTCGGGTATGTGGGGTGGACGGAGCGGGCTGGCCGGAAGCGCTCCACACATCAACGGCGCGAGTGGATATTTGCGAGCTACGATGGGGATGGGAGGGTAAGTTGCTTGGTCCATTTGATGCCTGTGAGCAGACAGGAGAGGCAGATACACGCAGAATTTTATACATTCAATTTTAGACCCGACCAGCCCAATGACAAGGTTCAGACCTCGATATCGATATCTAGATCCATCTGTGCCCCAGCAATCACGTCGTCGATATCACCCAGTGCTTTCCCTTTTACAATTTTGTCCAATGTCTTTTGTGTTGCCGTCGCGGTTTCTACGACCGCTACCGGCTTGGCAGAGACCACGACTTGCGACACGGGAGCCCTATCTTCCGGAAGTGGCGTCGTAGAGCGAGAGTTATCGTTAGATGGATAAAATGTCCGTGCATTCGTCTTAAGGCGGTTGAATGGGTTCGATGTTCCGCTTTGCTCTTGCCGGCGACGCTCATCGTTCTGACGGATTTCTGCTTTTCGGATCTCTTCGAGGTTGCGTTTGCGGTTCCTTTCATTGACTGCTGTCATCTTGTCAACATCATGGACCTTTCGCTTAGTGGTCATTTCTTCCAGTGAGAAGAGTTTGTCTGCCAGCTTCTCGGCGGTCTCTGCGTCACCCTCTTGCAGCGCCTTCTTCTGCAAAGACATTAATGTGCTTCTTTCCGTTACAAAATTCGTTGGGTTCCTCTGGAGGACTTTTTTCTTGGCAATCATGGTATCAAATTCGGCAGTGCTGAGTTTGTGGGTCGCCATCTCCTTTAGTGCGTCAGTCTTTTTGACAAGGAATCGCTTGCTAGGAATGCGAATTTCATCTTTCCGCAAAAGCGCCTTCCACCACTCCAACTCCTTCTCTGTGATTGGAGAATCACTGCAGTATTGCATCTCAAACTGTTTTTCATTTGAACCTACAGCCACCATCAACGCCACATCGACTTGCCTATCCCTGCACATGTAGAGTCTAGAGGAGACAATCTTACGTATTTGGCCCACTCGATAAACCTTTTCGCCATTAGGCCCTCCAGGTCCAAGATTGATCCTTACAAAGCAATCTTTGACGGCATCGACAAAGAGCGGGTGATGTACAAATTTTGAAAATTGGGTTGGCCCAATTCTGACGGAATTGATATCTTTGAAGTCAATTTCTTCCTTTGGTTTTTCCTCCTCATCGCTAGCCCACTCTACCTCCGAATCAGATTCCTCGTATTTGCGTTTCCTTTTCTTTGGAGAAGCTTCATCTGGTGCGCCTCTCCCCGACCTCTCCAGCCGTTTGTTTTTGAGTTCCGCAAGCTTGTCACGCTTAGATTCTACAGTCCTTGCGCTAGGCCCTTGCAGTTAGCAAAGTCGGATTATTCGAATACTTTTGGATGTACGAGTATCTGCAAGCTTTTGAGTCTTCAGCCTTTGAGCAAGATCTCTCCGTTCCCTAAGTTTTTGAATCTCCTCCGCTCGATTTCCAAGAATTTGCTCTCGTTCAAGCTCAGGGAGTGCTTGCAGTCTAAAATCAGCGACACAGCTCTACCCATCCGCACTTTTCCCTGTCTTCTTCGTCCTTGTAACGCCCTTCTAATGGATAAGGATTGCTCAACCCCGTCTGCTGGTCATCATCTTCGTCCTCATCATTCAACGCATCAGAGTCCTCTGACGGCGACGAACTACCGTTAACCCAAATCGAATCAACCAGCCTACGGTATTTCCCTGTCCAGCTGTTTGGCGGATGGCGCTGAACCTGCGCCTCCGAATCCCGCAAGAGCCAAGAGATCGTCATCGAGGTCGGACATGGTGAATATCGACGCCAACAAACAAAATTTATCTCTCTGGCTTCAACAACCCAAAATGGGGTCTAAAAATGAGCGGAGTATTGCGAATGAGCACTGCGGTGTGGTAAATGCGAATGATTGGACTTGTTAAAATCAAAATGAAGTATTCTGGCCTTTTGAGATGAGCGATTTTGGCTCAGGAGATGAGCTGGGAAAAGAGAAGAGGTCGCTCTAAAAGACGTTATAGAAAAAGCCGGGCGACCTGTCAAAAATCTGGACTGGATGGTTCGGGCTGTGGGTGAAGAAGGTCACTTGGTCTAAATAAAGTAGAAGGATGAGGAATGCTTCTAATCTCCTTTCTGCATACGACGTTCTCCTTTTGACCTTTGTTTTGCCACAATGGCAGAACTCGTACCTCGGCATCACTATCCATGGACGCCAAAACAGGAAATGCGAGTACTTGTAGTCTCCTATTCTATGGCTGCAATAACCTTTGCTGTCCTGATGACTCGCTTCGGCTGGCGAGCGATCCGCGGCGTTCGAAGAAAAGACGACTGGTTAGCATTGGCGGCTGTTTTGCCTCTTCTTGTTAGACTGGCTTTGGTGCATGTCATCATCCGCCTCGGCACCAATAGCGGAACGGCCAAAGGAGCAGAAGGAGCACTGCCGTATGAAGAGGTTCAAAGGAGAGAACTTGGATCGAAACTAGTCCTTGCGGCACGAGTGCTCTATGTTGTTTTCATTTGGATGATGAAGATGATATTATTGATGTTTTACGGACGTTTAGGCTTGGGACGACGTACGTCGAGGTTTTTGAAGTGTTTCTGGTGGTTCTGGGGCTTGTCGCTAGCCATGGTCATTCAATCAACCTTCCTTGAATGTCAACCCGTCAGTCTGTATTGGACCGTTATCCCAGCTCCGGGACCGTGTATCCTGGCCTTTGGCCAGCTTATCACCATGGGCATCTTGAATATTATAACAAATCTCGCACTAATTATCATACCACTCCCAATAATCATTCAATCGAATGTTTCTCTTTGGAGGAAGATACAACTAAGTTTCCTATTTTCCCTCGGCATCTTCATATGCGTTGTAACAGCAGTCAGGCTGCCAATTATTGTAAACAAGCATTTTCAGCAACTTCGACGCAGTTTTTGGGCGTCGGTGGAGATCGCGGTGGCTGCAATTGTGGCCAACACGCCAGTATTGCATGCCCTCATACGGCGGGCTATTCAAAAAAGGACGCGAAGGCGAATAAGTCGGTCGATATCGGAAACGTGGGATTGGCCAGATCGGCCAAAAGTAGGACGCGACTCCACAGGCAGATTCATTGTCCTTACCGGAGCCAGTGATGGTGTTGTTAATGGAGAAGCATTCTCACTGACGCCTTCGACCAGGCCTATCACGCCACCAAGTTAGTTGCTTTGTAAGTCCCTGTAAATCGAATTCATGTTTATCGATGACCTCACGCGGCCCATTACTATGGCTCGCACATCGAATGCCGGCATATGCACAATGGCTTAGTCGTCGTGCTGCTTGCCAATTTCAAAGGACTGCCGTTCGTATGGAACATCAGACTGGTGAGCTCCATCCTGCGTCATTACGCCTTGGCTTTTAAACCCGGCCCAACAAGCCGCCCGAAGGATCTTTATGCTCCATGCATGTACAATCTTGGGCCATGTCTTCCTGCAGACCTCGATTTTAATTTACACAAGTCCAATTCTACCTATGCTATTGACCTAGACTTTGCACGGCTGGAACTGGTCTTTGAGAAATTCCGCAAGGTCCTAACGAACTCGACTCATTTCGCGAAAACTTACGTTCCTCTGGGTTCTCTTTCCTTGCACTTCATTAAGGCGATCTCTCCGGGGGAACAAGTGTCGATAGAAAGTCGTATCCTATCTTACGATGACAAATGGCTATTTATCCTGTCGAGATTCTTCAATCAACGTAGTGGTCAGCTGAAAGCAATGGCAGTCAGCAGATATGTGTTTAAGCAAGGCACAAAGACTGTCAAGCCGCAATTTCTTATTGACGAATGCGGGTTTGACTCGGAGCATGCGGATAGGCAGACGGATTCTTTGCAAGGGCAAAAGATCGCAAAAGAGATCTTGGATATTGAGGCTACCCTGAGGCAGCATTACGCATCATGATTAAGTACAAAAGTGTACCATTTTCGTAGAGTAGATTTAGATCATCAAACTCATTAATTTCCGGCCATCTCCGTGCTGTGTTTTAATTTAGACCAAATTTAGCCGGTTCCCCCATTCTTCCACATGCCCTCTTGTCACATGCGAGAAAGAAGTGGCCCTAGGAGAAATTCTGGCAGGGACGGTAGCAGAGATAGAGGAAAGGTGGGAATGGAACGGATCATTATAGTTGGCGCCGGACTGGCCGGGAGCTGTTTAGCTCTCTCGCTGCTCCAGGAGAATGAACGCTGTCGAGAGCAGTCCAAAAAGGAGCGATTAGATATCATGATTATCGATCGGCCGGACTCCCTGGAGGGAGATGATGCTGGGCTTGTTGTGACGCCTAATGGAACGAGAATTCTATACTCTCTTGGTCTGGAAGCAGACCTGGCCACTACTGCTCGTCCCCTGAATGACATAGAGTTCTACGGACTCAAATGCCAACTACTGCGGCGCTTTCGAAATCCAATCGACACGAAGCGTCATGGATGTCCGCTAATCTGCATTGAGAAATACGTGCTCCGCAATATTCTGCACAGTCACATTGAGCGATTAGGAGGCAAGATAAGATATAGGCAGCAGATATGGAGCATTGACCATACGACTACAGGAGTCACGGTGTCCTTTGACGATGGCGCTCGCATCCATGGAGCATATGTCGTTGGAGCAGATGGGGCTGACTCCGATGTTCGCAAATTCATTGATACCTCTGTCCCTAAATTCCCCTACTGGACGAGCGTCCATGGATTATCATCCCACGAACTCGGCTCTATGCAGACTGTGCTTCTCAATCGTGGTATCGCAACGCTCTATCCTCTCGCAAATGGGTTGACTTATTGGTCAGTTGTTCAACCCAATAGCAAAATCACACCCTCTTCATCAAAAGACACTCAGGTCTCTGTGGAGGAGCTACGCTCGCAACCTCTTCCTGGCAATATTTCTATGGATGACTTGATTTCAACGTCTATATATATTGGCAAATCGCCGCTTACGTATGCTTCTTTCAAAAGATGTCGCGCGCGTGTATGTCTAATTGGCGATGCAGCCCACCAGATCCTTCCTTTTGTTTCTCAAGGAGCAGCCATGGCGTTTGAGGACGCTGCTGTCCTCGCCCGAACTATCATAAAAGGGGAGGGTTTGGATTCGTACGAAAGGCAACGCTCAAAGCGAGTGGAAAAAATTGTGACAGCTTCGTATGTGAGAGGGTATGTCATGGTTGCCGACAATCGGCTTGTCCGGTGGGTTAGGGATTGGTATATTTGGCTGCAACGCGGGCCAGAACTGAGTAATTGGCTGTCTGATTGGCGACTCGAGGATTGTGAATAATATGGCTAAGATTGATTTCTCGCTACTTGCACGAACTATAAACATGGCGTTCAATGGCATTTGGGAGTTCAAGGAAGCTAATAATAGTAAAAGTATAGTTACTTTTGCACATTCGTTTGATATTAGACCCCCATATTCGCGCCGACGCATGCATCTTCTAAAATTCCCTATCCGTCTATCTTTAATTCGGAAAATGTCTCGCGTCGTGAGATCGACTTGAATATTATACATGTGCAGGTTGTGGTTTTATTGCTGAGAGTAAAGGGATGCGAAAGGAAATCGCTGTATTCGCTGAAAAGAAAGAATCTGACAAAGGAAAAATACGACGCCAAGCACAGACAGTAACTCTTCGCGTTGGATCTACCACCACGAGTCGCCGCCAGCGCCTCCTCCGTATGATCCACTACCAGGGTTGCCGTAGCTCGAACGTCCCCCGTAGCCGCCACCGCCGTAGCCACCACCGCCGGCACCGCCGCCACCGCCGTAGCTAGGTGCACTCCCTCCATCTCGTCGAGCGTCGCGATTGCCAGCACGTCCTCTCCCACGACCACCTCCACGTGATCCTCCTCCGTAAGAAGAGCTGTATCCAGATTCGCGCGAAACGGATTCGAGGAATCCGGGGACTTCTTGGTTGGCTTCCTTGAGCAGGTCGAGAAGATCACGGACAATTCCCCGATTGCCGCGGTTGAAGAACGCAGTGGATACACCGGTGTTTCCAGCACGTCCGGTACGACCAATCCGATGGACATAATCATCAATGTCAGAAGGCAAATCATAATTGACGACGTGAGTCACATTGGGAATATCAAGTCCTCGAGCTGCGACTGCAGTTGCAACAAGAATTGGTGTTCGACCTTGGCGGAACATCTCAAGCGCTCGCTCTCGCTCTCGCTGAGTTCGGTCACCGTGAATAGAAGTGGCCGGAAGTCTTTGATTGATGAGGAAATCCGACAAACTATCCGCCATACGTTTCGTCTCCACGAAAACTAGGGTCAAACCACCTTTATTTGAGCTGAGAATATCAAGGAGTACGGATCTCTTATCAGGGTCCTCCACGTACTCAATCTTTTGAGTAATGTTTTCCGAAGTAGACCCGACTCGCCCAACCGACAAGAATACGTAGTCCTTGAGGAAATCACGAGCCAGCATTTGAATGTCTCGAGGAAATGTAGCAGAAAACATGAGGGTCTGGCGATCATGAACACCAGGCATGTCTTCGCCTTCAACAATTCTTCGAATCTGTGGTTCAAAACCCATGTCCAGCATCCGATCCGCCTCGTCCAATACAAGATATTTGATGAGACGCAATGAGATCCTCCCGCGTTCCATCATGTCCACAAGTCGACCGGGAGTTGCGACAATCAAGTCACATCCTCTCTCAATTTGACGCAGCTGAGTCCCAATATCTGCACCTCCATAGACAACACAAGGTCGTACCCAGGATCGATAAGCAAACTTTCTGGATTCATCGTGAATTTGCATGACTAATTCACGTGTGGGGGCTAAAATCAGAGTAGTAGGAGTCGCCTTGCGCTGTCGGAAGCCACCATGAGATTGTGGTGGATTTTTATCGACAGTCGGCCCATTAAGGTACGCTTGGGAGAGGATAGGGAAAAGAAATCCACCAGTTTTTCCAGAACCAGTCTGTGCACAAGCCATAAGGTCGCGACCACCCATCACAATAGGAATAGAGTACTTTTGTACGGGTGTAGGCAGTTTATATCTTGCGAGTGTGATGTTGGCAAGCAAGTGTTCGTCGAGTGGGGGTGCTGAGAATGACTGCACCGGCTTGGGAACACCTTCGCCAGAAGCTTCCACCGGAATATCATCATATTTCTCGAAATTTATTCCAGATGCAATGGCCGTCTGAGGCGTGCCAAAGAGATCATGCTCAGCGCGTGAATTGGTTTGACCAAGAACGTGCTTTCCATTTTGCCAGCTTCCTTCTCCGGCTCCACGACTGGCAGAGGACGAACCTCCAAACCCACGATCGGTACTGCCATAACCACCGTTCCGCTCCCTGCCGTAACCGGCGCCATTTGAAGCACCGTCATCCCAGCTGTCACCCCAACCTTTCCCGCCGCCAGAACTACCGTTCGAGCTTCCCCAGTCACGACCAGACGAACGAGGAGGAGCTCCCCAGGAGTTGTCATTCCCATTTTTGGCAGAGGGAAATCCATCGCCATTCGTTCCGTTGGTCGGTGGAGCGTTAGAAGATCGTCCAGTACTCCTCTGGTGAGGCGGGATATACGCAGGCCGCGAAGAACCCGGTTTAGCATGCATACTCATGCTCAAGGAAGACATCCTAGGGGCTATGTCATCCGCGTTGCCATTATAGTCGCTCATTTATCACTCTAGTTCTTCTCTTCTCTTCTCTTCTCTTCTCTTTTCTCGATACCAAGGAGGGATAGAAGAAAAAAAACAGCCGTGCAGGGAAGCGAGTAGTCAGGGCCGGAAAAATTAAGCGAAGTTAATTTTTATTTTTTTAACTAGTGGAATTTCTTTAACTTTTTTTTACTACTAGAGTACGGGCTAGGTAGGTGACAACTACTTTTGAAAAATGAATCTTCTGCCTGAGCCTCACCGATCTAATGGAGGGAACGAAAGAAACGTAAGGAAAGGATACGCCCATCGATGTCCTGTTGCTGGGTCAAGAGCCGGTCTAAATGTGCAAGTTTTGTGCCATAAGCTTGCATCATGACATTCTCTGCAGTCTTCAGCTCACCTTGCAACGTCTCTTCAATCAGTCGCACTCCTAATCTGAATTTCCTCACGACATCCTTCTTCTTACGTTCGCGTTTTTCCCGTGATCGTACCTTCAACTCATTCATGATCTGTTGGAAGTTGGTAAGTTCATCCGAAGACGGGGAGCTGGCCGTACCTGTAGACTCGGAGGCATCACCCAGGGTGTTTTCCGTACTTTTAACACGTTTCTCTCCATTTTTGCCCTTCCCTGCCGCAGATTCAGCGACGTTTTTTGATCTCTTCTGGGGAGATTTCTTTGCCATCCTTGGTTTAATTTATCGCCATCGTGACGCCCAAACCCTCCACCCAATTAACCTAATGAATGGATTCTCTCTGTAGAAGTTTGAAGGATGGTGCTTCCATCGTTTAACAATTTTAGGGGAAAGTTCTCTTAGTCTTTTCTCATAACGCCACGAAGTCAAGGAGCTTCAGCCTAGAATCGCACAGTAATTCATCTCAATAGAAGCCGAGCGCGTCTCTCAACCATGCCCCGTCTTCGTTTCCAGTATTTGGATTTTTGAAGTCTCGTTTGGTGCTTTAAGGCAGATCATAGCGTTGCTACACCAAAGTTCGTCCAGCCAAAAGTTCGATTTACAACGCTCTGCCGTTCACGCTGGAAGGCGATAAAAAATCCCGCTAGGATTTCTAAAGATAGCGCACTAGCTGGATGTCATGGATGATGCCTTTCTGAGGCCCGCGACGTCGCGCGTTGAGTTCAAATCAAAGGAATACGAAACCACAAAGCGCCTACGAGAGAAATGGTATGTCTTCCATCCTACCGCATTGGAATTTTCCTCAGGGAATTTTACGGGCCCATTTGTCTTGGAGTTGTGGCTAATTCTTAGTGGAATACTCAATTCACGCGAGAGGAAACTAACCGACCTTTATGAAGTAACACTTCATCCGCATGTCCTGCAAATCAGCAACGATACTCTCAAACAGGATGCTACGGGTAGAGATGTATTCTTTGCCAAGAATGACCTTGCGAGGTATGTGGGGAGCTGACCAATGCTAATTGTCTAGTGGTCAAAACTTTCAATCTTCCACTCTTCCAGTACCCCATTCGAGCATTATCAAGGACGTCGCTGCCATTGATAAAGTGAACGAAGCTAGCAATAAGCATAGCTATGATACCGGCATCTTGACACCAACATCCCAGTCCGCCGCATTATCCAATAAAGAGCCGCCTAGTTCTATTGAAAAGGCAGACATTAGGACATCTCGGAGGAGCAACATTTTTTATGAGACTGATGCCTCTGAACCGAAATATGTACCGAGGCTGGTGCCTCCATCTCCTCCTACATCGCCCGTGCCTATGGTTGCCATACAGTACGAAAGCCAGACCAACCCCATAAATCCTCTTCTTACTAGTGCAAACAAGACTTTAGCAACATCTTCATGGGTACTAGGTTTAAAAGAGCATTGCGATCGGCAGACTATAGATCGTATTGACCAGCTAAAGCAGGAAAATAGATGGTCGCTACGTCAATACAAGCGTTCCATTGAACCACCACAACTGAAATGCCATCGCAATTATCTTTGCGAGGAAGTTCTTTGGATGAGGCGAGACTTTACGCAAGAGAAACGATGGAAGATTGCAGCTGCTAAATTATGCGCTGATGCTGTGATTGAATGGTGGGAAGCTGAAGATAAATCGACTGTCACTGTCTCAGGGCACAAGGTATCAAATGTCATGAACGACAATATCTCGAGCAGAATTGACACTGTAATGACAGATGATCGAGCTGAGGCGGCGGACATGGTGGAGCTACTTGACGCAAATTACGAAGCGAAAGCTCTAATTACTGGACAGATGCATGGAACCCCTCAATCACTTGATTCACTCGACGAACAAACGCGGATGGTGCAAGAAGTAGTTCGCGACACCTTCAATGAGCGCCATCCTCTTCATTGCGATAAGCTCTTCGATCTAGATCCCATCGACATCAACTTCTCTTTCTCCTCTGCCCTATCATCTGCATGTCAACTCTTTTCTCAACTTCCTCTTGCTGAGCCGATTGTACCGCCCCTAGGCGATGAATACATTGAGCTCCCTGCGCTCACCCCCATATCACGATTTCTTACAAGCCCCACGGTTATCAAAGAACGACCGAGGAAGAAGATCAGGCTCGAAGACACTGATAAAGAAACACAGCATTTCGCGTACAGGCCAGGGATATGCTCCTTTGGCCCTGCTAAGGATGTATCTCCTGGTAGGAAACGACCTCTTCTCATTTCTCCGCCTCGACCTCCTCCCCAATCTTACATAGAAATGCGGCAATTGACAACTTGGACTCAGGATGATGACGAAAATTTGATTCTTTACGCAAAAGAATTTACTTATAACTTCGACATCATCGCGGATTACCTGTCGCCACGGACGAGATTTAATCCAGTCACCGAAAGGCGGTCTGCCTGGGAGTGCTTTGAACGATGGATGACTATTGATCCGGCGGCTTCTGGAGCTACCCTACTAGGCCCTCACACGAAAATAGTCATGCAGAGGCTTGATAGAAGGAAAAAGTTTGCGCCAACCCGTGTTGAAAGCAAACGTCGAAGTAAGGTTTTATCTATGTTTGAAACAATGCGCAAAGTATGTAAAAAGCGAGAGATGGTTCAGAAACCCACACCACCACCATTAAAGAAAGCTGTGTCGAGTACTGAGTCTACACGTCCTCCTGTTCCCAGCCCGCTCGAATTGATCAAGCTAATAAGCGACCGGGATAATAAACAGCAGATATTTGAAAGGAATGCACAAGCTATGGCCATATCCAGTCAACCTCAACCATCCTTAAATGGTCGCAATGGCTCGTCAGGCAATCTGCCTATAGGAAACCAAATACAGACAGATGCTATCGCTGCTGCTGTTGCGACGGCTCAGCGTCAGCCAGGCCAAGGTCGTGTGTCGGGTAATGTGAGGAACCAAACGTCACCAAATTCAGCGCGTGCTATAGCCTCAAATACGCGTTTAACTACCGAGCAGATTTCGGCGTTGTTGACAATGCAACGAAATCAGGCAGCTCAGCAACAAACGCCTTCAAATCAGAACATCGCAAACAACCCGGCGATACTGGCAATCCTTCAGCAGGCACAGGCTGGTAGTCCTGCTTCTCATAATGCTAGTACTGGTAAAGCAGGACTAACACCTGAGAGCAATGGAGCAAACGCTGGCCGTATCACGGATCCGGAAAATATTGGTCCTACTATTGCAGCCATCACAGCACATATTGCAAGGGAACACCCTGACTTGGATCAGCAGCAGGTCGCCAAAATTGCACAAGCGCAATTCGCAAAGTACGTATCCGGCATGCGGCAGCAACATGTAGCCATGGCGGCAAATGGGTCCGTGAACGGGCCAAACGGGTCAAACTCGAATCACGGATCCATCCCTCAGACGCCTCGCAGCCTCTCAAATCAAACGAAGAAAGTACAACAGCAGGCTATGGCGGCTGCTTCTTCAGCACGTTTGAGTCCCAATCTACCCAATGGGAAAGCCAACGGTGAGAGCAGGAAGAAGAACTAGACGCCGCAAAATGCTTCGTAGCAAGACTCGTCCCTGTAATTATTACTACCGAAATGTAAAATGTACCATCAAGGGGATATTATTTCACTCGTCTGTAAAGGCTAGCTAGTCATAGTCGCCCACAATTTCACATGTCTCAGGCACGACGCTTTAAGATTGGCTTGTAAATCGTATAAATCAAACAAGGATAAGGAAAGGTTATGGTGGCTAAGCGCAAACGAGGTCAGGGAACGCTAAACGACACTGATGATGATGGTATTCTGTCTCCAGAGACGTTCGATAAAGTCAAACTTGATGCTATTGCGAATACAAACTCCATTATTAAAACGGACTCTGTTCGTGTCTTGACGGGCTCACTTGATTCCGTCTTAGGAGGCTATGACTTCTTTGTCTCGCCATTTCGGGTACAACAAGTGTATCATGAAGCAGCTCATATCATGGCAATAACAGCCATTGGACGAATAGGGAGATATCTAGCAACTGGATCGAAGGATGAAAAGATTTGGCTTTGGGATCTAAAAAGACGCATAACTCTGGGGGAAATATTTGAGCATCAGGCTGATATAACCTGGCTTGGTTTCCGAGGAAGGTACTTGATCAGCTGCGATTCCCAAGGTATTATAATGATTACCAGAACAAGAGATTGGGAGCCTGTTGCGCGAATGAAGGCAAAAGCCCGAATCAATCATTTTAGTCTACATCCCTCTGGCAAAATTGCTATCAGCGTTGGTGCGGATAAATGCGTGCGACTTTGGAACATGATGACAGGCCGTAAGGCCAGTGCGAACAGACTTAGGAAGGAGGGGCTTGTTGTCGAATGGAGCCCTTCTGGTATTGGCTATGCGATCATGTACGATCAGGGTATATCCTTCTATGGGATGGACGCCATCGAACAATTTGCCATCAAGCCGACATCGCGTCTAACTTGCATGACATATGGATACTTCAAGACGAAGATAGCTTTATTTGTTGGAAGTCAGGATGGGCACGTACGTGTATATGAGGATGACAAAGAGCTTTACGATTTTCACTCGGGCAAGTCACGGATAAAAGCTATCTCTTTCTACGGTCAGTACCTTGTGTCTGCTGCGTCGGACGGGACGTTGCAGCTATATGACATGAATCGAGGGGTACTAGTCGGCGACCATAAGACCACAGACAGGTTGACCTCAGTGCTTGTAGTTCCCTCAGATTTGGAGGAAGACCGAAATGGTCTAAATTCTCCAGTCATAGGGCATGATGACGACCGACCAAAGACTGCTGACGTGCAAAAACATTCGTAGCGAGATTATATTTCCGTAGTTAAAGAAGAGCAACCTCGAAGGAGAAGCACACAGAAAGGCACAGTGTGGTTAGTTGCTGTGGATTCGTGTGGCAGGCATGCTTCGTGGTTCCCAAAATGAACATCGCGCTTACAACGTGTAGAATCGATCCAAAAGCAAGTAAGATTACAACAGATGACTTATGGATTTACTCGACATCCAGTTTACACCCTCTGTAGAGGCATTCATCTCACATGAGAGTCTCATTAGCCCAGCGCCCCTGGGGATGGAGCTACGCACATGCAGGAAAAGAAGGCGTTTGGACTGCATCAACATTGACAGCGAAGGCGCATCAGTCCATCTCACTGCCACACTGGGAAGTAAGAAGCGTTCCAAGTTGACAGTCTACTTAGGCTCATGGGAAAATTTATCTCTACAAGTACCGAATTGTGCTTATGGCTCACAGAGGCGGGTGCATAAGACGCGCGCCAGCTTGCAAGTCGTACGGAGACAACTGAGACTAGCTGCCTACAATGGTGAGGAAGACGAATGCAATGGTCAGTGGGTTGCTGGCATCCCAGATGACTGGTGCTCCGGCCTTGGCGGTCTACTTCGAAAAAGCCTTACCGCCTCCGAAATCGAAGTAACAAACGTGACGGTTGAAAAGCCGTCACATAAGATTCCTCAATTTCTCGTGAGCTTAGACGTCTTCATCCAGGACTCCGCTTTTAAATTTGGACAGAATGTTGAGCCTGAGGTCCCATTGCGGGTGCGGAAAAGAGCCAAGGTATTGAATTCTCTGCATGAGCTACTGTTGCGAGGACTTCAGTTGATCAATGCTCCCATCACCGTGTCATCCGATACTGATGAATACTACAAGGCTGCTGGTGGTTATTATGAGTATGAGGCTCATTTTGAAACCTCAGATGGCATTCTTGAGTCATTACGGCCAGCCTTGGATGCACCTTCTGTTGACGTACCGGCCAATATAAGAAATGTTTTATTGCCCTTCCAAATGAAAACGCTAAGATGGATGCGCGAGCAAGAAAGCCCTAAGTCATTTGAGGAGAAAAGTTGTCATCCGAGTTGGATTCCAATAGAAACCTCAGATGGGTTCTGTTTTTACTCTCACGAATCCTACCAAGCTCTGAGCAAGGAAAGATTTGTTCAATCAAACCTACATCCTGGAGGGTGTCTGTTCAGTGGGTCGGGATTGGGTAAAACTTTACAGTAAGATTAATCCCAAACCAACCTAACAGTAGGATAATATCACTTGTTGCACTAAACTCTTTTGAGGCCTCCGCTGGTCTAGTCGATATACAAACACTGTCTTCTGAACCTCCTATTAAAAGTACTCTAGTGGTTGTGCCAACATGTCTTGCGCATCACTGGTTGACTGAATGTAAGAAGTACAGTAATTTGAAAACAGCTTTTTATTCTGGTGATACGTCTTGGACAACATTAACGAACAATTCTATTCGCCCCTATGCAGCATTCATATTTTCCGACTACGATATTGTTGTCACGACTATGGACGTTGTGAAACGTGAAAGGATTTTAACCACACAAACGAGGGCTTCTCCTCTTCTCCAGGTTCGATGGTGGCGTTTGGTTCTAGATGATGCACATCTTCTATTGACCGTGAAGAGTGCAGCTACAATTTCAATAAACTGCATCAGTCGTCAAAACACTTGGGCTGTTACCGCAGATCCGGCTGTAAACTCGGCAATGGACTTTCATCCCTATCTCGCATTTGTTGATCAAGACGACGTTATTGACTCTTCGAATTTCAAAAAATATGTCGTGGAACCGTTTGAAAAACAGGATGGCTATGCTCGATTCCGTATAATGGGATTATTACGGAGAGTCTGCTGGCGACAGGTGCTCACACATCAAATTATAGAAATTTCCCTGCCCCCTTTAATAGAAGAAGTGATCACGGTGAGCTTCTCCTCGATCGAACAAACGATCTACGATGAGATGAAAGCCAAAGTTCGCGAGGACCTAAAGAATATACGTAGGAGGGCAGGTCTGTACAACAACATTTACTCGTCAAATGATTTTCGAAGAAGATTTCTTGCATTGCGGCAACTTTGCGACCACTACCAGATAAATGATCATTCAGCTTATGGCAGGGAAAGAATGTCAGTGGAAAATATTTTTCAAAAGTTTGTCCATGACAAAATAGCTGAAATTGGTGAATTTGGCGATAGGTTGGTAGAAAAGGCAGTGTTTTTGGGCTGTCTTTGTGTTGTAACGCAAGTGAAACATGCCGATCAAACGTTTGAACATTACGAAGTTGAACATGAAGCTTTGATTGAGTTGTTGCAGTCGGCCATGACGATTGCAGATGATACAATCCGTCATGTTATTGAGTCTGCCAGAACCAAATTACAGGAAGAACGCTATAAAACGCAGAATAGGCGGTTTGCAAAAGTGCTCGAGATCGAAAACATTCTCACGCAAATAAGGCAACTATTGATGACAGTCGAGTCTACTATGGTCTCTGTTGCTGATCAGGAAATACGCAAAAGAACGATTGCGAATAAGTTGAAATTACAGGCCCAATTGAATTTGAACACTTCGAAAAAGGCTCAATTACTTGATTGGATATGTGATGTGAAGCTTCCAACGTTTGGCATTTTCACAGATGCTAGGATATATGGCCTACTTACTCGAAAGTACTATCTGGATAAATTAATAGATGCCGCGAAACGTTACAAGGACATTAATCTTGATCACATGGGTAGACCATCCGATGAGAAAGCAGTCTCATTGATGCCTGAAGGAACTGATTACACTCTCAATCTACCATGCCATTCAAGTTGGTCTGATCTTCGGCATGCGGTTTTGTTTGCGAGAAATCGACATTACGGATCTCTGCTGCAGATTGCACAAGCCGACCGAAAACGTTTCTCTGCGGAGCAAGGTAAGCTAAGGTTTCTTCGTAGACAATTGGCAGAACATGTCAAAAAAATGCCAAAGTCACGTCGACCATGGTTACAAGAATCCTGTACTGATGCTCCACGTAATGTGGAAGAATCTGATGCTGAAAGTTATTCGAACGTGACCCCCGATGGTATTTCGGCCGAAGATAACCCGTATTCGAATGAAGCACAAGAGGCCGAAGAGGCATTGGATGATGGAGATGACCATATGGCCACCGACGGAGAGGAGGAGAGTAGTGTAGTCGTATTGGCGCAAGTGGCTCTAGACTCACCAACAAATGCGGAGCAGCAAGCGCATGAAGAAGAAGAACGACACCAACAACAAGAAAAACGAAGACAGCGGCAAGAAGAGGAAGAACGACCACAACAACGACGGCAAGAAGAAGAAGAGCAAGAAGATATGTGTTTGATCTGCCAAGGACCTTTGACAAGCATTGCAATGCTACCTTGTGCACATCAATTCTGCCAAGAATGTGTCGACTTATATATGGATTCACAAAAAGGTAATTATCATCAATTATGTCCGCAATGCCGTGAGCCGTTTTTGAGAAACGACTTGATAAGATTGGATGATAACGAAGAAGCGTTCGAGGTCAAAGATGCCGTCCAGGGAAGCTATGGTACTAAGATATCAGCTCTCGTCTACGACCTTGTCTGTAGGCTCGGAAAATGCCAGTCTGCAAAAGCAGTAATTTTTTCGGCATGGCCTACAATGCTCAAATACCTGAGATCTGCCATAGCTGAAGAAAACATCGGAGTTGTTAATTTCGCAGGTTCTGAAAATGAGCTGTTTGGACCGTTGACTACTTTCCACAAGAACCCGTCTTTACGAGTATTACTACTACCTTTAAGGTCAAAAAAAGAGTATGTTGGGCTGGATCTAGGCTGCTGCAATGTCGTATATTTTATGGAACCTAATATTAACCTTTCACTGGAGACCGACGCTTTAAGGGTCGTGATTAGATTAGGACAGAGCAGGCCTGTGCAGGTTGTTCGTCTAATTATGAATGGCACTATTGAGGAAAATATCATTAGGCTGAGAACCTCGGATGAAGATGGGTCTGGCGACGATAAAATGGCTCCGGATGATTCTGAATCGGTGGTGTTTGGAGATCTTTGTAAGATGCTGAAACTGTCCACGTTACGCTATGCGCGGCGCGACGTAATGAGTCAGAGATTAGATATTGGCGGAGGCGGTTGTGAAACATCTATCAAAAAGCACAAAAGGAAGGCTGCCGTGGAATGGGTTTAACGTTAAGCATTAATCTGAATGGACAGATAGCCCAGAGTGAAAGAAAACACCTATGTATGTAATAGTCATCAGTTGAACTATTCCTTATCCCTAGCGGCTCAATTAAATGCGCTGACAAGTCACGTGATGCGAGACCATTTTTATTCTGACACACGACAGCCGATAGACGAGACACAACTGCAAGTACTTCCCTGAATGCTCCGCCAATTTAAGTCATTGCCCCGAAGTCCAATCGGAGCTTTCTCAGCAATGTCTCATTTACAGGCTGCTGCAATTCCCGCCAGTTCGGCAAAAGACACTCGACAGTACGACAAAGTACTAAGTGACATCTCCGAATACGTACACAACTATAAAATTAGTTCCGAAAAGGCATATGAGACGGCTCGTTTGTGTCTTGTGGATACGCTTGGATGTGGACTAGAAGCATTGAAGTTTAAAGAATGCTCACGTTTGCTGGGACCGGTCGTGGAGGGTACTACTGTCCCTAATGGGACACGAGTTCCGGGAACATCATATCAACTTGACCCCGTCCGAGGGGCGTTTAACATCGGTGCAGCAATCAGGTGGCTAGACTATAATGATTGCTGGCTTGCTGCTGAATGGGGGCATCCCTCTGACAATCTCGGGGCAATTTTGTCCGTGGCTGATTATTTATCACGGTCTGGTAAGCGTGTCAAGATTCGTGATGTACTTGAAGCCATGATTAAGGCTCATGAGATCCAAGGCGTGCTAGCTCTTGAAAACTCATTCAACAGGGTTGGTCTCGATCACGTTGTGCTTGTCAAGGTAGCTTCCACGGCCGTTGTCTCGAAATTGCTTGGATTGAATTCGTCACAAACAACAGATGCAGTCTCACAAGCGTGGGTCGATGGACAGTCGTTGAGAACCTATCGACACGCTCCAAACACAATGTCCAGAAAATCATGGGCCGCAGGGGATGCTTGTTCCAGAGCAGTCAACCTGGCTCTAATGGTGCAGCGTGGCGAAGGAGGCATGCCCAAAGCAATGACTGCAAAGATCTGGGGCTTCTACGATGTTCTCTTCAAGGGTAGAGAATTTCAATTCCAGAGGCCATATGGAAGCTATGTTATGGAAAACATACTTTTCAAAATCTCATTCCCTGCCGAATTTCACGCGCAGACAGCCGTTGAATGTGCAATGAAGGTCCATCAGGAGATGAAGGCAAAGGGGAAAATTGTGGAAGACATCAAAGAAGTGATTATTAGGACTCAAGAAGCTGCTATGCGCATTATTGACAAGTCTGGGCCATTATACAATTACGCTGATAGAGACCATTGCATTCAGTACATGACTGCTGTCCCAATCATTCATGGACGCTTGAGGGCCGAGGACTATTCAGACGAGGTGGCGAATGATCCACGGATCGATGAACTGCGCGCGAAAAGCCGCTGTGAGGAGCGAAAATCGTATACCGTCAATTATCACGACCCTGAAAAGCGATCGATCGGCAACGCTATTGAAATCATATTCAACGATGGCTCGAAGTTAGAGGAGATTGCTGTCGAGTACCCTGTTGGACATCCTCGCCGAAGACCCGAGGGCGTGCCTTTGTTGCAAGAGAAGTTCCAGCGACACTTGCAAGGACGAATAAACGACCCAAAGCGAGTCAGTAAAATCCTATCACTGCAAGGCACGCAACTGGATGACTGGGAGGTGCAAGATTACGTTGATCTCTATGTGCAATAAAAGTAGATAAAAGTAGATAACGAGTGTTGTTTTTAGACCGGTGTGTAGTTCAGTTTTGTGGTCTACAGCCATATATATAAGATGACTTCTACCTCCCCATCGCCTCAAGGCAAGATACAACATCTCAAAAAAGCAGATGGACAGCCATTATGGCGCAAGGATATACAGTTTGACTTCTTGCACAGTGTGTTTTCGAATGGACAGAAGGTCTTTCAGTCCCGTCCACTAGTATCGAAGGGATGCATGAACCCACCATCAACGCCTGAGCTAAAGACATTCTGTCAAGTCTACGTCGACGCAATGGCTGCTTCGCCAAAGTGCAGCAAGATTCTACGTGAGAAACTCCTTTACGACTCTAAATTTGCTTGTAATGTGGGCATGGTCTGTCTTCTAGTAAATCTAGGCAGGATGAATACAACTCTCAACTTCTTTCCCGAAATGAAGGCTCAGCTCAGGACGTATCACTCGATCCCCTCTCTTCAACAGGCTGATCAGTCCTCTCAAAAGCAGTTGCAGGATGCTCCTCGACTAAAATCTATCCTCAAAGGGGCTTGTGAAGAAGAGCCTAGTACACTGGAAGCTATGTTATCAATACCAGTCACTGAATTTCCACGAACAAATCCTATCAATCTCTCTTTTGTATTGTCGACGTTTGCTCCAAAAGTATCAGAGATGCATTTCGCTAATGGAGATTTCTGGGACCTCTTGATGACGCCCGGATACTCTTCCAAATCTAGGGCTAATGACTTTCTATGGCTGATGTGGTGGTGGATGCACTCGCCGTCAGCAAGTATGGATTTGAAGATATCTACGACTCCTAATCCATTTGGTGGATATGAAAACACTGCGCCGCGGTTGGAACCCATAAGTCATGAAGTGGAGGCTTTGGAAAACATAGACACAGCAGAAGAAATCAAGTATGGAGAGATGATGGTGGAAGAGCGCCGTAGAATATTGCAAGACACCCCGAGACAGAAGCAGAAGACCACCATCCCTGTGAAAAAGCCAGTCGATCGGGCGGTACGGACTTCCACCAGGAGTCGGAAGAGAAAATTCTCATTGTACGATGCAAGTGAATCAGAAGAAGAGCAAACAACCCCGCCTCCCTTGCAACTACGATTAAAAGTACAGAGAGTTTCTCCCACTCGGCAGACTGAAGTCGACAACGAAGTCGCACGACTAATTGCAAAGACATTAGAGCAGGATCGACAGAAAAGGTGGAAAGAGGGTCGGATTCTCCGTGAATGGAGACGCAAGGAAGACGAGAGTGTGGAGGAAGCTAAAGCAAATTTTGAAATGTGGGACATCGCGCGACAATGGGTGATGGAGAGACATGGTGGAGTGGACGGCACTGGCATTAAGCAGGAGTAAAGATTATATAGGAGCATGTTGTTGGTCAGTCAGTCCATTGTTGCTTCATGACCCTTCACCTCTCAAAAGATGAGCTCGTATTAAAGCCAAAGTATCCTCGAATATGGCGATGGGGGTCGAGGCTTGTTATGAGCGGCACTGGATTGCTGTTCAAGGCATTTTTTGCTGCGACACAGAAGAGTCCCAGTATACATGGTCTGGAGTCATTCACTGCTCTTCTGAGAGCGCGAAAAAAGCACACCAAGCGAGGGCTGGTTACGATATCGAATCACAAGTCCGTGTAAGTAAGAGGCTCTATGGATTGCTGATGTACAAGACTCGATGACCCATCCATTTGGTCGCTTCTGCCTTTTCAATTGCAATGCAATCCAACTCACCTTCGTTATGGGCTGGGAGCCCAAGATATCCTTTTCAAAAACATAATTTTCAAATACTACTTTCTATTAGGACAGACTTTACCCACATACCGCTTTGGTGCAGGCCCATATCAACCCGCGTTGGACCGAGCCGTTGAGCTATTGAACCAAGGAGCATGGGTTCATATCTTTCCCGAAGCTCGTGTTCACCAGCTCCCGAATCATGAAATGCGGTACTTCAAATGGGGCGTTGCTAGGCTTCTTTTGGAACCAGAGAGACACCCAGCGGTGGTCCCAATTTTCTTCACCGGAATGGAGGAAATCATGGATGAAGACAGACGATTCCCGCGACTCCTTCCGAGGCTTTGGAAGAAAGTACAGCTGCGATTTGGGGAATGTGTAGAATCAGGATGGACTGACCTGAGAAAGGAATGGGCTGCCTTACGAAAAGGTCATAGTGATATGCCGATGAGCCAATTGGCAGAAACCCCAGAAGGAAGGAATCTTCGTGTTTCGGCTACTGCACGGGCGCGGAATCTTGTTGTCGGTTTGAGAAGGCAGATGAGTTTACCAGAGGAAAATGCAAATGCTGCATTGGTCGAAACTTACAAGACACCTGACCGCCAGCGAGAAGGTCGACAAACAGGCGGCGCTTCTGAAAAAGATTCCTTAATATGACGGTGGAATGACTTCAAATGAACGCATCTGCATTTAAGAATCCTAATTTGCTCTCTGCCCCCTATCGACCTGTGGGCATTAGAGGTGGTGCAACCGCAAAAGGAAGTCGAGTTTGTAGAATTGTTGTCAAGCTAGTGTCAATTCATACGAAGGTAATGTACTGATGGCAGTAATTAAGTTTGATCTTCATAATCAGTCCAGTAACTTTGCCACGAATGACTATGAGTAAAATGTCACATTTTGCTATCACTCTGGTATTAATTGCTACCACGGCTAATTACATACAAAATGACATGAAAAATAGCGACTCGCTGTTCTCCACAAAGGCGTACGTACAATGACCAATAAAGAACAAACAATTATTGTCGTAGCTCAGACGAAAGCTCTACACATCATGGTTTTAGGAGAAAATGAGACTTTTGTCGGAACCAGGGGGAAGGGTGAATAACAACTCTCTTGCACATACATGACAATCGTGCGTGCAACATTTTTTTTGTTCTTGATCCGTATATGCGAGACATTTATAAAACGAGATAGATGCTGGCAAATACTGAAAGCAACTGCCGGATGAATATGACATGGCACACAGCACACAGTCATTCGCAGTCAAATTTAGTTCTGTAGATTGAACTCCAACCGCTCCAACTGACTTCGGCACGTATGGGAGAAATCTCCCCTGTGTCTGCATGCCGAAACAGAATGACAAAATCGTGCTAATCCACATGGAAAATGTTTTTCTTTCCCCATAACCAACAAGCCTTATATGCTCATTCTTAGTCCCTCTACGGCGCAATTAAACTGGCGGTATTTATCTGTCTTCATGTGGCGTTGGCTTTGTTGATATTATGCCAAGCATGCGGGACAGTCTGCAGTACCAAGGTCTTCGACGGCGATTTCATGAAGAATTATAGCAACAGTCACGCTACTTCCAAATCTAGCGCCTTGCAGCGAGGATCCAAGATGTTTCGTTCAAATCCTCCTCAGTCTATAAAAATCTACAATTTGGACATTTTTTGAAATCCTAAATTGTACACACCTAGCAACTTAATAAGACACATCGTAGCAAGACCCTATTCTTGTCATTTACTCATGCTATGCAGTAATTGCGAAAGCCCAAAAATTGAAAAGGTTTGGCGGCAAAGTTTCCTGCATTGTCCCTCGCTATCTATACATTTCATTCACTAAACTACTTGCACGTCTTGCACAACACTTTGCCTCTACAACTCTTCTCGCGATGATACGTCTTGCGGACCAAAGTGAGCAGAAGATTAGATTCCATTATTGCACTTATATCTGATCCGTGCACTTATTAATCTCTGAGATTTTGGAACAGTTTTCCTTATTGCAGCAATCTTCAGAACCATGAAAAGTATCGTACCTTGACCTTCAAGCCCAGGAATTAATCACCTATCAAAAATGTGAATCAAGAAAGTGGCAGGCGAATTGCACGCATTATTTTCTCATAAAATCAAAAACAAAAATTCTAGCTCTCCATGATTTACTTTTCTCAATGGCCACGTCTGCGATAAGTAAGCTTTTGTGGACATACTTTCACATCAATGCATGCACCTAGTCATGTCGTCTGATTTTTTGACAGTATATCTCGCATTGCGCTTTGATGCAAGTATCGTACTTTCTAAGAACTGCGTTTCGACAGTTGGGGAAAGCTATTACTGGGCTTTCCATGGAAGCTATGCAAATTTGGAAAAGATGTCGGGCGACCAATTTGCATCCGTTGCACTTATCAGCCTGAATTGTTTCCAAATTGGTTTGCACTTCGCCCACGATTTTCTTTGGAAGCGAGGCTCCTAATACAAATGTGCAGCAGATCAGAATACGAAGCTGCATTGTGTATCTGGAAGTGATCAACTAGGACAAAGGGTGTTTTGGCTTCTTTTATAGAAGTCACATTTTTTGCTTAGAAACTCCCAATGCGGGCTTTTTGGGGACTTGGAAACTTGTCATGCGCCAAACCTCCCATGCCAAATTGTGCCAAGTCTGTATTGGAACACGCTGCCGTCACCGAGGTCCCTTGGGAACGGTTTCAGCGTATTCCACTTCTTGACTCCAAAAGAATCAACATATCAACCATATCAAAATAGCGGATCAAAATCATGGTAACAAATCAGGCTGCAATGGATGGAGCAAGATTCTTAAGGGGTTCAATGTTCGGTACTTGTGCATTCTTATTGGCGACACTTATAACAAATGAGACTATCCAAAATTACTGCTTGCGGCAAATCCTGCGATATCGTTCTCTAGCGTCAGATCGTGCAATGCATCCAGCTGCAGAGTTGATAATCAATCAGAAACATTTTATTACACGCTTGATAAATTGCTGATGGCGAATTGATATACTTTTCGCAGACCTTGAGTTTAGTACGGGCGTGCGTCTCGCATAGCTCGCAGTTATTGCTTCCCACCATCTTCGGACTAGCTTGTACGTTGTCCCCAACGTTGTTTGGCAGCGAGGCTCCAATCACAATCGTGCAGAAGACAAGAACATGGAGCTGCATTGTGTTTCGGCAAGGGGTTGTTAAGGACAAAGTATGCTCGGTCTCCTTTTGTAGGAGATATGCCAATTGTTCCATGCAATTTGATACTTGCATCATTGCCAACGCAGAACTTATTTGGATTCGGTCTTGGACTGATGCAAGCCAGTTGGCGCCAAGTCCAGTTCCGGTGACCTTGGCGTTGTCGAGATAATATGAGAAATCGTAGACTGATATTGCTTTACTATGCAGAGTCTGACTTATCTTACAATTTCTCTACAGGGTTCCACGGATTGAAGGTAAAAATGAGATGAATGGAGTGAGTGCCAATAACCTATATATTTTAAACAACCCGTCTCTACCCTAAAGCTCCACGGGATATTTCTTCCGTATTGTGCCACCAAACTTGTAGATTAGTGCAGGCGCCGGGATCAGCGCAAATGCAATAGCCCCAAGCACCGAGTTTCCAACGCCATAACCTAGCGAGGAGTAGAGGGTAGGTCCGGCCATGGGAAGGAATGCTCCTGCGATGCTTCGTGTGAAGCTAAGACACGCGAGGGCAGATGCAGCGTAGCGGGTGTAGGCATCTATGCAGTACGTTTGTATGGGAAGGAAGACACCCATCATGCCGATCCCAAACGGCATCAAACCGATAATAGGCACAATCCAGTGCGTGTGCGCTTCAACAGCCCAACCGTACCAGAAGAAACTGATTGGAATCAGCATCGCATAAAAGACCATCATCGGCAGCCGCATCTCTGGCTCATACACGCCATTGTTGGCTTTGGTCAATCTCACAACTGTCGCATCACTGGTTTTGGCAACACTCACGACACCGAGGAGGAAGCCGATTCCAACGCCAAGGTAAGCGAGTCCGGTGAGCTCCGGAGCCCAGCCGTATTGCTGCTGAAATACAAGGGTAATCGTGGTGAAGAGAAGGTAGAGCAGGCCATAGACAAATGCCATGTAGGTGGAAAGAATTACCACGATGACTGAGTGGCACAATAATTTAAAGGGTCGCCAAAGCCCACGAAGGAGAATGGTCGTGGACGAGAGTGCTTCTTCTTTGTCATAGTAACTTCGCAGCTCGGGACGGTTGAGTTCCTTGCGCAAGCGTTTTGTTTTCCTTCCAAGAAGCACAACAGCATTTGTCTCTTTGTTGATAATGGCCGCTACGGAGACGACAATTCCACTGGCAATCAAGAGTACCCAAAACACCCATCGCCATCCTGCTCGCTGAGAGAGGAAACCACCACAGATGGGCCCAATGACAGGACCAAACAGCGGACCAACACTAAATATCCCAGTTGCAGCACCGCGGTATCTGGTCTCATACATATCACCAATGACTCCAGCGCCTATTGTCAGACACGCCGACCCGCCTATTCCTGCCAAAAGACGAAAGACAATCAGTGCGCCGAGGTTGGGAGCCAATGCGCACCCTATTTGAAACAGGGAGAAGAAAACATTTGCAGTAGTGAGGACCGGGTATCGTCCGTATATCTCGCTCAGGGGTGAGAGGACGAGCGGTCCAAGAGCAAACCCAAGTACGAAGATACTGACGGCTAAGGACGCTAGGATGGTGGAGGTGTTGTGGAACTCAGTATCGACAAAAGTTATCCCCGGCGCAAACATACTCGAAGCAAGCGGTGACACAAATGTGATGGAACTCACCAGCCCCAAAAGTAGCTTTTTCCGGCCTGAGCTAAATTTTCGCGGGTTGGCCGGATCATCCTGGCTGTCCCAGGCAACAATGCCGTGATCGAGATCCATGACCGGATATTGTTCGCCCTCCACCTTATGTTGCCCGTCCAAGTCTGGGGCCAGCTCGGGCGGCGTGCTCCCTTTCTCCAGGTCATCGGAGGAGGAGGCGGAAGAGTGCTGACGCGGTTTGGAGAAGTTGGGAACATTAGACTCCTCATCCATCTGTTGGGCACGCAGCTTTCCAGAAGCAGCTAATGCAGGCTGTAGGTCTCTCGGGTTTTTGTTCCATTCAGGGAGTGGTGTTTGCGGGGGAGTTGCGTAGCGCGTGTCCTCCGAAGACGCTCGTCTGCTATTCGCATGTACCAACCGGGATGAGATGCCTGACTAGAGTTGCGTAATGTTGGCAGCGCAGTCGGGGTGAGGATGGAAGGAGTCCTTTATAGCCGGTTGGCGGCAACGGACGGATGTTGCTCGTCCCGAGAAAAGCCGGAACCAAAACAGCCGGAGCCACGGAGTCGCTTAATATTCCCCCATTCGTTAAATGAAATTGACAGGCTTCGGACATCAGCATCCACCATCCTATGGAATGGGTGATACACTGATATTCGCTTGTGAGGGCGACGAAGCTGGATGAAGAGCGGATGAGGCCAAGGCTGGTTACGTTCGACGCGTTTGATACGCTCTTCACACCTCATCCTGCAGTCCACGTGCAGTATGCGCGGGTAGCTCAGTCCTTTGGCGTCCATGTAGATCCGATGACCGTGCAGGAGTCTTTCAAAAGTGCATTCAAAGCGATGTCCGCCCGTGCACCGAATTATGGAAAGCATCTGGGAATGAGATACGAGACTTGGTGGGAGGAGCTGATTGAGAATCTATTCTCCATGCACACTCGCGCAGTCCCGCCCGGGCTAGCGCCTGCGCTCGTCGAACGCTTCAATGGGAGGGGCTACCGACTCTTTTCGGACGTGGAGGAGACATTGCGGCGAATGGACGGATGGAGGGGCAAGGTGAAGATTGGCATCCTCTCAAATTCAGATCCGCGCGTGCCACAGATTCTCGAGACACATGGGATTCGCAAGCACTTTGACATCATCTCTCTCTCCTACGACAGCTATGCAAAGCCGGATCGCAGGATCTTTGATCACACTGTGCGCGTGGCGGACGTGAGTGCGGGGGAGTGCTTGCATGTAGGAGACGATCTCGTAAACGATTATCACGCCGCTTTGCATGCAGGATGGCAGGCAGTGTACCTGGATCGCCAAGGCTTATGCACCGACGACTCCATAGCATCCATACGGCGTCTCGAACAGGTTCTGGACATTGTGCATGCGGGTGATGGACTTCCAGTGGCTTGATACCAGCCCTCCAAGCTCCATCCACTCCCTCGCGCAAAGACAGCTGGGAAGGAAGCTCGAGCACGGTCGCGTGTATGAATATTTGTTGAATCTCATGATCGTGTCCTTAAAGTCATCTTGTTGGGTTTCCCAAAAATCCGTCGGGCCTCGGCATGATTGTTCGTCCGCGCGCCTCGGTTCTCACCCCATTCCGCCATCGCAGGCTTGCGACGCAATCCTCATCCGCGCGCACTTTTCGAGGCCTAGCTCTTACCACTAGCATTGCACTTGGTTCTGCTTTTGGTGGCTTCAAAATGGCCGAAATGCTGACCCCGGCCACAACACCGCCTCTTCCAAGCGACCCTCGGGAGCAGAGTGCACAGCAGCTTGCTGTTGAAGAGCGCGTTCTGCAGCATCCTGTTGCACTAGAGTACCGCCAGAAAGCAGACTTTGAGGAAAGCAGGGCATACGATGCATATCCGGTGCAATATAGGGCCGGCAGCCTGACCGTCGGAACACTTTCAGGACCCGGCAAGGTGACTGTGTGGCCTCTTCTCTTCAATGAAAAGAGCGGCAAAAGTATCGTGAGTATTCTGCATTTGGGGAATTACGTCTGTGGACACCCTGGTATTGTGCATGGAGGATTGCTGGCCACGCTTCTCGACGAGGGACTCGCCCGTTGTTGCTTCCCAGCCCTGCCAAACAAGATTGCAGTCACTGCAAACCTCAACATTGACTTTCGAGCCCCAACGAAAGCGGACTCGGTTGTTGTGCTCCGGGCGACCACCACCAAGGTCGAGGGACGCAAAGCGTGGGTGGAGGGGACGATAGAGGGTGAGGATGGGACGGTTTTGGTGCAGGCAAAAGCTCTCTACATTGAACCCAAATTCGCATCTACGCTAAAGCGAATTGTACCCATGTAATGAATGACGTTTGTGGATATGTAGACAGAGTTTCCTAGAAAATATATTACCATCACCATAACCTTTCGTAACACAAATCTTAGACGGTTTCCGCATCCCGTGCAGTCTCTCCAGAGACAAGACTGTCTCCATGTAACGCACCTCCAGAAGTCTCACGTGTGCGATGGGGTTCTGCGGGAGTGGAGCTCGAATGCATGGTGGAGACGGGCGATGTTCGCACAGATCTCTTCTCGTGTGATCCCTCCGCGTTGTTAGAGGACCCAGGGCGCATACTCTCCCAGCCAGTCAGGCCTAGGCGTTCGAAACCAATACCTCGGTGACCAAAGAGCAGCCAGAAACCGAAGACAGGCTTGGCGAGCAGGTCGAGGACACCGTAGAAATAGGCCTCACCGTCGGAGGAAATGACACTACCGCCCTCTGAAAGACCCCACGAGATCGGGTAGAGTGTCCACAGACCTAGCGTGAAGAGTGAGATGCCGACGAAAAGACGATGGACATCGGACCCAATTGCCCGGGCGGATTTTCGAGCAACAAAAACAACCTGCCAGACGACAAAGAAGAATGCAAAGCATCCGATAGTGAAGTAACCCCATTTATATCTAGACGCAGTCAAGGCTCCGAGCAGACCAGTGACAACCATGACCTCGTCCATGAAGATCGTGAAGAGGATGGTGGCATAAGGCAGTCCCGAAAGAAGCAGTAGGTCTAAAAGCAGGAGCGGCGTCGTAATAAACCAGTCGATGTAACGTGCGTAAAAGATCTGCCTTGTCGTGGCATTATTCAGACCCGTCCTAACAAACTCGATGCCAATAGGAGTGACACCCAGGTCAGACGCCATGGAGAAGTAGGCGACGGAAGCCGTGAAAACGATGCCGATCGTGATGTAGTGGAACAGACGCTCATTCTTTGGAACCGTAAACATCATTCCTGTGTAGGCAAAAGTAGAAGCCAGCATGACAGAGAAGACAGTCCAGTACCAGATAGATCCATTAATGGTGATGTGCTCCTGTGCATCGGCGGGGTTCAGGGTGAGGGCGCTATCGACAAGCATGATGAAGATGGTCTGAGAATAAAATGTAGAAGACGTGGACCGACGGCCCTTTTATATTCGCAGGTCAGAGCGCATGAAACGGAAGGAAAAGCATGGCGCAATCAAGCAGATATCGGGCCGGACTCCGGGCATTCGAGGGTCCTTTTCCGTGAATATATGAGGTCATGAGGTGACATCCGCTGATGTCACTGCCCGTTTTCGCCCGATTTTATCTAAATTGGGAAATTCGCATGGCCCGTTTTATCGAGAATATTCGCACGTACTCCGAGTCCCTGTCTCGGAGATGCGCCGCCCGGCTGCTCTCCGTGAGAGCACACAGTGCCCGAGGCAGATATCGAGGGGATTCTCTTGAGGAGCTGAAGGAAGGCTGAAGGAAGGCTGAAGAAAGGCTGCAGGAGCTGCGGGACGAGTATCACAGGTAGGTGTCAGGCTAGCATACAACCGCATCATGACAGGACATGCACACTAGGTTTTAAACCGCTCTGCTCGCTTCTTTGCTTTCTCTGCTTCCGTGGGATCAGTTAGGATGCCGCGCTTAACACCCTTCTGAACCTTTGTCAACGTCTTCTCTTTCTGTGTCACACGATCCGTCTTCTCTGGCTTCGGTGCCGTATCCACGATGCCAAACCGTAGCTGTCGATTCCGCTTCCGCTCTGCCTCCTCCGTCGGCTGGAGTGCATTCGCAGTATCATTGCTGGCAAACGCATCCGAAATGCGCCGAAATTTAAAGTCGCTGTTCCTGCTCTGCTTGGCCTGTGGCGCCTGCTTTCCATTGGCACCCTCCTCTTTCTTTGCAGGCGCAGCCGCTTTGGCAGTCCCAGTGGCTGCTGCCTGCTGATGATGGTCCTCGTCGTCCCAGTCTATTTCCTCGTCTGGCGGCGCCAGGCTGTCCAGGCCTTTTGCGTGTGACCCGCCGCTTGTGGCGCTGTCCGCCTCCTGCAGTCGCGCAACCAGCTCGTCCTTCCTGCCACTCACAGGCAGCGACCGCTCTGTCAGCAGGGTTTTGAGATTGGGCACGGTGAGTTTTGCGTAGTCGGCCATATGGGGTGCCGCCTCTTGGTGGCTCCGATGAGAAGATTACGCAACCAAAGAAGAGGGTGAAACTTCCATGCTACAGTATGCTATATGAATAGGCATGGTGCAGTATGGACTTTAATGGGCGGGGGATTTGGGGCTCTTCCTCCATGGTTATGGACGTTGGTCCTTGTCCAACCGATGGAACCAATCGCAACACCATAGTGATGATTGTGGCTCCCCTGGGATATCTACTCCAGAGTCCAAGCTCCGTAGATCCATCGCTTGACGCCCATCAATTTCACGTCATTGTTGAGCACGGACCCCAACAGCTCCACCTCCACCCTCGACCTAACACACTGTGCTTTGGAAATTCGGACATTCCTTGCGACCACACTCGTCTGTTGCCTTCAGCTCTGTTCAAGAAGCTCTCTGCCTGGTCTTTCACCCCTGAGCCTCACAATCGCTCAATGCCCGCGTGGTCTGGCACGAGGGGTCCAGCTGTGCTCTAAGTCCGACCTTCACACCAGAGTCATTGCGCCACTACTGGGTGATGGCGTCTCTCGGGAACATCCCAGGGGACATGGATGAGCCCGTTACGCTAATTATTGAGAACGTGAGTGTCCTTCATTTGACCTGCGCTGATCTCCACAGCTCCCCTTCCGTGCACGGTGGCAGGATGTCAAGGACTTATTTCGCCGGGCCACGCCGAGGGTTGATCGTGCAGATGTGGCTCTGGGCCCAGACAATCGGAGTAAAGGGTTTGGCATGGTGCGGATTCGTGGCTACCCAGGAGCCGTCCGTGCGGTGGAGTTATTCCACGGCTACGAATGGCTCGGGCGGCAGCTTGTGGTGCGCTTCGATACCGGCGAAGGGATCAGTATGCAGCCCCACAGCGTACCAGGTCCGCAAGGACCTGTTGTGGAGTATGGCTTCCCCATGGACCGGAGGTTGATTTACGTGGCAAACCTGCCCTTCTCGACGCAGTGGCAGGAATTAAAGGACTATCTGCGGCCGGCTGGCAATATATTACGAGCCGATGTAGCAACAGGCCATGATGGCCGCAGCCAGGGCTGGGGCACGGCGTTGTTTGCTACCGAGGGAGATGCAGAGCAGGCTGTGAATATGTTTGACAATCAGGTGTTTGAAGGGAGGATAATTCAGCTGAGATGGGAGCGTGCGAGGGAAATACCGCAACCCATGGGCCAACCTGTGTCCAACTATCCCTCCACCCCATCCATGTCGTCCTCCTACAACCTGAGTATGTCTCCGGGTGGCTATGCAAGCTCGACGTACACTGCAACGCCGTACGAGTCACCGTACGTCCAGCGAGCGATGTACCCTTTCTCCTATCAGCAGTGGCAGCAACCGTGGGAGCAGCCGATGCTATCACCCCATGGGCCGTCGATGGTACCTTCCATGCTGCCAAATTCGGCAGCACTTCCACAAACTGGATACTTCTCCCAACCCATGTCCGACTCACGGCAAGCTACTTCTTATCAGCACCTAACCGACCAGATGGAATACATGCAGGTAGAGGAGAAAGCCAACCTTCCTTACTATGCCGAACCAACGTGCGCACGCGGGTCTCCATATCAACATCTTGTAGAGCAGACCGAGTACGTCGTACCTTCATCCTCTTCGACCCCAATGCCCCCAAGGATGAGTCGAACGCCCTTGTCAACGAAAAGCGAGGGCTAGCAGTAAATAGGAGGGGATACGATATGTACATGAATGAATGATGGCGTTTTGGTATAACCCCTTTGCATGCGCGATATAGTGCCTCCATTAAGTGGATAAAATCCTTTGATGTGACCATTGTATGCTTCCTTCATGATCTATGCTGACCACTGAATGGTTTGACAAGAGCCCCACGGGCATTCTCTTCATCAGGGAGTGTTGTCCATGGATGATGCGAAGCGGAGCCTGTTGTCTCCAGCTCGTAGGCCGGCTGACCCTGGTTGCCGTCTCGAGCTCCACGCGGCCGGAACTCCTGCCTCTCCGGGTTGCTGCCCCATGAGCGAATGGGGTACGCCCAACCTGCGTGCAGAGATGCAAGACTGGGGTAGTACTGGCGGTACCCACCCCAAGCCATCAGCATGCCGAGCGCAGCGCTAAAGAGGACATCAAACGGATGATGCCTGGCATCCTGAATCCTGCTCAAGCCAATCAGCGACGCGGCAATGAGCGGGATCAGTGCCAGCAAGGACTTCCAGACCTCCCCTTTCCCATCCAATACCCGTGTCCGGCCGGCAATCCAGAGAGAGAAGAAGCCAAAGCCCGAGAAGGCAATTGAGGTGTGTCCGGAGGGGAACGACCTCCATCCGTCCCGCAGAATCGACGCATCTGTCTGTGTGCAGATGGAGACCGTGACCAACCCAGCTGGCTGCGGGTCCATGGCATCCAGCGGGGGCATGCATCGAGCAATGACGTCCGGACGCGGCCGCCCAGTGACGTTTTTGAAGATATCGGTGATGACAAGGGCGCCGGCCACGGATAGCGCCAGTCCAAGCAGCGCGCAGTTCATCTGCCAAAACATACTTCTAGCGCGCTCCTTGCTCGACACGCCCTGTGCCACTATCCATGCTGCCATGAGCACCAGCGGGGCGACGGCAGCGGCGACGGCGGCTGCCCAGGCGGGTACCCGATCGCGCACGGCGTAGGGATACTGCAGGGAGATGTTTGAGAGCGCAAACGGCTGCTTGAATCCATCCACCTTGTCCAGAGCTGTGAAGGCAGCCACAAAGACGACGATGATGGCGTAGTCCAGGATATAGGACAAGAGTACCCTGCGCATCCGCCCAATCCAATCCAATCCAATCCGACCTTTCGTTCGATCCTGACACACGCGTGACGTGACAGCGGCCCACTGGAATGAAACCTCCTTTAACGGAGCAGCGAGAAAAGTTCGCACCACGTGACATCCACAACACGTAAATTGTAAAAGTAGTCTAACAGCTATTAACATACATACTTGCAGGAT
>JAABUO010000690.1_pt1 | contig 56360 bp, 58 predicted proteins | sample 5559291 | NCBI WGS metagenome assembly JAABUO01 (sample SAMN10711878, study PRJNA513372) | rock metagenome | isolation source: Antarctica rocks | place: Antarctica: Victoria Land, Finger Mt sud | reverse complement strand
CGAGACGGCGATGAAATGGTCCACCCGCTGAACGCCGGCGAAGAAGCGCCGCCGCTTGGCGGACCTGGTCACGACCCAGGGCAGGTGGAGGGTCTGCACGATCGCCGGGATGCCGGCCCGGCGAGCCGCGCGGGCACCGTCGAAGTTCTCCTCGCCGGTCCCGACATGGATGTGGAAGACGTCGGCGGGATGCTCGCGAAGGAACCGCACGATGACACCGGCGAACGAGGGGTCGCGGGGGTGCGGCAGTGGCACAGCTGTCGCACCCAGCGCGGCGGCCTGGTCGAGCAGCCGGCGGCCGCCCGGCGACGGCGGGCACATGAAGGACACGTCGGCACCGGGCAGGTACTGGGCGGCCAGGTCCACCATGTGCGCACCCATCCCGGACGGGTCCACTGACGGCGTGTACAAGCAGACCGACAGCCGGGAGGCGTCCGGGCGGGCGCAGGAGGGGCTGGCGGTTCGCCCGGCGGCTGTGGGGAGGGGCTCGGCACTCGGGTCAGCAGCGAGCTGCGCGTCTACCGCCCTCCCTGCCACGCTCCTCCTCCGCTGCCCTCGCCAACGCTTCCGTTGCGTCGCTACCCCGCCTCGAGCCGCGGCAGCCCTCGTGGACTCCAGCTCGTCAGCGGACGGTGAGGACAACCTTGCCCGTGAGGGTGCGGGAGTCCATCTCCTGCAGCACGTCGCCGGCTTGCTCGATCGGACGGGTCTGCACCGGAAGGGGCACGACCTTGCCCGAAGACAGCAGTTCTCGTAGCTCGGTCCACTGCTCCTGCAGGTAGCCGGGCGTAACGGCCAGGAAGGCTCCCCAGCCGACTCCCACGACGCTGACGTTGTTGAGCAGCAGCCGGTTGGCCTTGACCGTCGGGATCTCGCCCCCGGTGAAACCGACGACGAGCAGCCGGCCCTCCGGCGCGAGCGAGCGCAGGCTGTCGGTGAACCTGTCGCCGCCGACGGGGTCCAGGATGACGTCGACCCCGCGACCGCCGGTCAGCTCCTTGGTTTGGGCGAGGAAGCCATCGGCGAGCACCACCTCGTCGGCGCCCGCCTCCCGGGCCGCCGCCTCCTTGGCCTGTGTCGACACCACGGCTATCGTGCGGGCGCCGTAGGCGTGGGCGAGCTGCAGTGTCGCGACGCCGATGCCGCCGCTCGCCCCATGCACCAGTACGGTCTCGCCGGCAGCCAGCTGGGCGCGACGACGCAGCCCGAAGTGCACCGTGAGGTAGTTGAAGGCGAAGCCGGCACCGACCTCGAAGCTGACCTCGTCCGGCAGCGGCAGCACGTGGTCAACCGGGGCCGCGACGACGTCCTGCCATCCACCGACCCCGGTGAGCACGGCGACCCGCTGGCCCGGCTCCAGGCCCGAACCTGTGGGCGCGCTGCGCACCACCCCCGCGACCTCGCTCCCGGGGGCGAACGGCGGCTCCGGCTTGAGCTGGTACTGGCCGCGGCTGAGCAGGAGGTCGGGCCAGGCGACGCCGGCGGCGTGCACGTCGACCACGACGGCTGAACCGCCGGCAGCGGGCTCCGGTGCCTCGACGACTTCAAGGGCTTGGGGGCCGTCAAGCCGGACGACGTGGACAGCGCGCAACGAGACCTCCGGCGGGAGTCAGGACCGACTCGCCGGACCGTACCCGCAGCGCTCAGGCCCGCGAACGGCGGTCTGCCGAGCGAAGGCGTCAGTGGCTCGAGCTGGCAAGGCTGGCGACAAGGTTCACGGTTGCGGCGAGGATCAGCGAGCCGAACAGGTACGCCAGCAGCGCGTGGCGCAGGGCGGTGGCTCGGATGGTGTGGGTGCTCAGGTCGGTGTCGGAGACCTGGAAGGTCATGCCGATGGTGAACGCGAGGTAGGCGAAGTCGGTGTAGCGCGGAGCAGCCTTCTGGTTGAAGTCGATCCCGCCGTTGTTGCCGGTGTAGTAGAGCAGCGCGTATCGCAGGGTGAACAGGGTGTGCAGCACCAGCCACGAGACCGCGACGCTCAGCACACCGAGTCCGGCCGCCAGCCCCTGGGTCGCGCCCTTGTCGGAGCTGGCCTGCACCAGCAGGAAGGCGACCCCGGCCAGGCTGGCGACGGCAGCGCCGAGGACCAGCAGCAGGGTGACCCGCTTGGACGGGTCCTCCCGGGTCGCATGGGCAGCGGTCTGTGCCGCATCCATGGGAGCGATGGCTGCCCAGGTCCAGCCGAGGAACACAGTCGCAGCAGCCACCCAACCCACTGATGCCGCGTACTCCCCGCCGCCGACCAGAGCGGTCAGGAAGGCAGCGGCAATGCCGGCGCCGGCGGCGACGGCGACTCGCGTCGGCGCCCGCTCCAACCAGCCCTGCCCGTCTACGGCCATGGGGAACAGTGAAGCAGCGGCCGGCCTGCGCCACCGGACGCCATGCTGGGACCAGCCGGCCGTTCCGCGGGACGATGCTGCCCTGTTCACCACTGGAGGCTGTAATGCCACATCCCGCCGGGACCATCTTCGTGCTGCGCACGCGCGATCTGGTTGGCGTGCTGATCCGCTGGGTCACGCGCTCGCGCGTCAACCACGCCGGGGTGTGCCTGGGCGGCGGAGGCACTGTCGAGGCCAAGATGCGCGGGGCGACATCGCGCCAGGAGCACCCCGGGGCGGTGTACGGCATGGAGCTGCTCGCCGAGATCGAGCGCCAGCGGCCAGGCGCCGGCGCCGACATCGCGGCGGCAGCAACGCAGCTGCTCGGCACCCCGTACGGCTTCGTCGACATCGCTGCGCTCGGGCTGGCTGACCTCGGGATGCGGCAGAAGTGGCTGGAGCGCATCGTCGACAACCAGCACGCGCTGATCTGTTCGCAGCTCGTCGACCAGGCCTGCCTGAACGTCGGCGTGCACCTGTTCAACGACGGTCGGATGCCGGGCCGGGTAGACCCGGGCGACCTGGAGCAGCTCATCGCCACCGGATGGCGCGACGTCCGGGTGGAGCCCGTGCACCAGCCCCCACCCGGAGCCCCCAGCCGAACCTGACGGCGCACCCCGGATGCCATGCCGCAGCACGGCCAGCGACGGTGACCCGCAGTAGATGTGCGTGGACATCGACGCGGATGCTCGGACAAGGTGGGACGCGTAACAGCGCTGATCTCCCACACATCCTTCGACAGCCGTGACGCCTACGCGATGTCGGTGTTCTGGGGCGGTGTGCTCGGCTTCGCCGAGGACCCCAAGGACCCGAATGTTCCTGGTGACGAGGAGTGCATGATCTCGTCGGCCGACGGCTCTCAGCGGCTCCTGTTCATCACGGTCCCGGACGCCAAGCAGGTCAAGAATCGCCTGCACCTGGACCTCAAGGCCGCCGAGGGCAGCCGCGATCAGGAACTCGAGTGGTTGTCGGGGCTGGGAGCACAACAGGTGGCTGACCGCCGGCGTCCGGACGGGTCCGGGTGGGTCGTGCTCGCAGACCCGGAGGGCAACGAGTTCTGCATCCTGCGCAGCGACGCCCAGCGCGCAGCCTCGGCGTAATCAACAGCGAGCCGCGCCCGCCGCGCCCCGCCCCGCCCAACCCCGGATCCGTGGCCCGTGCTGCGGATCCGGTAGGGGTCTGTCAGGCTGCGCCGCATGGTGCACAACCTGGTTCCGGGCCCGGAGCCCGCTGCTGGTGATCCGCAGACCCCGGGGCCTGCCGCTGCGACTGTCAGCACGGCCGCTCCGCCGCGGTGTGCCACCCGGACCCGGCTCTACCGCGGCGGGAAGGTGACGGCTGAGGGATTTCCCGCCGAGGACATCCGCGGCCTGTTGGATGCCGATGGCCAGGCGGTGGTGTGGCTCGACCTGCACGACCCCGATGCTGGCGACCTGCAGATCGTGGTCGAGGAGTTCGGGCTGCATCCCCTGGCTGTGGAGGACGCGGTCCACGACCATCAGCGGCCCAAGCTCGACCGTTACCGGAGCCACCTGTTTGCCAACATGTACGCCGTCGGTTTCGACGAGCGCTCCGGTGAGCTGACGACCAGCGAGATCAGCGCGTTCATCACTGGGCGGGCGCTGATCACTGTGCGCAAGGCCGAGTTCGACGTGGACACGCTGCTCGCGCGCTGGGACGCCGGCGACGACATTGCCGGCAGCGGCGTCGGCTTCCTGGTGCACGGGCTGCTCGACGCTGTCGTCGATGGGCACTACGCGGTCGTCGAGCAGCTCAACGCCGCTGTCGACGAGCTCGAGGATGCGCTGTTCGAGCCGCGGCCCGGGCTGTCGATCCGCCGCCGGGGCTTCGAGCTGCGCAAGAGCCTGGCGAGGCTGCGCCGGGTGGTCCTGCCGATGCGCGAGGTGGTCGGCCGGCTGGTCCGGGAGGATGCCCATCTGGTGGACGAGACGCTCGCGCCCTACTTCCAGGACGTGCAGGACCATGTGCTGCGGGCAGCCGAGAGCGTCGAGTCGGCCGGGGACCTGGTCGCGAGCATCCTCGAGACCGACTTCAACGAGCAGGGCAACGAGCTCAACGAGATCACCAAGAAGCTCGCCGCGTGGGCGGCGATCATCGCCGTGCCGACAGCAGTCACCGGCTACTACGGCCAGAACGTGCCCTACCCAGGCTTCTCGCAGCACTGGGGGTTCATCTCCAGCACCATCGTCATCATCGCGCTGTCCGCCGGGCTGTACCTGGTGCTACGCCGCCGTGGCTGGCTCTGAGTCCGGGCGGCCGAAGTCCGGCCGGCGGCAGAAGACCTGGCTACATTCCCGTGCCCGGTCCGAGCTCATCAGCGCGCGGGTCAACGGCTTCCGGGCGGGTGGTCGAAGGCGCGGTGGGCGGCGGTGTTGGCTTGGGGGTAGGCGCCGCCGTCGTCGTGCTCGTCGTGCTCGTCGGGGTGTGGGCCGGAGCCACCGGCACCGGTGTCGTCTCGTCCTTGGAGTCGCCCTTGGCACTGACCGCAGCCGCGACGCCCGCGGCCGCTAGACCGACGCCGGCTGCGACCACCTTGCCGGACAGGCCAGCCTTGCCGTCGTCCCCCCGCGAGCCCGCAGCGTGCTCGACTCCCGGCGTTGCGACGCTGGCTCCTGAGCTGACCGTTCCCCGCCACGCGCCGGTGGCGTACCCCTCGGACTCGATGAAGGCCTTGAACCGGTCGAGATCGCCTTCGGCCTGCTTCTCGACGATGTTCAGCTTGTCGCCGACCTTCTCGACGAGGCCCTCGGGCTCGTACTCGAGGACCAGGCGCAGCGAGGTCTGGCCGCCGCCGACATCCTCGAACCGCACCTCGCCGGCGTTGGTCGCACCGGACGTCGCCGCCCACGCGATCTTCTGGTCCGGAACCTGCTCGAGGATCTTGGCTTCCCACTGCCGCTTGACGCCGGCGATCTCCGCGACCCACTGCAGCCTGTCGTCGTTGAGGTGGGTCACGCTCGTGATGCCTCCCATGAACTGGGGAAAGTCCTCGAACTGCGTCCACTGGTTGTAGGCCGTGCCGATCGGCACGTTCACCAAGATTGACTTCTCGACTCTGGTGGTCATTGTGGGCTCCTCCGTGGTCACGGGCCGGGTCGTCCGGCCTCGTCCGCGGCGCTGCTCCGACCGCGGTGATGCAGGTCACCCTAGCGGCGGTCTTACCTCGGTGACCAGCGCTGAAGCAGTAGCAGCTCACGGCTGGGGGCGCCGCGGTGACCGCTGGCGCGTGGGCGCATCATGAGCGGCATCGCAAGGAGTGCGGACGGGAGCGGTCATGCAGCAGCTCAGTGGTGTCGACGCCAGCTTTCTCTACATGGAGACGGGACGAGCCTGGGGACACGTCAGCGGGCTCGCGGTCTTCCACCGGCCTGACAAACCGGACTGGTCTGCCTACGACGCTCTTTCCAGTCGACTGACCGCCATCCTTCCGCAGCTCGAGCCGTTCCGCCGAAGGCTCGTGGAGGTTCCGCTGCAGCTCGACCACCCTTACTGGGTGGAGGACCCCGAGTTCGACCTGGAGTTCCACGTCCGGGACACGGCCGTCCCCCCGCCCGGCACCGACGAGAAGCTGGCCGCCCTTGTCGCACGCCTGATCGCACGTCCCCTCGACCGGTCCCACCCGCTGTGGGAGGTCTACGTGATCGAGGGGCTGTCCGACGACCGTTTCGCGGTCCTGACCAAGCTGCACCACGCGACGATCGACGGTGCCGCCGGCGCAGAGCTGATGGCCCTGATGTACCAGCCGGAAGGGTCCGGGCCGGCCGTCCCAGCCGACGCCGCGCCGCTGCCGAAGGCTGGTCCGCTGCCCTCTCCGGCCGTCGTGCTGGGCCGAGCCCTGACCGACGTGGTGCGCAAGCCGACCAAGTTCGCTCGGCTCCAGGTGCGCAGCATCCAGGCACTCGGAGAGCTGACCCGCAACCAGGGGCTGACCGGCCTGGCCGAGTTGATGCGGACGCTGCCGAACCCGGTCGGTGCGCAGCTCGGACGCCGGCGCAGGGTTGACGAGAACGGCGACGGCGCACCCTCCCCGCCGGTGGTCTCGGCACCAATTACCCCGTTCAACGGGGCGATCAGCCCCAACCGCCGGGTCGCGCTGCGGTCGGTGTCGCTCGAGGACGTCAAGCAGTTCAAGCGGGTCGCCGGCTTCACGGTCAACGACGTGGTGATGGCGGCGTGCGCAGGAGCTTTGCGGACCTACCTGGACGAGAAGAACGCCCTGCCGGACCAGCCGCTGGTGGCCATGGTGCCGGTGTCGATCAGGACGGGAACCGAGAGCGACCCCTGGACCAACCGGGTCTCGGCCATCTTCCCGCCCATCCCGACCGACCAGGCGGACCCGATGACCCGCATGCGCAAGGTGCACGAGTCGATGAACGAGGCCAAGGAACGCTTCAAGCTGATGCCGGCCGACGTCCTGACGCAGTACGCCGACTTCGCACCTCCGGCGCTGGCTATCCGAGCTGCCAGTGTGGCAAGCCAGCTGCGGGTGGCCGACCGGGTACGGCCGCCGTTCAACCTGGTGATCTCCAACGTCCCCGGCCCCCGGCGGGCACTCACGTTGGACGGGGCACCGCTGCAGCACTACTACCCGGTGTCGACGATCACCGACGGGCAGGGGCTGAACATCACCTTGCAGAGCTACCAGGACATCCTCGACTTCTCACTGGTGGCCGACCGCCAGCTCGTGCCCGACGTCGACCACCTCGCCGACCTGCTGGAGCAGGAGTTCGCCGAGCTGCACACGCTCCTGTAGCCCTGGGCCTCGTTGGGGTCTCAAGTGGTGCCCGCGTGCCTGCGATATCGAAAAGGGCAGGGCACGACTCGAAGGGCAGCAGGAGGAGCGAGTGTCAGAGCAGGCGACAGGCTCGACCGGTAAGCGTGAGAGCTCCGAAGCGACGGGGCCCCCATCGGAGCAGATCCTGGCCGCCGCCCTGCATGCGCTCGACGCCGACCCGAACATGGGTGTCGTGGCTGTCAACGGGCTCGGGCTGTGCGTCCCGCTTCCTGCCACCATGCAGTTGGCGGCTCGACGTGAACTCACCGGCTACGCCTCGGGGGTCGACTTCGTCGTCCCGGACGATCTGATGCTGATCCTCGACGTGTGGGCAGCGGCTCGTCGCACGGGCTCAGCTGAGGTCCGCGCGCGCCTCGCCCGCGACCCCTCGTGCAGCGTCACCATTCGCGTGTATGACACGACTCCCGCATACGGAGTCTTTCTGGTTCTGGTGGAGCTGCCCGCATCGAGCGAGGTGGCGTACAGCGGGATCCAGAGCCCAGCACTCCGACCCAGGGTTTCGACGGTGCGTAAGGCCGACCTGGGCATCATCATCGAGGTCGACGATGCTTACGGGGCGATCCTGGGCTGGGCCGTCGAGGACGTCGTCGGACACCGTTCGCTCGAGTTCGTCGACCCCGAGGACCACGCATGCGCGGTGGCCTCGTGGATCGCGCTGATGAGCGCGCCAAGCGTGCGCCAGCGGACACGCCTGCGGTACAAGGCGGCCGACGGTTCGTGGCGATGGTTCGAGACCACGAGCGTCAACCGGCTCGGCGACACCGCGCACGGGGACGTGCTGTCAGAGATGGTCGACATCACCGACGAGATGTCCGCGCAGGAGCAGCTCCGGTCCCGGGAGCTGCTGCTGCGGCGTCTGACGCAGACACTGCCGGTAGGCGTTCTGCAGTTCGACGCCCAGGGCAACGTCGTGTACCGCAACGAGCGCCTGACCGAGATCCTGGGCGAGGCTGACGCCGAGACGGTGGAGAGCCAGTTTCGTGCTGTGGTCGACGGCGATCGTGCTGCTGCCGTCGCACTGCTGCACGACGTCCTCGACGGCCGCGGCGACCGTGAGGTCGAGGCGGTGGTGACCGGCGGCGACGGGCGCGACAAGCGCGTCAGCATCGCGCTCCGGGCCCTAACGGAAGCCGACGGCGTGATCAGCGGCGGGATCGGCTGCATCAGCGACGTCACAGAGAGCGTGGAGCTGCGGGAGCAGCTCGCGGACAAGGCGACGTTCGACGCGCTCACTCGCTCGTTCAACCGCTCATCCATCCTCGCGAGCCTGCAGAAGCAACTCGAGTCCGCCCCCCAGGGCGGTGTCGGCGTGGTCTTCGTCGACCTCGACGGTTTCAAGCAGGTCAACGACGAGTTCGGGCACGAGGCCGGCGACGCGATGCTCGTCGAAGCGGCCCGTCGACTGAAGGCCGGCGTGCGCGATGGCGACGTCGTGGGCCGCTTCGGTGGCGACGAGTTCCTGGTGGTGTGCCCTGGCGTCGGCTCCAACGGTGTGGCCCAGCGGATCGGTCGACGCCTCGCCGAGCTTCTCACGGCACAGCTCGACGTGGGCAGCCACAGCGTGCCGCTGAGGGCCAGCATCGGCGTCGCGTGGGCTGTGGCACACGAGACCGACGTCGACCTGCTCGTCGCCGACGCGGACCAGGCGATGTACCAGTCCAAGCGCGAAGGGCTGGGTCGGCCGGTCATTCGCCAGCTCAGGCCCAGCAGGGCGCAGGCCCGTCGCGATGCCCCGGCGCGCGCGCTGGCGAAAGGGTAAGGGGCTACTGCCCACTACGTTTGTCACGTGACGGTGCTGCTGCTGCATGCGCTGGTGCCGATGGTAGAGCCAGCGGCTGTTCTGCCGCCGGCCATGACGACCGCCCTACCGTGCGAGGTGCTCGTGGCTCTGGGAGATGCCGCTGCTCGGTGCCCGGGTACGGCGTTGGCGCTCCGGCGTTGATGCGGTGACCAGCGTCAAGCGGACCCAGCCAGCTCCCGCCGAGGAGCAGGCCGAGCCCGATTCAACTCCCGCGGGCGAGGCCGACTCCGCACGCGCAGGGGTGGTCGAGGCGAGGCGGGCGAAGGAGGCCGCCCTGGCCGCCGAGCGCACTGCTCGCGAGGCCGAGCACGGCGCACAGCAGGCCGCCGCCGAGGCTGAGTCGTCCGCCGACACCGCCGAGGTGCAGGCCGTCGAGGCCGGCCGTGGAGCCGACCTCGCCGAGCATCAGGCCGACCGGGCCGAGCACGCGGTGGAGGCGGCAGTCACGGCCGCTCAGGAGGCTGACGTCCTGCTGCTGGACGAAGAGGCGCGCCGCGTTGCCGCTCAGGTCAGCGAGGACCAGCCGTTCGGTGTGCCAGTGGCAGCCGCGGGTCCGCGTTCTGACATGCGGCGCGGCTTCTCGATCGCCATGGGAGCCCTGCTCGCTCTGCTCGTGGGGTTCGCGGTCTATGCCGTGCGCAATGAGCTCGTTCTCCTGCTCGTCGCCGCCTTCGTCGCCATCGGGCTCGACCCGGCGGTGCGCTGGCTCGTCCGCCGCGGCCTGTCGAGGCCGCTCGCGGTTGCGCTGATCGCTGTCATTGCGCTGGGGCTGCTCGCCGCATTTCTTGCCGCCGCGTTCCCGCCACTGGTCAAGGAGGCCTCGCAGCTGGCCGACAGCGGGCCTCGCTACGCCCGCGAGCTGCAGGACCAGCACAACACGCTGGGGCGGCTCAACGCCAAGTACCACGTCGCCGAGCGCATCCAGCAGAGCCTGCAGAGCGGGCTGACCATCAAGACTGCAGGAGGGCTGCTGTCAGCGGGTACAGCCGTGCTGTCCTTCACCTTCCAGCTGCTGCTCACCCTGGTCCTGGTGGTCTACTTTCTTGCCGACCTGCCAAGGATCAAGCAGGTGCTGTACCGCCTCGTCGCCCTGCGACACCGTCCGCGGTTCGGGCTGCTGGCCGATGAGGTGATCTCGCGCGTCGGTGGCTACGTGCTGGGAAACGTGGCCACCTCGATCGTCGCGATCGTGACCTCGTACATCCTGCTGCTGATCCTCGGGGTGCCCTACGCCCTGGTGCTGTCGGTGCTGACCGGGGTGCTGGACCTCATCCCCCTGGTGGGCTCGTCGATCGCGGGCGTCGTCGTCGCCCTGGTGGCCCTTGCCACCGTCTCGCCGACGGCTTCGCTCATCACCGTGGTCTTCCACGTCATCTACCGGTTGTTCGAGGACTACCTGCTCAACCCGCGGGTGCTGCGTAAGACGGTGGATGTGTCCGCGCTGGTCACCATCGTCGCTGTCATCCTCGGCGGCGCACTGCTCGGGATCGTCGGCGCGCTGATCGCCGTGCCCGCCGCCGCTGCGGTCCAGTTGGTGCTGACCGAGGTCGTCTACCCCCGCCGCGACGCCGCCGTGGACTAACTGTCGGCGTCGATGGCGCTCCACGTAACGATCAGCTCGTTGCGCTGGCCGAACCGCTCGAGGTGGCGCCCGAGCACGTCCTGGATCTGCAGGAGGCCGGCCTCGTCCGGCGCCTGCGCGTGCAGCGTGAGCATGTCGTTGCCTGCGACCACAGTGCCGGTGCCGGTCCCGATGGGTGCCGTCGAGGTGTCACCGTCGGTGGTGAACTCGACCCGGCGGCCGAGGTGGGCGACGAGCTGCTTGGCGTAGCGGCCCGGGTTCTCGGTAGCAACCTCGGCGCGCGAGCTGAGACGGGCGGTCATGGCGCTCCTGGCGATCGAGGAGGCGGGCCGGATGCGTGCGGACCCGTCGTCCCCGTCATTGTGCGCCTGGTATGTCGAGCGCGGTGGCAGCCGCACTGGTCAGCGCCTCCTCGCATCGCCGTCATTGACTGGCCGCGTGGGGGGTATGCGGTCCCAGCACCTCGAGCTAGGACTGGGGAGACTCCATGGAGTTCGACGTACTGATTGAGATCCCGAGAGGGACGCGCAACAAGTACGAGATGGACCACGAGACCGGCCGCCTGCGCCTCGACCGGATGCTGTTCACGTCCACGCGCTACCCCGCCGACTACGGCTACATCGAGGACACGCTCGGCGGCGACGGCGACCCGCTCGATGCACTCGTGCTGGTGGAGGAGCCGACCTTCCCCGGCTGCCTCATCCGCTGCCGCACCATCGGCATGTTCCGGATGACGGACGAGGCTGGCCCGGACGAGAAGGTGCTGTGCATCCCGTCGGCAGACGTGCGGCAGGAGCACGTCCAGGACCTGCGCCACCTGCCGGAGTTCGAGCGGCTCGAGATCCAGCACTTCTTCCACGTCTACAAGGACCTCGAGCCCGGTAAGTCGGTGGAAGGCGCGGACTGGGGCACCCGCCATGAGGCCGAAGCGGAGATCGTCAAGAGTCGGCAGCGCCTGCGGGCAGCCCAGCAGGACGGGGGCTGACCCGGGGCTGACGCTGCCGCCCTCACGCCGGCAGTCGGTACGGTGCTGACGACGAGAGGAGACGCTGACGTGCGCGTCGCGATCGTCGCTACCTACCCGCCGCGCCCGTGCGGCATCGGGACCTTCACAGCTGACCTCAGACGCGCCCTGCTCGATGCGGACCCTGCTACCGAGGTCGACATCGTCTCGCTGTCTCGAGACGAGCACGGCAAGGATGCGCCGGAAGTCGTAGCCACGATTCGGCAGGACGTCCGCAGTGACTACCCGGCGACGACGCGGACCCTGAACTCCCGGGGGACCGACGTGGTGCTGATCGAGCACGAGTACGGCATCTTCGGCGGGGTCGCCGGCTCCTTCGTCACCTCGCTGGCTGACGGGCTGTCGCAACCGCTCGTGGTCACCCTGCACACGGTGCTCGCGGAACCGAGCGTGCGCCAGGCCGAGGCTTTGCGCGAGCTGTGCCGGCGCGCGACGCTGGTCACCGTCTTCACCGAGACGGCCCGCGCGATGGTGGCTGATGCGCGTCTCGTGCCGCCCGAGCGGGTGCGCGTCATCCCGCACGGTGCGCCGACCGCACTGCTGCCCGACAGCGAGCGTGCCGGGCGCCCGGCACTCGAGCGGCTGGAGGGCCGCACCGTGCTGTCGACGTTCGGCCTGATCAGCTCCGGGAAGGGCATCGAAACCGTCATCGAGGCGCTGCCAGCCATCGTGGCAGCCCATCCCGAGGTGCTGTACCTCGTCGCCGGGAGCACCCACCCGGAGGTGGTCAAGTACGAGGGCGAGCGTTACCGGCTTCAGCTGGAGCGGTTGGTGCGCGACCTCGACCTGACCGAGCACGTCCACTTCCTCGACCGCTTTCTGACCGACGACGAGCTGGGGAGCCTGCTGTCCGCGACCCGGCTGTACCTGACGCCCTACCGCTCCCCCGAGCAGATCGTCTCGGGCGCGCTGACGTTCGCGGTCGTCGCCGGTTGCCCCGTGGTGTCCACTCCCTACCGGTACGCGCAGGACCTGCTCGCCACCGGTGCCGGCGTGCTGGTGCCGTTCGACGACCCGGGCGCGATGAGCGCCGCCGTGATCGGCCTTCTCGACGACCCGGCGGCGCTGGCGGTGGCCAGGACGGAGGCCCGGCGGGTCGGGGCCTCCATGACCTGGCCAGCCGTCGGCGCGCAGATGCTGTCGGTGCTGGTCGAGGCGGTCGAGCTGGGCGCCGTCGATCCGGAGGCCGACCGGACCGCCGCCCCCTCCTCGCCTCGGGTGCGCCCCGACCACCTGCTGACGCTCGTCGACGATGTCGGCATCGTCCAGCACGCCGATGGCATCGTTCCGCAGCGGGAGAGCGGCTACTGCGTGGACGACGTGGCCCGGCTCGTGATCGTCGCCCTGGCACTTGACCGTGAGGGCAGTGGCACCGCGTACCGGCGGATGCACACCTTGGGGCTGAGCTTCCTGCGTCATGCATGGAGCCCGCAGTCCGGCGGGATGCACAACCTCATGTCCTACGACAGGCGCTGGCTCGACGCCCCGCACGTCGGCGACCACCTCGGCCGGGCCGCCTGGGCTCTGGGAGAGGTTGTCGCTGCCCAACCGCCGCAGGCCGTGGCTGCCCCGAGCTTGCTGATGCTCGAGTCGATGGCCGGCGCTCTTGCGGGCGAGCTCAGCCTGAGGGGCTCGGCCTTTGCGGTGCTTGGCCTGTCCCGTCCGGCGCCCGAGGTCCTACCCGCGCCGCTGCCGCAGTTGCTGCGCACGCTCGCTGACCGGTTGCTGGCGCGGTACCGCGAGACGCGCTCGGACGACTGGCGCTGGTTCGAGGACCGGCTGACGTACGACAACGGCCGGCTGCCGCAGGCGTTGCTGGCCGCCGGACACCGGCTCGACGACGCAACGTTGATCGCCGCCGGCCTGGAGTCCCTCGACTGGTACGCCGAGCAGTGCTCCCTGTCGACGCCGGTCGTCCGCCTCGTCCAGAACTGCTGGCGTGAGCGCGACATCTCACCCGGCGCGGGCAGCAGTCTGGGCGACGAGCAGCCGCTCGACGCAGCTGCTCTGGTCGAGGCCTACGTGGAGGCGCTGAGGACAACCGGGGACCGCGAGCACGGGAGCCGAGCGGTCCACGCGTTCGAGTGGTTCTTCGGACGTAACCACCTGGGGCTGCCGGTCTATGACTTCGCCACGGGGGGTTGCCATGACGGGCTGGGATCGGCGGCCCTCAACGAGAACGAGGGCGCCGAGTCGACGCTGGCCTTTCTCCAGGCCCGGCTCGCGCTGGACGACGCGGGGCTGCAGGCCTCGCTCCCCCATCAGTGAGGCGCCCGAAGTGAGGCATCCTGTCAGGTGCCCGCGGTGAGGATCGCCCTGCTTGGACCGATCGCCTGGCGCACCCCCCCGCGGCACTACGGGCCCTGGGAGCAGGTCACCAGCCTCCTCGCTGAGGGACTGGTGGCCCAGGGGGTCGACGTCACACTCTTCGCCTCGCTCGACTCGCAGACGACCGCAACTCTCGACGGCGTCTGTCCATCCGGCTACGCCGAGGACCCCACGATGGACGGCCGGGTGTGGGAGGCCCTGCACGTAGCACATGCGCTGGAACGCTCCGGCGAGTTCGACCTCGTGCACAGCCACCTCGACTGGCTGCCGCTGGCTTTCTCGGCGTTCTGCGCGGTCCCGCTGCTGACCACCATCCACGGCTTCTCCGCCCCGGGGATCCTGCCGGCCTACCGCGCCGCTCGGTCCGCGTTCGTCTCGATCTCGGATGCCGACCGAGTGCCCGGGCTGCCCTACGCCGGCACCGTGCACCACGGCATCGACCTGGCCGCGCTGCCGTTCTCGCCCGTCGGGGGCGAGGACCTCGTGGTCCTGGGGCGCATCCACCCCGACAAGGGGACGGCTGAGGCCATCGAGATCGCGAGGCGGGCCGGCCGTCGCCTGCTGGTGTGCGGGATCGTGCAGGACGCGGAGTACTTCCGCCACCATGTGCAACCGCACATCGATGGCGATCGGGTGGTCTACCTGGGGTCCGTCGCGCCCGAGCAGCGTGCGGCAGTGCTCGGCTCGGCTGCCGCCTTGCTGCACCCCATCGCCTTCGAGGAGCCGTTCGGGCTCTCCGTCGTCGAGTCGATGGCCTGCGGCACGCCGGTGATCGCCTACCCCAGGGGGTCGATGCGGGAGGTCGTTGACGAGGGGCTGACCGGCTTTCTCGTCGACGGGGTCGAGGCGGCGGTCGCTGCTGTCCCTCGGGCCGCGATGCTGGACCGCGCGGTCTGCCACCAGGTAGCGGCGCGCCGCTTCTCCAGAGAGCGCATGGTTGCGGGCTACCGTGCGATCTATGCCACGATCCTCGGGCGCCAGCAGTAGCGAGTTGTTGACGCGCAGCCCGGCGAACCCCCTCCTGACGCCGAATCGCTGGCCGTACCCCATCAACGCCGTGCTCAACGCCGGGGCCACCATGGTTGGCGGCGAGACAGTGCTGCTGTGCCGGGTCGAGGACCGTAGGGGGATCAGCCACCTGACTGTCGCCCGCTCGCAGAACGGCATCTCCAACTGGGTCGTTGACGACGAGCCCCTGCTGGCAGCCGACCCGCGGTGGCCGGAGGAGGCGTGGGGCGTCGAGGACCCGCGGGTGACCCGGGTCGACGAGCTCGACGCGTGGGTGATTGCCTACACCTCGTTCAGCGACGGTGGGCCCGGGGTGTCACTGGCGACGACTCAGGACTTCCGGAGCGTCACCCGCCTCGGCCGCGCTCGCGCCCCTGAGGACAAGAACGCGGCGCTGCTCCCTCGTCGGGTCCAGGGCCAGTGGGTGATGTTCCACCGTCCTGTCACGAAGCTCGGGGCTCGGGCCGACGTCTGGCTGTCACGCTCGCCGGACCTGCAGATGTGGAGCGCCCCCGAGCCCGTCATGAGCGCGCGTCACGGGGGCTGGTGGGACTCTGCCCGGATCGGCATGGGTCCGCCCCCACTCGAGACCCCCGACGGCTGGCTGGTCGTCTACCACGGCGTGCGCCAGACTGTCGCCGGCGCTCTGTACCGCGCCGGGCTCGCCCTTCTCGACCTCGAGGACCCGACGAAGGTGCTGCGCCGCTGCAGCGAGTGGGTGCTCGGACCGGCCGAGGTCTACGAGCTCACCGGAGATGTGCCGGGGGTGGTCTTCCCCTGCGGGCTGGTGCACGACCCGTCGAGCGACGAGCTGCGCATCTACTACGGCGCTGCCGACACCTGCATCGCTGTGGCGACCGCCTCGTTGCCGGAGGTGCTGGACTACTTGCGCGACTGCGACGAGGAGTGAGGAGCGCGACCGCGCGAGTCGATCACGGCCGGCCGCCCATGAAGGCATCTCCCCAGATGGGGTCCAGGCGGACGACGCCGCCGGGTGAGGGGGCGTGCCAGATCATGTTGTTGCCCGCGTAGATCCCGACGTGGGACGAGGCGCTTGGCGAGCCGAAGAAGACGAGGTCGCCGGGGGCCATGTCGGCCAGAGGGATGTGCGCGACGACTGCGTACTGGGCGTCGGTGTTGTGTGGCAGGTAGCGACCGAGGCGGCCGTACACGTAGGAGGTCAGCCCGGAGCAGTCGAAGCCTCCCGGGCTCGCGCCGCCATAGACGTAAGGAGTGCCGGCCTGCTGGGCGGCGAGAGCGACTGCCGGAGCGCCCAAGCCGGACCCGGATGCGCTGTACGCAGCCACTGGGGCAGGTGCCGCGGGCGCGGGCACAGGGATCCGCGCGGGAGCGGGCGCGGGCGCGGGGGCCGGCACGGGCGCGCGTACTCGCACCGGTGCCGCCGGTGCTGACACGACAGCCGCCGGCGCTGGGGCCGCGGGGACCGGCGCCGCCGGCGCAGGGGCTGGCGTCAACGACGGCCTGCTCTGGCCGCGGCTGGCCGGCCCGGGCACCGGCTGAGGCGCTGGCGGCGCGACATCGCGGAGGAACAGCGCCGGGTGGGGGTCGACCCGCACGAACCCGCTGCTTGCGGCTGGGGAGACCGGTAAGGGCACCAGGAGCGAGGACGCCGCCTCGAGCCTGAACGAAGCGGCCGACGACCCGATCGCCACGACGTACGTCGCCGTACTCGCGGTGAATGCGACGAGGGCGGCTGCGACGGCTGTCGCTGCCGCGTGTTCGCAGCCGGTGGTGCGAGGTGCTGGGCGGCGCACGCGCGGATCACTCCCTCCTGGTCCAGACGGCTGCTATGGGCCTTTTGCACCCTAGCGGGGGGGCTTGACGAGGCCCGTCAGCGGCCCGAGGGTGATGGCCTGCGGCGTAATGTCCGGCATCACGGGGCATCCGCGCGACCGCCTACCGCTGACACACGTAACGGCCGGCGCACCCTGCTGCGAGCCGCTGGGGCGGCCCTGACCGCACGACCACTCGAGGAGGAACTCCGGTGACCGACACAGACACCGGCGGGCTCGCCGGCGTACTCAGCAACTTCGCGCGGTCGTTAGAGGCTGAGGGCAACCTGGAGGACACCCTGCGAGCGGTGGTCCGCGGCGCCGTCGACACTGTCCCGGGTGCCGCCCGGGGCGGGGTGAGCTTCGTGGAGGCGCGCCGGCGGGTTATCCCGCGGGCGCCCAGCGATGAGGTGGCCCGCGAGCTCGACAAGCTGCAGTCCGAGCTCGGGGAGGGGCCGTGCCTGGACGCAGTGTGGGACCAAGAGGTAGTTAAGGTGCCCGACCTTGCCACGGACGGGCGCTGGCCCCGGTTCTGCTCGCGGGCGACCGAGCTGGGAGTGGGCAGCATGCTGTCGTTCCGGCTGTTCGTGCGGGCCGACACACTCGGGGCGCTGAACCTCTTCGGAACCGCGGCGGGGGCGTTCGACGCCGAGTCGGAGACGATCGGGGGGCTATTCGCGGCGCATGCAGCTGTGGCACTGGTCGGCGCCGAACACGAGAGCCACTTCCAGCTCGCGCTCGACAGCCGGGGGCTGATCGGGCAGGCGCAGGGCATCATGATGCAGCAGAGCCAGCTCACCGCCGCCCAGGCGTTTGCCCGGCTGGTCGCCGCCTCGCAGCGCAGCAACACGAAGCTGGTCGAGGTCGCCGGGCAGATTGTCACGGCCGTGGAGCAGCGCGCGGGCGAGTCACCGGCGATACCGAAGCCGCCGCGGTGATCCCAAGCATTGGTCACAACTGCAGTCATCCTCTGCCGCGGACCTGCGATTCGACGCGTTATGCCTCTTCTTGCGGCGCTCCCCGGCCGAGGATGCTTGCAGTTTGGACTGGTCCGACGTGAGTCTCACCAAGGGCAGTGGCCCCTTCGGCGCCTCCCCGGCCGGGTCGTTCAACTTCGACCCGCATGCACCGGAGTCGGTTCTGTACCTGGAGACCTGCCCGCGCCGGGTGCGCGTCGTCCTGGGCGGCCAGACGGTTGCGGACAGCACAGCTGTTCTTCTGCTGCATCCTCCCGGTCGCACGCCGACGTACCTGTTTCCAGCCGCCGACGTGCGGAGGGAGCTCCTTGAGTCGAGCGACCGGCGTCGAAGCGACCCGGCCATGGGCGAAGGCACCTACTGGAGCGTGCGCGCCGGGTCCCGCTTGGCCCGGGATGCGGCGTACGCGTTCGCGTCGCCCCCTGCCCCGGCTGCGGGTGTCGCCGGGCTCATCGCCTTCGACTGGGACTTGATGGACGGCGTGTTCGAAGAGGACGAGGAGGTCTTCGTCCATCCGCGCGACCCCTACACCCGCATCGACGTGCTCCGGACCTCACGGCACGTTCACGCCACCATCGGAGGAGTCGTCGTCGCGGAGTCGACGCGCTCGCGGATGCTGATCGAGAGCGGACTGCCCGTCCGCTACTACATCCCGCTCGAGGACGTGCGCACGACCCTGCTGGAACCGAGCTACACCACCACTCGCTGCCCCTACAAGGGGATCGCCCACTACTGGTCGTGGCGCGGCGACCGGTACGAGAAGGACATCGCCTGGAGCTACCCCGAGCCGATGCACGACGCCGAGGCAGTCCGCGGGTTGCTGTGCTTCGTCGACGACCGAGTGGACCTTGAGGTGTGGGATGCCGAACAGGCGCAGGAGAGCGGGGACGGCCAGCCTCAGCAAAGAGCTTGACGCGTGCACCTTTGCGCCGCGCTTGACACGGCCCTCCGCCTGCCCGAAGGTGGGAAAATCCGTGCAAACGTATCTCGGGTCCAGTCCTCGCTCGGTGGCCGCATCATGGCGGCACTCGGCCACCTCGGCGACCGGGGAGCGAGGACGTGCCGTTGAGTACTGAGGCATCTGAATTGTTTGGGCTGCTGGCTGACTGCTTGCGGCGGGTGTGAGCGGCATGCGCCAGCGCCCACTTCCCCGCTTCCGCAGCCCACTGCGTGGCCCGTGGCTCACTGCCACCTTCGCCAGGGTGCTGCTAATCGGCCTTCCCGTCGTCATCGTGACGGGGTTGCTGTCCTACGCCGCCTACGAACCACGCCTGGGCGGCAACGACACCACACCTGGCGCCGGACTCCTTCGGTTCTACCTGTTCCAATGGCCGACCAGCCCGTCGTGGATCTACCGCCTGAACCAGGGCATCCACGTGACGCTGGCCCTGATCCTCATCCCGGTGGTGCTGGCCAAGTTGTGGTCGGTCATCCCGCGGCTGTTCGTGTTCCCGCCGGTGAAGTCCGTCGCGCAGGCAGTCGAGCGAATCTCGCTCCTGGCGCTGGTCGGCGGCATCCTGTTCGAGATCATCACGGGCGTACTGAACATCCAGAGCGACTACGTGTTCGGCTTCAGCTTCTACACCGCCCATCTCTACGGCGCGTGGGTGTTCATCGCCGGTTTCGTGGTGCACGTGGGCATCAAGCTGCCGACGATGCGCAAGGCGCTGCGGACCCGGCGGCTGCGCGACGAGCTGAAGGTGCCGGTTGAGGCGACCGAGCCCGAGCACACCGGTCTGGGGATCGACGACGAGCTGGTCCCCCGCACCCCCGCGCCGGCGACGATGTCGCGTCGCGGCCTGGTCGCAGTGGTGGCCGGGGCGGCGGCGCTCGTAGGGGGGTTGTCGATCGGGCAGACCCTCGGCGGTCCGCTACGCCGCACGGCACTGCTCTCGCCTCGCGGCCGCTCCTACGGCAGCGGGCCGACCGATTTCCAGATCAACAAGACAGCGGCGACGGCGGGGGTCACCCCAGCAGCGACCGGCGACAGCTGGCGCTTGGAGGTCGGCGGCCCCGGGGGCACCAAGACCTTCACTCGCGCCGAGTTGCTGGCCATGCCGCAGCAGAGCCACCACCTGCCGATCGCGTGCGTCGAGGGCTGGTCGTCGGTGCAGACCTGGGGCGGTGTGCGGCTGCGTGACCTCGCCGGGCTGGTCGGCGCCGGCGGCCACCAGGTACTGGTCCAGTCGATCCAGCGCGGCGGGTTCGGCAGCGTCACGCTGTCCAAGGGGCAGGTCGGCGACCGCGCCTCGCTGCTGGCTCTGACAGTCAACGGCGCCGAGCTATCCCTCGACCATGGCTACCCGGCCCGCCTGATCATCCCGGGGGCACCAGGGGTGCACTGCACCAAGTGGGTCCGCCAGCTGACATTCCAGCAGCCGGCATGAGCCGCTTCCGGGAGCGCTACGGGGCCCCGCCGCTGCACCTGCTCGCGCTCGTTGCGAGCTTCGCTGTTGCCGGCTACGCGGTGCTGAAGTGGTTCGACGCGCCGCAGGTGCTGCGGCTGTTCGTCTGGTTCGCGGGCGCTGTGATCGCCCACGACCTGATTCTGTATCCGTTCTACGCACTGGTCGACCGGGCTCTGGTGAAGACGCTCCCGGTGCGGGCGGTGAACTACGTACGGGTACCCGCGCTGCTGGCCGGCCTGCTGCTGCTGCTGTGGTGGCCGCTGATCACCGGGCATCCCGAGGCGCAGTACCGCAGTGCGACAGGGCTCGGCACCTCTCCCTACCCGGCCCGCTACCTGCTCGTCGTGGCAGCGCTGTTCGGCCTGTCCGCGCTGCTCTACGCCGCCCGGCTGGTACGCGCCGGCCGCGGACACAGGGCAACCGGCGGTGGGGCCGGCGGGACAGGGTCAGCGCGCCCGGAGGCGGACACGTCGACCTGGCGCGCGAACGGGACCAGAGGAACGCTGCTCCGCAGCCGCGCGCCGGCTCCCACGACGACGCACGACCCCCGTGGTGGCGGCACCTGACCCTAGTGTTCCTGCACGACCACCACGAGCAGACGACGTCCGAGCCGGAGGTCTTCGAGCTGCTCGCCGGTGTGACAGTGATCGGCAGCGGTCCGGACGCCGACCTGCGGCTGGCCGGGATCGACCTTCGCCACGGGGAGATCCGGCGGGACGACGACGACGAGTACAGCTACGTGGCCCTCGGGAGAAAGCACTGTCAACGGCCGCGAGGTCGCCAAGAAGCTGCTGCACACCGGTGACCGGATCCAGCTTGGCAGCTGGAAGATGTCGTACTCGCGCGAGGAGTTCGCCGACCACGGCAGGCCGCACGGCGGCCGGCCGGGTGGCGAGCGGCTGCAGCGACCGCAGGACATGCCACCCACCCGCGGCGCCTCAGCCGGCGGGGGCAGCGACCGGGCGGATGCCGACCCGGGCGAGTACTTCTAGCCGCCGTCGGCAACTCCACGGCGCCGGGAGCGACCCGCGGCAAGTCCGCTGAGCCTGGCCCTCCGCGCTATGACCGGACCGACCAGGATGCCGGCACGGTGTCCGGGATCTCTGCCTGCAGGTCGGGCGTCGCGACCAGCGTTGCCCGGAACTGCTGCTGGGCCGTGTCGTACACCCACGTACCCGCCCCTAGACCATCCTTGAGCAGGAGGTAGAAGCGCACCGCGGCGAAATGCCGGAAGTTCTCGATCTCGTCGTCGGTGAGGTCGCTGCGGTGCCGGGCGGACAGGAACCAGCCGGACGGATGCCGGGCGGCCATCGCCACGCCGACAACGTGTGCCGGCTGAGGCTCGGGGTCCTCGCCACCGTTGGGTTCGACAGACACCGTCCGGGCGATCTCCCACGCAGGGTCACCGGACGTGTTCCGCGCGAACCAGGATCTCATGGCGTCTCCTCGAGCTTGCTCGTGCTGACATACCGAGGCTGCGCGGTGGACCTCCGCGTCGCCTGTGCCGAACCTGTGCAGTCGCACAGAGACCGGGAGCGGGCAGGTGTGACCACCGATGACGGCTTGGCTGCGATGGCTACTTCCTGGCAGTGCCACCGGCAGGAGTAGTTACTCACTACGGCAGGGTCGAGTTGGCATCGCCAGGTAGGCAGCCGGCGCTCCGCCGTGCCGCAGATCGAGCCAGGCAGAGGGTCGGCGTCGAGGGGTTCCGCGCTGAGAACTGCGGGAGTAGCGTCCGCGACCGTGGGAGCAACAGCGACCTTTCTCAAGGCGTGGAGCTTCGACCCCGTGCTCGGCGGCGGCCTGGTACTAGCTGCGGCTGCCTACCTCTGGGCGGTGCATCAGGTGGGCCTGCGGCAACCGCACCGGCCCTGGCCCCGGCGCTACACCGTCAGCTTTCTGGCCGCTCTCGTCTGCGCCTACGTCGTCCTGCTCGGCCCCATCGGCCAGTACGACGACGTGTTCTTCTGGGCGCACATGGTGCAGCACATCGCGCTGATGATGGTCATCGCGCCGCTGCTGCTGCTGGGTGCGCCGGTACTGCTCCTGCTGCGCGTCAGCAGCCGACGGCAGCGCCGCCGCGTGCTGACGCCGCTGCTGCGCAGCCGCGTGCTGACCTGGCTGACCCAGCCAGTGGTGGGGTGGCTCATCTTCGCGGGCGTGCTGGTCGGCACGCACTTCTCACCGTTCTACGAGTTCGCGCTCGAGCACCCGCTCGTGCACAGGTACCTCGAACATCCCCTGTACCTGGGGGCGGCGCTCATCTACTACTACCCGCTGCTGTCGGTGAACCCGGGGCCGCGGCGCACCCCCCACGGCCTGCGTGCCCTGTCGCTGTTCACGATGATGCTGCCCGAGACGATGACCGGGTTCTTCATCTACGCCTCGCGCTACCTCATGTACCCCTTCTATGGCCACGTGGTCCGGCCGTTCGGGCCCGGCCCCGTCGCCGACCAGCAGTTCGGTGGAGCGCTGATGTGGGGTGGCAGCATGCTCATCGACTCCGTCTGGGTGGCTATCGCCGTGGCCGACTGGTTGCGCAGCGAGGCCCAGGCCGCAAAACGCATCGACCTTCAGACGATGAGCGAGCTCGCGCCGGCGCCGGGGGGCGCGTGACGCGCGGGGCAGCCGGCGGGGGAGGCGGCCATGAGAAGCGGGATGCCCGCCCGAGCGAGCCTGCCGCCCCGGGCGTGCACTGGTTGTCCGGCGCGTCGCTGCGCCTGCACGTTGGGCTGTTCGCCGGTCTCGCGCTATGCGCGCTCGGGTGCTGGGTCGAGTGGCGGCGCGCTTTCCAGGGGCATCAAGCGGCCTGGGTCTACAGCGTGGAGTGGCCCCTGTTCGCGCTGATGGGCACCTACGTCTGGTGGCGGCTGCTGCACGACCACCTGCCCGGGCGTACGAAGGGGGCTGCCGGCCCGCCGGCGGGTCGCCAGCCCCGTGAGGTGCCTCTGGACGACGGGCAGATGCTCGAGGACCCGGGACTGGCTGCCTGGCAGGCATACCTCGACCGGTTGCATGCCGTAGACCCGCCAGGAGGGCCTCCGGTGGCCGGACCGCGCCGCGGCTCGTCACGCGGCGCGACGTAGGCCCGCCGGGAGCATCGTCGAACTCCCTCAAATGCGGACATCAGCACTTCTCATTCACAATTCTCGTCGTTCTCCTGCCCAATGCTCCGTGAAGTGCTTGACACGCATTGTGACTCGGCCCACGCTGCGGGCCTGGTGCTTGCTCTCGGGCGAGCCTGTAGGAGGGCCACATGGGTGTGCCGAACAGTGTGTTCGGAGCGGCTGCCGCTGTCGGTGGCGGCGTGCTCGTCGTCGGGCTGACCGGGGCGGTGCTGTCCAGTCACGGCAGCAACAGGACCACGCTGACGGCGGCGACAACGTCGGCAGCAGCAGTGACTACCGGGCAGCTGCCGCATGCAACGCTCAACCTCAGCGCCTACCCCGACAGCATGGGCGGTGAGCACGGCAGCTCCGGGGGTGCGCACCCGGACTGGGTGAGCTACGGACCGTCGACCAACCTGCATGCTCCGGCGCACACCTTGCTGACGGTCACGATCAAGCAGTACGACTCCGGCGGTGCGATCACCAACCCCTACTTCGCTCAGGCCCGCGGAACCATAGGCGGGACCATGACGGTCGATGGCAAGACAGTGAAAGCCGTCGATCCCGAGGCGGTCGGCCACACCTTCACGATCCACTCAGCACCCACCAATCAGGACCCGCTGTTCGTCAGCGTCCCGCTGCCCGCCGTCGCCGACCATGCCCCCAACGCCCCCGGCTCGGACTACGCCAAGCCCCACGTCGTGACCTTCTCCTTCGTCACGGGTGGTCCGGGGAAGTACGTCTGGAACTGCGAGTACCCCTGCGGCGACGGCTATGCCAGCTTCGGTGGGCCGATGGCGACCAGTGGGTACATGTCCGGCACCTTCACGGTCGCATGACCGGCGGCGAGCGAGACGAGCCAGCGGCGCAGGGCGGGCCTCATGCACCCGGCAGGCTCCGCGCGATGTCGTACGAGTCGGAGGCTGGGCGGCGGGCGAAGGCATGGTGGGCACGCCCGGAAACCCGGGGGATCCTGCTCATTTGGCTGGTCCTGACCGTCCTGCTGGTCCTGTTCTCCTTTGTCCCCGCACGCCTCATGGGCAAGCCGGCCTCGCCCACCAAGCACGCCATCGAGGCGACGATGACCGTGTTCACGCTCGCGGCGAGCCCGGTCATGGCGCTCGTCTGGGCGATCGGCATCTACAGCCTCATCAGGTGGCGTCACCGCGGTGAGGGGCCACCGCCTGAGGACGGGCCGGCTCTGCGCAACAACCGTGGGACGACGACGCTGTGGTTGGGGCTGTCGAGCGTGCTCTGCGTTTTCCTGCTCGTGTGGGGCCTCGCCGCGCTGCAGGCGGTCCAGGCCCCGGCCTCGGCCGCCGACCCGCTCGTCGTCGACGTGACCGCGCAGCAGTGGGTGTGGAACTTCAGCTACCCGCAGCAAGGCCATATCGAGTCCGACCAGCTGTACCTGCCCCAGGGCCGGCCGGTCGTTTTCCATGTCAGAAGCCTCGACGTCATCCACTCGTTCTGGGTGGTGCAGATGGGGGTCAAGGTCGACGCCAACCCGGGCGAGACCACGGTGTCGAGCGTGGTTCCGACCAAGCTCGGGCGCTTCGACATCAGATGTGCCGAGCTCTGCGGCCTGCTGCATGCCGATATGGAGACCAGCATTCACGTGGTTCCGGCCGCGGACTTCCGGACGTGGGTCACCACGAACGGCGGTCACGTCTGATGTGTCGTGATGGGACCCGTCATCCTCAGAAGGTGGTAGGAGCATGAGCGAAGCTGTCGTCCAGCACGGCGCCGTCGCGCCCCCCACGGGCGGAGGCCACCTGCGCCGGCTGAGCCTCGGGTCCGCTCTCGGCGCCGGCCTGGTCGTGGGCGCCGCGGCCTGGCTGGTGTCCCACCACTTCATGGCGATCGCCGACCCGCAGGACTCCGACCGCGTCACGATTATCACGATGTTCGGCTGGGTGCTCGGCTTCATGATCGGCATCGGCGCCTTCCGTGGGCCGGTGCTCTGGCTGCTCGGCCGCGACCAGAGCCATGAGGACGAGACGTTCCTCGCCGGCAAGGACCAGGGCGTGGCCAGGTACTTCCGGTTCACGACCGACCACAAGGTCGTCGGCATCCAGTACCTGGTCGTCACGATGATCCTGCTCGCCGCCGGCGGGACACTGGCGATGATGATCCGGACGGACCTGATCCGGCCCAACTCCGGCTTCCTCGGGCCGCAGACCTACAACGCAGTGGTCGGCCTGCACGGGCTGCTGATGATCCTCGCGACGATCATCATGGTGACCGGGCCGTTCGGGAACTTCATCGTCCCCATCATGATCGGTGCGCGCGACATGGCGTTCCCGCGCCTCAACGCGCTGAGCCTGTGGCTGATCGTCGCCATCGTCCCCGTGCTGTTCTCCGCGTCACTGCTCGGTGGCATCCCGACCGGATGGTCGGGCTATGCCCCGCTGTCGGACCAGGCGCCACCCGGGATGGATGCCTACCTCGTGGCGATCATCGTCTTCGCCATCTCCAGCGCCGTCGCAGGCGCCAACATCACGACGACGATCCTGACGATGCGCGCGCGGGGCATGACCTGGAACCGCACCCCGATCTTTGTCTGGGGCACCATGGCCAGCGTAGGGCTCGCCATCCCCGCGTTCCCGATGTTCATGGCGGCGATGGTGCTGCTCGGGGTCGACCGGACGATGGGTGGCCAGTTCTACGTCGCCGCAGGTGGCGGTAGCCCCTGGCTGTACCAGAACCTGTTCTGGCTGATGGGCCACCCCGAGGTGTACGTCATCGTCATCCCGGCAGTTGCAGCGCTCATGGAGCTGACCCCGGTCTTCGCCCGCAAGCCGCTGTTCAACTACAACGCTGCTGTCCTCGCGATAGTCGGCATCGTCGGCCTCAGCATCATGGTCTGGGCGCACCACATGTATGCCTCGGGCTGGGCCCCCGACCTCAACGGCCCGTTCATGCTCACGACCGAGCTGATCTCGATCCCCACCGGCGTGCTCTTCCTCGTCGTCCTCGGCACCATCTGGCGAGGCCGCATCTGGACGACGCTGCCGATGATGGCGACCTACGCGATGCTCTGGAACTTCATCATCGGCGGCGTGACCGGCATCTACCTCTCGGACGTGCCGGCTGACTACGACCTGCACGGGTCGATGTTCGTCACAGCGCACTTTCACTACACCCTGATGGGGGCTGGGCTCACGGGAGCCATCGGGGCGTTGACCTACTGGTTCCCGAAGATGACCGGTCGGACGCTCAACGCCCGCGCGGGCTTCGTGTCCTTCTGGATGGTGCAGATCGGCTTCAACGTGACCTTCCTCGGCATGTTCGCCGTCGGCCTCGCCGGTCAGCCGCGGCGGGTCGTGCACTACGACAACATGTTCGCCGTCGGCAACCTCGTCTCGACCATGGGCGCCTACGTCATCGGCGTCGGCATGCTCGTCCTGCTCTATGCGGTCGTCAGCTCGTGGCGGCACGGGCCGATCGCACCGGCGAACCCCTGGGGGGCCAAGACGCTCGAGTGGACGGTGCCCAACCCCATCCCGCTGGAGAACTTCGAGGTGCTGCCCGTCGTCATCTCCGACCCCTACGGCTACGGCGAGGGCGACCCCGTGCCGGCGAACGCGCCAGCCGAGCGGCTGACGGGTGTGGGCCACGGGGCAGGCGCGAGGCGGGCCGACGAGCCGGTGGCCTCCGGTGCGAGGGACCAGTCATGACCTCGGTAACGATCGGATCGCCACAGCTGCACATCGAGGACCCCAACCTCATCGGGCGCCGGTGGCGCATGGGGGTGCTCTTGCTGATCGTCGCCGACGGCGCGTTCGTCGGGGCGCTGGTCTTCTCCTACTTCTACCTGCGCGGGCTCGACACGGAGAAGGCGTGGGTCGCCGCGGGTCAGCGCACCGGCACGGTGTGGGTGGGCTGGGCCATCGCGGCCGGGGCGGTGCTCAGCGCGGCCGCGTACCGCTGGGCACAGCAGGGCGTCGTCGCCGGGAAGCAGTCCCGGCTCGTCGCGGGCGCGCTGCTCGCGGTGCTGGTGCTCGCGGTGGATGCGGTGGGCCAGGTGCTGCAGATCGTGAGCTTCCACTTCGCGGTCGACACGAGTGCCTACTCCTCTGCGTCATACACGATTGCCGGCGCCAACCTCGTGCACCTGCTGCTGACAATCTTCCTCGGGCTCGCGATCTGGAACCGGTCGCGGCTGCACATCTACGACGAGTCGAGCAACTGGCAGGTCAGGATCGTCGGGATCTGGTGGACGTGGATAGCGGCCGCCTCCGTCCTGGGAGCATTCGCGACGTCGTTCATCGCCGCCCCGAGCTTCGGGGGCTGACGGCGGCAAGGCGACCCATGACCCCATCGCCCACCGGCCAGGAGCGCAGCCTTTCTCGCCTCGCGGCGGCGACAGTCGCGACCTACCTGGTGGGCTATTCGCTGGTGCTCGTGGCGCACTCACCCGCCGGCTGGGTGTTCGTCTCGCTCGGTGGCCTGCTGCTCCTGGCGACGGGCATCCAGGCGGTGCGCTATCTGCACCGCAGGAACGGCGACGATGGCCTGACCCGGCCAGCGGGAGCGGAGCCGCATCCTGCGCCGGACGACGCAGCCTCCGAACGAGGGAGTTAGACCCCCGGCGTTAGCGCGCGTCGCGGTGCTCGTGGCGGGGCGCCGCACCGCTCCAGCTATTCCCCGGAGCGACAGCCGCTGCGACGGCGACGCCCACGAGCAGCGTGACGACGAGCACGCCGCGCCGCACCCCCCGCCCCTCGGGGGCCCGGCCTCGTGCCGGCCGCCAGTCCCGCATTGTGAGTCGGACGCTGTCGATGATGTGGCCCAGGAAGTGGATGACCATCAGCGCGGCCCAGACGATGAAGCTCGCCTTGTGAATGGGTAGGAACGGTCCCGCGTCGTCAGGTGACCGGGTGAGCAGGGCGACGCCGCTCGCCATCATCACCACTGTCGCCAGCACGAGCACCGGCGCGAGGACCCGCAGCAGCAGGGGCGGCGGTCCGCGCCGGACATAGGTCGCACCGCCCAGGTAGTAGCGCGCGAACCGGTAGGTCGTCGCCCCGATCTTCAAGGCGATCGGGGCCAGCAGCAGCAGGCCGACGACGATGTGCACCGTGATGAGCTGGCGGATCTGCAGGATCGTCAGCCCCTCGACCAGCAGGAGGACGGTGAGTAGCACGCCGGTCGCCCCCGTGAGGCGGGCATTGCCCTCGACGCCCTCGAGGCGCTCCCGCCCATCGGACTGCGCGGTCATCCCCGGCGCCCGGCGCCCGGCGCCCCTGCGGCCTCATGCGAGACCCAGCATCCGCACGGCATTCTCCTTCAGGATCATGGGCCGTACCTCGGGCTTGATGTCGAGCGCCTCGAAGTCGGCCAGCCACCGATCGGGGGTCAGCACCGGGAAGTCCGAGCCGAACAGGACCTTCGTCCGCAGCAGGCTGTTCGCCGCACGCACCAGCTGCGGAGGGAAGTACTTCGGCGACCAGCCGGACAGGTCGATGAACACGTTGGACTTGTGGGTGGCGATCGAGATTGCCGCATCCTGCCACGGCACCGAGGGGTGGGCGAGGACGACGGTCAGCCCCGGGAAGTCGGCGGCGACGTCGTCGAGCAGCATCGGGTCGGAGTACCGGAGCTTGATGCCGCGACCCCCCGGCAGCCCCGCCCCGATCCCGGTCTGCCCGGTGTGGAACACCGCCGGGACCCCCAGCTCCTGGATGGCGTCGTACAGGGGGTAGTGCCGGCGATCATTGGGCTCGAACGCCTGCAGGCTGGGATGGAACTTGAAGCCCCTCGCGCCGTGATCGGTCACGAGGCTTCGGGCACGCCGCACCGCTGTGGCGCCATCGTGGGGGTCCACCGACCCGAACGGGATCAGGATGTCCGCGTGCTTGGCGGCTGCGTCGGCAATCTCCTCACTGGACAGCGCCGGGTGCCCGGTGCCCGTGTGGGCGTCGACTGTGAAGACGACTGCCGCCGTCCGTCGCGCTCGGTAGAGCTCGGCGATCTGCTCCAGCGTCGGGGTGCGGTTGGCACCGGTCTTGAAGTACGCAGCGGAAGCGTCCAGCAGGCTGTCGTCGAGGGAGAAGTGGCCGTGCGTGTCCTGCTCGATGTGCACGTGCACGTCGATGGCATCCAGCTGGGTGAGGTCCATGCTCCTGGTCACGTGCAGCTCCGATCATTCAGGCGCGGCAGGCGCGGCGGTTGAGCCAGCAACGTGCGCCGCTGCCGATTCTGTCGTAGCCGGGCGGGGATGTCGTCGCCGCTCTCGTGGTTGGAGTTTTTCGAGCCGGCGAGTCCTCGACACAACCCGTGAGGGATGCAGGATCGCCCCGGTCAGCAGTGCATCAGCGGCGTCGATGACGGCCATCACCAACCTCGTCTTCCTCATCAGGACCTGTTGCGGCAACAGTGGTGTCACGCCCCTGCAACGGAAGGACGCGCTGCCCCGTGACCGACGTCAGTGCGCCATTCGTGCTCGGCACGTTCGCCAGTGGCGAGGGCGGCAGCTTCGCCGGACTCGTTGTCGGTGACAGGGTGCTCGACCTCGGCTCGGTGGCTGCCGCGCTCGGCGCGCCGCATGAGCCGACGACCCGCTGGCTGCTGGAGCACTGGGACGCTGCCTTGCCCGTTCTGCAGTCCCTCGCCGTCGATGCGTCAGGTTCCACGGCCTCGACCGGGCAGTGGCACGCGCTGGATTCCCTCGATGTGCGCGTCCCGCTGGAACCGCGGCAGATCATCCAAGCGGGCGCCAACTACCGCACCCATGTCCTCGACCTCGCCGTGCAGCACGCCGAGCTGTCGGAGGGGCGTACCGAGCAGCAGGTGCGCGAACAGGCCGCGGCGATGATGGACCGGCGGGCAGCGGAAGGGATTCCCTACTTCTTCATCGGGCTCCCCTCGGCCATCACCGGTCCGTACGACGACGTCGAGCTGCCGGCGCACAGCCAGAAGCATGACTGGGAGCTCGAGCTGGCCGCTGTCATCGGCCGGAGGGCGTTCCGGGTCAGCGAGGGGGATGCGCTGGGCCATGTCGCCGCGTACACCATCGTCAACGACCTGACCACCCGCGACCTGGTGTTCCGACGTGACATGCCGGAGATCGGCACCGACTGGTTCCGGGCGAAGAACGCGCCGGGCTTCCTGCCGCTCGGCCCGTACCTGGTGCCGAGCGCTTTCGTCGGCGACACGGCCGAGCTGCGCCTGACGCTGAGGCTCAACGGCGAGGTCATGCAGAACGAGCTGGCCAAGGACATGCTCTTCGGCGTCGCTGCGCTGGTCTCGCACGCGTCGCAGACAACCCCCCTGCTGCCCGGTGACCTGTTGCTGACCGGTAGTCCGGCCGGCAATGGGATGCACCACGGGCGCCTGCTGCGTGACGGCGACGTGATGGAGTCAACGATCACCGGTCTCGGAACGCAGGGGACCCGCTGCGTCGACGAACGGAACTGACCGTGTCGAGCGCGGACGCAGCGGCCCGGATGCTCGACCGGAGCGACCCGGCGGCCGCGATAGCCGAGACGGCGGAGCGCTGCCGCAACTGGGGCCGCTGGGGACCGCACGACGTGCACGGCACCCTCAACTTCCTCACCGACGACGTCCGGGCCGCCGCTGGGCGGCTGATCCGGCGCGGCCGCGCGATCTCCCTGTCGCAGAGCTTCGACACCGACGGCCCGCAGAACGGCTGGCGCCGTCGCACCAACCCGGTGCACACGATGCTCGACACCGGAGCCGAGGCAGCCCGCGGGACCCAAGGGTTCCCGCACGGCTTCGGCGGCGCCGACGACGTCGTTTTCATGCCGCTGCAGTGCTCGACGCAGTGGGACGGGCTCGGCCACATCTTCGACCGCGGCAAGGCGTGGAACGGGCGGGACTGCGCCGAGGTCGTCACAAGCGCCGGCGACCAGGTCACGGGCATCGAGACCCTCGCCGACCTGGTGGCTGGCCGGGGGGTGCTGCTCGACGTCGGAAGGGCAGTGGGCACGGACGGCGAGCTGCCGGACGGGTTTGCCATCACCGTCGAGCACCTCGAGGCGACCATTCAGGCGCAGGGCCAGACATCCTCGGTGCGCCGCGGTGACCTGCTGCTCGTGCGCACCGGGCGCCTCGCGCGGGCGAGACGCAACGGCTGGGGCGAGTACGCGGGTGGGCCCTCACCGGGCCTGTCGTTCACGACGGCGGACTGGCTGCACGACAGTGAGATCGCCGCCATCGCGACCGACACCTGGGGCTTCGAGGTCCGGCCCAACGAGTTCGACGGGGCGTTCCAGCCGCTGCACCAGATCGTCATCCCCAACATGGGCCTGCTGGTGGGCGAGATGTGGGACCTCGACGCCCTCGGCGAGGACTGTGCCGCGCAGGGGGTCTACGAGTTCTGGCTGACGGCCGGCCCGCTCCGGGTGACCGGCGCCGTCGGCGCCCCCCTGAACCCCATCGCCGTGCTGTGAGGCGACGGGACGTGCAGTGCCGACGGGACGTGCAGTGCCGACGGGACGTGCAGTGCAGACAGGAGCGGTCATGCCCGCAGTGAGAAATGTCCTGGTCGTCGGTGCAGGCGTCGCCGGTGCGGCATCGGCCATCCTGCTCGCCGAGCAGGGTGTCGCAGTCGATGTCGTCGAGCTGAAAGCCGACATCTCCGCCATCGGGTCCGGCATCACGCTGCAGGGCAACGCGTTACGCGTGCTGCGTCAGCTGGGCGTCTGGGAGCAGGTGCAGACCAAGGGCTACGCCTTCGACACGCTCGGCCTGCGCGCCCCCGATGCCGACGGGACCCTTCTCGTCGAGATGACCGACGTGCGCAGCGGCGGCGCCGATCTTCCGGCCACTGTCGGGATGTACCGCCCGGAGCTGGCGCGCATCCTGCTCGACCGCGCCACCGGCGTCGGCGCAAAGGTGCAGTTCGGGACCACGCTGACCGAGTTGGTGCAGGACGGGGACGGCGTCGACGTGACGCTGTCCGACGGGTCGCGCGCCCGGTACGACCTGGTGATCGCTGCCGACGGGGTGCGGTCGGCGACCCGCGGCCTGCTCGGCATCAACCTCGACACCCGAGCGACCGGGATGGGCATCTGGCGCATCTTCGCGCCGCGCCCGCCCGAGGTCACCCGCACCGACCTGTTCTACGGCGGCCCGTCCTACATCGCGGGTTACTGCCCGACCGGTCCCGACAGTCTCTACGCCTACGCCGTGGAGGACGCGCAGGACCGCAGCACCCTCGGGCCGCAGGAGCAGCTCGAGGTGTTGCGCTCGCTCGCGTCGGCCTACCACGGGCCGTGGGACCAGATCATCACGTCGATCACCGAGCCCGACAGGGTCAACTACACCTGGTTCGAGACCCACGTGCTCGAGCGCCCTTGGAACCGCGGCAGGGTTGTACTGATCGGCGACGCCGCGCACTGCTGCCCGCCGACTGTCGCGCAAGGCGCGGCGCAGGCGCTGGAGGACGCTGCGGTCCTTGCCGAGCTGCTGCTGGCGGCCGGCGAGGTCGATGACCCTCTATGGGATGGGTTCATGGATCGCCGCTACAACCGAGCCAAGACAGTCGTCGACGCCTCGGTTCAGCTCGGCGACTGGCTGCTGGAGCACAACCCCGCACCCGACGTCCCCGGCCTCATGGGCTCGGTCATCCGCCTCGTGAGTCAGCCCGCATGACCAACGCCCAGAGCACCCACAGCCCCCCCAGCGCCCACAGCGGTGCGGCGGCCGGAATCCGGACCGTCGACGTCCACGCCCACGCCATCGTCGGTGAGGTCGAGGCCGTCGTCGCCGGCCATCCGGCGCTGGCCGCGCAACAGGCTCTCGACCTGCGGCGCAACGGCGAGCAGTCAAGCGCTGTCTCCCGCCGGATGGTGGGTGAGCGCATCCCGCAGCTCACCGGTCTTGACCGGCGCCTGGCCGATATGGATGCCACCGGCATCGACGTGCAGGTCGTATCGCCGTCGCCGTCGCAGTACCACTACTGGGCCGAGCCCGAGCTCGCGCGCTCGGTGTACCACGCTGCTCATCGCGGTATCGCGGCGCTGGTCGAGGAGGAGCCGAACCGCTTCCGCGGGCTCGGTCTGGTGCCGCTGCAGCATCCGGGTCTCCTGGTCGAGGCGCTGGACGATGCTGTCGCCGGCTGCGGCCTGGCCGGGGTCGAGATCTCCTCGCACGCGCCCGGGCTAGAGGGGGAGCGCACCATCGAGCTGTCCGACGCGCGGCTCGAGCCGTTCTGGGCGCGGGCCGCCGAGCTCGGTGCCATCGTCTTCCTGCACCCGTTCGGCTGCACCCTCGACGAGCGGCTCGACCGGTACTACCTCGCCAACACGGTGGCCCAGCCGGTGGAGAACGCTGTTGCGCTGTCACACCTGATCTTCGCGGGCGTCCTCGACCGGCATCCCGGCCTGCAGCTCCTTGCCGCGCACGGCGGCGGCTACCTGCCGACCTACATCGGGCGCTCCGACCATGCGTGGGCTGTGCGCCCCGAGGCGCGCGGCTGTCGTGACGCACCGAGCAGCTACCTGCGCCGGCTCTGGTTCGACTCGCTCGTCCACAGCGCCGATGGCCTACGTGCCCTCGTGGTCGCTGTCGGCGCCGACCGGGTGCTGCTCGGCTCGGACTACCCCTTCGACATGGGGGTCGAGGAGCCGTTGGCGCGTCTCGCCGCCGCAGGGCTGTCCCCCGCCGATGCGGCAGCCGTAGCGGGCGGCAACGCCGTGCGGCTCGGACTCGCCGCGGGCCCCGTCGCCACCGAACTCGCGACCACCCTGCTACTCGCCGATACCCAGCAACTCGCCACGACAGCACACGCACAGGAGCGGCCATGACCGAGCGCCTCATCACCCATCTTCGGCACGTCGACCTCGCGGTGCCCGACTTCGACGCCCAGCTGCACTTCTACACCGGGATGTGGGGGCTGACTCCCGTGGCGCAGGACCGCGGCCTCGCGTTCCTTGCTGCGGAGGGCTCGCCCGAGCAGTACGTCGTCCGCCTGCGCCAGGCGACCGACAAGCGGCTCGACCTCGTCGCGTTCGGTGCCGCCGACCGGGCGGCTGTCGACGCGCTCGCCGATCGACTCGCCCGCGAGGGCGTCACTGTGGTGCACGAGCCGCGCGAGCTGACCACACCGGGCGGCGGCTACGGCTTCCGGTTCTTCGACGTCGACGGCCGCACCCTCGAGGTGTCCTGCGACGTTGCCATCCGGCAGCACCGCAAGATCGAGGAGGGCGAGTCGATCCCGGTCAAGCTCAGCCACATCGTGCTCAACTCACCCACTCCCGAGGCCACGGTCGCCTTCTACGACAAGCACCTGGACTTCGCGCTCTCGGACACCCTGATGCACCCGCACATGGGCGAGATGATGTGGTTCCTGCGCTGCAACCCCCAGCACCACAGCATGGCGATCGCGCGCGGTCCGCATCCCTCGCTGCACCACGCGTCGTTCGAGATGCGGGGCATCGACGAGTACATGCGCGGTACCGGGCGGCTGCTGCGGGCGGGCATCGAGAAGATCTGGGGCCCGGGGCGCCATCAGGCCGGCAACAACACCTTCAGCTACTTCCTCGACCCGCACGGCAACACGATTGAGTACACGACAGAGCTCGAGTGCGTGGACGAGGACGTATGGCACCCGCACATGCTCGACTTCAGCGACCCGATGGTGTCCGACCAGTGGGGCACCGCGAACCAGATGAACGAGTTCGTCGCGAAGCGGTCATTCAACGACGTAGACAAGGGCGTGTTCGTCGCGCCGCCGGTCTGAGGACGCTGGCCATGCGCTTCGCCACGTTCGACTCCGCAGGCCACACCTACGGTGGTGTCGTCGTCGGCCCGGCGGTCCATCCGCTGGCAGACGACACCACGGTCCTCGACCTGGTCGGGGAGGGGCTGCCGGCAGCGCTGGAGGCTGGCGCACGGGCCGTGCGCAACTCCCCGGAGATCCCGCTCGAGCGGGTGCGGCTGCGGCCTCCGCTGCAGGCGCCAACGATCCGCGACTTCGTGGCCTTCGAGGAGCACGTCGAGGGCATCCGGAAAGCGATCGACGGCGTGGCCGGCGTTCCCGCGGAGTGGTTCGAGCTGCCGACGTTCTACTTCACCAACCCGTACGCGCTGATCGGCGCGGCTGACGACGTCGAGGTGCCGCCGGGGTGTGGGCTGCTCGACTTCGAGCTCGAGGTCGCAGCCGTGGTCGGCTTCGAAGGCACCAACCTCAGCCCGAAGGAGGCGCGTGAGGTGGTCTTCGGCTACACGATCCTCAACGACTGGTCGGCGCGCGACCTGCAGGGCCGGGAGATGAAGGTCGGGCTCGGGCCGGCCAAGGGCAAGGACTTCGCCTCGACGCTCGGCCCGTGGCTGGTGACGGCCGACGAGTTCGAGGACCGCCACGACGACGAGGGCTTCCTGCCGCTGCTCATGACTGTCGACATCGATGGGGTCGAGGTCGGACGCGACCAGCTGTCCAACATGGGCTGGCCGTTCGAGGACCTCATCGCTTACGCCTCCCGGGGCACCATCGTGCGCCCCGGCGACGTGCTCGGGTCGGGCACCTGCGGCAACGGTGGCTGCCTGGCCGAGCTCTGGGGGCGGGCCGGCCGCCGCGAGCCGATGCCGCTGCGGCCGGGCAACGTCGTCACCATGACCGTCGAGGGCATTGGCTCGATCCGCAACCAGGTCGTTGCTGGCCACAACGCGCCAGATATCGAGCCGGCACGATCCCGCCCGCGCAACCGGGCATGAGCAGCGGGCGGGCCCGAGGCAAGCTCGTCGTCGTCACGGGTGCCGCGGGCGGCCAGGGAGCCGCTGCTGCTATCGCGCTCGCGCGGGAGGGGACCGCTGTCGTCGCCGTCGACATCGCAGCGGAGCCTTCGGCTGAGGTGCTGAGGGACGCCGCCGGGGTCGACCTCGCCTACCGGCAGCTCGACATCACCGACCCGGTGGGCTGGGCGGGGCTCGCGCGCGACCTGCGCGGCAGGGCCGCCTCGGGTGGCACCGCGGTGTCCGGGCTGGTCAACAACGCCGGCATCACCTGGCGCGCCCGGCTGCTGCAGCTCGACGCCGCCGACCTGCACCGCGTCCTCGAGGTCAACGTCGTCGGCGCGCTGCTCGGGATGCAGTCCCTCGTGCCGCTCATGGCAGCAGGGGGATCGATCGTCAACGTCGGCTCCGTCGCCGGCCTGACGGCGCACTACCCGGTGGCGTACACCACCAGCAAGTGGGCGCTGCGCGGCCTGTCGCAGGCCGCTGCCCTGGAGCTGGGCCCCCTCGGTATCCGCGTCAACCTCGTGCACCCGGGCTACATCGAGACGCCGATGACAGCCTCGGCATCACCAGCCTTTCGGACCGCCAACATCGCCGAGACGCCGCTGGGACGCACCGGGACGACGGGTGAGGTGGCTCCGCTGATCGTCTACCTGATGAGCGACGAGTCCTCGTTCGTCAGCGGGACGGAGATCGCCGTCGACGGCGGAATGACGGGCCACGGCGGCGTCAAGTCGATCTCTGATGCCGTACGTGCCTGACGGGAGCCTGCCCTGACCGGGGCCGGCGGCCCGCGGGGCGGGCGCCTCGCGGACAAGGTCGTCCTCATCACCGGGACTGCCGGAGGGCAGGGCAGGGCTGCCGCGCTGCTGTTCGCCGCACAGGGCGCGACAGTCGTGGGCACCGACGTCCAGGCGGCTGGCGCGCAGGAGACTGTCGAGCTCGTCCGCGGGGCGGGTGGGCGGATGACGAGCATCCACCCGCTCGACCTGACTGACGAGGCGGCCGTGGCCGGCTGGGTAGACGCTGCGGCCCAGCAGCACGGCCGGATCGACGTGCTGTACAACAACGCCGCAGCCACCCGGTTCGCGCCGCTGGAACGGGTCGGCTACGCCGACTGGACGTTCGTCCTCCGCAACGAGGTCGACCTGGTGTTCCTGGTGACCCGCGCTGCCTGGCCGCACCTGAAGGCGCGGGCCACATCGGCGGTCATCCTGGTCGGCTCCACCGCCGGCATCACCGGCTCTCTCACCAACGCCCGGGTGGCACACACAGCAGCGAAGGGCGCGATCATCGCGCTCACCCGGCAGCTGGCCGCCGAGGGGGCTGCCCATGGCATCAGGGTCAACTGCGTCAGCCCCGGCATGATCGAGACCCCGGCAACGCAGAGCGACCTGCTGGCCACCGACCACCCGATGCGCCGCATCGCGCGCCACATCCCCCTCGGGCGGGTTGGCCGACCCGACGAGGTCGCCCGCTGCGCGCTGTTCCTCGCCAGCGACGAGGCCTCGTACGTGACCGGCGCCAACCTCGTCGTCGACGGCGGATGGTCGGCGGTGCTGCCGGGAGCCGAGCCGGACGGACCTGGCTGACACGTCCAGCCAGCGCCCGAGGGGAACCCCGCGGGCCGGCTTGTGTCTCTGCGCGGCTCCGACTCGGCGCCCGCGAGTGCGCCGCGCCGTTGGCGCAAGCGAACGCGGCTGTGCAGCGACGGTGGATCAGTCGTTCTTGACGGCCGAGATCTCAAATTCGAGCGTGACCTTGTCACTGACCAGGACACCGCCGCTCTCGAGGGAGGCGTTGAAAGTGATGCCGTAGTCCTTGCGGCTGATCGTGGTCGAGCCTTCGAAGCCGACGCGCTTCGCGCCGAAGGGATCGGTTGCCGACCCCTCGTAGGTGAAGGGAATGGTCACGGAACGGGTGATTCCCCGGACGCTCAGGTCGCCGGTGAGCTCGAAGGTGCTGTCATCCACTTGGCGGGCGCTCGTGGACGTGAACGTGAGTTCCGGGTGCTCCGCCATGGCGAGGAAGTCGTTGCTGCGCAGGTGCTCGTCGCGCTGCGCGTTGCGCGTGTCGATGCTCTCGGCCTTGATGACCAGCTTGGCTGAGGAGGCGCCAGGGTTCAGGCCGTCGAGGACGGCGCTGCCCTCGAAGTCGTTGAAGGAGCCGCGGACCTTGGTGACCATCGCGTGCCGGGCGACGAAGCCGATGCGGCTGTGTATCGGGTCCAGCGTGTAAGCGCCGGACAGCTCGGCGAAGGTGGGGGTGGGGAGGGTGGTAGTCATGCGACTCCTTAGCGAGGCGGCGCCAACAGAAAGTTGACGTGTCACTCACCATGCCTGCCGAATGTTGATACGTCAACCGTTGGCGCGGTAGGGTTCATCTGATGGCCGTCGACACGCAGTGGTTGAACGAGCGGGAGTATTCGGCCTGGCGCAGCTACCAGCGGATGGCGGCGCAGTTGCCAGCCCGCCTGAACCGCGAGCTGCAGGCGGCCTCGCAACTGTCTGGTCCTGACTTTGCAGTTCTTGTCCAGTTGACCGACGTGCCCGAGCACCGGGTCCGGGTGCTTGAGCTGGCCCAGTCGATGCAGTGGGAGAAGAGCCGGCTCTCTCACCACCTGCGCCGGATGCAGAGCCGCGGCCTCGTCACCCGTGTCGAATGCCCCGTCGACGGGCGGGGGGCCTTCGTCGTGCTGACCGAGCACGGGCAGGCCGCCATCGAGCAGGCTGCGCCGGCTCATGTGGCCACCGTCCGCAGGCTGGTGTTCGACGAGCTCACCAGTGAAGAGGTCGACGTGCTGCAGACCATCACGACCAAGGTCTTGAAGCGTCTAGAAGCCGACCGCTGACCTAGGGCCAGAACCAGCCCGGGCAGTCTAGGTCTGACCGGCCCCCACGCGGCGGCGGCGCAGGTAGGTCGACAGCGCGACCGCGACGATCAGAGCCGCTCCGTTGAACACCGGCTGTACCCAGTCGGCTGCTCCCGACAGGGTCAGCCCGCTCACGCTGGCCGCGACGAACAGCACGCCCACCATCGTCCCGACCACGTTGAACTGCCCGGGCCGCACGGCTGTGGCGCCGAGGAACACGGCGGCGATCGCGGGGAAGAGCAGGCTCGTGCCCGGATCGGCGGTAGCGCCCCCGGTCCGGGCCGTGCTCAGCACGCCCGCGACCCCGGCGAGCGCGCCGGCAATCAGGAACGACAGGAAGACCTGGCGGCGCACGCGCACGCCCACCAGGCGCGCTGCACGGGCATTGGCACCGATGGCGTACAGCTTGCGGCCGAACGGCGTCTGACCGAGCAGGTACCAGCACGCGATGGCAAGGAGCAGCACGAGGTACACGAGCTGCGGGATGCCGAAGATCGCGTCGGACCCGAAGCTCGTGAGGCTCTGGGAGATGCCCGTCGCGATTGTCTGGCCTTTGGTGTCCCAGCTGATGATGCCGCCGAGCAGGGTCGAAGCACCGAGCGTGATGATGAAGGCGCTGAGCTCAAAGCGCGCGACCAGCACCCCGCTGATGGCTCCGATGGCCGTCCCCAGCGCGACGCTCGCGACGATCGCAACGAGCAGCGGCGTGTGGTGGTGCGACATCAGCGACGCGCACAGCACCGAGCTCAGCGCACTGTTGGCGCCGACGGAGAAGTCGAAGTGGCCGGCGATGAGCGGGAACATGGCAGCGAGAGCCAGGAGCGCGATGACAGCCTGGTTGCCGGTGACCACCCCGGCGTTGGCCGATGTCGCGAAGACGCCGCTGCTCTTGCTGTAGAAGCTGAAGAACGCGATGACGAGCAGCAGCAGCCCGACCAGGGCCCATCGCTCGGCGAAGTGCAGCGCGGACGCGCTGGTTACCTGACGGCGAGCGGGGGGCTTGTCGAGCACCGGCTGCTTCCGGCTCGCCACGCTGGTCTGGACGACGGTCATGTCGTTGCTCCCTGCTGCTGCGAGCTGTGTCGTGACTGGTCATCTTGATCGATCTGCACGAGCTCGGTGAGGCGAGCCGCCGTGATCTGCGGCCGGCGCACCTCGCTCGTGATGCGTCCGCCCCGCAGGACGACGACCCGGTCGCACAGGATGCTGAGCTCGTCGAAGTCGGAGGAGGCCACCACCACCGCACAGCCCTCGGTGGTGCTGTGCTTGATCAGCCGGTAGATCTCCGCCCGGGCCACCACGTCGACGCCCTGGGTCGGCTCGTCGAGCAGCAGCACCTTCGGCTTGCGCCGCAGCCATCGAGCGAGGATTGCCTTCTGCTGGTTACCCCCGGACAGCGAGGTGAAGGGGGCGCGGGACGAAGCCGCCTTTACTGAGAACCCGGTCATGAGCGAGGCGGTGTCGCGGCCCTCCGCGCGGCGCTGCATGACCCCGCGGCGCCAGTAGCGCGACAGGACCGAGGCGGACATGTTGTCCTGCAGGTCGAGGGAGGCGAAGGCCGCGTCGGCGGCCCGATCCTCCGGCACGAGGGCGACACCGGCAGCAATGGCTGCCAGCGGGTCGCGGGTGTCAACCTCGGTGCCGTCGATGCTGATCGACCCGGCGCGGCGGGGCTGCGCTCCGAAGGCCGCTCGCAGCAGGGTGCTGCAGCCGGCCCCGAGCAGTCCGGCGACGCCCGCCACCTCACCTGCGCGCACAACCAGGTCGACCCCCTCGAGTCGACCCGCGGCGACCCCGCGCATGGCCAGGCGTTCCTGTCCGGGCTGCGAGGGCTCGGCAGCGATGGCCCGAAGGTTGCCCATCGTGCGGCCGGCGATCAGGTCGACGATGCTCGACTCGCTCGCCTCAGCGCGGCTGAGCGTCCCGGCGCACCGGCCGTCGCGCAGCACGGTGATCGCGTCGGCGACTGCCAGCACCTCCCCGAGGTGGTGGCTGATCAGCACGATCGTCTGGCCGCGTGCCGCCCGGGCGCGGATGGCGTCGAGGAGTGTCTCCACCTCGTGCTCGGGCAGGCTGGCCGTGGGTTCGTCCAGTACGAGGACGAGCCCGGCGTCCTGGTTGTCACCGAGCGCCTGGTTGTCACCGAGCTCCTGATTGTCACCGAGCGCGCGGGCGATCGCGACCATGGTGCGGGTCGCCGGCCGCAGGGCGGCGACGGGGGTGTCCGGCGAGGCGTCGATCTCGTAGCGCTCGAGCAGCTCGCCGACCCGGCGACGCAGCGGACCCCATGCAATCCGCCCGCCTGCCCCGGTCGGGTAGCCCTCGGTCATCGCGAAGTTCTCCGCGACCGACAGCCCGTCGAACAGCCCGAGGTCCTGGTGGACGAACTGCAGCCCGGCTGCGCGCCCGGTCGCCGCATCCAGGTGCCGGGCGTCGAAACGCTGACCGCCCACCTGCACCCAGCCCGCATCGGCCGGGTGCACCGCGGCCAGCACCTTGACCAGTGTCGACTTCCCCGAGCCGTTGCCCCCAAGCAGCGCGTGCACCGAGCCGGGGGCGACGGTGAGGTCGACCGCATCCAAGGCGGTCACGCCGGCGAACCGCTTGGTGAGCCCGGTGATCGCGAGCGCCGGCGCAGCCTCAGGCCGGGTGCCAGCGGTAGGGCTCACCCGACGCCCCACGCCTTCTTGTAGGCCGACTTGAAGTCCAGGCCCGGCGTCGTGTACGGCTGGCCGCTGGCGGGGGTGTTGTGAGCCTTGTCGACCACCTGGTAGCCGATGCCCTGTGCGACAGGCTGCTGCCCGGCAAGCACCCGGATCGTGGTGTCGATGAAGCCCCAGCCACTCTGCATGGCGGAGAACCCGGCGCTGGCGTTCTCGCCCCCGCCGTTCTTGATCAGGTCGATATTGGGAGTCTCACCGAAGGTGCCGACCACGCTGAGCTTCGCGGCCCGGCCGGAGGAGGTGATGGCCTGTGACAGGCCGAGCGGGAACCAGGCATCGAGCGGGACGGAGACCGCGTTGACGCTCGGGTTCTGTAGCAGGGCCGTCGAGAACTTGGTCCGCAGGGAGCCGGAGATGACGTCCTGGTTGCCGACGTCGAGCTTCTTGACGATCGAGCACCCGCTGCACTTCGCGAGCTCCTTCTCGAAGCCCTCGCTCTGGAACGGGCCCCAGACCGCATCGCTGAAGTTGAGCGCAAGCACCTTGGCCTTGCCGCCCGTCTTGCCGATCAGGTAGTCGGCCCGCAGGGCGCCGAGCCCTCGCCACCAGTCACTGCCGCTGAAGCCCTCGAGGTAGGGCATCGTCCCCGAGAAGACCTTCGGGCCGCCGAGGTCGGCGCAGTCGAGGCCACCGGCGGCGATCGTCTTGATGCCCGCCTTATTGGCTTCGACGAGCGGCTGCTGGATCAGCGGGCAGTCGAGGCCGACCGCGAGGATGGCGGCCGGCTTGGCGGCAGTGGCCTGCCGGATGCAGGAGGCCCAGCCGGTCGGGTTGAGCTGGCCGTCGCAGACGTTCACTGTCCAGCCCAGGGTCTTGGCCGCCTCGGTGGCGCTTGTGACCGGGTTGCTGCAACTGACCGAGATCTGACCGCAGGAGACGAGCCAAACGTTCACACCGCTCTTGTGAGCGGGAGCTGTCGTCGGGGGCTTGCCGACGACGCCCGTGTACGCCTTCTGCAAGAAGGTGTCCGGGCTCTCGGCGGAGCCGGCACTGGCTGTCGAGCCGCCAGCTGCGCTGCTCGAAGAACCCGCCGCCGGCGTGGCGGGCGAAGACGAAGACGAGGACGAGGACGAGCCGCAGGCCGTGAGGACGGCAGCAGCCGCAAGGCTGGTCACTCCCAGTGTTGCGTGAACTTTCCTGGACGCCATGCGCTCGAGTCCTTTCTCGCGACCGTGCCCGTGCAGCCGGTCTGTGATCTGGGGCTCACTGTGCTGTCACGAATCGTGAAGAGGAAGAGCGCATTAGTGATGCGGGTCATCAGCGCCGCTTATGCGAGGGTGCACGTGTGCGGCTCGTCAACCTCGATCTGAACCTGCTGCTCAGTCTGGATGCGCTGCTGCAGGAACGAAGCGTCACCCGCGCCGCCGACAAGCTGGGGCTGAGCCAACCGGCGCTCAGTGCCTCCCTGGCGCGGCTGCGTCGGCACTTCGACGACGAGCTGCTGACCCGCGTCGGCAACTCCTACCAGCTGACGCCGCTGGCACTGCAGCTGCGACCGCGAACCTCGCTGGCGCTCGTCAACGTGGAGCGTGTCTTCGAGTCGCAAGCAGCGTTCGCGCCGGCCGACAGCCGCCGCGAGTTCGTTGTACTCGCATCCGACTACGCGATGGCAGTCATCGGAGAGCCGCTGTGCGAAGTGATCGTCGAGCAGGCCCCGCTGGTGCGGGTCCGCTTCCAGCAGCTGCAGACCGCGATCATCGAGCGCGCGCCGGAGTCGCTGCGTGCCCTCGATGGGCTGCTGCTGCCCCACGGCTTCCTGTCCGACGTCTCCCACATCGACCTGTACGAGGACCAGTACGTCTTCCTCGTCGCGACCGACAACTCCAAGGTCGGCCAAGAGCTCACCATGGACAACCTGGCTGAGCTTCCCTGGGTGCTGACCTACCACGGCCCCAGCTCGTTCACCCCGGCCTCGCGCCAGCTGCAGATGCTCGGAGTCGAGCCGCACGTCCAGATGGTCGTCGAGAGCTTCCTCGCGCTCCCTTTCCTGGTCGCGCTCGTGCAGGCGAAGCTGGCCGATCGCCTGACGGCGTCAGGCGACATCCGCGCGATGGTGTGCCCCTTCGACGCGGTGCCGCTCGTTGGCGCGTTCTGGTGGCATCCGATCCACAACGACGACCCCGAGCACGAGTGGCTGCGCGCGGCGTTCACCGAGGCCGCCCGGCGGGTCAACAAGTCGGGTCGCGCTCCGCATTGAGGGGGGATAGACCCTGGGCCGTACTCGCGCTAAGATGCAAACACGGTTTCACCTGGTGAGAATGACGGGCTGAATGTGGCCCCAGAAAGAGGCAGAACGATGACGGCAGTAACCGACCGGGCCGTGAGCATGCCGATCCGCTTCCCGGACACGATCGCGTTCCGCGGCTTCTTCGCCCCCGTCCGCATCGAGGCCGACGTCTACGACCTCGAGGTCGAGGGAGAGATCCCGGCCGACCTCGATGGCTCCTTCTACCGGGCCGCCGCCGACACCCAGTACCCGCCGAGCCACGCCGACGACATCTACATCAACGGCGACGGCATGATCACGATGGTCAGGATCAAAGACGGGCATGCCGACCTGCGCACGCGCTTCGTCCGGACGGAGCGCTTCAAGCGGGAGCGGGCCGCCCGCCAGTCGCTGTTCGGTGCCTACCGCAATTTCCTTACCGACGACCCAGCCGTGGCGGGCATCGACGACGGCAACGCCAACACCTCCCTCGTCTGGCACGCCGGCAAGCTGCTCGCCCTGAAGGAGGCCGCGCGGCCGTACGAGCTGGACCCGCTCACGCTGGAGACGCGCGGGATCTACGACTTCCACGGGCAGCTGACCGGCCGCACGTTCACGGCGCACCCGAAGGTCGACCCGGTGACGGGGCAGCTGATCGCCTTCTCCTACAACTCGAGCGGGCGCCCCGACGAGGACATCCTGCTCTTCGACATCTCACCCGCCGGCGACATCACCAGGACCCAGCGCTTCCGAGCGCCGTACTCCTCGATGGTGCACGACTGGCTGGTGACCCGCGAGCACATCATCTTCACCTTCTCGCCGATGATCGCGGACTACGAGCGGATGAAGACCGAGCCGCAGTACTTCATGTGGGACCCGCCGCAGGGCGCGCACGTCGCGATCATCCCCCGGGAGGAGGGGGTCGCGGGCATCAAGTGGTTCAGCGCCGAGACCGTGCTCGAGACGCACAGCCTCAATGCTCACAGCAACGCCAACACCGTGGTCGCCGACCACTTCGTCGCCAACAGCGGCTGGTTCTCCCAGTTCCCCAAGACGACCGTGGGCCCGCTCAAGGAGGAGCCGCCCATCGCCCACCGGTGGACCTTCGACCTCACCCAGGGCGCCGACGCGCCTGTCCTGGGCGGCCCGACCTACACCTCGCAGCGCCTGTACGACCACCCCGGCGACATGCCGCGCGTCGACCCGCGCATCCTCATGTCGAAGAACCGCCACTCCTGGATCGGCTCACTCAACCTCGACCTCGGCCCGATGCCGGACTTCGGGCCGATGGGGCCGCCGTTCAACTCGCTGGTGCATCTCGACGACGAGACGGGCGCCCGCACGTCGTACTACCCCGGGCCCGACTCGGCGCCGGAGGAGCCGATCTTCGTCCCGAAGGGGCGTGACGCCGCCGAGGGCGAGGGCTACCTGTTCTCGGTCGTCAGCCGCCGCCAGCTCAACCGCAACGACATCGTCATCCTCGACGCCCAGGACCTGGCCGCCGGCCCGATCGCCACGCTCAAGGTGCCGTTCCGGCTGCGGTACGCCTTCCACGGCCTCTGGATCCCGGGTGAGGAGCTGGAGAGCGCATGAGGGAGGGTTGGGTATGCAGCTCACCCACTTCGGCCACGCCTGCGTCCTCGTCGAGACGGCGACGGCGCGTCTCCTGATCGACCCCGGAACCCTGGCCAGCGGGTTCGAGCCGGCGAGTGACCTCGACGCCGTGCTCATCACTCACCAGCACCCCGACCACCTCGACCTCGCCCGGCTGCCGGGACTGCTCGCCGCCAACCCGTCGGCGCTCCTGCTCGTCGACGCCGGATCGGCGCCGCTGGTCCGGGATGCGGGGCTGCCTCACTCCGTGATCGGTCCCGGCGACCGAATGAGCGCCGGCGGGGCACGCATCGACGTCATCGGGGGCGAGCACGCCCTCGTCCACGCCGACATCCCGGTCGTGCCCAACGGGGCCCTGGTGATCGACGAGGGCGCGTTCTACCACCCGGGCGACTCCTGGGTCGTCCCCGAGCAGGACATCGACGTGTTCGGGCTGCCCGCGAGCGGGCCGTGGGTCAAGGTGGGCGAGGCCGTCGACTTCATGCGCGCCGTGGCACCCCGGATCGCCGTGCCGATCCACGAGGCTGCGCTCGCCAGCACCGCGACCCACTACGCGATCCTGAGCGGGCTGTCGCCGGAGGCAACAGCGTTCACCCCGTTGGCCCACAGCGTGGCAACGGAGCTCTAGGCATCGGCTGTTTCGGAGTTGTGGGCGCAGAAGCGCTGCCGGATCGCGCCCATCCCCTCGACCCGGCTGACCAGCATCTCGCCGGGGCTGCATTGGGGCACGTCAGCATCAAGGCGGCCGCCGCTGGCGCGCTGCACGTCGAGCGCCTGCCCGTCGCGCACGAGGACGAGGCGTCCGTCGAGGGTTCCGAAGCGCATCGCTCGGCCCCTCGCGCGTTACCGGCGGCCCGTCACAGGATGGTGTTCAGCGGCGGACCGTCGTGCGCGTCGCTCCAGGCGACGACGTGGTTGCGCAGCATCCCGACGCCCTTGATCTCGGCCTCGACGACGTCGCCGGGCTGGAGGTAGAAGTCGAAGGGGTTGGGCTGCACGGCGGCGACACCGGAGATGGTGCCGGTGGTGATGATGTCGCCGGCGGAGTAGCCCTGCGGTGAGTGGTAGGCCACCAGGTGCTCGAGCGAGAGGACCATCTGGTTGGTGTTGCCCGTCTGCCGCACGTCGCCGTTGACCCGCAGCTCCATGGGCAGCGCGTGCGGGTCGGGCACCTCGTCGGCGGTGACGATCCACGGGCCGATGGGGCAGAAGGTGTCGATCGCCTTCGAGAACGAGAAGACGCCGGACTCCATCTCGCGGCGCTGGATGTCGCGGGCGGTGATGTCGTTGAAGACCATGAAGCCGGCGATGTACTCGTGCGCCTGCTCGACGCCGAACCAGCTGCCGGACTTGCCGATGATCACCGCGAGCTCGAGCTCGTAGTCCAGCTCCTTGGTCAGCCCCTCGGGGTAGACGATCGCGTCGTCCGGGCCGATGATCGCGTCGACGTTCTGGAAGAACACGATGCCCTTGTGCACCGGGCGCGACCAGTTGACGTTCTGCAGCTCTTCGTGGTGCGCCGTGAAGTTGCCGGCGGTGTGGAAGAACTTCTTCGGGACGATGGGCGCACGCAGTCGGACATCGGCGAGCGCGAGCCGCGCACCGGTCTCGTCCACCTGGCCGCCGCGCTGGAACCACTCGCGAGTTGACGCGCACCCCAGCTCGATGACCTCCTCGCCGACCACATGCCCCACGCGTCCCTCATCGAAGGTCACCAGTTTCACGCGTGCCCACCCCTCATTCTCAATCAGAGAAAGTAACTTTCAGAGATGGTCTCCGCTGCGTTTCACGGTGTCAAGACGAGCCGGTCGCTAGGCCAGGTTGGTGGAGACCCGGAAGACCCTGAGCTGCATAGCGAGGGTGGTGTAGTAGCCCACCAGCGTCGTGAGCTCGAACAGGACATCGTTGCCCAGGCCGTCACGCGCGGCGAGGAACTCCTCGTCGGACAGGTCCGAGCGCTGGGTGAGCGCAAGGGTGGTCGCCGCGACCAACCGTTCGCTGGCGTCGTCGAATGCCTGTGGGCGCCCGTCGCGCAGGGCGGCGAGCTCCTCGTCCCGCAGGCCGACGGAACGGCCGACGGCCTCGTGCGCGTAGGTTTCGAACTCGCTGTCCCAGACCCCCGCGACGACCAGGATGGCGATCTCGCGAGCCCGGTCGGTGAGCTGCCCGCCGTAGCGAAGGGCACCGCCGAGGGCCTGCAGCGCGCCCCCGAGCCGGGGGCTGAGCAGCATCGCATTGAAGGGGCCTTCGAGGCGGCCGGCCTCGTCGGTCAGCGGGAACGCCTGCGGGCCCCGGGCCCGCGCCCCGCCGGCGATCGCGTCGTAGAGCTCACGCTGGCGCTGGTCGAGCTGGTCGACGGCGAACACCGGCAGCCGGGGTGGGTCCCGCTCGGCCGTCACGACGATTCGCCGAAGCCGAGCAGCTGCGAGATCTCCAGGCAGGTCTGCACGACCAGGGGCTTGAGCTCGCGCACGATCCGCTGGGAGGACCAGTCGCGTGCCTGCACCGCGATGTTCACGCCGGCGATGACGGTCCCGGACCCATCGCGCACGGGGGCGGCCACGGAACGCAACCCGAACGCGAGCTCCTCGTCCTGCATGGCCCAGTCCTCCGCCCGGACCGTAGCCAGCTCGCCGCGCAGCTCATCCAGGGACTCCTTGGCGTTGGGGCCGCGGTTGCGGTCGAACGACTCCGGATGGATACGGGCGGCCAGCTCGTCCTCGTCGAGGTGTGCGAGCAGCAGCTTGCCGATGGACGTGTGCACCGCGGCGAGGGTCGAGCCCACCTGGATGTTGGCGGTGACCAGGTCGGAGTTGCGCAGCCGGACCAGGTAGAGCACCCGGTCTGCGGCGAGCACTGCAAGGTTGACAGTCTCGCCCGTGGCCTGGGCCAGGGCCTGCAGCCGGGGGGTGGCGACCTCGACGAGGTCCAGGCTGCGCAGGGCTGCCGTGCCGAGGGTCAGCACACGGACCCCCGGCCGGTAGTCGCCACTGGGCAGGTGGTCGAGGAAGCCCTCTGCCGTCAGGGTCATCACCACGCGGTACACCGTCGGCAGCGGCATGTCAGCGGCAGTGGCGATGTCGCTCACCCGCCAGGTAGGACGCTGCTCGGTGAACAAGGTCAGGATGCGCAGTCCTTTCGCCAGCGCCTCGACCCGGTACTCAGGGCGGGTAGCGGAGGTCGGTCGCGTGTCGGCGGATGCCGGTTTGGCCGGTCTGCCGCGGTTGGCGGGAGTGGCCTGCGGTCTCGTCATGTCAGGGCTGCTCTCCGGCGGCTGGTGCGGCTGGATATGGTCGCTCGCTCGGTCTAGCGTTCAGTGGAAGTTACTTTCGTCTGTCGAGAAGCACAAGTGAGAAGGGCATGGCATGGGCGGCACCGACTGGCTGCAGCTGCGTGATCGTCCCTGCCTGGTGCTCGGGGCGGGAGGCCTTGGTAGCGCGAGCGCGCTCGCTTTGGCTGCTGCCGGCGGCAGGGTGCTGCTGGTCGACGTCAGCCCAGCCCATCTCGAGACCGTACGGCTTGCAGCCAAGGAAGCCGGAGCCGAGATCGACACCCTGGTGGCGGATCTACGCGACCCGCAGACCTGCCGTGATGTCGTCGCGGAGGCGGCCGACCGCCTGAGCGGCGTCGAGGTCTTCCTGCACGCGGTAGGGCGCAACCTGCGGCTGCCCGTGCTCGAGCTCGATGACGACGCGTGGTCGGACATCGTGGGCCTGAACCTGTCGACGGCGTACTGGACCGGCCAGGCCGTCGGGAGGGTGATGTGCGAGCGCGGTTACGGCCGCATGGTCTTCGTGTCGTCTGTGTCGGGACTGCTGGCCCACCCGCATCACGCCCCCTACGCCGCGACCAAGGGCGGGCTCAACCAGCTGCTGCGGGTGATGGCCCGTGAGTGGGCGCCGCGGGGCGTGGCTGTGAATGCGGTTGCCCCCGGCTACATCGAGACCGAACTGACTCAGGCCTACCTCGAGAAGGACGGCGTCCGCGACGGGCTGACGTCTCTGGTTCCGTCCGGACGGCTCGGGCGAGCGCAGGAGATCGCCGACGCCGTCTGCTTCCTGGCGTCGGACCGGGCCACGTTCATCACCGGACAGGTGCTCTACGTCGACGGCGGGCGCGTCCTGGTCTGACACAGGCAGCCACAGTCAGCCACAGTCAGCGACACACCACACAGGAGGACATGAGATGGCAACGACGACCGGCCCCGTGGTGACGCAGCGCTTCCCGGGGCGGTCGGTCCTGGTCACCGGAGCCGGCACCGGGTTCGGGGCGGAGATCGCCGTGCGCGCGGCGCAGGAGGGTGCCCGGGTGGGAGTGCACTACCGCAGCTCGAAGGACGGGGCCGAGCAGACCGTCGCCCGCATCCAGGAGCTCGGCGGGGAGGCCGTCCTGCTGCAAGGTGACATCACGAGCTGGGATGACATCCGCCGCATGGCAGATGACGCCTTCACGACCTTCGACGGTCTCGACGTACTGATCAACAACGTCGGCGACGTCGCGCGCGAGCAGATGTCGTGGCGTGACATCACCGAGGAGTCGATCGACCACGTCCTCGACGTCGACATCAAGGGCACCATGCTCTGCGTCCACGAGTTCGGCGCGAGGATGCTCGACCAGGGCCACGGGGCCATCGTCAACATCGGTTCGACGGTCATCGTGCGGGGCAGCGCCCGGGCTCCGCAGTACGCCGCCGCCAAGTACGGCATCCTCGGGGTCACGAAGTCCTACGCGCAGGCGTTCGCCCCCACGGTGCGGGTCAACGTCTTCGCCCCCGGGTTCATCGAGACCGAGGCGACGCTGAAGCGCGACGACTGGAAGTCCGGCCGCGGCGACCAGCTGCGCACGCTGACGCCGATGGGCCGCATCCCCGGGCCGGCCGAGCTGGCCGGCACGGCGCTGTTCCTGGCCAGCGACGATGCCGCGCACATGACGGGCGGCTATCTGGTCGCCGACGGCGGCTACAACATGGTGGGTGCGTGATGACGATGCTCATGCGCTGGGACGAGGAGGTCTGATGACTCTGCTGGACGCGGGCACCTGGGACGCGCGGATCTTCTCGGGGGGATGGACCGAGACCGGCGCAACGCAGCCGGTCATCGAGCCGGCCACCGGCAGCGAGCTGGGAACCATCGGCATCGCCTCCCCTGACGACCTGGAGAGCGCTGCGGCGGGGGCCGTCAAAGCTCAGCAGGGCTGGGCCGCGCTGCCCTACGACGAGCGTGCCACGGTGCTGCGCCGGGCCGGGGACCTGTGGGCTGAGCACTCCGACGAGGTCGCCGGCTGGATCGTCCGCGAGGCGGGCTCGATCCTCCCCAAGGGGCAGTTCGAGACGTCGATGGCCGCACAGGAGTGCTACGAGGCAGCGGCGCTCGCCTCCCATCCGTACGGCGAGCTGCTCCGCTCACACGAGCCGCGCCTCAGCCTGTCGCGCCGGGTGCCGGTCGGCGTCGTCGGCGTGATCGCGCCGTTCAACTTCCCGCTGATCCTGTCCATCCGCGCTGTCGCGCCGGCGCTGGCCCTGGGCAACGCAGTGATCCTCAAGCCGGATCCGCGCACCGCTGTCAGCGGCGGCGTCACGCTCGCCCGCATCTTCGAGGAGGCCGGGCTGCCAGCCGGCGTGCTCAGCGTCCTGCCCGGTGGCGTCGACGTCGGCGAGGCGCTGGTCACCCATCGCGACGTCCGGGTCATCGCCTTCACCGGGTCGACCGCAGCCGGTCGGCGGGTCGGCGCGCTCGCCGCCGAGCACCTCAAGCGGGTGCACCTCGAGCTGGGTGGCAACAGCGCGCTGCTCGTGCTCGACGATGTCGACGTCGAAAAGGCGGCGAGCGTGGGTGCCTGGGGCTCGTTCTTCCACCAGGGCCAGATCTGCATGACCACCGGCCGTCACCTGGTGCACGAGAAAGTTGCGGCCGACTACGCCGAGCGGCTCGCGGCCCACGCGGCTGCCCTGCCGGTGGGCGACCCCTCGACCGGGCAGGTGGCGCTCGGGCCGCTGATCGACTCCGGGCAGCGCGACAACGTGCATGCGATCGTGACCGAGACGCTCGACGCCGGCGCCACCCTGGTCACGGGCGGTACCTACGACGAGCTGTTCTACCGCCCGACAGTGCTGTCCGACGTGCCGGTGTCGAGCGCGGCCTTCCAGCGGGAGATCTTCGGGCCGGTGGCGCCCCTGGTGACAGTGGGCAGCGTCGACGAGGCGGTCGAGCTCGCCCGGCGCTCGGAGTACGGCCTGTCGCTGGGCATCCTCACGTCCGACGCCTTCCGAGGGCTCGAGATCGCCGAGCGCATCCCGAGCGGCCTGATCCACATCAATGACCAGACCGTCAACGACGAGGCCGTCATCCCGTTCGGCGGCGTGCTCGCGTCAGGGACCGGCTCGCGGCACGGTGGCACGCAGGCCAACCTCGACGCCTTCACCGACACGCAGTGGGTGACGGTGCGCCGAACGCTGCCGACGTATCCCTTCTAGCCGGTGCGCGGGTCACCGCGCTCGTACGGCTGGGTCGGGGGGCGGCCGCGGGAGGGGCCGAGCGGGGCGTTAGCCTGCGGCCGGGCACGGTGACTCGCCCGGGCCGGCGCCGGCCGGGGAGCGCTCCTGAGGAGATGGACAGCATGGGTCAGCAAGGCGAGGCGACTGCGGAGATCGGTCTTACAGGGCTGGCTGTCATGGGGCAGAATCTGGCTCGCAACATCGCCAGCCGCGGCATCCCGGTCGTCGCCCACAACCGCACGCAGGCGACGACCGACGCTTTCCTAGGCGGCCTCGAGGGCGACGATCCGCTCACCGGCGCCGCGTCGCTGGAGGAGATGGTCGGCCGGCTCACGCGCCCACGCAAGGTGATCCTCATGGTGAAGGCCGGTGCCCCGGTCGACGCCGTACTCGAGGACTTGCTGCCGCTGCTGGAGCCGGGCGACATCGTGATCGATGGCGGCAACTCCTTCTTCCGCGACACCGTCAGCCGGCAGGAGCGAGCCAGGGAGTTCGGCGTGTCCCTGCTCGGTGTCGGCATCTCCGGTGGTGAGGAAGGCGCGCTGCACGGCCCGAGCATCATGCCCGGCGGTGACCGGGCGGCTTACGCACAGGTCGAGTCGATCCTTACCCGGATCGCCGCCCAGGTCGACGGTGAGCCGTGCTGCCGCTACATCGGCCCGGGCGGCGCGGGCCACTACGTCAAGATGGTCCACAACGGCATCGAGTACGCCGACATCCAGCTCATCGTCGAGTCCTACGACCTGATGCGGCATCTGCTCGGACGGCCGGCGCCGATGAGCTGGCCACCGTCCTCGAGGGCTGGAACGACGGCGACCTGGAGTCGTTCCTCATCGAGATCACCGGCTTCGTGCTGGCGAAGCGGGACGAGGCCACGGGAGGGCCGCTCGTTGACGTCATCGTCGACCAGGCCGAGCAGAAGGGCACGGGGCGCTGGACGGCGCAGGATGCGCTGGAGCTGGGGGTTCCGGCCCCGAGCATGACCAGCGCTGTGTATGCCCGCTCCCTGTCGGCGCTACGGGATGAGCGCAGGCGGGCAGCGGGTGAGCTGTCGGGCCCGTCACCCCAGCCGTCCGGCGATGCAGGCCTGGTCGACGACATCCGCCAGGCGCTGTACGCCTCGAAGGTTGTCGCCTACGCCGAGGGGTTCGACCAGCTGGCCACGGCCAGCCGGGAGAACGGCTGGGACCTCGATCTCGGCGGCCTCGCCACGATCTGGCGCGGCGGCTGCATCATCCGCGCTCGCTTCCTCGACCGCATCCGGGAGTCCTACGAGAAGGACCCGGATGTCGACAGCCTGCTGCTGCTGCCCTACTTCGCGGGTGAGCTGGCTGCGGGACAGGAGCCTTGGCGACGCGCTGTGACGGCGGGCATCAGCAACGGCATTCCGCTGCCAGCCTTCTCGGCTGCCCTGGCCTACTACGACGGATACCGGCAGGAACGCGGGCCGGCCAACCTCATCCAGGGGCTGCGTGACTACTTCGGTGCCCACACCTACCGTCGTGTCGACCGCGACGGCGCCTTCCACACCCGGTGGTCACAGGACGGCGTCGAGGTCGAGCCGGGCGCTGCGCTCAAGGAGGCAGCAGGGCAGGGCTGAACGCGTCGTGCCGGTGCCTCAGACGCCGGCGGCCGTGACGATGCCGTCGGTGATGAAGCCGGCCAGCAGCCCGATCAGCAGCCCGTAGGCGAGCAGGTCCTGCCGCTTGGCCTTGGCAGCCACGCCGATCAGCTGGGTCACCACATACAGCATCGAGCCGGCCGCCAGGGTCAGGAACACCACGCTGACCGGCTCGCTGGTGTAGCTGTGACCGAGTGCCGCTCCAAGGAACGTCGGCCCGCCGCCGATCAGCCCCATCGCGCCCAGGAAGGCCCAGCTGGGCCGGCCCTGCTCGTCGCCGGCAAGCGGGGCGACGATGCCGAACCCCTCGGTCGCGTTGTGCAGCCCGAAGCCGATCACCAGCAGGGTCGCCAGGGCGATGTCGCCGGAGGCGGCCGACTGCCCGATCGCCAGCCCCTCGGCGAAGTTGTGCAGCCCGATCCCGATCGCGATCAGCAGCGCCAGCCGGCGCCCCGGGCTCCAGGTGGCCAGACCGGCCCGGCGCGCAGAGAGCTCGCCGACCGCCATCGCACCCGGCCCGAACCGGCGGGCCAGGGACTTGGCCCGACGACCCATCCAGCGCTCGTAGGCAACAAGTGAGAGCAGCCCGACACCGAGGCCGGCGGTGAACAGCAGCCCGTAGCCCCCGACAGCGCCCAACCCGCCGGTGCCCTCGTGCACCTTGCCCAGCGCCGCGTCGATGGGCTCCCACGCCGCCGACAGCACGTCCCAGACCAGGAACACGAGCACGCCGACTGCGATCGCGTTCAGCAACACGCGCAGGTTCGGCGCCGGTCGGCGCAGCCGGCCCACCGGCAGCCCCAGCAAGATGGTGGCCCCGGCGATGAAGCCGAGAAGCAGCGTGCGGGACAAGCTCATGTGGATCCTCGTCACTCGGCGCCGCCATCGCACGGCTCTGACGTAAGGGTGCCCTAAGTAACCAGCAAGAGCAAGCCCGTGCTGACGTGGTGTGACCGACACAGGAACACAGCAGAGCAACGGCTGAGCAGGACGCACGAGAGAGGATCACCCCATGACCGCTGCCACACCTGGGTCTTTGTCTACCCGTGCAGTCCTGGCCCGGATGATCGACCACACCCTGCTGAGGCCGGAAGCGACCCGCGCCGACGTCACGGCACTGGTTGCCGAGGCGGGCGAGCTCGGCGTCCTGGCAGTGTGCGTTTCGCCCTTAATGCTGCCGCTCGACCCGGCCGCTGCCGCGGGCCTGCGGGTGGCGGGGCTGCGGGTGGCGACGGTCTGCGGGTTCCCGTCCGGCGCGCACGCCAGCACTGTCAAGGCGCACGAGGCCGCTCTGGCGGTCGAGGCGGGTGCGGACGAGGTGGACATGGTCATCGATCCGGGTGCTGCGCGAGCGGGGGAGTGGAGCGCGGTCGAGCAGGACGTCGCGGCAGTGCGCTCAGCCATCCCGGCGCCGCACCTTCTCAAGGTGATCATCGAGTCAGCCGCGCTGGACGACGCTGCCGTCCTCGGCGCCTGCCGCGCCGCGGAGGATGCGGGGGCCGACTTCGTCAAGACCTCGACCGGCTTCCACCCTGCTGGCGGCGCGAGCGAGCACGCGGTCCGGCTGATGTCCGATGCCGTGGGCGATCGGCTGGGCGTGAAGGCGAGTGGTGGCATCCGCACAGGCCGGCAGGCAATGGCGATGGTGGAGGCCGGCGCGACGCGGCTGGGCCTGTCGGCGTCGCGGCAGGTGCTCGACGAGCTCCTCAACTGAGCCACTCGTGGGCACAACCCGCGTCGTCAGCCAGTTACTGGCCCTGGCACATACGTGGACGTCCAGCTAATCTTGGCTCGATAGCTGACGCCTCGGAGGTCCTGTGGCCCTGCATGTCCCGCTGAACCCGGTGCGCTTCGTGACTGCTGCGAGCCTGTTCGATGGCCACGACGCAGCCATCAACATCATGCGCCGGGTGCTGCAGAGCCAGGGGGTCGAGGTCGTCCATCTCGGCCACGACAGAAGCGTCGACGCGGTGGTGGCGGCTGCCCTGCAGGAGGATGCGCAGGGCGTGGCCGTCAGCTCCTACCAGGGTGGGCACGTCGAGTACTTCACCTACCTCAAGGAGCGGCTGACCGAGGTCGGGGCCGGGCACGTGCAGGTCTTCGGGGGCGGCGGGGGCGTCATCGTGCCGGAGGAGATCGCCCTCCTGAAGAGCCGGGGTGTGACGATCTTCGCTCCCGAGGACGGCCAGCGCCTCGGGCTCGCTGGGATGATCAATACCCTCGTCGCTGCCTGCGACGTCGACCTCTCCACCGACCCCCCGGCGCTCGACGACCTGCTCTCGGGCAGCACCCCGGCGCTCGCCCGGGCGCTGACAGTCCTCGAGCAGGGCGCTTCCGCTGAGCTGGCTGCCGCGGTGCAGAAGCATGCAGGGCGGGTGCCCGTACTCGGCATCACCGGCACGGGCGGCTCCGGGAAGTCCTCCCTGACCGACGAGCTGCTGCGCCGGCTGCGCCTGGACCAGGAGGACAAGCTGCGGGTCGCGGTCATCGCCGTCGACCCCACCCGGCGCAAAGGGGGCGGCGCGCTGCTCGGCGACCGCATCCGCATGAACGCCCTCGACAGCAGCCAGGTGTTCTTCCGGTCGATGGCCACCCGGACCAGCGGGACGCCGGTGCCGGCGCACCTGTCCGACGCGATCGCCGCCTGCACGGCTGCCGGCTTCGACCTGGTGATCGTGGAGACACCTGGCATCGGGCAGGGCGATGCCACCATCACCGACTACTGCGACGTCTCGCTCTACGTGATGACGCCGGAGTACGGCGCGTCCTCGCAGCTCGAGAAGATCGACATGCTGGACCACGCCGATGTGGTCGCCATCAACAAGTTCGAGCGCCGCGGGGCGGAGGACGCCCGGCGCGACGTCGCCCGCCAGCTGGTCCGCAACCGCGAGGCCTTCGGGCAGA